>WNEY01002463.1_pt1 | contig 13596 bp, 12 predicted proteins | sample 5400531 | NCBI WGS metagenome assembly WNEY01 (sample SAMN13153338, study PRJNA577476) | soil metagenome | isolation source: 200 cm saprolite under Douglas fir tree site 1 | place: USA:California | collected 2015-04-18
CCGAATCCCTCTACCTACCGTGGGCGCGCCAGTTCTCGACCCTGCCCAACTGGCATGGGTCCATCTCCTCATCCCGCCGATGCAAGGGATCCACCCAGGCGCAAGCATCAGCGGTGCCGATCCTCTCCGCTGGCCTCGACCTCGGCGAGAAACTGCCGGACCCGGTGGACGTATTTGTCCGGCTCCTCGGCATGCGGACGGACCTCGGCCCAGCGCGCGTTCGGAATCAGACGATGCACCTGCTCGGCCACCCTGCGGGGGTGGATGTCGTTGTTGCCCGGCATCAGCAGGGTCGGCGTCCGCAGCCCCCGGAGCCGCTTCTCGCTCATGCCGAGGGTCAGATATGGGCCCTCGAAGAGGGCATAGATCGTGTCCCGCATTACTTGGGCGAAGTCCTCCGGCGGCATCGCTTCCAGCCTCCGCCGGTATTGCGGATCGTACTGGGCCCGCTCTGGCGTAAACGGGGCAAAACGGTCATCGGGGTCGAACGCGTCCACTACAGCCTTGATCCCCTGGGTCATCGCCATCTCAGCGCTCTTGAAGAGCTTCATCGCCAGGTAGGCGTTGCAGATCACGCCGCCAGCAAGGTTGGACGGAAAAATCGCCCGTACGCGCTCAGGGTAGCGCACCGCACAGCCCAAGGAAATAGCCGCGCCAAAGGAGCCACCGCCCAGATATGCCTGCTCGATACCCAGGGCATCCATCAGGTCGATGACATCCTGGCACACCATGTCCCAGGTCTGGACCACGAGGGGACTGTTGGACTGGCCACCGAAGCGACGATCGTACACGATGACACGATGCGCTTGGGACAGCTTGGCTCTGACCGGCTGGTAGCTGGAGAGCACCCCCTGCAAGCCACCTGGCGACAGGATAAGGGGAGGCCCGCTGCCAGCCTCCTCGTAGTAAATCTCGGCTCCGTGCACCTGCGCTGTCGGCATGCTGCTCCCTTCTATGCTGGTTGAGAGACTCCCCCGGATTCCTCCGGGGGAGGACGTCACGTAGCCCCTCTGGCGCAGAGGGGAAGACAGAGGCTCATGGCACGCGCTGCTCTCCCTGCGCGGCCCTCAGAGCCCGCTCTAGCGGGAGTTTACGGTGAATCGAGATTCAAAAGCCTGTAACCTTAACAGCCACAAGGACTCTGGGGTTTTGCATTCCTGTTACCCTCCTAGAATTTTGTTTATCTATCGATTTTTATTGATCTTTATTGAGATTTTCCTTCATGCCTGTTACCCTCCCTTTATTATGCCAAGTCTGATCACGAAATGGAAAAAAGGCAAACCGTACCTCTATTGGGTCCGCTCCGCGTGGGTCAATGGCCACTCTCGCATTGTCGAGCAGCTCTACCTGGGCCCCCGGGAACGGGTCATGGAACAGATGCATGCCCAGGTCACCTCGGCCTCCCACAAGGAGATCCTCGCCCTCCGGACCGTGCAGATCCGCGAGTTTGGCGCCTCAGCTCTCTTCTATGCGGTGGCCCAAGAGGTGGGGCTCATCGAGCTGCTCAACGCCCACGTGCCTCCCGCTCCCCCAGGGCGACGGACGTCCTTGTCGGTAGGGCACTACCTGGTCCTGGCAGCCCTCAACCGCGCCGCGTGGCCCAAGAGCAAGCGGGCTTTCGCCGAATGGTACCAGGGCACAGTGCTCGCCCGGCTGGTGCCCGCGCTCCCGGACGAGTTGCGCAGCCAGCGCTTCTGGGATCATATGAACCTCTTTGAGTCGGAGCACTTCGCTCCCATGCAACGCGAGCTGTTGGGCAGGATTCACGAGCGCTTCCCCCTGGGCGCACAGTTCCTGGTGTACGATACCACCAACTACTACACCTGCATCCATACCTTCAACCGCCGCCCCAGGCTTCCCCAACGGGGGAAAAACAAACAGAAGCGTGCTGATCTGCGCCAGCTCTCCCTGGCTCTCGTGGTCGATGAGGAGCGGGGCCTGCCTCTCTACTCCCGTTGCTATGAGGGGCATGTGACCGATGTGGGCGCCCTGGGCGCCAGCCTCCAAGAGATGGTCGGCCAATGCGTGCCGCAGACCGCCTCCCCCCGTCTCACGCTGGTGTTGGACAAAGGCAATGTCTCCCGCGACAACTTCAAGGCCCTCACAGAGGCCCATTTTTCCTTCCTGGCGGCCATCCCGGCTGGCTGGGTGCGCCGCCTCTCCCAGGTGGCCTTGCAGGAGTATCACCCCCTGGCCCTGCCCGATGGCCGGAGGATCAAGGTCTACGGCCAATCCCAAAAGCGGCTCGCGGGCATCCAGGGGCAACTGCTGGTGAGCTTCAGCCCCACCTTCTATCGCCAGCAAGTGCGCACCCTGGACCTGCTGCAGCGCAAGGCCACCCAGCGACTGCTCCAACGGCGGTCGCCATCCAGCAGGCTGTCGCACGCAACCGTCCCCGCACGGAGAAAGCGGTGTAGGGCGAGATCGCTCAGCTGGTGCGACACGACCGGCTCAAGGAGTTCTTTGCCCCCACCCTCCATCTCCACCAAGGGAGGGTACAGGATCTGAGTTGGCAGTGGGATGGGCGCAAGAAACGCGCGATCAAGCATCGTGACTTCGGCAAGACCGTCCTCTTTACAGACCGCCAGGAGCTTGAGCCGCAACGCATGGTGCTGGCCTACCGCAGCCAGGCCAAGGCGGAAGAGATGTTTCGCATCAGCAAGAGCAGACGCCCCGGCTTGTGGTGGCCGGCCTATCATTGGACGGACAGTAAACTGTCTGTGCATGCCCTCTACTGCTTTCTGGCCCTGTTGTTGATCCGCATCGTGTTGTTGCGGCTCCACGAGCGCAACCTTTCGGTCGGGGTGGAGCTCCTGACAGAGCGCCTGCGAGGCATACACGAGGCATTGGTCGTCTATGCCAATGGTGCTGCGCAGCGCGTGATCACCGAACGCAGCCCAGAGCAGGACGAACTGTTTGCTGCCCTGGCTTTAGGCAGCCTGGCAGAGCAGTGGGGTAACAGGGTCCTCCATTCCTGAAACCCTTGTGAGAGAAGGGATTTAACCCCTCACAACTCCTTGTCACCGTAAACTCCCGCTAGCGCTGCACGCGGTATAGGGGGCCCCTGAGCGTCTGGCCGGGGAGGGCTCCCGTGTACTCGCCGTGGTCGAGCAGCACCTCGCCATTGACAATCACATAGTCCATCCCCACGGCACCCTGCCTCACGTGCATCTCCCCGCCCGGGAACTCATAGATGGGCTCACGTGGCTTGGGGTCAATGGTGTCCGGGTCGAAGATGGTGATGTCGGCGGCCTTCCCATTCTAGCGACTCTCGAGATCGCATTATAAACGCGTCTTTTCCTTGTGTCGAACTACTATGCGCTAGGCCACACCATGCTTCGAGAGCCACTCTGAAGCGACCCGGTACTGCAATGGCGCAACACAGGAATGATCAGACTCCCCCGGATTGAGTGGCAAAATTTCAATATGTTGATATTGTTGATGTTATGTTATGACTGGTCTTGTGACCACGTGTCGTGTATCAACGGGAAATCAAGGGGTGAGCTGCCCTCACGCTCTGAGGCCATCTGTCTGCCACTCATGCGTCCATGCAGGCGTGGCCTGCCCCCCTCCGCATGCAAACAGGCTGTCGCGGCATTTTTACGTGAGACACCTTCCACACCCGTAGGTCAGACACCAAGCGTGCGCGGCCCCACGCATCCTGGTATAGTGCACCTGTGGCCACGGCGCGTGACTCCGCCAGCTCCTGTGGTGCAGACAACGACCAGACACAGAAGGACACCCCATGCGCTATGATACCATTATCGTCGGTGGTGGCACGGCCGGCTGCATTCTGGCCGCCCGGCTGTCCGAGGATCCGGGCCGCACGGTCCTGCTCCTGGAAGCCGGGGCGGACTTCCCGGACATGGCCCAACTCCCGGACATGCTGAAATACGGCTGGGGCACCATCAACCTGGAAGCGCGGCAGGCCGGCGCACCCTATAACTGGTCCTTTGTGGGTACAGCGAATACCCATCAGCCCCTCCCCATGCCCGTGCCGCGCGGGAAAGCCACCGGGGGCACCAGTGCGATCAATGGCCAGACGTTCATGCGCGGGGCTCCAGAGGATTTTGAGACGTGGGCGTCTTGGGGGAATACCGCGTGGTCCTATCAACACGTCCTGCCCTATTTGAAGAAACTGGAGAACGACGCCGATTTCCGCGATGCGCTCCATGGCACGGACGGTCCCGTCCCCGTGCGCCGCTTTCCCCGGGAGACCTGGCCGCCCATGCAAGAGGCGTTTTATCGCGCCTGTGTGGCCGCAGACTTCCCCGAGTACCCCGATGGGCATCACCCCGACGCCACAGGCCTCAGCTGGCGCGCCGAGAATAACGTGGACGGGGTGCGCATGAGCACGGCCCTGACGTATTTGCAGCCGAGCCGGCATCGCCTCAATCTCACGATCCGCCCGCAGGTCATGGTACGACGCCTCCGGTTTGCCGGCACCACGGCCACGGGCGTCGAAGTGGACAGCGGAGGGGAGCGGTTTCTGCTCGAAGGCCAGGAGATCGTGCTGAGCGCCGGGGCCGTGGCCTCGCCGCACCTCCTCATGCTCTCCGGTGTGGGACCGAGCGCGTCCCTCCGCACTCTGGGCCTGCCGCTGGTGCACCATCTCCCTGGCGTGGGCCAGAACATGCGCGACCATCCCAACGTGCAGATACGGCTGCGCCTGAAGCCCGGCGTGCCCGAAGACGACATCGCGCGCCGGGTCGTGCGCCTACGCTATACCGCCACCGGGTCGAGCACGCCCAATGACATGATCCTCTCGCCCGCCTCGCTCAATACGGTCCATGCGACGGGCCAGGACCCGAGCCAGACGATTAACTGCGGTTTATACTTGGCGGTGGGGGCCGGCGCGTTGTGGCTCACGTCCACCGACCCGGCGGTCCAACCCGCCATGCATTACCGCTACCTCGACGACCCCTGGGACCTGCAGCGTTTGCGTGAAGCCGTGCGGCTGTGCGTCCGGCTCCTGGACGACCCGGCTTTTCAGGCCATCCTCGACCATCGCGTGTCTCCCACGGACGCCGATCTCGCCTCGGATGCCGCGCTGGATCGGTGGCTGCTGCACAATGTCACGAGCTCGTATCACATTGCGGGGACGTGCAAGATGGGCCCGGTCTCGGATCCCATGGCCGTCGTCGACCAATGGTGCCGCGTCCATGGTCTCTCTGGCCTGCGCGTGGCCGATGCCTCGATTATGCCCGATGTGGTCCGTGCCAATACCAACATGACGACCATGATGATTGCTGAACGCTGTGCGGACTTTCTCAAGGCGGGATGGTAGACGAACCACCAGCGGACCGCTCCCATGGCGGGGTGTTGCTGCCAACACGCCAGCGCGCCACCAGCGAGGACGCCGTGTGCGTGGCGCGGCCTGCGTGGCGCATGTCTTCTCTGCTCATTGGTGGCAGGTGTGACACATGGACCTCACCTAGGGGCAGGTGGTGCAGAGCTGTTGCTGTCCTACCCAGGATAAGAGGCAGAGACGCCACGTGTCCTCTCCGCCCCTTGATCGGCCTCTGGGAGAGCCATCCACCACGAGAGCCACACCTGCGAAACACCTTCTGGCATCGTTAGTGGTGTGACGCCGCTTGTATCAGCTCCCACACGCGTTGGGGGCTGACGGGCAAGCTCGTCACGGCAATGCCCAACGGTCGCAGGGCATCCGCGACTGCGTTGGGGACTGCCGCATAGGCCCCCACCGTGCCGGCTTCGCCCACGCCTTTGGCCCCATTAAAGGTAAAGGGGGACGGGGTTTCCATGTGCTCCGTCTGCATGGCGGGGATATCCAAGGCGGTGGGGACGAGATAATCCAGCAAGGAGGCCGTGCGTAATTGCCCCGCGTCGTCGTAGATCAGTTCCTCAAAGAGGGCATTGCCAATACCTTGGGCGACGGCCCCATGCACCTGCCCTTCGACCACCTCGTGATCCAAGATCGTGCCACAGTCCTCGACAATATAGTATTGCTCGACCTTCACCAGAGCCGTGTCTAGATCGACGCGCACGACCGCGACATGCGCCCCATTGCCGAAGACCTAGTGCGGCGGATCATACGTGCGGGTGGCCTCCAGCCCGGGCGCTATGGTCTCTGGGAGGACAATTTCCTGCGAGCGGTTATAGGCCGCTCTGGCCACCTGCGTCAGCGGCACCCGGCGTGAGGGGTTGTGTTTGACAAACACCTCCCCCGCTTCCAAAGCGAGCTCGGTATCGGTGTCCAGGAACAATCGGGCGAGGTGAAAAATCTTGGCCTTGACCTCTTGCAGCGCCAGATGGAGGGCCCCACCGGTACTGACGGCCGAGCGGCTGACCGTCGAGCCCGCGCCGAATGGCGTCCGGTCCGTATCGCCTTCGACTACCCGAATAACTGCCTCCGCGATGCCCAACTCTTGCGCAGCGAGCTTGGCAAAGACGCGCGCGTGGTCCTGCCCCGCCGACTGGGCGCTCACGGAGATATCCACATTGCCACTGGCATCCATGCGTACCGTCGCCGCATCGAAGGCCGGCATGCCCGCCACACCGCGTTTGCGATAATCCGCCGATCCGGTACTCGTGTGCTCAACAAAGCACGCCACGCCAATACCAAGGTATTGGTTGTTGGCTCGCGCCTCGACTTGGCGTTGGCGCAGCCGGCCGTAATCGGCCAACCGCACCACCCGCTCCAGGGTCGCCACGTAATCGCCGCTATCATAGAGGCGGCCCGCCGCCGTGGCGTACGGGAATTCGTGGGACTGGATGAGGTTCCGGCGCCGGACGTCCACCGGATCGAGCCCCAGACGCTCGGCAATCATGTCCATGATGCGTTCGATAATAAAGATCCCTTGGACCGTTCCCACGCCGCGGTACGGGCCCTGAGGGCATTTATTCGTGAGCAGGCCATAGGCCTCGCAGTCGTACTGGGCAATGCGATACGGACCAAGGATGGATTGGCCCGTCGTCATCGGTTCCAGGCCAGCCCCAATGGGTCCCAAGGCGTGCGCGCCTTGATCGACGAGCACCTTGGAGCGCAGGGCGGGAATGGTCCCATCGCGGTTGACGGCCACGGTCACATGCACGGTTTGCTCATGGGCATGGGCACAGGCCAGCAGGTGTTCGCGGCGATCTTCGATCCATTTAATCGGTCGGGTGCAGACGCTGGGCCAGAAAGGCCAGGATGACCGCCTCCGGATACCCACTGCCTTTGATCCCAAAACTCCCCCCGATGTCGGGGGCAATGACCCGCACATCGCCTTCCGGGACACCAAGGACGTGGGCAAAAATGGTGCGAGCCTGATGCGGGGCTTGGGTGGAGGACCACACGGTAAAGCGATTCACCCCCGGCTCGAAGGCCGCGATGACCCCACGGGTTTCCAGCGGGATGGCCGTCTGCCTGGGAAACGTAAAGGTTTGGTCGAAGACGAGCTCTGCCGCCGCGAACGCGCGGTCCACATCCCCCTCGCCAAACCGCCGGTAGAAGAGAATGTTATCGGCCAGCTCGGGGTGAATCCGTGGCGCATCGGCCGCCAAGCTGTGCTCCACGTCGAGCACGGCGGGCAGTGGCGCATAGTCGATCTGCACGACTTCAGCCATATCTTCGGCGAGATAGCGCGTGGCCGCCACGACGGCCACGACCGCCTCCCCACTGAACGTGACGGTGGCGTGGGGCAACGGATAGCGATTGTAGCCCCGGGCATAGGCGTTCACCGCTGGCTCACCGGGGCGCACCGCATGGACGTGCGGCAAGAGCTCCGCAGGCGTTAAGACCGCCATCGCGCCGGGGATGCGGAGCGCCTTGTCGGTGTCAATCTGTTGAATCCTGGCGTGCGCATGCGGGCTACGGACAAACGCCGCATGACACATAGCGGGCAGTTTGACGTCGTCCAAGAACTGCCCGGTGCCGCGCACCATCCGATCGTGTGCCACGCGCCCATACCACTGACGTGTTTCTGTCATGATCGCAGCTCCCAGGTTCAGCCGACACGCAATCCAATTCCCATACGACGGTGCAGTGCATGAAGGTGTTGCACAGGTGGGGATCTGGTGGTGGATGGCTCTCCCACATGCTTCTCAATGGCGGAAGAGCATACTCGCCATCTCTGCCTCTGAGCTGGCAAACACCTCAACAGCGCTGCAACACCCTCCAATCAAGGTAAGGTGACTATACCCTTCTGCGGGTCACAGTGATGGCTGGGCTCGCCCTGGCTTGCAGTCCCACCATGTGCTGCACGTTGTTGCGCCGCGCCTGTTGGGCCATGTCCTGCGCCTCAGCCAGGGTCTTGCCCAGCGGCCACTCGGTGAAGACATGCTTGCCAGCGTTGATGGCGTCAAGCGTCGCCTGATAATGGGCCGGCACCCGGAGGATCACGGCGACGGCGTCGATATCCGGGCAGGCCAGCATCTCCCGATAGTCGTGGAAAGCCAGACGCGCCTCAAAGCGCTTGGCCGCCTCCTCGGCACTCTCCTGACGGGTGGTGCACACGGCCGTCAGCTCAAACGCAGAGCTGGCAACAAGCGCCGGAAGGTGAGAGCGGGGCGCCCACCCGCGATGGATGTTGGCACCGATGACACCCATGCGTATCTTCTCTACGGCCATACCCCCTCCTTGGGAAGTACTCACACTGGCATGAGCCGAGTCGGCACGGATACACGCCTTACAATGCGACCACCAGACCGTCTTCGGCGCACTCCTCTGGCACTTCATGGATATGTGCCAGCATTTCCTGGCTCATATGCGTCAGGATCACGCGTTTCGCACCAAAGTCGTCCTTATGGGCGCAGAGCGCAGGATAATTCAAGTGCCACTTGACCGGTTTCTCATAGAAGTAACTCTCAGCAATGAGCAGATCAGCGCCGTGGCCGATCTGCGCCAGCTCTGCGGTCCATTCCCCGTCACCCGTGTAGGCGACCACCTTGCCAGCCACTTCAACGCGCAGCGCGGTGGGATTAGTCTGCCACGTGTGTCGGGCCGAATAGGGGGTCACGACAAGATCCAGGACGTGATGCGGCTTGCCAATGTCCCATTCAACGTACGTCAGGGGGAATTGCGGTGTCATCACGTGCATGCCAGGAAACAACGCCTCGCAGATCGCCTGCATCCGCGCCTGGGTGTCCTGGGGACCCGCGATGGTCAGTGGGCGTGTGCGCTTCGCCGCCAGCATGGCGTCCACCAGCAGGAACGGTACCCCGCCGCAGTGGTCACCGTGCAGATGCGTCAGCAAGATGGCATCAATACTGTTGTGGGCAATGCCCTGCTGGGTGAGGGCAATGAGCGACGACGTACCAAAATCGATGGTAAACCGCGTACCAGGCGCATCGACCAGTATACAGGTTTGAAAACGCCCCCCACTCCCGAATGCGTCTCCGGATCCGACGAATCGCACGCTGACTGTCATGCCTCTCGCCTCCTGTTGTCAGCTCATGGACGGCACAGCGCAATCCATCGCGTCACGCTGGGTTGCCAGCGCTCGTTTATGGTGGCTCGCTCTTCTGCCACAGGACAGCTTGCCATGTGTACCATATCCAGTAGCAACAAGTAAATCGTTCATTTTTCTTGACTGTATGGATCATGGGTCCTATTAGTAGAACACCTTGCCACGGGGCAGGCCACATCTCATGGTCGTTGCTCTGGGGACCCTCGGTCAACATGCCAAAGACTACGCACTTGGAACCCCTTGTCGCAAGGAGGTGGCAAACCTTCCACCTGTGCCTCGTTTCTGAGGGAGAAGATGTCAAGGGAGAGAGCTGAAGGGGAAAGAGACTGCCATGAACAACAGCAGACACACACGGACCCTCTCTGTCATCGCTGTGGTATTGACACTGGCGGCCATAGCTGGCCGTGCGGTGGCAGGCAACAACCCGGTGGATGAAAAATGGTGGCCGAGCGAGTTTGGCGCGGATGATCAAGCCGGCGCGGTCAAGTACATTACCCCGGAGAAACGCCTTGCCGCCGTGCAACTGGTGAAGAAGGGGAAAACCGCCACGCTGGGGATGCCGTACTACAATGGCATGCCCCTGGTGCCGGGTCGGACCTATGCCCTGAGCATTCCTGGCGGCGGTACCCCCACACATGGGCCACTCAACTGGCCCGGGGAGCACTTCGCGCAGACCTTCATGGACGAACTGCTGACGGCGGAAATTGGGCAGGTTGGTACGCAGTGGGATGGCCTGGCACATCCGATGATCCGGATCCAGGGCGTCGAGGGATGGCAAGATGGCAACTATTTTTATAACAAAAATCGGCTGGAAGACGTTGGCAGTCCCCGTGGGATCACGAAAGTCGGCACCGAGCATGTGGCGGAAATCGGGTTCTTTACCCGCGGGATATTGATCGACGTCGCGGCGCTCAAAGGGGTGACGCGGCTCACCAAGGGGTATGCCATCACCCTCGCCGATTACCAAGCGGCCGTGAAGGCGCAAGGCATTGTCGATGCGAGCCAGGGGGACGTGGTGTTGTTCCGGACTGGCTGGACGAGCCTGTGGAAGGATTATACCAAGCCGCCCGCGCAACGGGAGAAAGATAATGCTGAGGTCAACGCCGGTGAGCCAGGCGTCAGTCCGGAAGTGTGCGACTACTTAGCAGCCCGCAAGATCGCCATGATTGGGTCCGATACCTGGGGGTTAGAGCCGATGGACCCTGCCAAAAGCACCCCGGAGGCCTTTGCCTATTGCCACATGAACCTCATAGTGAGGCGTGGCATCAGCAACTTCGAAAATCTCGATCTGGACGTGTTGTCTCAGGAAAAAGCTTATGAGTTTCTGTTTACCTGGTCGCCGCTCAAGCTCGTCGGCGCCACCGGCTCGCCGGGGAACCCTCTTGCGGCCTGGTAGAGAGAAGGGTCGTGTTTCCAAAGTGGAGATGGTGACTTCTTTGACTTTGATCTACAACGTGTTATTTCCATCTCTATCCACGTTTGAAACACCACCAACACAGAAATGTAGGCGAGGCGTGTCCGCTGGCAGGTGACGCAGGAGTGCTCCAGGGATGCGCTGCCAAGGCCCCAGCCATGGCTGGGGCCTTGCCTCTCCGTACGGGGGTGAGATAACGCCATCGCCACAGCCATCCCCGCACGTCTGGGATATCCTCACGGCCGGCGCGGGTCACTGGAACTCCGCAGCGACGCGCCGGGATGCACCTACACCACCCGGATGGTCTCCCGCAGGTCCCGCGCGAAGATCTCCTTCGGAATCATCGCATGGACCCCCTGGTTGACGTCCACGACTTGGGTGATGCGGAAGTGCACGGCTAGGCTCGCCAACGCATAGGCATCGAGACGGCTCAGGCCGGCGCGTCGGCTGAGAAAGTCGAGCGTGTTCCGCAGCGCGATGCGGAACGCTTGGGTGAGATCACGGTGCAGGCCCAGGGCAATCCAGTGGGTGTCAGTTTCCGCGAAGGGCCACTCCCAGCCTGGACGCTCGTGGAGGTGGACCTGCACACGCACCTCCCGCATGCCCGTCTCCAGGGCGGTGAGATTGACCTCCCCATCGGCCTGCAGCGCGTGGGAGTCGCCCGTAAAGAGCTTGGCCCCGGGCTGCCAGACGGGAATGTAGAGGACGGTCCCCTCCTGCAGTTCCCGCAGATCCAGGTTGCCAGCATGTTGCCCGGGAGGCACTGAGCTGACGACGCCTGGGGCCAGGCGGCCCACGACCTCGCGGTCCTCGGGGGCCGCGACGCCGAACGTCCCCTGGAACGGCCCCAGGGGTAGTGTGATCGCGGGCGAGAACTTGGCGAGCTTGCGCTGGACGTCGATCTCCAGGTATTTGATGTGGCCTTCGGGGAACTCGTCCGGCAGCGCGCCGGTCTTGAGTTCGCCGGGATTGTTGAGATTGGCGCCCCACTCGAGCGGCGTGAGCGTGAGAAACCGGATGCTGAGCATGTCGCCGGGCTGGGCGCCTTTGACACCGACCGGTCCGATGATCGAGTGCGGGCCTTTGCCCGGATTCTCTAGGCGCCATTGGGCGAGTTGCTGGATGGGGACGCCCGGCTGGAACCGGTTGAGGAAATGGGTCCAGGTATTGGGATAGACGACCGTGTCGCCGGGGTCGATCTCGACCACGTCGGGCTGGGTGGCGTCAAACGCCCCGAGGCGTACCGTGTCCGCGGTGGACTCGACCACATGAGTGCGTCCACCGGCGGGGGCCGCCGTGCCGCGGCCGCGGAGTGCCGCGCACAGGGTGAGGAGGCTCGCTGGCGCGACGGTCGCCAGCAACCCGAGCACGCCCCCGCCGCCGACTACGCGCCGGCGGGAGACCCGATAGGAGGCCACGTAGGGTTCCAGGGCCTCCTGGTTCAGCTCATCCAGGTGGTCGAGGTGGTCACGCGTGCGCGGCGTCAGCGTCGCCTCCACGGCGTCGGGCTCCACCCTGTAGCCACGCCCGCCATCGTCACCGCACCCAAACAACCCGCCGCAGAGTCGATGCCGCTCTCCGCCGTCGTTGCCCATGGCTTTTTCCCCTCTTCTGCGTGTGGTCACCAGAGAACGTCCAGGCAGAGGACGTCCCCCCAGCGTGCCAACCTGGCCTCTACCATACCCCTTCCTGAGGAGCCTGTCGAGCTCTTACGCTGTGCAAGGCGCGCCAGATCTTCTCTGGAGTAAATGGCGTATCAATGTGGCGCACGCCACCACTGGTTAGCGCGTCCATAACTGCATTGGCCACGGCGATCGGCGTGGCCACCGTCGGTAACTCCCCGATGACTTTCACACCCCAGGGATGCGTGGACGATGGGGTCTCCATGGTCTCCAGACGCACCTGCCGTATTACTCCGGCCCTGGGGATAGCATCGTCCATCAGGCTGCCCGTCAGCGGCTGGCCCTCCGGCGTGCCGATCATGCCTTCCAGCAGTGCCTGCCCGACACCCTGTGCCATGCCGCTGTACATCGAGCCTTCCACCAGCTTCGGATGGATGATCCGGCCACCATCGTGCACCGCCGCATAGCGCAGGCATGTGATCTCTCCCGTCTCGCGGTCGATTTCGACCACCGCCACATGGGCGCCAAAAGGGTGGTGTTTCAAACGTGGATAGAGATGGCAATAACACGTTGTAGATCAAAGTCAAAGAAGTCACCATCTCCACTTGAACTGGTTGCGAGTTTTTCACAGCGCAGACGTTTCTCGCATGGGACAAGGTGTATGACCACACCATCATACGAAGAATGCTCGACTGTCGTGGCCGTGGGGGGCACTCAGCGCAGCGCGAGGGTGGCCTGGGGAAACGCAAATGTCGTCCGAAAGTGTTCCAGGACATTGACCCCCAGTAAGCCATCCACACGCCGTTCCGCAGGCAACGGTAGCACGAAGGCTTCGACATTAGTGAGACGTTGTGCTCCTATCTGCACGCTGGTGAGGCGCACGACAGGGGCCGACACGACGCGGTGCACCGACGCAATGCGTGCCTGACGGACCGGGGTCTGCACGTCCAGATCGAGCTCGAGTGCGACGTCTGGCGTGATCAGAGTGCGGGCCGCCCCTGTATCGGCTAAAAACCAATAGCGATAGGCCGCGTGAAGGAGACAGGGGACGAGCACCACCCGCATACGCGCCAGGATAAGCTGTAAATCATAGAAAATGAGGGCATACTGCATGGAGGAAACATGTGCCCCTCCCGTCCACAGGAGAAGC
>WNEY01002464.1_pt1 | contig 13595 bp, 14 predicted proteins | sample 5400531 | NCBI WGS metagenome assembly WNEY01 (sample SAMN13153338, study PRJNA577476) | soil metagenome | isolation source: 200 cm saprolite under Douglas fir tree site 1 | place: USA:California | collected 2015-04-18
AGGCGCCGATCATCATGGACATCCTGAAGCGTCAACTGCTGTCGCCCCGTTACATCCAGCACAGCGCACGCGTACTCTTCGTCATCGCGCAGGCCGGCGCTCCGGAACGCGCGCAGATCCTCGATGCGATCTTCGATCTCTCGCGGGAGGAGATCCTGAAAGGTGTTGAAGCAGGGACGCTCGGGAGGATTGCCTTGAACGCGCACGATTATGTCTGCGACGTTTTTCCCGGCGTGGCAACAGGGCAGCCATCCGCGAGGCACGAAATCGCATAACAACCGTGTAGGGTGCGAAAACCCGTTTAGGCGGCCAAGACGTACTCGCGAACCACACCACCAAGACGATCGCGACGCTGGATACGAGCCTCGCCCCACGCCGTTGCCGGCGCGAACGATGGGCCTGTCGATGAAGTCCCGCGCGGATTGCGCTACGATTCGGGCGTTCCGCGCTCGAAGGCTTTCCAAAAAGGATCGTGGCTGTGCTACGAACGATTTCCGTGGCTGTGGTCATCATCGCTATGGCGGTTGGGTGCCGACGCTCGCCGGAAGCGGCGCCGACCGGCAGCGGAAGCGCGTCACCATCGAGCGATCCGTCTTCAGCACCAGCGGTGCATCCACTCGATCCACTGACCACGGATGAAATTCGCGTCGCCGTTCAGGTTGCCAGGAGCGACGCGCGCTTCGCGGGCGCGGCGTTCCCATCGGTCGCCGTTCAGGACCCGCCGAAGGCCGACGTGCTCGCGTGGCAGCCCGGCCAGCGGGTTGTCCGGCGGGCCCGCGTCGAGGCGTTGACGACTGGAAGCTTCTACGAGCTGTTGGTTGATGTGACGGGCCGGCACATAGTGTCTGCGATCGAACGGCGTGGCGTCGAGCCGTCGATCACGCTGTCCGAGGTCGAAGCCACGAAAGTCGTGTTGTCGAATCCGGAGTTCAAGGCAGGATTGCAGAAGCGCGGCATCACCGACCCGACGAAGGTGTTCTGCGCGCCGTTCTCGGCAGGCTACTACGGCAGCCCGGCGCAGGAGGGCAAACGCCTGGTCAAAGTCGGCTGCTTCGACACGCATCGCTCGACCACCAACGTGTTCGGCTGGCCGATAGAGCGTCTCTACGCGCTCGTCGATCTGCGGCGGATGGACGTGCTGAGCGTTACCGACTACGGCGTCGTGCCGATTGCAGAGGGCAACTTCAACTACGACGCCGCGTCCCTGAAGACGCTCCCCAAGCCGCGGAAACCGACGACGCTCGCGCAGCCGCTCGGGACGAATGTGCGCATCTCCGGTCACGAGATCTCATGGGGCAACTGGCGTTTTCACGTGCGCGTCGATCCGCGCGTCGGCACCGCGATCTCGCTGGCTCGCTGGCGTGATGGGGAGGCGTGGCGCTCCGTGTTGTACCAAGGCTACCTGTCCGAGATGTTCGTGCCGTACATGGACGCCGACTACGGCTGGCAGTCACGGACTTATTTCGACACCGGCGAGTACGGCGCCGGCGTACTGGCGTCCCAATTGAAACCAGGCATCGATTGCCCAGACACAGCCAGCTTTCTGCCGGCCGAGTTCGCGACCGACAAGGGCGAGCCGTTTACGACGCCAAACGCCCTTTGTGTCTTCGAACGGAGCGGCGGCGATCCGATCTGGCGTCACTTCGAAGCAGTCAACCAGACCTACGAGGGCCGTCCGAGCGTCGAGCTCGTCGTGCGCATGGTGACGGCAATTGGCAACTACGACTATCTCTTCGACTGGATCTTCAACGATGCGGCCGAAATCGAGGTCCGCGTCGGCGCGACCGGGATCGACGCGCTCAAGGGTGTCGCCGCGCGGAAAATGAGCGACCCGAGCGCGGCCGACGACACTCGGTTCGGTGCACTCGTGGCGCCGAATCTGGTGGCCGTCAACCACGATCACTACTTCAACTTCAGGCTCGATCTCGATATAGACGGCCCGAGCAACAGCGTCAACCGCGACGCGTATCGGCCCGTCCGATTGCCGCCCGACTCTGCCCGACGCAGCGTCTACGTCGTGGAGCGGCAGATAGCCGAAACAGAGACAGCGGCTGCGCTGGACACACACCACGATCCAGTCCGATTGCGCGTGATCAACGAACGCCGCACCAACGGCGTCGGCAACCTGGCATCATACGAAGTGCTTGCGTTCAACCACGCGCAGCTGATGCTCGATCCGGACGATTGGCCGGCCCGGCGCGCCGGCTTCCTTCGGCACGACGTGTGGGTCACGCCGTACCAGCCCGAGGAACGCTACGCGGGCGGACAGTACATGCTCGGCAGCCACGGCGACGATGGCCTGGCTGTCTGGGCGGCGCGCGATAGGGCGATCCGCAACCAGGACCTGGTCGTGTGGGTCAATCTGGGGATGCACCATTTGACGCGCGCCGAGGATCTGCCGGTGACGCCGGTGATGTGGCAATCGTTCAGGCTGCGGCCGCACAACTTCTTCGACCGGAACCCCGCAATCGACCTGGCCCCAGTGACGGCCACGCGCTGAGACCGGACGCGCCACCACCGCCGACGACACGACGATCGATGACGCCCGCACGAGGTGTCGACGCATCCCCTGTGCCGGATGCGGAGAACGTTGCACCTGTTCGTAGGAGCGGCCTACGAGTCACCGCGCCAGTTCCCGACCCTACCAGCCATTCAACCTTCGCGCGACTCAGACAAACACCACGGTCTTGTTTGCGTATATGAGAATGCGGTGTCCGATGTGCCATCGAACCGCTCGGGCGAGCACGACTTTTTCCAGGTCGCGCCCTTTCTGCATGAGATCCTCCAATTGGTCTCGATGCGAGATGCGCACGACGTCCTGTTCGATAATCGGCCCTTCGTCCAACGCATCGGTTACATAGTGGCTCGTCGCGCCAATCAGCTTGACCCCCCGCTCGAACGCACGATGGTAAGGGCGGCTGCCGCTAAAGGCCGGCAGGAACGAATGGTGCACGTTGATGATGCGCTGGTGGTAGCAGGCGACGAAATCTGTGGACAAGATTTGCATGTACCGCGCCAGCACGAGGAGGTCGACGCGATACTCACGGAGCAACGCCAACTGCCGATGTTCGGCATCGGCTTTGTTCTGCGCACTCACGGGAATATGGAAAAACGGGATGCCATGAAACGCGGCCAGCGACTGAGCATGAGGGTGATTGCTGATGATGAGCGACAGCTCGCATTCGAGTTCGCCGCTCTGATGCCGGTACAGGAGATCCGCCAGGCAATGGTGGTCCTTCGAAACGAAGATGGCGATCTTTCGGCGTGCCGACGACTCAGCCAAGTACCACTGCATCTGGAAACGTTCGGCGATCGGAGCAAATTGCCGCGCGAAGTGTTCGAGATCGAGACTGAACCCGCGAAGATCCCATTCCACACGCATCAGGAACAGACCGACCGTGCTGTCTTGATGATGATCGGCATGGAGGATGTTGCCATGATGGTCGTATAAGAACGTGGAGACGGCGGCGACGAGCCCCCTCTGATCGGGGCAATGGACTAAGAGGATGGCGCTGTTTTCCATACGAACAGGTCACCTGGCGAACACGAGTGTCGAAGGCGTCGGCTAACCAGGAAAAGACTCAGTTGTGGTTCCGCGCAATCATAAGCCCACTGACTGAGGCGCTGAGCTGACCGGCCAAGTTTGTTGAAGCCTTTGGCCGAAATGTCGACCGATGCACGGCCTTCAGGTCGGGCTTTCCATTCGGTCCAAACTCAAGCGGCCTGGCGACGAACCCCGTGCGCAGCCCCACGCCGCGGTGCGGACGTTGACGCCGATCTCGCCTTCTGGTTGAGGGACAAAGAATCTGCGCGCCGACGGAGACGCTGATCTTGGATGAGGTCGCAAGCACCGCGGCGTGGAGCACCGCCAACGCGAGCGTCGCGCGTACCCACCAATCGGCCGTCCCGAACGCGCTGCTCCAGGCGCACACGCGAGGCGGTTGTCCGTATCTCGTCCGGGCGGACAACGGCCCCGTCACCTCCTGCGCTCGGTCTCAGCTCTTTTTGGAAGTGACGGCGTAGACGTGGCTGTAAGTGCGATCGACGTGATGGCTGCCGCAGACCGGGCACTTCACGTCGGTCACCTGCACTTCGGAAATCGGTCGCACGATCTCGAATCCCTTCTGACAGTCTCGACAGACGTACTCGTAGACTGGCATTCGGTCCTTCCTTTGAAGGCGCGTCCTCGGACGGCGCGGGAATGATACATCAGGCCTGGCGGCATCGGGGGTTTCATGCTCGAGGACCTCTGGCAACCTCAGGCCGGCAGCGTTTCGTCGCGCGGCGCGCTCATCATGACGGCGCCTGCATCCCGCATTTCGGCGATCGCCCGTTCCGAGTCGCCCGGGCGCACGTCGACTCCCGCGATGCCATCGTGGAGGACCGTCACTTTGAACCCTTGTCGAATGGCGTCGAGCACCGACTGCTTGACGCAATAGTCGGTGGCGAGTCCGCCGACGTACAGGTGATCGAGGTTCCGATCACGCATGTCCGCGAGGAGCGTCTTTCCGTCCGGTGTACGTCCCTCGAATGCAGAATAGCCGGGCCTTTCGGGATCCTGTCCCTTGGTGATCACAATCGTCGACGATGGAAGGTGGAGATCAGGGTGAACGCGCGCACCTTCCGTATCCTGAACACAATGGGGTGGCCACTCCCCGCCGTATTGCTTGAAGTGACGCGTGATAGGTGGATGCCAATCACGCGACGCATAGATCGTCATACCGTGTTCGAGGGCGTCCCCGAGGTACCGATTCAGCACGGGCACCACCCGGTCGCCGCTCGGTACCGCGAGAGCTCCACCAGGACAGAAATCCCTTTGGACGTCAACAACCAACAGAGCCGAGCGATCGCCTGCCAGCTCGTTCGTCGGCATCGCCGCGTTCAGCTTACTATGATCATCGCCACGGGTCCGATTTTCGGGCGGCATGCGACGCGCGCCGCACCGGTCCCGGTCCGAGCCATGGGACTCTCAACCGACTTTTACGAGCTGACGATGATGGCCGGCTATCACGCGGCCGGCCTCCTGGTTCCCGCGACCTTCGAGCTGTACGTGCGCGAGCTTCCGCCGCACCGATCCTTCTTGCTCGCCGCCGGCCTCGAGCAAGCGCTGGATTATCTGGAGAACCTGCACGTGCGGCCGGAAGAGATTCAATACCTTCGCAGCCTTCCGGGCATGCAGGATGTGCAGCCGGAATTTTTTGAGGACTACCTGGCGGGCTTCAGGTTCACCGGAGAAGCGTGGGCGGTCGAGGAGGGCACGCCGGTATTTCCTCTGGAGCCGCTGCTGCGCATCACCGCGCCACTTCCAGAAGGGCAGTTCGTCGAGACGGCGCTTCTCGCGCACATCATGTTTCAGACGTCGGTGGCAAGCCGCGCGGCCCGCCTGATCGAAGCGGCGTCGGGACGGCCGGTGGTCGAGTTCGGCGCGCGTCGAGCGCACGGAACCGAAGCCGGCCGGTACGCGGCGCGCGCCGCGTATCTCGGGGGCTGCGAGGCCACCTCGAACGTCGAAGCCGGCCTGCGATTCGGCATCCCGCTCTCCGGGACGATGGCGCACTCGTGGGTCATGGCATTTGGCGATGAGGCCACCGCGTTTCGTCGCTACGCAGAGGTGTTCGGCGGCCGAGCCGTCCTTCTACTGGACACGTACGACACCCTGAGGGCGGCGAGAGTAGCCGCAGCCTCCGGCTTGACACCGGCCGCGGTGAGGTTGGATAGCGGCGATATCGTCGCTCTCAGCAGGGCTGTGCGGGACATTCTCGATACCGCGGGACTTCAACAGACGAAGATCTTCGCGAGCGGAGACCTCGACGAGTGGCGGATCGCCGAGATAGTCGCGGTCGGCGCGCCCGTTGACGCATTCGGCGTTGGAGCCGCGCTCAGCACCTCGAGCGATGCGCCGTCGCTCGGCGGCCTCTACAAGCTGGTCGAGATCGAGCGCGGGGGCGCGGCGGTTGCCACCATGAAACGTAGCCCGCGCAAGTACAGCTACCCTGGTCGAAAACAGATCTGGCGTGTCTTCGAGAACGGGATCGCCGTGGGCGATGTGCTGGCGCTTGCCAACGAGTCAGGTGCGCCAGGGGGGCAACCGCTGCTCAGGCGTGTGATGAGCGGCGGGCGCCGGGAGCTTCTGCCGCAGTCGATTCACGAGTTGCGCGCGCGACGCCGCGCGGCCGTCTCGCAATTGCCCGCCTCGATCCGCACCTTGCAGAATTCTGCCCGATACCCGGTGTCTTTCACACAGGCTCTCGAAGCATCAATCGATCGACTCTCTCGATCAGCTGGAAGCGGCTGAAGGGTTGTGGACAGACGACCGCGCGTGCGGAACTGAATCTGCGCAAGAACCTGCTCACCTGCGCGACATGCGACCGCGAGCGTCAGCTGGTGCGCTGCTGGCTCGATTCCGTCGCGTCAGCAACCAGTAATCAACATCGGTGTCCTCATCCCTCGACATCAGGGTGGCCTACAAGCAACTGGACCACGTCTGTCGTGAACGTTATCGCGTCATCTCCGGGCGTCGGGATCGCCAGGAATGATGGCAGCCTCACCATCGGTTGTACCCGATCGCGACGGCTTGAGTATTGGGCCGAGTAAAGTGTAATGTGCGCGGCCGCCCTGGGTGAGCCGCATTGTGTTCGGCAGCCCGAGCAGCGCGACGGTGACCCGGGAGTGAGAAATGGAAGCGATTATCGTTTCGTGCACGCAGGAAAAGATCTGGGACACTCGTCCATCTTCGCGCGCGCGCACGAGATCGCGCATCGCTTCATTTGCGTCGCTGCACCGGCCTTTCTTCGTCAACGTCACCATACGGTCCACCGACGTCGTGCTGACCCCGCGAATCGCGGATGTCAAAGCTGACTGCCGGGGCGTTTACAGCTTCGACATCAGTTCCGCGACGCGGGCCCTCAGCTGGTAGGGTCGGGAACTGGCGCGGTAACTCGTAGGCCACTCCTTGGCTGTCCGAGTAGGAGAGGACCGACTGCTGCAGTAGGTATCCCCTTGGCGTTGAGCCCCGCGGCTTGATTCACGACCGGGTCGTGCCGATGCTGCTGGCACTACTGCGCCGCCGCCTTCACACTGCGTCGAAGACGTTTGCGCATAGTCCGAACGTGAATCGTGAACCGCCCCCGTCGGCTCCGCGCACACACGTGCGTAAAGCCGAGGAAGTCGAAGGTCGCCGGTCGCTGTCCGCCGGGTCGACTCGGAAGGGCCGAGCGCCCGAACGCCAGTAACTGGGTCTTCTCGGGGTGCAACGTCAAGCCGTATTTCGCGAATCGCTTGGGAAGCACCTGCAGGACGCGCTCCGCGTCCTCGCGATACTGAAAACAGAGGATGAAGTCATCCGCGGATCGGATTTCGGCAGCCATCCCGCGCAAGCGCGGTTTCACTTCCTGCTCGAACCATTCGTCGAGCACGTAGTGAAGATAGATGTTGGCCAACAAGGGACTGATGACCTGCCCTTGTCCGGTCCCGGTCTCCGTGACCAGGAGCCGCCCGTCTTCCACCACGCCGACGTGGATCCATTTCCGAATCAGGCGGAGGATGTTCCCGTCGCCAATCCGTCTCGCAATGAACGCCATGAGCTGGCTTCGTACGATTGCGTCGAAGTAACTGCGAATGTCCGCTTCGAGGACGTAGGCCATCGGACCGCGAACAATCGTGCGGCCGACCGCCTCGAGCGCAACGTGTGGACCCTGTCCCGGCCGGAACCCGTAGGAGCATGCGAGAAAGTCCTGCTCGTAGACCGCGTTGAGGACCTCGACCGTTGCCCGCTGTACGATCTTGTCCTCCAGGCACGGAATTGAGATAGGGCGCTCTTTTCCGTTCTCCTTCGGGATGTCGTAGTGTCCATTAAATTGATTTTGTGGAACGCCGTCGGGAGGCAGGTGCGCGGGCATCGTCATGTGCCGCTACGATCGGCCGGTTCCCGGCCCCCATCGGCTCCCCCTCGGCTCCTCGGTCGGCGCGGCGTTCATCCATCGATGATCTGAAATGCACGACGCGCGAAGACGTCGGATCGTGGCAGCACGATTGGAGGCGTCAGGCTTGTTGTTCACGCGGCGGGTCGGTGATAGTACTTCAACAATCCACCGAGCCGCTCACGACACAGAATGCGGCCGTCGCCGATGGTCTGGGCCGCCAACGGCACAATCAACTGATTGCCCAAGCCCTGATGGTTGCGTTCGCGATGATAGTGCTCGATGAACTCGCCGACGGCTCGCCGGAGGGACCCTTCACCGACGAGAATCATCCGGTCCAGGCAGGATTCCTTGATCGTCCGAACGAAGCGTTCCGCGTACGCGTTGAGATTCGGGGAACGGGGCGGCAGACGGACGACCTGAACGCCTGCGGCGGCGAGTGTCTCGCGGAACGCCACGGTGAACAGCGGATCCCGATCGTGGATCAAAAAGCGCTTGCCCATCAGAAAGCCATCGCTGGCATCTGTCACGTTGCGACTCGCCTGGCTCATCCAGGCCGAGTCGGGCTCCGACACGATCCCGGCGATCTCGACGCGGCGCGTCGAGAGTTCGATGACGAAGAGCACGGCAAACCGCGTCAGCCCGCGACCGCTCCAGACGTCGACGGTGAAGAAGTCCGTGGCGGCGAGGACGTCCCAGTGAGTCTTCAGGAACTCGGTCCACGTCGTCTTCTTCACGCGCTCGGGCGCGGGCTCCAGGCCGTGTTTGCGGAGGATGGTGGCGATCGTGCCTCGGGAGACTTCGTGATCGAGGTTCGCCAGGGCTCCTTGGATCCGCGTGTAGCCCCAGCCGCGGTTGTCCGTAGCCATCCGCACGATTAACGCTCGGATCTCGGCCAGGACGGGCGGTCGTCCCGGGCCACGCCGTGTACTCCCGTCGTATTTCTTGGCGATCAATATCCGGTGCCACGCCAGCAACGTGTCCGGCGTCACAATCGTGGCGAAGTCCCTCAGAACGCGACGTCCGAGTATCTTGGCTTTCGCGGCCAGTCGACGGCGCTGAGCGTCGGTGAAGCGCTCACGTCTGGGCCCGAGCTGTTCCCGCAGGACGCGGTTCTCTTCCTGGAGATAGTCGATGACATCGCGCTGCTGCTGGTTCAGCCAACCGGCGAGCGCGACGAGAACGAACCGCAGCGCGTATGGCAACGGGGGCATGGTGTCAAGGCTACCAGAGGCTGGTTCATCGGCTGCCTACGGCTGCCAGATCTGAAATCCAACCCTTTGTCAAAAACAGGCACTCGGTTATGGCGTCGATCGGGTTGTTGGACAATACGCGATCGCTCGGAGGAGTACGACAAGCGCTGTCAGCATGCGTGATCCTGTCGCGTGTTCCGCGACAGAATCAACCGACTGAGCCGGCCGCTCGCATTGTGGCGAAGGACAGGCTCACGGCACTCTTGCTCGCCCCGCGCGTGCGCATCGTCGACGGCAGCGGCTCGAGGCTGCGCGCGTACTGACGCGTCGCCACGTCTGCGTTGCGTTTCACCGTACAGGTCTTAATACGGACCTCTGTACACTGGCAAGCTAATTCGCGTCAGCCGCCTTAGTGTCGGATGAGCGTTCGCCAAGAGAACGAACGGCGGTCGGGCGAGCTGAAGTGGACGCCATCGATGTCGTTGCGGATCAATTCGAAGACGTGCTGGATGAACTTGATGTCACGGGGACTTGCCGGGGGGCGCACGGCGCCGATATGATCGGCGAGCCGTTCCAGATCGAGCAGGTGATCGTCGAGTTGCGCGATCTCGGCTTCTACCCGCGCAATCTGCTCGTCGATGTCGTGAAGAGCGTGAGGGTCTGCCATCGCGAAGCTCCAAACGCTTCGGTGAGGACTGCAACGGGCAGTGCTCAGGAAAGCGAGTCCAGTATAGACCCGATGCGCAAGCTCAGAATCGCGAAAAGCCCCGACCGGCGCCTCGATTTTCGGGTTTTCCTGCGAGCGTGAGGATTGAATTTTCCCCGCACATCGATTCTGCGTCAGGTCTCGCTGACGATGGACATCCCAGCAAGCTCGTTCCCGCCGTTTGCTAGACATCTTCTAAGGGACTCACGCGCTCGACTTCCAGGACCTTGCGATTGACCTGGTGCCCGAGGTCGCGCAGATGGGAGAGGTTGGCAATCCCTTTGTTGACGTAGAAATCGTTCGGATTGTTGATGGTGGTCTCGGTGCGTAACGCGTGCTGCTCTTGAAATACTGCTTCACGTGGGAGTGCTTGTACTCGATATCCAGGCTGGGCTCGACGCCGTCGGTGATCACTCGCGTGCGATAGCCGAACCGGCGGTGGTGTCGTGCGTTGGATCCGGAAAGGAAACAGGAGCGCCACGCGATTGGGGCGACCGAGGTCGAGATTCTCGCGGATGAGGGCCTCGAAGAAGTGCCGTCCTTGCACCGGGCGGTCGAACACGTCGGTGAGACTCACTTCCAGCTGACAGATGGCGAGGCGATGATCGTAGCCGGCCGCGCGGTCCGCGCGTGTCATCGGCCACGGGAGCCGCTGCGACCAGCGATCGAAGAAGGCTTGCACGTCGGCGGGGCCCAGCGCGTCGCAGGTGGCCTGGAGGGCCGGGATCCGGACAGGCCAGGAATCCATTGTCGAGGCTCGTAAACCGGACGTGTTGCCGCCGCAGGCGCTGCTTCACCCACTCATGCCCATTGAGACACAGCTTGACGGGATACGGCACGTAGGTGCCGATCTTCAGAAAGGCGGGACCCCAGTCTCGGTCGTGGACGTAGAAATAGAAGTGTTTGACCGCCACAGCTTGCCGGGCGAAGTCGAAGATCACACTCCCCGTCGGGGTGCGGCGTTTGTGAGCTTTGAAGGCGCGCATCTTTTCCTGAGCGGTCCCGATGATGACGACGCCCTCGCGGCTTGTGAAGCGCGCGCGGTAGTCGGCCACGATGTCATCTCCGCTGACCGGGCTTGAACTCCACGGTGGGAATGCGGTGCTGGCTCGCGAACGTCTCGACCGCTGTCAGGAACCGGTCATGGATTGGCCGGAAGAGTGCGGGCGAGGGGATCGGATTCCCGAGGTGATCGTGGAGGAAGTAGCACAAGCCACCCGATGTCTGCAGCTTCGGCATGTAGGCATGCAGGTAGAGCCGGTCGATACAGCTCACCGAGAGCGTGACGTGCTGGCGGATAATGTCCGCGATGTTGGGCGTCATCGAACCCTCCTTGGCGGGAAGGTCAATGATGGTACTCCGGGAGGAGCACGCCGGTGTTCGCATCGGTCCCAACATTTCCCAGTGAAGCTTCGCCTGAGACGAAACTCCTATGCCGCAACCTCCTCCAGTTGGACGCGGTAGCCGAGGTCGCGTAGGCGCTTGACGAGTCGCTGCGTCGCCTTCGTGCGATCGAGACGCTCGAAGTACTGGCCGCCCAACTCGCGGTACTCGGCGCTGTCGCGAAGGATGTAGTAAATCGCCGTGAGCATGGAGGCGGCGACGGCCACGATCGCCTTTTTCGGCCCTCGGCGGGCGCGCAGGCGGAGGAATTGCGCGCGATAGTAACTGTTCTTGGTCCGAACCGCCGCCCAGGCGGCCTGCACGAGCACCGTCTTCAGCCAGCACGCGCCCTTGCGGGTGCGCGTGGACTTGCGTTTACCGGCCGACTCGTCCAACCGGCGGCACAAACAGGCCCAGGCGATCAGGTGCTGATGGGTCGGGAAGCGAGTCATATCGAGGCCGATTTCGCCGAGGATCGCTTGAGCCACGACCGTATCAATGCCCGGCACCGCATCGATGCGCGCGATGGCCTCACGAAAAGGGGCGAGCGCCTCGCCGAGTTGCGTGTCGATGTCCGCGACCGCCCGTTCCAGCTGCTCGATCAGATCCAGATGCAGCTTCAGCAGCCGAAGGTGGTGCGGTCTGATCTGGCCGGTAAGGGCGTCGACCAACGCGGCGCGCTTGTTCTTCAGCGTGCCGCGAGCCAAGTCTGCCAGCTGCACGGGATCGGTCTGGCCCGCGATGAGCGCCCGGAGGATCGCCCGGCCGCTGACCCCGATGATGTTGCTGACCAACCCCGTGATTTTCAGGTTGGCGGTATCAAGCGTCTTCTGGATCCGCTGCGTGTGCTGGGCGATCTCCCGCACGAGCTGCTTCCGCGTGCGCGTGAGGTCCCGCACCTCCTGGATTGGGGCCGGCGGCACGAAGCTGCCGCGGATGAGGCCATGCGCCAGCAGATCCGCGATCCACGCCGCATCCTTCACATCACTCTTGCGGCCGGGCACATTGCGAATATGCGCGGCGTTCGCCAACGTGAGCGTGAACGTCTCTTCGAGCAGATACCAGACGGCTTTCCAATACGAGCCGGTCGCCTCCATCGCCACGTGCGTCACGCCGTGCTCGGCCAACCAAGTGGCCAGTGTCAGCAGCTCCCGCGTCGTCATGCCAAAGGTGCGGGTCTCCTGTTGAACGGGGCGTCCGTGGATTCGCACGCAGGCGACAAGGGTATCTTTGGCCAAATCGAGGCCGGCACACCGCGGATACAACACCTCCATGATCGCGGCACCCTCTCTGCATCGGCGAGGAGCCCGCTTGAACGAAGTCTGAGACGCGTGCTTCAGGCCGACGGACTGCCCTCCATCGAGCCGGCTGGAGAACCTCCAGGCAGGTGAGGGAGATCGACGTTGACGCCGTTGCCACAATATGCGGTGCTCGCGGGGCTCCGGGTCCAACTCAAACACGGGCTCACAGCACCAAGGAGAAGCCGACCTCTGTGCCGATGCGTCGCGATTATCGTCTGTTTCGTTCGCATGCGGTCAGCTCCGCTGGTGGAGGCCTCAAACCGATCAGCCACGCGATTGACTCGATGCCACTTGTCGGTTTGAGGCGAAGCTTCACTGGGAGTCCGTCCGAGTAATCGCCGTGATGGTCACGTTACCTCATGCTGCGCGTCCACAATGTCTCTCGTGCCTCCGGGCGATGGCCGCGTGGTTTGCGCGTCCGGAGAGCGACTCGACCTTGCTTTCACAGGCAGAGCCGATAGAGCTTGAGAATGTTGTGCGTTGTGCAAACCAGCTACCATTCGCCTTGCACCTTCTCGAATCCACGCAACAAGAATTGCCGGAAGCCACGGGCCTGCTTGATCTGCCCGATCACCGGTTCGACGATCCCCTTGCGCGCGGCATAGACTGCCGCGCCAGCCTTGGTGTGCAACTTGCGGGACATCCGGTCGATGATCGTGGCGGTCTGCGGCAGCGGTCCCCGGCCCGAATATGCTCGACTTGCACGTCGCGCTCGAGCAATTCGGATCTTCCCTTGGCGATGGTGTGGACATCCAGCCCGGTCAGTTCAGCGATCCGGCTGTCGCCGCCATGTCCCAGCCGCAGAGACTCGAGCCTGGCGTACAGCCGGCGTTGCCGCTCGTCCAGCGCGCTTGGCGAAAGTTTGCGTAGCTTCGGAAACTCATCCCATCATGGGACGAGTTTTTGGGTGGGCCACCGCCTTTGCTCTTGAACCGGAGCTTCTGCTCTCGCAGCATCCCGCCTTCCGCTCCGCGGAACAAGCAGAGAACGCGGAGGCTTCCTTGGATCACGGGTTCTCGGCGCCTCTGTGATCTCCGCGGTTAGGCGTTTACCCGCCCTAAGACGATAGCGCTGTTCTTCGACCCGAACCCGA
>WNEY01026722.1_pt1 | contig 13595 bp, 14 predicted proteins | sample 5400531 | NCBI WGS metagenome assembly WNEY01 (sample SAMN13153338, study PRJNA577476) | soil metagenome | isolation source: 200 cm saprolite under Douglas fir tree site 1 | place: USA:California | collected 2015-04-18
GCATCGTGCCGAAGTCGGGGTTGACTTGTCGATAATCCGAGATGTCGTAGCCGTCGTCGCGGCCGGGCGAGGGATAGAACGGCAGCAGCCATAGCGCCGTGACGCCGAGGTCCTGCAGGTAGTCGAGCTTTTCGGTCAGTCCGACGAAGTCGCCGATGCCGTCATTGTTGCTGTCCGCGAACGCCTTGACGTGCAGCTGATAAATGATCGCGTCCTTGAACCACAGCTCGTCACCGTCAAGTTTGGGATCGGCCCTGATGTCGGGAGCTACGTTCACGACACGACCTTCATGCGAAGCAACGAAACACGAGGACGGGGTCCTGTTGCTGATCGATGCGCAGCCGGACCCCGCCCCATTCGAGGATATGCCGCTCGCCGGTCACCAGGTTCTCGATCGACTTGACGCGTTGCCGCGACTCGGGAGGTCCGATCTCGATCTCGCCGAAATGAAACCAGAACTCGAGCGGACCCTCCTTCGCCAAGGCCACCGCGACCGCCACGGCATTATCGCCGCTGGCCGACTCCTTGACGAAGCCGATCACCTCGTCATCGTCGACTTGCGCGAAGCGCAGCCTGCTGGTCTGCAGCAGGGCGGGATTGTTTCGCCGCATGCGATTGAGACGGCCGATGTAGGACTTGATGTTGCCCGGCTGGTCCCAGTCCCGGAACTTCAGCTGGTATTTTTCGGAGTCGAGATATTCCTCCTTGCCCGGGATCGGCTCGTGCTCGAGCAGCTCGAACCCGTTGAAGATGCCGTAATTGCCCGACAGCGTGGCGGCGAGCGCGACGCGGGCTTTGAAGATCCACGGCTCGCCGGTCTGCAGATGAAGCGGCAGAATGTCCGGCGTGTTGACGAAAAAGTTGGGCCGGAAATATTCGCGCTCAGGATAGCCGGTGATCTCGCTCAAATAGGCTTGCAGCTCCTGCTTGCCCGTCCGCCACGTGAAATAGGTGTAGGACTGGGAGAAGCCGAGCTTGGCGAGCGCCTTCATGACCTTGGGCCGCGTGAACGCCTCCGACAGGAAGACGACGCCCGCATCCACCCGCTGAACTTCGCGGATCAGCCATTCCCAGAACGGAAACGGCTTGGTGTGCGGGTTGTCGACCCGAAAGATGCGCACGCCCTGTCGCACCCAGAACAGCACGACGTCGCGCAGCGCCCGCCAAAGCCCCTCCCTGTCGTTGCCGTAGAAGTCCGGATTGGCGATATCCTCGTACTTTTTCGGCGGGTTTTCCGCGTATTGGATCGAGCCGTCCGGCCTACGCTTGAACCATTCCGGATGTTGCGCGAGCCAGGGGTGATCCGGCGAGCATTGAATGGCGAAATCGAGCGCGACTTCCATTCCGTGCTCGGCGCAGGCCCGCACCAGCCGTCGGAAGTCGTCGAGCGTGCCGAGCTCGGGAAGCACGGCGTCGTGGCCGCCTTCCGCGGCGCCGATCGCATAGGGGCTGCCGGGATCGCCGGGCGCGGCGGTCAGCGCGTTGTTGCGTCCCTTGCGGTTGGTGCGGCCGATCGGGTGGATCGGAGGAAGGTAAAGGACGTCGAAGCCCAGCGCGGCGATCTCGGGGAGCCGACCGATGCAGTCGTCGAATGTGCCGTGGCGGCCGCGGGTGGCCGCCTGACTCCGCGGCATCATTTCGTACCACGCGCCCGCCCGTGCAATCGGCCGGTCGGCGATGAGCGGATAATGCGCGCTGCGCGTGAGGTCGGCCTGCGCGCCCTTGCGCGCGGCCGTCGCCAGCTCTTCCGACAACAGCGGGGCCGGCTCCTCGGCGAGATTGGGCTTGCGGCAGACCTCACGGATCAAGCGGGCCGGCGCATCGTCCCGCGGCTTAAGCCGCGCCAGCAGGTTGCGACCCTCCTCGAGCTCCAGTGCGACGTCCATGCCCGCCTGGCGTTTGACGAGAAAATCGCGGCGCCAAGTCGCGAACAGGTCCGTCCAGGCTTCGATGGCGTAGAGGTAGCGGCCCGGGCGGGGAGCGACGAAGCTCGCCGTAAAGCGATCGTTCTCGCGAAGACGCATGGGGACGCGCGACCATTGATCGGTCTGTTCCGGCCGCCACAGCAACTCGGCCGCCAGCACCACGTGGCCATCGCGCAAGATATCCGCCCATACCTCGACCGGCTCGCCGCTGACGCGTTTGACCGGAAAACGTCCCGCGTCGACGAGGGGAAAGACATCTTCGATGTGGATCCGGCGGCCGGAAACGTCGCCGACCAACGGAATACTCACATTCGCAGTCATGGCGCGGTCATGCTTGACCATCCGGCCCGGCCCCTCTGGACGGCTCGGAGACAGGGATGGAACCGATATCTGCCGGCTTTGGTTCCCGCCGCCGGAGGGCCTGGGCTCATGGCCGAGGGCGCGAAATCGCGGGGCTCTACACCTACTCGGCCACGGAACCAAGGGGTCAGCGGCTCGGTTGTCGGCCCGGAAACGCTACCGGGCTCATTCGCACCGCACCCGAGTTCGCAACCTTCCCCCTAGAATGGATCCGCGATGGACCGGATGCTCGAGCGCGCGGCGGTTTGGGGTATCGAGACGGAGTATCGGGATGGATGCGGACGCCTGCGTACCGTCGAGCCCGAGGTCCTTTCCCGATTGCTCAGCGCGTTGGAACGCGATCGCGAATTCTCCCGGCGAATGCTGCCGCGGGTCGTCGTCATTCGTGCGGGGCGCGAGCGCAGCTTGCGGCTGGCGGCAGCAGAAGGGCTGGCGCTGCGGTGGGAAATATTTTCGCAGCACAAGATCGCCGAGGGCACATCACCCCTGCTGGCTATTCCGCAAGACCTGCCGACCGGCACGTTCCGCTTGCGTGTAACGGCAACCGGCCCGGCCGTCGAACGGAGCGAGGAGGCTCCGCTCGTTGTTTGTCCTGATCGGGGCTGTCAGGGCGGTGCAGCCGCGCCGCAACGGATGTGGGCGCTCGCCGTGCAGCTTTACGGCATCCGCTCGGCCCGTAATTGGGGCCACGGCGACTTCACCGATCTCCTCGCGCTCGTCGATCTTGCCGCCGATCTCGGCGCCTCCGGCATAGGGCTCAACCCGCTGCACACCCTGTTCGATGATCGACCCTCGGAGCCAAGTCCGTATTTCCCGAGCAGCCGTCTGTTTCTCAACCCCTTGTACATCGACCTTGCGGCAGTGCCGGAATTTCCGGGCCTGCGAGTCGCCGCGTTGGAGGAGAGCGTCGGGTATCTTCGAAGCACCGACACGGTCGATTATGCCCTGGTCGTCGATGCGAAGGTACGGGCCCTCCGGCTTGCGTATGCCAACTTCCGTGAGGCCGGCGATCCGGACCGGCGCGACACGTTCGATCGGTTTCGGCGTGCCCGTGGTCCGTCGTTGACGCGATTTGCGTGTTTCGAGGGGTTGCGGCGCAGATTCAAAGGTCCATGGTGGGAATGGCCCCCGCCGTGGCGCAGCGTGAACGAAGCCGCGCTCGATAATCTTCGGCGGACCGAGGAGGCAGAGCTCGGGTTCTTCGAGTTCGTGCAGTGGCTGGCCCACGACCAGCTCGATCGCTGTCGCGCCCGCGCCCGCGAGCGCGGTCTGGCGATCGGGCTTTATCTCGACGTTGCCGTGGGCGTTCGCCGCGACGGCTTCGATGCCTGGTGCGAGCAGGACGCTATTCTCTCGGGCATGTCGATCGGGGCGCCGCCGGACGCGCTCAATGGATCGGGCCAGAACTGGGGTTTGACCGCATTCAATCCCGTTGCCCTCGAGGACAGCCGGTTCGAGCCGTTCCGTCGCATGTTGTTGGCGTCGATGCATTATGCCGGCGCGATCCGGTTGGACCATGTCCTCGGCTTGAATCGCCTGTTCCTCGTTCCCGACGGCGCGTCGGCGGAGAAAGGCGCCTACCTTCGCTATCCGTTCGAGGCGCTGCTGGCGGTGACCGTCCTGGCGAGCGTCGAAACGAGCTGCATCGTGATCGGGGAGGACCTCGGCACCGTGCCGGAGAATTTTCGCGAAACCCTCGCCGACTGGGGCCTATGGTCGTACCAGGTCATGCTGTTCGAGCGCTCGCCCGGCGGAGACTTTTGCCTTCCCGAATCCTATCGAGAGACGGCGCTGGTCACGTTTGCAACTCATGACCTCCCGACTTATGCCGGCTGGCGGGAGAAGCGCGACTTGGCAGTGAAACGGGCGCTCGGCGTCGATCCCGGCGAGACCGACGACGAGCGGCAAGGCGCGTTGAGCGCGTTGGGCCGGGCGCTCGCCCAGCGCGGATTGGAAGCGGGGAGCTTTGCGTCGGTCGCCCGATATCTGGCCGATGCGCCGTCGCGGTTGCTGGTGATATCGATCGAGGACCTGTTGGGGATGAAGGAGCAGGTGAATCTCCCGGGGACGATCGATCAGCATCCGAATTGGCGCCGGCGCCTTCCGGTTGCCGTGGAAGACTTGAAGCACCAGGAAGGCGTCATCGCGGTGGCGGACGCCATGAGGTCGGCGGGACGGAGCGGGTCTCGCGAGGCGTTGCCTCGGCCATCCTAGGAATGCAGGATCGGAAAAAACCATCCGCAGCAAGCGAGCCCGCGTGGACGGGCGCAAATCGGCGCGATCGTGTTGCGCTCATCTTGCATTCTCGGGTCCCTTCGCCCATTCAGGGGCAGGGCGGCACGGTTCAGCGGACTTCCCATGGCGACATCATCGTTCGGTGCGCGGATGGCATTCTTGGCGGTGGCGGTCACGGGCGCCGGCATCGGCTTGGCGGCGGCCGAGGAGACGTGGCCGACGCGGCCCATTCGCCTCGTCGTCGGCTTTGCCGCCGGCGGCGGCACGGACATCGCCGCGCGCTTGGTCGCTCAACCGTTGGCGGAGATTCTCGGTCAGCCGGTCGTGGTCGAGAACCGGCCGAGCGCCGGCGGCATGGCGGCCGCCGACGGCGTCGCCAAGTCCGCGAAGGACGGCTACAGCGCGCTGATGATGAGCAACGCGCACGCGGGCGCTACGACCCGGTCAACGATTTCCAGATGGTGTCGATGGTCGCGACCGCGGGCCTGGTGCTGGTGACCAGACCCGACTTCCCGGCGAGCGACCTGGCGGGCGTATTGGCGGCGGTGCGCGCCAATCCCGGCAAGTTCAACTTCGGCAGCGCCGCGGTCGGCAGCACCCAGCAATTCGCGGGTGAATTGATGAAGCAGACCGCCGGGCTCGACGTCACCCATGTGCCGTATCGATCGACGCCCGCGGCGGTGACCGGCTTGCGCGCGGGCGACGTGGAATATCTGTTCGAGCTGGTGCAGCCCGTGCAGGGCCAGATTCAAGCCGGCGATCTCAAGGCCATCGCGGTCACATCGCCGGAGCGCAATCCCGTTCTGCCCCAGGTCCCGACCTTCGCGGAGTCCGGCATGCCCGGCTTCGACGTCACCAGCTGGTACGGACTTGCCTTTCCCGCCGGCACCGCGCCCGCGATCGTGGCGAGGACGAACCAGGCGCTGCGCGAGCTGCTTGCGCGCGAAAGCGTCGACAAGCAGCTTCGCAACATGGGCGCGCGGGTCCGCAGCTCGTCGCCCGAGGCGCTGAAGGCGCATATCGCCGGCGAGATCGCGAAGTGGAAGGCTGTTCGTGAAAAGGCCGGCATCGAGCAGGAGCAATAGGCCGTCGCTCGTTCCCGGCATTCCGCCGACTGATCCGGCGCCACGGCCCCGACCCTGGCTATTTCCGCACGGTCGGGCGCCTTCGAACGCCGTCCGGCGTCAAGCCGGCTGGGAGGCGACCCATAAGAACGCGAAATAGAGCGCAAGGAACACGATCAGGCTGACCTGGCCGCCGAACTCGCGCTCGACCACGAGCCCGATGAAGTAGGCTGCAAAGTCGCCCGCGATCATGAAGACGAGATAGTAGGCGATGAGCTGCACGTCGTCCTCCTCGAACGCCTATCGCATTCCCGGAACTTTAGCACAGAACGATCCGGGATTGAAAATACCGAAACGGGTCGATCAACCATGAGCGAAATTGGCTGATCTTCGGCGTGTCGGACACCGATTTTCGGCACACGATCCAATAGCCGAGCTTGGCCGGCATGGCTTCATCCAGGGGACGAACCAGCCGGCCGGCGATCAGGTCGAGGGACGCCAGCGCGGTCCGTGCCAGCGCAATGCCCTGGCCGGCAAGGGCGGCGTCGATGGCGAGCGCGGTCTGATCGAAGACCGGTCCGCGTTCGCTGGCGGGGCACTCGACCCCGAACGCCGCGAGCCACGCCCGCCAATGCTCGCGGCTGCGGTCGTGAATGAGAACGTGTCCGATGAGATCGGCGGGCGAGCGGATGGGCGGGCCGCTCCGCGACAGCGCCGGACTGCAGGCGGGAAACAGCTCCTCCGCGCACAAGCGGGTGACGTGAAGCTCGGGCCAATCGCCGTTGCCGTGCCGCACCGCGAGGTCGATGTCCTCGCGGCTGAAGTCGACATGCTGCAGCGACGCGCTGATCCGCAGATCGAGGTTGGGGTGCGTCACCGAGAAGCCGCCGAGGCGGGGGACCAGCCATTTGCTGGCGAAGTTCGGCGATACGGTGACGGTGAGAACCGAAGGTCGGGTCGGGCGAATCAAATCCTCGGCGGTCCGTAGCCGATCGAGCGCATCTCTCACCAGCGGCAGATATTTCTGGCCGGCTTCGGTGAGCTTGAGCCCGCGCGCCTCACGCACGAACAGCTTCAGGCCGAGGCGGGCCTCCAGCATGTTGACCTGGTGGCTGATCGCGCCCTGCGTTTGACTGAGCTCTTCCGCCGCCCCCGTGAAGCTGAGGACCCGGGCGGCGGCTTCGAAGGCCCGCAGCGCGGTCAGCGACGGCGGAACCCAGGTCGGCGCCATCATCAATTTCCTTCATGCCAGCCCGAATACAAATGGCTTGTAATCAGCCGTTTGTTGGCCAGATCATATTGGAAATTTTGAGAGGACACCGCAATGCCTTCCGCTACCTCCATCTCCGACCTTGCCCAGGTCCTGGGCACGGCGAGAGCGCCGCTGCTCATCGACGTCCGGCGCGATGAGGCATTCGACGCCGCCGCCCATCTCCTCGCCGGCGCGATCCGGCGCTCGCCGCAACGGGTGCAGGAGTGGCGCGATGCACTGCCCGGGAACCGGCCGGTGGTGGTTTATTGCGCGCACGGGCAGGAGGTCAGCCAGGGCGTCGCCGAGGTCCTGGGCGGCGCAGGCGCCGGCGTGTCATATCTCGCCGGCGGCTTCGGCGCCTGGAACGCGCAAAATCTTCCGCTCCGGCGCAAGCGCGCGGGAGAGGGGGAGGGACCATCGAAGTGGGTGACCCGGGAGCGGCCGAAGATCGACCGCATCGCCTGCCCCTGGCTGATCCGGCGTTTCATCGATCCGACCGCAACCTTCATCTACGTGCCGGCGGATCGCGTCCTGGCGACCGCCCAGGAGACCGGCGCCACGCCTTACGACGTCGCCGGCGTCGAGTTCACCCATGAAGGCGATCGCTGCTCGTTCGATACCCTCCTGCGCATCTACGGGATCGCCGATCCGGCGCTCGACCACCTCGCGGCGATCGTGCGCGGCGCCGATACCTCGCGGCACGATCTGACCCCGCAGTGCGGCGGCCTGTTCGCCATCTCGCTCGGCCTCTCCGCCAACTTTCCCGATGATCACGAGATGCTGGTGCACGGCATGGTGATCTACGACGCGCTCTACAGCTGGTGTCGCAGTCTCCAGGCGGAGACGCACAACTGGCCGGCCGCACGCCCGCGCGAGGCCGGACGTGGCTGAGCTCTCGATGGTGGAGATCCGCAAGACGGCGCCCCGGCACGGGGTATCGCTGCGCGAGGCATTACGGGTCTGGCTCAAGATCGCGCTCCTGAGCTTCGGAGGCCCCGCTGGCCAGATCGCGGTCATGCATCGCATTCTGGTCGAAGAGAAGCGGTGGATTTCGGAGAGCCGTTTCCTGCACGCGCTCAATTACTGCATGCTGCTGCCGGGCCCGGAGGCGCAGCAGCTCGCGACCTATATCGGCTGGCTGATGCATCGCACGCTCGGCGGCATCATGGCGGGCGTGCTGTTTGTCATTCCCGGCATCATCGCCATCATGGCGCTGAGCTACGTGTATGCCGGCTACGGCAACGTGCCGGTGATCGTCGCGCTGTTTTTCGGTCTGAAGGCGGCGGTGTTGGCCATCGTGCTGGAGGCCGTGTTCCGCATCGGCAAGCGATCGCTCAAGAACAACGTGATGGTGTCAATCGCCGCGGCCGCATTCGTGGGTATTTTCTTCCTCAACATCCCATTTCCCATCATTATCTTCGGCGCGGCCCTGATCGGTTTTCTCGGCGCGTGGACCGGCATCACTGCATTTCAAGTCAAGAGCGGTCACGGCAACGGCAAACAAGACGGTGGCGTGGTCGACAGTCTCCTTGGCGACGAACTGCCCGAACATGCGCGACCGACTGTCGCACGGGCGTTGCGTGCATCGAGCGTTTGGCTCGTGTTGTGGCTCGTTCCGGTCATCGCGCTGCTCGTGACCCTGGGAACTTCGAATGTCTTCAGCCAAATTGCTGTCTTCTTCAGCAAAATGGCCATGGTGACATTCGGCGGTGCCTACGCGGTCCTCGCCTATGTCGCGCAGCAGGCGGTCGAGAACTACGGCTGGCTCAAGCCCGGGGAAATGCTCGATGGCCTAGGTATGGCCGAGACGACGCCGGGGCCGCTGATCATGGTCCTCCAGTTCGTCGGGTTCATGGCCGCGTTCCGCGACGCGGGCGCGCTGCCGCCGATGCTGGCCGGCACCCTTGGGGGGCTGCTGGCGACCTGGGTGACCTTCACCCCGTGCTTTCTCTGGATATTTTTGGGCGCTCCATTCATCGAGGTCCTACGCGGCAACAAGGCGCTCAACGGCGCTCTTTCCGCCATCACCGCGGCCGTGGTCGGCGTGGTCCTCAACCTGGCGATCTGGTTCGCACTGCACACGGTTTTTCGCGAAGTGATGCCTGTGCATGGTTATGGGCTGGCATTCGACATGCCGGTGCTCACGAGCGTCGATCTCTGGGCGCTCGGGCTCTCAGTCGCGGCGATCATCGCGATTTTCCGCTTCAAGGTCGGGATGATCACCACGCTGCTCGCCTGCTCCGCAGTCGGGATCATTCTTCATTTCGCAGGAGTCATCGCGTGAGGCGCAATTTCATGTGCGGACAGTTCCAATGATCTACACGATGAAACCGATCGGCTGCGATCCCGCCCGCATCAAGGGCATGTCCGAGCGGCTGATCGTGAGCCACTACGAGAACAACTACGGCGGAGCGGTGAAACGCCTCAATCTCATCGACGAGCAGCTGGCCGCGCTCGATTACGCGAAGGCAGCCGGCTTTCTCATCAACGGCCTCAAGCGCGAGCAGCTCATCGCGATGAACTCGATGATCCTCCACGAGCTCTTCTTCGACGGGCTCGGGGAGCAAAGCGAGCCGAGCCCCGGTCTGCGCGAGGCACTGGCGCGGGATTTCGGATCGTACGAGCGTTGGCGCGCTGAATTCATCGCCATGGGGAAAGCGCTCGGCGGCGGCTCCGGGTGGGTGCTGCTCGCGTGGTCCGCGCGTGATCGCAGGCTGGTCAACCAGTGGGCGTCCGATCACTGCCACACTTTGGCGGGCGGCACCCCGATCCTGGCGCTCGATATGTACGAGCACTCCTATCACATGGACTTCGGTGCCAAGGCCGCGACCTACGTCGACACCTTCATGGACGTGATCCATTGGAACAACGTGGAGCGGCTGTTTGTTCAAACGACGGGTATCCGAGGGGAAGGGGACGGCATTCGGTAACGACATGACCTGAGGAGGACATGATGATGCGTGTTGTTCACGTGCTCGCGATCTGCGCAATGAGAAGAAAGTGGACGAAGCCCTCGGCAGGACGGCCGCGGTCACCGGCGACGTCCACCGCTACGGTTTTCCGCGCAGCGACCTGACGGTGACGCTCGACGGCGTCGCCATCAAGCCGGCCTTGGCGCTCGGCGGCTGGGCGGCATTCAAGCCCATGCAAGGCGGGGCGATGGTGATGGGCGATCTCGTGCTGCTCGAAACCGAGATCAACCCGGTCATGGCCAAGCTGATCGAGAACGGGCTCGAGATCACTGCCGTCCATAATCACGTGCTGCGCGGCAATCCCGCGACGTTCTACATGCACATTGCCGGGCACGGCGATCCGGTGAAGCTCGCGACCGCGATCCATGCGGCATTGGCGGAAAGCAAAACCCCGTTGACGGCGCCGGCGGCGGCTCCCCCGCCCGCGATCGACCTCGACACCGCTCAGCTCGACCAGATCATCGGCGCCAAGGGCCAGAACAATGGCGGCGTCTATCAGTTGGCCGTGCCCCGCCGCGACCCGATCACCGAGAACGGAACGCCGATCGCTCCCGCCGGGCCGCTGGGCTTGGCAACGGCGATGGGATTCCAGCCGACCGGCGGCGGCAAGGCCGCCATCACCGGCGACTTCGTGCTCATCGGCGAGGAGGTCAACCCGGTGATCAAGGCGCTGCGATCGAACGGTATCGAGGTGACGGCGGTGCACAGCCATATGCTCACCGAGCAGCCGCGCCTGTTCTTCCTGCACTTCTGGGCCAACGACGATGCGCTCAAGCTCGCCCGGGGCTTGCGCGCCGCCCTCGACCACACGGCGCGGGCAAAGAGCTGATCCATCCGCTCGTCGCGCGGCATCGGGTCGCCCTCCGATGCCGCGAGCGGCGTTTCACGGTCCGCATGCGGGATCAACCGGGCGGAACGGACCCCAATGGACATCGTCACGCTCGATCTCGTCGGATTTCTCGCTGCCACCTTCATGGCTGCGCTCGTTGCGGGCCTTGCCGGCTTCGCCTTCGGTCTCGTCGCCGCGGCGGCGTGGCTGCACATCCTCACGCCGCTGCAGACCGCGAGCCTGATCATCGCCTTCGGGTTGATCGTGCAGGGCGTTGCCGTGTGGAAGCTGCGCCGCGCCTTGCAATGGAGCCGTCTCTGGCCGTTCCTGATCGGCGGGGCCATCGGGGTGCCGATCGGCGTCGCGATGCTGCGCTGGGCCAATCCCGATACCATGCGGGGAAGCGTCGGCGTTCTGCTCATCCTCTACAGCATTCACGGCTTCGCCCGACCCGCGATGAAGCCGATCGACAGCGGCGGCGTGCCGGCCGATGCCGGGGTCGGCGTGCTCAACGGAATTCTCGGCGGTGCGACCGGCCTCGCCGGCATCATCGTCACCGTCTGGTGCGGGCTGCGCGGCTGGCCGAGGGACGCCCAGCGCGCCGTGTTCCAGCCGATCGGCGTTTCCGTTTTCGCCATGAGCGCGGTCGTGCTGGGGGCGAGCGGATCGGTCGATGCCGAGACGATCCGGCTGTTCGCCATCGGCCTGCCGATCCTCTTGGCCGGAACCTGGCTCGGCTTGCGGCTCTACGGCCGCCTGGACGAAGCCGGCTTCCGCAAGGTCGTCCTGGCGCTGCTGCTCGCCTCCGGCGCCGCGCTCGTCGTCTCGCTGCGGCCGACCGGCGCCGCGGCGGAAGAGAAATTCCAGAAGCTCACGGGTGCGCAAATCCAAGCAAGATTCGCGGGCATGGAGCTGACCGATCAATCGCATTGGGGCGAGGTCTTCGAGCGCAACGGCACGCTCGGAATCTATTCAATGGGACACAAAAGCGTCGGCAAGTGGCGGGTTCAGAAGGATCAGCTTTGCGTCGAAAGCGGGAAAGAGCCGGGCGGCGGCTGCTACGAGGTGTGGCTGTCCGGAAAAAACGTCGAGCTGAGAAACCAAACCTCGAGCGTGCCGCTGGGGGGCGTGCTGCAGAAACCGACCGACGGCAGGTGATCGGCCGAAGGTCGATCCCTTGAATGCAATGGAGAACACAATGAAGAAGCCGATGCGCATCACAGCGATCACGATTCTGGCCGCGGCAGCATTGGGATCAGGTGCGGCAGCTGAGGAGAAATATCAAAAGCTCTCTGGTGCGCAAATCCGGGCCAAATTCGCCGGCATGGAGCTGACCGACGAGGTGCATTGGCGTGACTTCTATGAGCGCGGCGGGACCATGTCGAGCATGTCGATGGGGCGCAAGCGAACCGGCAAATGGCGCGTCGAGAAGGATGAGCTCTGCGTCGAGTTCGACAAGGACCCTCCGGCAAAATGCTACGAAGTGTGGATGTCGGGCCAAAAGGTCGATCTGCGACGCGAGGGATTGTTGCCGTTGCAGGGGGTGCTCGAACCGCCGAGTGGACGCAAATAGCCGACGCCAGGGGCAACGGAGAGGTTGCCACGAAGAGCGAGATATGAGCTCGCAAGACCGCATCGCCATCGGATTCCTGGCGGCAGCGCTCGTTCTGCTTCCGGTCGCAATGCGTGCGCAATCCGCCTCCGACCGGCCGACCGTCGGCGGCCCGATCGCCGGCGACAACCCGACCGGCGGCGCGCCGTATTGTCCGGACTTGCGGCGCCTCGCCGCTCTGGCAATGACGCACGAGCGATTTGCCGCCATTGCCGGAAAGCCACGAGAGGGCAATTTTCGCGATAGCAGCCTGTCGCTTGCGGGTTGGACCGGCTGCTCCCTCTACGGCGCCACCACCTATACCTGCGATTCGCGCGCGCTCGACACGGCCGAGCAAGCCGAAGCGGCACTGTCGGAGATCCTGCGAGAGATCAAAGCCTGTCTCGGGGAAGCGTGGGCCGAGGCGGCGGAGCGGTCGTCCGCCGGCTATGTCGTGTTGCACAATGCCACGCAGCCGATCTCGATCACGCTGAGCACGGACCGGACGGACAAGCACGTCGTCCGCCTCATCCTGTTCGTGCGGAAGAATTAGGCGCGGGCATGACGCGCGCCACCGTTCATGCCGCTGTCGACGCTCCGCCGCTGATGCGGATCGCCGGCATTACCAAACGATACAACGAGCAGACCGTGCTCGCCGATATCTCGTTTCCGGTCTTCACCGGCGAGATCGTCGGTCTCATCGGCCCCAATGGCGCCGGCAAGACGACGCTCATGGAAGCGATCGCCGGCATCATTCCCGTCGACGCCGGCCACGTCCGGTGGCGAGGATCTCCGCTCCCGGCCCCGCGGCGCCGCGAATGCATGTTCTATCTCCCCGATGGACTGCGCCCGTGGGAGGATCAATACGTCGCGCACGTGCTGGGTTTCATCACCGCGGTCTATGGCCGGCCCGAACCGTTCCTCGCCGAGACGGTCGGCGCGCTCGGACTTGCGCCGGTGCTAGGGAAGCGCGTCGTCGCCTTGTCGAAGGGCTATGGCCGCCGGCTCATGCTGGCGCTCGCGCTGTTGGCGCCCCACCCGTTGCTGCTGATGGACGAGCCGTTCGACGGCTTCGATCTCCGGCAGACGCGCGCGATCATGGACGTGCTGCGCGAGGTCGCGGGGAGGGGCCGCACGCTCGTTCTCGCCATCCACCAGCTGGCCGATGCCGAGCGGGTCTGCGACCGCTTCCTGCTGCTCGCCGACGGCCGCCTGCGGGGCGCCGGCACGCTCGACGAGTTGCGCCATGCGACCGGAGGCGGGGCGTTGGAGGAGGTGTTTCTTGCGCTCACCTGATGCCGTCGCGGCGCATCGCGCTCGCTTCCGGCCGCTGCTCCTGAAGGAGCTGCGGGAGGTGCTGGGCGGGC
>WNEY01002535.1_pt1 | contig 13594 bp, 24 predicted proteins | sample 5400531 | NCBI WGS metagenome assembly WNEY01 (sample SAMN13153338, study PRJNA577476) | soil metagenome | isolation source: 200 cm saprolite under Douglas fir tree site 1 | place: USA:California | collected 2015-04-18
GATCTACAGCATGGAGTTCTCGCACTACCAGGAAGTTCCGAAAGCGAAGGCAGAAGAAATCGTTTCGAAAGTGAAAGGCTAAGCAATGGCAAAGGCAAAATTCGAACGGAACAAGCCCCACGTGAACGTCGGCACGATCGGCCACGTGGACCATGGCAAGACGACGTTGACGGCGGCGCTGACGAAGGTCTCGGCCGACAAAGGCCTGGGGACCTACGTGAGTTATGATCAGGTCGCCAAAGCTTCCGAATCTCAAGGGCGGCGAGACGCGACGAAGATCTTGACGATCGCGACGAGCCACGTGGAGTACTCGACGACCGCGCGGCATTACGCCCACGTCGACTGCCCGGGGCATGCCGACTATGTGAAGAACATGATCACGGGCGCCGCGCAGATGGACGGGGCGATCCTCGTCGTGAGCGCGGTCGATGGCCCGATGCCGCAGACGCGCGAGCACATTCTGCTCGCTCGGCAGGTAAACGTGCCGGCGATCGTCGTCTTCCTCAATAAGTGCGACTTGGTGGATGACCCCGAGCTGCTGGACCTGGTCGAGCTCGAGGTGCGGGAGCTGCTGTCCAAGTACCAGTTCCCGGGCGATGACACACCGGTGATTCGCGGGTCGGCGCTCAAGGCGATCGAAGGCGACAAGCAGTGGGTCGCCAAGATCGAGGACCTGCTGGCCGCGCTGGACAAGTCTATCCCGGTGCCCAAGCGCGAGGTCGACAAGCCGTTCCAGATGCCGGTCGAAGACGTGTTCTCGATCACCGGCCGCGGCACCGTGGCCACCGGGCGCATCGACAAGGGCAAGATCAAGGTCGGTGAGGAAGTGGAGATGGTGGGCTTCGGGACCGACAAGAAGACGGTCGTCACGGGCGTCGAGATGTTCCGCAAACTGCTCGACGACGGCCAGGCAGGCGACAACGTCGGGCTGCTGCTGCGCGGGGTGGAGAAGCACGAGGTGGAGCGGGGGATGGTGCTCGCGAAGCCAGGCTCGATCAAGCCGCACACCCAGTTCGAGTCCGAAGTCTACGTGCTCACTAAAGAGGAAGGTGGCCGGCATACCCCGTTCTTCAAGGGCTACCGGCCGCAGTTCTACTTCCGCACGACAGACGTGACGGGGAGTGTCGAGCTGGCGGCCGGCGTGGAGATGGTGATGCCGGGCGACAACACGAAGATGGCAATCGAGCTGATCACGCCGATCGCGATGGAAGAGCAGCTGCGGTTTGCTATCCGAGAGGGTGGGCGCACGGTGGGCGCGGGTGTGGTGACGAAGATCCTGAAATAGGCGTACGAGGAACCAATGGCAAGCAAAATCCGAATTCGTCTCAAGTCATTCGACCACGCGCTGATCGATCAAGCGGCGGCCGACATCGTCCGTACGGCCGAAAAGACCGGCGCGCAGGTCTCGGGCCCCATCCCGCTGCCCACCAAACGGCAGCTGTGGACCGTGCTGCGCAGCCCGCACATCGACAAAAAGAGCCGTGAGCAGTTCGAGCTCAAGACGCATAAACGGCTGATCGACATCCTCGATTCGCGGTCGCAAACCGTGGACGCGCTGACAAAACTCGATCTGCCCGCCGGGGTGGATGTGGAAATCAAAGTCGAGTAGAGACATGAACGGACTGATTGGTCGCAAACTGGGAATGACGCGAGTCTTCGACGCCGCCGGTACCCACGTGCCGGTCACGGTGATCGAGGCGGGGCCGTGCCCCGTCGTCGCCGTGCTCGAGGGGCGCGTGGAGCTCGGCTTCGGCGCGAAGAAGCCCAAGAACGCCCCCAAGGCGCTCGCGGGCCACGCGAAGAAGGGCGGCGTCGAGACGACCCCCCGCATCATCCGCCGCTTCGATGTCACGGGTGAGGCGCCCGCCGCGGGCAGCGCCGTCACCGTCGCGATCTTCGCCGAAGGCGACCGCGTGAAGGTGAGCGGCGTGTCGAAGGGCCGCGGCTTCCAGGGCGTCGTGCACCGCCATCACTTCCACGGCGGCCCCGAGACCCACGGCAATACACGGCACCGCAAGCCGGGATCGATCGCGCCGGGCACCGACCCGTCGCGCATCATCAAAGGCAAGCGCATGCCGGGGCACATGGGCGCCCGCAACACGACCGAGCTCGGCCTCCGGGTCGTGAGGATCGACGCCGAGCGCAATCTCTTGTTCGTGCGCGGATCCGTGCCGGGCCCGATGAACGGCCTGGTCACGGTCCGCAAGCAGGGAGGCCCGAGCCGCCATGATTGAGGCTCCTCACTACTCGGCAGTGGGCGCCAGCAAGAAGGCGGTCACGCTGCCGGAAGCGCTGTTCGATGGCACGGTGAACGAGGACGTCCTGCACCGCGCGGTCATCACGTTCCTGTCTAATCAGCGCCAGGGCACGAGCGATACGTTGACCCGCAGCGAGGTCTCGGGCGGCAATCAGAAGCCGTGGCGGCAAAAGGGCACCGGCCGCGCGCGGCAGGGTTCGACCCGCGCCCCGCACTGGCGGCACGGCGGCGTCGCGCATGGGCCGCATCCGCGCAGCTATCGCCTCGGAATCCCCAAGAAGATGCGCCAGCTGGCGAAGAAGTCGGCGCTCAACGCGCGCGCGCGCGAGGGCTCACTCGTGATCGTCGACGCGCTCGAGTACGAAAAACCGAAGACCAAGGACCTTGCGGCCCTGTTCAAGAAACTCGATGCAACCGGCAAAAAGGTTCTCGTCCTCACCGCGAACGATTCGCACAACGTCTACCTGTCGGGCCGCAACATCCCCGACGTGCATGTGATGCGCTTCGCCGACGCAACGGCGTACGAGATCCTCTGGGCGCAGACAGTGGTCGTGGAGATCGGCGCGCTCGATGAGGGCGCGGCCAAGCAGGAGACGAAGGAGGCGAGCCCCCCCGATGCCTGAGCTGCATGACCTGATCGTCCGGCCGGTGGTCACGGAGAAGTCGTCCGCGGCCTACGGCGCGCGCAAGGAGTACGCGTTCCGCGTGCACTCGGACGCGACCAAGCCGCAAATCAAAGCGGCGATCGAGACCTTGTTTAAGGTCTCCGTAACCGGGGTCCGCACTATGATCATGCGTGCCAAGCGGCGCACGTACGGCCGCTACGCCGGCCGCCGGCCGTCCTGGAAAAAGGCGATCGTCACCCTCAAAGAGGGCGACGCGATCGAGGTGTTCGAGGGCTAAATGGGAATCCGACAGTTTCGGCCGATGACGCCGGCCACGCGGTTTCGCTCGGTCTCCGACTTCTCCGAAGTCACCAAGACGGAGCCGGAGAAGTCGTTGCTCGAGCCGCTGAAGCGCACCGGCGGGCGCAACAACAAGGGCCACATCACGACCCGCTGGCAGGGCGGCGGCCACAAGCGGCAGTACCGCCGCATCGACTTCCGGCGCGACAAGTTCGCGATTCCGGCGCGCGTGGCGGCGGTCGAGTACGATCCGAACCGCACGGCGCGCATCGCGCTGCTGCACTACTCGGACGGTGAGAAGCGTTACATCCTGGCGCCGAAAGGACTGAATGTCGGCGACAGCGTCGTGTCCGGTCCGGGCTCCGATATCCGCATCGGCAACGCGATGCCGCTGTTCGAGATTCCGCTCGGCACCGCGGTGCACAATGTCGAGCTGAAGATCGGCCGCGGCGGCCAGCTGTGCCGCAGCGCCGGCACCAGCGTGCAGGTCGTCGCGAAGGAGGGCAACTACGTCACGCTGCGCCTCCGCTCGACGGAGATGCGGATGGTGCGCGGCGAGTGCCTCGCGACCATCGGCGAAGTCGGCAACGCCGAGCACGAGCTGCTGACGATTGGCAAGGCGGGGAAGTCGCGCTGGCTCGGCCGCAACCCGCGCGTCCGCGGCGTCGCGATGAATCCCGTCGACCACCCGCTGGGCGGCGGCGAAGGCAAGTCGTCCGGCGGCCGGCCGCCCACCAACCCGTGGGGCAAGGTCGAGGGCAAGAAGACGCGGCATAAGAAGAAACGGTCCACGAAACTCATCGTGCGCGGGCGCAAGCGCGGGAAGGCGACGCAGTAATGGGACGCAGCGTCAAGAAGGGTCCGTACGTCGAGGAGTCGTTGATGGTGAAGATTCGCGCCCTCAACGAGCGGAACGAGAAGAAAGTGTTCAAGACCTGGTCGCGGCGCAGCACGATCACGCCCGACTTCGTCGGCCATACCCTCGCGGTGCACAACGGGAACAAGTTCATCCCCGTCTACATCACCGAGAACATGGTCGGCCACAAGCTCGGCGAATTCGCCGCGACGCGGCTGTTCCGCGGCCACGGCGCCAAGGGCTCGGCGGCGGAGCGCGAAGCCGAGGCGGCAGCGGCCGAGGCCAGCGGTGGTGAGGCCGGCGCAGAAAAGAAGGGCAAGGAGTAGGTCATGGAGTCTCGAGCGAAACAGAGCGGCGTGCGGCAGTCGGCGCGCAAGATGCGCCTGGTGATCGATCTGATCCGCGGCCGCGCCGTGCCGGAAGCCGACGCGATCCTGCGCTTCTCCAAGAAGCGGGCCGCGCGCCAGATCCATAAGGTGTTGAAGTCCGCGGTGGCGAATGCGCAGCAGGCGGCGCAGCGGCAGAACACGCCGTTCGACGCCGATGACCTGCGTGTCACCTACGCGGTGGTGAACGAGGGACAGACGCTGAAGCGGTTCACAGCGGCGGCGATGGGCCGCGGCACCCCGATTCTGAAGCGCACGAGCCACGTGGAGATTCGCGTCGCCGGTGTGGAAGCGCCCCCCCCGGGTGCGCGGGCTCCGGCGGCGAAGGCCGCTCCTGAAGCGAAGGCGGAAGCGAAGGCAAAGGCGAAGCCGCGGGCGAAAGCCAAGAAAGCGGCGCCGCGCAAGAAGCTCACGAAGAAAAAGAAAGCGAGCGAGTGAGTGGGACAGAAAACACATCCGTACGGTTTCCGGCTGGGCATCGTCAAACAATGGCGCTCCCGCTATTTCGCGCGCCACAACTTCCCGGAGCTGCTCAAGGAAGACGAGCTGATCCGGAAGTACTTGAAGACGCGCCTCAGCCATGCCGCCATCGCCGACGTGCACATCGAGCGCAAGCCGGGCAAGGTGACGGTCACGGTGCACACCGGAAGGCCCGGTGTCGTAATCGGCAAGCGCGGGGCGGAGGTGGACAAGCTGCGCGACGAGCTCGCCCAGCTCACCGGCAAAGAAGTCGGCATCAACGTCGAGGAGATCAAGCGTCCCGAGCTCGACGCGCAGCTGGTGGGTGACAGCGTAGCGCATCAGCTGACGCAGCGCATCTCGTTCCGCCGCGCCATGAAGCGCGCGGTGCAGAGCGCGATGCGGATGGGCGCCCAGGGGATCAAGATCAAGACGGCGGGCCGGCTGGGCGGCGCCGAAATCGCGCGCACGGAAGGCTATCACGAGGGTCGCGTGCCGCTGCATACGCTGCGGGCGGACATCGACTATGCGACCTCCACCGCCAAGACGACGTTCGGCACGATTGGCGTGAAGGTCTGGATCTTCAAGGGCGAGCGGACCGAGGACCTCCACGGCCGCACCTATTCGACGGGTGTCTAGACCATGCTGGCACCGAAGCGGGTCAAGTTTCGCAAGCGGTTCAAGGGCCGCACGTCGGGGATGGCGACGCGCGGCAACACGGTCGCGTTCGGCCACTACGGGTTGATGTCGCTCGAGCCCGGCTGGATCTCCAACCGGCAGATCGAGGCGGCGCGCGTCGCGCTCACGCGCGAGATGAAGCGCGGCGGCAAGGTGTGGATCCGGCTGTTCCCCGACAAGCCGATCACCAAGAAGCCCGCCGAGACGCGGATGGGAAAAGGCAAGGGGAATCCGGAGGGGTGGGTGGCGGTGGTGAAGCCGGGACGGATCATGTTCGAGCTCGAAGGCATCGAAGAGGCGTCGGCCCGCGCCGCGCTGGCGCTTGCGTCGGCGAAGCTGCCGGTCAAATCGAAGTTCGTGAAGCGGGAGGAGCGGTAGCATGCCGGCGAAACGCGAAAACCGGTCCGAGGGACTGCGCGAGCTCAAGAGCGACGAGCTGACGCAGAAGCTGGCCGTGCTGACCGAGGAGCGATTCCGTCTCGAATTCCGCCGGGCGACGGAATCGCTCACGAATCCGCTGCAGCTGCGCACGATTCGCCGCGACATCGCACGGATCAAGACCATTTTGAAGGAAAGGGCGTCGGCATGATCGAGCGCGGCCGCAGGAAAGTTCGGACCGGGACCGTCGTCAGCGACAAGATGCAGAAGACGGTGACGGTCTCGATGGTCCGTCGCTTCGCCCACGGTTTTTACGGCAAGCAGATCACCCGCACCAAGACGGTCGCGGCGCACGACGAGCACGGCGCCAAGACCGGTGACACGGTGCGCATCGTGGAGACGCGGCCCTTGTCGAAACGGAAACGTTGGCGGGTGGTTGAGATTATTGAAAAGGCGAAATAGCCATGGTCCAGCAAGAAACGCAGCTCAAGATCGCGGATAACTCGGGCGCGCGCCGCGCGCTCGTGATCCGTGTGCTCGGCGGCTCCAAACGCCGCTACGCCGGACTGGGTGACGTCGTGGTGGTCACGATCAAGGACGCGATCCCCACCGGCCAGGTGAAGAAGGGCGAGGTGGTGAAAGCGGTGATCGTGCGGACCGCCAAGGAGACCAAGCGCAAGGACGGCTCCTACATCCGCTTCGACGAGAACGCGGCGGTGCTGATCAACGACGAAGGCGAGCCGCGCGCGACCCGCATCTTCGGCCCCGTAGGGCGGGAGCTGCGCGAGAAGAAGTTCATGAAGATCGTGTCGCTGGCGCCGGAGGTGATCTGATATGAAGCCGCTTGTCTACAAGAAATCGCGGCGCGAGCGCGTCGAGGCGGTCGTCCGGCACAAGCTGCACATCGCCAAAGGCGACACGGTGCGCGTCATCAGCGGCGAGCATCGCGGCAAGGAAGGGCGCGTGCTCCGCGTCTATCCTAAGAAATTCCGGGTCGTCGTCGAGGGCGTGAATGTCGTGAAGAAGCACAAGCGGGCCACGACGCCGCAGGGGGAGAGCGGGATCATCGAGTTCGCGGCGCCGATCGCGGCATCCAACGTGATGCTGCTCGACCCGAAGTCGGGAGTGCCGACGCGCGTGCGCCGGCGCCTGGACAAGGAAGGGAAGCTGGAGCGGATCGCGGTCAAGTCCGGCCAGCCCATCCCACGAGTGAGGTAGTATGGCAGACGAAAAAGAGAAACAAGAAAAACACGAAAAGCAGCCCAAGCCGGAAAAGCAGCCGAAGCAGGACAAGCAGGCCAAAAAGGCGAAGCCTCCGAAGGAGGAGCAGCCCAAGGCCGAGGCTGCTCCCGCCGAGCCGGTCGAGCCCGCGCCGCGGGCCCGGCTGTGGGACTTCTACGAGCAGCAGGTGCGCGGCAAGCTGCAGCAGCAGTTTGCGTTCAAGAACCCGCATCAGATTCCGCGGCTCAAGAAGATCGTGCTCAACGTCGGGATGGGCGACGCGTCCAAGAATCCCAAGGGGCTGGAAGCGGCGGTGGCCGAGCTGGCCGCGATCACCGGCCAGCATCCCGTGGTGACGCGCGCCAAGAAGGCGATCGCGAACTTCAACCTGCGCGAAGGGCAGGCGATCGGCTGCGCCGTGACGTTGCGCGGCGGCCGCATGTACGAGTTCCTCGATCGCTTCATCACGATCGCGCTGCCGCGCACGCGCGACTTCCGCGGGCTGCCCTCGAAGAGCTTCGATGGCCGTGGCAACTACACGCTGGGCATCAAGGAGCAGATGATTTTCCCCGAGATCGACTACGACAAAGTCGAGCGCATTCACGGGATGGACATCACGTTCGTGACGAGCGCCGGGCGCGACGACACCGCGCTGGCCCTCCTGCGAGAGCTGGGCATGCCGTTCCGGGTCGAAACCGCCGGCGCGGCAGCTTAGGAGACCTCATGGCGAAGAAGGCGTGGTTGGAGAGGGTGAAGCGGGGCCCGAAGTTCAAGGTGCGGGGCTACTACCGCTGCCAGCGCTGCGGCCGTAGCCGCGGCACGCTGCGCAAGTTCAAGTTGTGCCGCATCTGTTTCCGTGAGCTTGCGCTGCGCGGGGAAATTCCCGGCGTGCGCAAAGCCAGCTGGTAAAGGACGCGAGATGAGCATCATTGATCCGGTCGCCGATATGCTGACCCGGGTGCGCAACGCCTGCCTGGCGGGCCACCGCCGGGTCGACATGCCGGTGTCGAAGCTGAAAGTCGCGATCGCCACGATTCTCCGCGACAACCACTACGTCCAGGACTTCAAGGTGCTGGACGATGGGCAGCACGGCCTGCTGCGCCTCTACTTGAAGTACCACAACGACGCGCCCGTCATCCGGGAGCTGCAGCGCGTGTCGTCGCCCGGGCTGCGGCGCTACGTGAAGGCGCGCGAGATCCCGCGCATCAAGAACGGCCTCGGCATGGCGATCCTGAGCACGCCGCAGGGGCTCATGACCGACCGCGAAGCGCGCACCGCCCGGGTGGGCGGCGAAGTGCTCGCGGTGGTGTGGTAGGAGACGAGCGATGTCACGTATCGGCAGGAAGCCCGTCGCGCTGCCCAAGGGCGTCACGGCTGAGATTGATGGCCGGCGGATCACGGTGAAGGGGCCGAAGGGCGAGATCAGCCGCTCGCTGCATCCGGAGATGCTGCTGACGCTCGAGGACGGCACCGTGGTCGTTAAGCGTCCGTCCGACGAGGCGCGGCACAAGGCGCTGCACGGCCTCACCCGCACGCTCGTCGCCAATATGGTCGCAGGCGTCACGGAGGGGTTCGCGAAGTCGCTCGAGATCCAGGGCGTCGGCTACAAGGCCGAACCGAAGCCGTTCGGCGTGCAGCTCGTGGTGGGGTTCTCGCATCCCGTTCCCTACCACGCGCCCCAGGGGATCAAGATCACGGTGACCAACAACGTCCTGGTGAAGATCGAGGGCGTCGACAAGGAACTCGTGGGTCAGGTGGCCGCGGAGCTGCGCAATATCCGGCCCCCCGAGCCCTATAAGGGCAAAGGCATCCGCTACGCCGGCGAGCAGGTGCGGCGCAAAGCGGGCAAGACTGCCCAGGCGGCGAAATAAGTCATGCGTTCCGTTCGCAAAATCAAAACCGCGGCGCATAGCCGCTATCGCCGGCACCTTCGCGTCCGCAAGAAGATCGAGGGAACGCCGGAGCGGCCACGGCTCGTCGTGTTCCGTTCGTCGAAGCACATCTACGCCCAGCTCGTCGATGACGAGCGCGGCCTCACGATTGCCGGGGTCGCGGACACATCCGAAGGCGTGCAGATCGAGGGCAAGGGCAAGGTGGCGCGGAGCTTTGCGGTCGGGAAGCTGATTGCGGCCAAGGCCAAGGAAAAGGGCATCGCCAAGGTCGTGTTTGACCGCGGCGGTTATCAGTATCACGGGCGCGTGAAGGCGGTGGCTGACGGCGCCCGCAAAGGGGGATTGGAGTTCTAATGCCTGATCCAAAAGACGAAACGGTCCCCTCGACAGAGGGAACGCCCGCGTCCACGAACGTTCCTGCAGCCGACTTACCGCCGGCAGCTGACGCGGCCCCGGCGGCGGCGGAGCAACATCGGCCGCCGCGCGGCCCGCGCGGCCAGGGGGGCGGGGGGGGCGGGGGGGGCGGTCGCGGCAGGGGCAGAGGCCGGGGTGGCGACCGCCGCGAGGGCGATCGCGGCGGGCCACGCGAGGGCGACGGCATGGTCGAGAACGTCGTCGCGATCAATCGCGTCGCGAAGGTCGTGAAGGGCGGCCGGCGCTTCAGCTTCAACGCGCTGGTCGCCGTCGGCGACGGCAAGGGACAGGTCGGCATTGCGACCGGCAAGGCGAACGAGGTCAGCGAAGCGGTGCGCAAGGCGGTCGAGGCCGCGCGCCGTCGCATGAACGAAGTGCCGCTCACCGGCGGCACGATTCCTCACGAGATCATCGGGAAGCACGGCGCCGGCCGCGTGCTGCTGAAGCCGGCGGCTTCGGGAACGGGTGTGATCGCGGGCGGCCCGGTGCGCGCGGTGCTCGAGTGCGCCGGGATCCGCGACATCCTGACCAAGAGCCTGGGCTCGACGAATCCGCACAACATGGTGCGGGCGACGATGGACGGCCTGAAGCGCCTCACGACGGCGCGCCGCGTTGCACGCGAGCGCGGCGTGGAGCCTGAGGCCATTCATTACCGTGCCCGTCAGGAAAGCGTGGTCACGCATGGGTAGGCTGCCCCCGACGCGGAAATACCGTAAACGCAAGCCGGGTCGCGACCGTGTGCTCCCGCCGGTTGGGAAAGGCAAGCTGCGCATCAAGCAGGTGCGCTCGGGCAGCGGCCATTCCTACCGCATGAAGCGGACGCTTGAGGCCCTGGGTCTCAAGCATCATCAGGATGAAGTCGTGCACGCGGATCATCCCGCGCTGCGCGGCATGCTCCAACAGGTGCGGCACCTCGTCGAAGTGACGCCCGAGAAGGAAGGGAAGAAGTAGATGCCCGCGACGAAAACGAAAGCGAAACGGAAACCGAGGGCGAAGCCGGAGGCGCCCGTCGCGCGACTCGCGCTTCATGATCTCAAGCCCCCCGTGGGCTCGCATCGCGCGCGCATCCGCAAGGGCCGCGGCCCCGGCTCCGGTATCGGGAAGACGGCCGGTCGCGGCGGCAAAGGCCAGACCGCGCGCCAGGGCGGCAAGGTGCGCCCCGGCTTCGAGGGCGGCCAGATGCCGCTCATCCGGCGCATTCCCAAGCGCGGCTTCACCAATCCGTTCAAGCAGCCGGCGCAGGTGGTGAACGTCCGCCACCTCGTTCTGCTCGCCGAGGGCGTCGAAGTGACGCCGGAGACGTTGTTCGGCGCCGGGCTGGTTCGGCGCCCCGACCATCCGATCAAGCTGCTCGGCACCGGCGAGGTCTCGGGGCGGAAGTTCGTCGTGAAGGGCGTCGCGGTTTCCGCGAGCGCCAAGACCAAGATCGAGCAGGCCGGCGGAACGATCGCGTGACGGCGCCGATTCCCAATCTGTTCAAGGTTCCGGAGCTCAAGGAAAAGCTCCTCTTCACCCTGCTGTGCCTCGTGATTTACCGGATCGGGGCGCACATCGCGACGCCGGGCGTGAACGTGGACGCCCTGGCCGACTTCATGAGCACGCGCGGCACCGGGACGCTGTTCGGACTCTACGATCTGTTTTCGGGCGGCGGCTTGCGGCGCGCCACGGTGTTCGCGCTCGGGATCATGCCGTACATCTCGGCCAGCATCGTGTTCCAGCTGGCGGGACCCGTGTTCCCGGTCATCGAGAAGATGCAGCGCGACGAAGAGGGCAAGAAGACGCTGACGCAGTGGACGCGCTACATGACGGTAGTGCTGTGCTTTTTCCAGGCGTACGGATTCGCGATCTTCACGGAGTCGCTGCCCAATGCCGTCGCCCATCCGGGGTTCGCCTTCCGCATGACGACGGTTCTCACGCTGACGACCGGCGGCGTCTTCGTCATGTGGCTGGGCGAGCAGATCACCGAGCGGGGCATCGGGAACGGCATGAGCCTGCTCATCTTCTTCTCGATCATCGAGCGGATTCTGCCGGAGACGGTGAACACCTTCGAAGCGCTGAAGAGCAACACGCTGACCTTCCCGGTGCTGATCATCGTGCTCATCATGATGCTGCTGGTCGTCGCAGGCACCGTCGCCATCACGGTGGCGGCGCGGCGCATCCCGGTGCAGATCCCGCGCAAGGTGATGGGCCGGGGACGAATTCGCGAAGGGCAGAAGACCTTCATTCCGCTGCGCATCAACAGCGCCGGCGTGATGCCGATCATCTTCGCGCAGTCGCTGATCATCGTGCCCGGAACGGTGGCGCAGTTCAGCGGCGTCCCGTGGCTCAAGACCTTCGCCGAGTACTTCAACACGACGTCGGTGTGGTACATCGTCTCGAGCGCCGTGCTGATCGTGTTCTTCGCGTACTTTTACACGTCCATCATCTTCAACCCGGTCGATCTGGCGGAGAACCTCAAGAAGCAGGGCGCGTTCATCCCCGGCGTGAAGCCGGGCGCGGCGACGGCCGATTACATCGATGAAGTGCTGACCCGCATCACGCTGCCCGGCGCCCTGTTCCTGACGTTCGTGGCGCTGCTGCCCATGGTGATCTCCAACACGCTCAACATGCCGTTCGGGTTCGGCGGCACGGCGCTGCTCATCGTCGTCGGTGTGGCGCTCGATACGGTGCAGCAGGTGCAGCAGCATCTGTTGCTGCGCCAGTACGACGGCTTCATGAAGGGTGGCGGTGGAGGCAGCGGCACCTCGCGGGTTCGTTTCCGCCGCTAGTGCCTGCACTTTAGTGTTCATCCTCATCCTGGGAGCGCCGGGCTCGGGGAAGGGGACGCAGGGGAAAATCCTCGCCGAGCGGCTCGGGCTGCCCAAGATCACCACCGGGGATCTCATCCGGAAGGCGATGCAGGACGGCACGCCGCTCGGGCTCGAGGCGAAGAAGACCTACGACGAGGGCAAGCTGGTCCCCGACAGCATCGTTCTCGGCATGATCAAGGAACAGCTGGTCCGCCCGGAGGCGAAGGACGGCGCGATCCTCGACGGGTTCCCCCGCACTGCGCCGCAGGCTGAGCTGGTGGACAAGACGCTGGCCGAGCGCGGCCAGCGGTTGAACCACATCCTGTTGCTCGACGTCACCGAAGACGAGCTGGTGCGGCGCATGAGCGCGCGGGCGCACGTCGAGGGGCGCCCGGACGACACGCCCGAAGCTATCGCGACGCGTCTCCAGATCTACCAGCGCGACACCGCCCCGCTCATCGCGCACTACACCCGGCGGGGTATCGTGCACCGGGTCCCCGGCACCGGGACGGTCGAGCAGATTGCCGAGGAGATCAAGCGGATCATCGGACGATGATCACGATCAAGTCACCGCGCGAAATCGAGACGATGGCGGCCGCCGGCCGCATCGTCGCGGAGACGCTCGCGCTCGTCGGCCGGCACGTTCAGCCCGACGTCACCACCGAAGATCTCGACCGCCTGGCCGAGACGTTCATTCGGAGTCATCCGGGGGCGCAGCCGTCGTTCAAGGGGTTATACGATTTTCCGGCGACGCTCTGCACGTCGATCAATCAGGAAATCGTCCACGGCATTCCCTCGCACAAACGCGTGCTCCACGACGGCGACATCGTCAGCGTCGATGTGGGCGTGTGGCTGGAGGGGTTGCACGCCGACTCCGCGGCGACATTCCCGGTCGGCGATATCAAGCCGGAGACGGCTCGGTTGCTGGCCGTGACGCAGGAGGCGCTGGCCGCAGGCGTCGCCGAGGCCCGCGCGGGCAATCACGTCGGCGACATCGGTCACGCCGTTCAGAAAGTAGCGGAGGGAGCGGGTTACTCCGTGGTGCGGGAGCTCGTGGGACACGGCATCGGTGCGGCGTTTCACGAAGAGCCGCAGGTGCCGAACTACGGCAAGCCCAAGCGGGGACCGCGCCTCGTTGCCGGGATGACGATCGCGATCGAGCCGATGATCAACATCGCGATTGGGGAGAACGGCGATCCGCCGCGGATACTTACGACGGCCTGACGGCCCGACGGCCTGACGGCCTACAGCGAGCCGAGTAGTTCCTTTCCCAGAGCCTGATTCGACATCGCCGCAACGTTTACCTTGATGTTTTCCAGTGCGCCGTCAATCGCGGTGCGTGCCAGTAGCCCGGCTACC
>WNEY01010875.1_pt1 | contig 13592 bp, 15 predicted proteins | sample 5400531 | NCBI WGS metagenome assembly WNEY01 (sample SAMN13153338, study PRJNA577476) | soil metagenome | isolation source: 200 cm saprolite under Douglas fir tree site 1 | place: USA:California | collected 2015-04-18
CCCCCTCACCAAAGCTGACGTAGCAGAGCGCGCCCTCCCCTCTCCATTTCAACGCCAGGCCGATGCCGCCCGCCTTGGGAATCTGCGGGCCGACCGTACTCGAACCAATCACTACGCCGCGCCGCCGACTGCCGAAATTCCCTGGCGTCTGCCGCCCGCCACTCGACGGGTCGGCCGCCCGGGCGAACGCCGCGAGCATGAGCTCTTCTGGAGTAAAGCCGCACGCGAGGGCGGCCGCGAAGTTTCTGTAATAGAGGCAGAAGCGATCACGCCCCGGTTCGAGCGCCGTGATGGCGGCCACCTGGGCGACCTCATGGCCACGAGGCGAAATGATGAACGCCAGCTTTCCCGCGCGGTTCAGGACAAAGCGCCGGTCGTCAAGCGCGCGGGCCCGAAGCACCGTGCGATAGGCGTCCAGGACCCGCTCCCGCGTGAGGGGGACGACGTCGGTAGACAACCGACAAACTTTACTGGGCCGTGCGGTCAGGCAGGGGGCCGGACGACGCCGAGCCCCAGCCCGTCGCCGACCGGAACGATGGTCGCCTCGAGCTGTTCGTGCCGCAGGAACCGCTGGTTGAAGGCGCGCAAGGCATCGGTGTCCTCATCGTGCGCGCCGGCAGCGATCCGGCCGCTCCAGAGCACGTTGTCGACCGTGATCATCCCGCCCGGCGCCATCTTCGGCAGCAGGGCATCGAGGTACGCCGAATACTCCGTCTTGATCGCGTCGATGAAGGCGAATTCGATGCCGGGAGCCAGCCGCGGCAAGACCCGCAGCGCTGGCTCATTGATGACACGGACGCGGTCGGTCACGCCGGCGCGCAGCCAGTAGCGGCGCGCGCGGTCGGTGCGCGACCGGTCCGGGTCGATGGTGTCGATGCGGCCACCGGCTCGCAACGCGCTCGCCATCCAGAGCGTTGAGAACCCGATCGCCGTGCCGATTTCCAGGACGCGCTTTGGGGCCAGCGCCGTCACCAGGACGCGCAGCAGGCGGCCCGAGGCGGGGCTGACGATGGGCACGCCCTCGGCCCGACCGGTCTTGAGCATCTCCTCGAGCACGGGCCCCAAGGGGGCGTGCACCCCCTCCAGGTACTGGAGATCTGCGTCAGTGACCTGCATGCGCCTCCTGCCGCGCCGGAAAGTGGTTCAAGGGGCCGTGCCCATGGCCGAGCCCGGGCGCCTGAGCCAGCGCGATGGAAAGATAGGCACGGGCTTCGCCCACGGCGGTGGCCAGGTCTTCGCCGCGTCCCAGCGCGGCGGCGATGGCGGCCGAGAAGGTGCAGCCGGTGCCGTGGGTGCTCGCGGTCGCGATCCGTTCGGCGCGAAACTCTTGCACGCCGTTGCCGTCGACCAGCAAGTCGACGATCGGGTCCTCATCCGAGTGGCCGCCTTTGATCACCACCGCATGCGCTCCAAGCTCCATGATGGCGCGTCCCGCCGCCACCCGGTCGGCATGAGTCCGGATCGTGAGTCCCGACAGGACCTCCGCTTCCGGAATGTTGGGCGTCACGACGTGGGCCAGAGGCAGCAGCGTGCGGCGAAGCGTACCAACCGCGTCTTCACGAAGCAGGCGATCGCCGCTCTTGGCGATCATCACCGGGTCCACGACGAGCGGACGCAGCGCGTAGCGCCGCAGCCCCGCGGCGACGGTCTGGATGATGGCCGCGCTCGACAGCATGCCGGTCTTCAGCGCCGCGATCGAGAAATCTTCTGCCACGGCATCGAGTTGGGCGGCGATCAGGTCCGGGTCGACCTCCTGGACCGCGCGGACGCCGACCGTGTTCTGGGCCGTGATCGCCGTGATGACGCTGACGCCATAGACGCCGAGCGCCGCGAAGGTCTTGAGATCCGCCTGGATGCCCGCGCCCGCACCCGAGTCGGAGCCCGCGATCGTGAGCACCACCGGCTGGCTCATCGCCGCCCCAGCAGCAAATACGCCCCGCCACCAACCACTGCCCCGACGTAGCCGGAGATATCCGTGTTGTGCAGGACGTTGACCGCCAGCGGGCTCTGCCATAGCGACGAATTGACGAATGGGATAGCGACGGCCAACCCGATGAGCCAGGCGAGCACCGCCCGACCGTTGAAAGGCATCAGCCGGCCGGGACGACGCCCAACGACAAACATGTCGACCAGTACGACCGCGGCCCACGACGGGACCCACAGGTAGGTGATCAGCAAGAAGTTCGTGTACTGGTCCTTGAAGTTCGAGATGAACATCGCGACGTACGCGAGGACGCCGCCGATCGCGCCACAGGCGAGCGCCGCCGTCCAGCGCCGGATCCGCAGGTTGAGGGCCAGCGCCGACAGCGCCGCCGTGTAGACGTCCAGGTAATTCGCCCAGATCTCGCCAACGGCAATGAACACCAAGAACGGCACGACGATCGCGATCGGCGCATTGCCCGAGATCAACGCCAGTAAGTTGCCGCCAGCCTTGGGATCGATCGTGGCCAGCAGGACGCCCAGCGAGCCGAACGCAAACATCGAGATCGCCGTCCCCGCCCCGATCCAGCCCGCCACGGAACCAACCGACAGCCGCTCCGGCAGGTAGCGCGAGTAGTCGGAGGCAAAGCTGAACCACGAGGCGACCAGGGCGAAGATGACGCTGGTACCCAGCACCCAGGCGGCCAGGTGGTCGCCGCCGCTGACCGAGGCCTGTAGGCTCCAGTTCACCCTGGGCAGCAAGGCCAGACCGAGGACGGCGCAGAAGATCACGAAGACGATGGCGCCGTATTTCTCGAAGACCGCGATCGTCTGGTGGCCGTAGACGGCAACCAGGACGGACAGAACGACGACGATCAAGAGGGCAACTCCATTCATCACAGTGCCCTGCGGCACGCCGCCAAGACGGGCCAGTTGCACGAGGGCCTGGGCCGCGATGACGCAGTCGACGGCAAACCACCCGACCGCGAGGAACAAGGTGAAGAAGGCGCCGCCATAGGCGCCCCGAATGCCGAATGTCTCGCGGGCCGCGACCACCTGGGTCGTCCCGAAGCGCGGCCCGGCAACGCTCAGCAGGCCATGCAGGGCCGCAGCCAGCACCGAGCCGACCGCGACGGCGAGGATCGCCTCGAAGACCCCCAGCCCAAACGTCACCAGCAGCGCGCCCGTGATCAGCGAGACAAAGTTGGCAAAGGCGGCGACCCACAGCCACGCCACATCGCGCGGCGATCCCTTGCGCTCGCTCGAGGGAATCGGCTCGATGCCGCGGGTCTCGACCTTGAGAAATTCGTCGGTAGGAGCTTTCTGCTCAACCATATTCCCTCCGCTGGCATTACCCAGATCAGGTTCTAAGGGTTGGCGGAGCGTTCCACCTCTCAGCGTTCCAAACGCACCCCGTTACTCGAGTATAGCTACCAGTACCGCTCTTCTTTCCAGGGGTCGGCGGCGTTGTTGTAGCCGTTGCGCTCCCAGAATCCGAGCCGATCGTGCTCGACCCACTCCAGCCCTTCCAGCCACTTCGCGCTCTTCCACGCATAGCGCTTGGGGACGACCAGTCGCAGCGGCCCGCCGTGGTCCGCTGTGAGCTCGGCGCCATCGTGGCGGTAGGCGATCAAGACGTCATCGTCGGCCAGGATCTCGACGGACAGACTTGTCGTGTAGTCGGCATCGCAATGAGCGATCACGTAGGCGGCATGGCTACGCGGTTTGACCAGCGCCACCAGGTCCTCGAACGCAATCCCCTCCCAGGCGTTGTCGAGGCGACTCCAGGTCGTCACGCAATGCATGTCGGCGGTGATCGCCATCGAGGGCAGCTTGCGCACCTCGTCCCAGGTCAGCGTCGTAGGTGCCTCGACCTCGCCGTAAAGGCGCAGCCGCCACTTCGTCATGTCATAGCGCGGCGTGCTGCCGTACGAGAGCACCGGCCACTTCTGCGTCAGGACCTGGCCGGGCGGCAGGCGATGCGGGTCCTTGACGACCCGGGGATCCGGCTCGCGGTCGCGTCGAAAGATCATCAGCCCCCACCGTGGGCTTCCCCGGAGGGGGAGGAACCTTCATTCGGCGGCGAGGGCCGCTTCAGCTCTTTCCGAAACTGGTCGAAGGCGTCGACCACGACGTCGCTCACGCCGTAAACGCTCAAGACCCGCTCGAGGGCACCCTGCACCTCCGCTTCGGGCAGCAGGTCGGTCTGCACCTCGTACCAGGGTACTTCGGTACCGTCGGCGGTCTTCCACGTCCCGTCTTCGTAGCTCACCGGGATGAAGCCGTGCCGATCGGATGCCTCCACTTGCCTAATCTATATCGGCCCGCATGCTCCTGCTCGACGCCGTTCCGGTCACCAGCTGCCACGAATGTGTGGCGACGCTGACCCTGCCGCTCGCGCTCTTTCTGATCCTCGCCGAGACCACCGTCGGCGGCATCGCCACGGTCGCCTACCTTCGGCTGGCCGGCGGACTGACGCCAGGCTTTTTGAAATTCATCGCCGTGACCTACGCCATCCTCGGTGTTCTCGCCTTCCTCGTCGTGCTCGCTGCGCCACCGGGCTCGTATTACCGCCTGCTGGCCATCAACCAACCGGCGGCCAATGCCCTCGTCTACCTGCAGGGATGTTTCGTCCTGGCCCTGGTCGTGAACGCGGTCATCACCTGGCGGAGCAACGGTCCGTCGACCGCGAGCTGGGCGCTGACGCTGCTGGCCTCAGTCCTCGTGCTGGCCGGCATCGCGGCCGCGTTGGGGCCGATGGCGGGATCACCACCTGGCGGCGCCGGGATTACCCTCATGGTCGCCCTGTCGGCCGCGGTCCTCGGGTCAGCGACCACGGGGATGCTGCTCGGGCACTGGTACCTGGTGACGCCGGCGCTGACGAATCGCCCGCTGCTGCTCGCGATTGGCGTGTTGCTGATCAGCCTGGTCCTGCAGGCCGTAGTCGTGCCCTTGACGCTGGGCGGGGTCGGCAGCGGCTCCGGCTCGCTGACCCATGCGCTGGGCCTGAGCCCGGTTCTCTCGGTGCTCTGGGCGCTCGGCTCGGTGATCCTGCCCCTGGTGGCAGCCGGCCTGGCGCTGGTGACCTGCCGGATGCGTTCGTTCATGTCGACGACCGGCCTCCTCTACCTGGCGATGATCGCCATCCTCCCGGGGCAACTGCTCGGCCAGCTGCTCTTCTTCGTGGCCGCCTCCGCTTGATAGCCGGACTGCCACCTTAGCGATAGCCCGGAATGGGGGTTTCTCGGGCGCCTGATGGCTTGGTCTGGCGCGCAGAGCGGGCCTAGAATCCTCCGAGCCGACTCAAATCACAAGGGGGATTTGAATTGTCACGTTCCGTCACGCGTGCCACGCTGATCATCAGCATTCCACTGCTCACGCTCGCCGTCCTGGCCATCGTCGGGTCACAGCGTGCCCACTCGGTGGCCGCCAGCCGGCCCCAGAGCGCCAACGTGGCCTTCTTGCGGCCGCGGCACGCCGGGCTGAACGATCTGACCAGGCTGGTCGACGACGCGCCACCCGTCCCCATCCCGGCGGCCGCGGCAGGCCCGGTTCCGGCGCGCCTGGCGGCGGCTCGGCCGGCTGCCCCCAAGCCAGCGGCTCCCCCGGTATCGACGGTGGGCGGCGCCGGCGTCGAGTTCAGCCTGGTCAATCAGGACCGGGCGGCGAGCGGCGTGGCGGCCCTGCGTTTCAGCGGCGCCCTGGCGCGGGTCGCCCAGTATCGGGCCCAGGACATGCTGAACCGGGGGTATTTCTCCCACTACGACCCGGCCACGGGGCAGCTCGCCTTCTCCGCCTTGATGCACCTCTGGGGCATCCCCTATACGACCGCCGGGGAGAACATAGCCTGGTCCACCAACCCGTCCTTGGCCGAGATCAACACCATGTTCATGAACTCGCCTGAGCACCGGGCGAACATCCTGAACGGCGCCTACCATCAGGCTGGGATCGGGGTCGCCAGCAACGGCGCCAAGATCATGGTGGTGGAAGTCTTCTCGAACTAGGACTCCCATCGACGACCCGAATACGGCTGGGGAATTTTCAGGGTCGAATCTGGGTTACCCTTGTTGGATCGTTCAAGCAAGGGAGAGTCATGAGTAAAGCAGTTAAGGTAACGACCGCCACCTTCGAAGAGCAGGTCCTGCTCGCAGAGCAGCCGGTTATCGTGGACTTTTACGCCGATTGGTGCGGGCCGTGCAAGATGTTGTCCCCCGTCCTGGAGCAGCTCGCGATCGAGCATACCGACGTCAAGATCACCAAGGTCAACGTCGACGAGGAGCCGGCCCTGGCCGAGCGCTACCGGGTTCGTGGGATTCCGTACGTGGCGATGTTCCGCGACGGCAAGCTGGCAGAGCAGGTTGTCGGTTACAAGCCGAAGGCAGCCCTCGAAGCCGGCCTCGGCCTCAACGGCAAGCACGCCTAAGTCGTAGCGCACTCGCCACAAGGGCAGATCGCTCGTAGAAAGCTGAGGCCGTAGATTCCGGTATTGTGCCCGTCCTTCCAGTAAGGACGGATGCCAAACAGGCCGACAGCCTCCACCTGGTCGAGCTCGAGCTGGTCGTCCTGGAGCGAGACCGTGCTAGCGATCTTCCCGGGCGTGCCCATTTCGCCGGCACATTCGGCGCACGGACACTTCCAGCGCAGCAGCTCGAAGTCGTAGGCCGATTGATGGCCGTCGGCCCATTGGATCGTGAGCAGCCGGCGGGCGCGGTCCGCCAGGATATCGAGCGGCCGCTCCCGATCGGCGGGGTCGCCCCTGTCGAGGCTCGCGCTAGGCGGCTTCGTCGTCTCCGGGTGCGAGGATGAGATCGAGATCCTGCCAGTTGGGCACCCGCCGCAGCTCGGCCAGCTGGAGCATCACCCGGCCCTGCGCCTCGAAGACGGCGTCGTGCACCGCGTTCAGATCCTCGGCATCGATCCGCCGAAGCCGATCGGCGAGTTCGGCGTCGTGGCGCGCCGCGTAGCTCACGACCTGCTCACGGATGTCCTCGGGAAGCAGCCGCTCGTTCGCCAGCCGGAGCTCCTCCAGCCGGTCGAGCAGCGTGTCCAACGCCGTGATCCGCCAGTAGGCGAGCCGAACCGGCGCGTGCGTCAGCTCCGACTCGGCGGCGGCCTGCGACATCGCGCGCACCGCGGACGAGTAGTCGGGCGATTGGGTCGACATTGTCATTGCTGGAAGCACTGGTAACTCCTGTGAACGCCCGCCGTCGGGCCTGTCACTCCTACCCTGTCACGGATCCCAATAAACACAACGAGGGCGGAAATTCCGCCCTACATTTGCGGGAATCCAGACAACGCTAGTATAAGTTGCCGCCAAAACCCCGTCAATCGGGTCTTCGCCCTAGGCAGACGGTTCTAGCCGGATTTGGACTCTCGGGAGAAACCTGGTGTCTGTCCGCGGCGCTTTTCCCGGCGTAGGTAAAGGCGATCGGGGCCGCCAGCCGGTCCGGGCGGCAGGATGGTAAAGAGCTCGAGCTGGTTGGCTTCCTCGACGGTGGTGACAACCTTGTATTCGAACGCCATTCAGCGCCTAAGCATAACGGGTCACAGCTCACCGATTACGCGGATTCCTGCGGCCGAGCCGATGATGGCGGCCTTTGCCAGGCCAAAGAAGAGCCCGTGTTCGATCACACCCGGGATGCCGTGTAGCGCCAGCCCCAGGCCCGCGTCGACGACTCCGAAGCTGGTGTCGAGGACCAGGTTGCCGTTGTCGGTTCGGGCGGGCTCGCCGGCGGCGATCCGGAGCTCCGGCCGGCCCCCCAGCGACTCGATCGAACGGCTGGTCGCCTCCCAGAGGAAGGGCAGGATCTCGACCGGCACCGGGCCGCGTCCCAGCCGGCGCACCAGCTTGCTCTCGTCCGCCACCAGGACAAACCGGCGGCTGGCGTGGGCGACGATCTTCTCGCGTAGGAGCGCCCCACCTCGGCCCTTGATGCAATTTATCGCCGGGTCGATCTCGTCGGCGCCGTCGACCGCCAGGTCGAGCCCGCCGTCGATCCGGTCGGTGATAGGGATCCCGGCCGCCTCCGCCAGCCTCCGGCTCTCGTCGGACGTCACGACGGCCGTCACGGTGAGGCCCTCCCGGACCCTCCTGCCCAGCCCGTCGATAAAGTAGCGGGCCGTGCTCCCGGTGCCCACCCCGACGATGGTCCCGGGTCGCAAAAGCTCGAGCGCGCGCTCGGCGGCGGCACGCTTCTGCGACTCGACTTCATCCGGCGCGGTTGCCATTTAGTTGATAGAACCGATGACAGGTAGAATCGTCACGATGGGGCGGGTCATGCAGACCGTGCCGGGGCGCGTCATCCGGAAGTTCCTCGAAGACCAGGCGCCCACCTGGGCCGCGCTGATCGCCTGGAACGCGCTCTTTGCCCTGTTCCCGATCGGGATCTTTGCCGCATCACTGCTCGGTTTTGCCCTGCGGATGTTCGGCGAAGCGAACGACGCGGTGTACAAGACGATTTTTAGCGCCATCCCCAGCGACACCCAGCAGCAAACGGAGCTGCTCAAAGCCGTGGGGGGCGTGAAGAGTCAGAGTGGCGTGCTGTTCATCGTCGGGCTGGTCGGGTTGCTCTGGGGTGGATCGGCATTGTTCGGTGCGATGGAGCAGGCGTTCGCTCGGATCTACCACACCAGGCCCCGGGATTTCATTCAGCAGAAGCTCATCGCTTTCGGCATGGTTCTGCTGTTCACCATTCTTGTCGGGATTGCGGTAGCTACCTCGGCCCTTCTACCAGCCCTCAAGCATATCCCCAACATTCCAGAATTTCTGTACTCAGGCGCGGCGGCCTTCATCCTACAGATGCTGGTCGGAATCATCGCCGGCTTCATCCTGTTCGCCAGCATTTATTACGTCATTCCGAACCGCAAGCAGACCTTCAGCAAAACCATCCCCGGCGCGCTGGTGGCGGGCATCCTATTCGAGCTCGTCACGCTGCTCTTCCCGCTATACATATCGATCAATAGGGGCATCAATCAGTATGGGGCTACCTTTGGGCTCCTCTTCCTGTTGATGACGTTCCTTTACTTCCTCGGACTGATCACGATGGTCGGCGTCGAGGTCAACGGCGTGCTCTACCCCGAGGAGGCCGAGCGGCCTGTCCGCGGAGCCAAAGTCGCCGCGGCACCAAAGACCGCCCGCGACGCGAGGCACCGCGCCGAGCCCCAGCTCGAGCCGTCGAGCAATGGTGCCCAGGGACCGGTTCGGCGAGGCGTTAAGGGGCGGACCGCGCTCTTGATCGCGGTCGGAGCCTCCATCGTGGGCGTCGTGCTCGGACGACGCAGCGCCGGCTCAGACTGACGCGACGCAGGCGTGAACTGACCGCGCACTAAAATTGTTGCGTGGCCGTTGAAGCTGTCGTTCCTCCGCGGCCGGCATCGGCCAAGGAGGCCTCAACGGGTCGGGCCTGGTGGATCGAACCGGCCCTTACGGTCGTTTGCTACAGCGCCTTCGTCATCTATGCCACCTGGTCCGTCTTCTCCGGCACGCTGGTTGCGCACGATCCCTACGTTTCGCCCTTCTTCTCGACCTGGCTCGGCTTCGGCCTGATCAAAATCCCGATCATCGGGATCTTGATCCCCTTCCTGGCCGTGATCCCGCTGGGCCTCCGCGGCAGCTGCTATTACTACCGCAAGTCCTACTTTCGGTCGTTTTTCTGGGATCCGCCGGCTTGCGCCATCCAGGAGTTGAAGCGCGGGCGATACCACGGCGAGACCCGTTTCCCCTGGGTGCTCAACAACTATCACCGGTATTTTTTGCTGCTGAGCCTGGTCGTCTTGCTCTTTCTCTGGGTCGACGTGGTGCGCGCCTTCGCGTTCCACGGGCACTTTTTCATTGGCCTTGGCTCGCTGGTGATGCTGGTCAACGTGATGCTTCTTAGCCTGTACACGTTTACCTGCCATTCGTTCCGCTACTTGATGGGCGGTCGAATCGATCGCTTCTCGCGGGTGCGGGCCGGCCGCCTGTGGCAACGGATCGTCATGCTGCTCAACCGCGCCAACCCACAGCACGGGGCATGGGCCTGGTACAGCATGTTCTCGGTCGCGCTCACAGACGTGTACATCCGGCTGCTCATGGCCGGCGTCATTCATGAGCCGAGGGTGATTTTCTGAGCGAGGCCTACGAAACCCTGACGACCGACGTGCTCGTGATCGGGGCTGGCGGTGCCGGCATGCGCGCCGCGATCGAAGCGTCCGCGGCGGGCGCGCACGTCGACGTGGTCTGTAAGTCTTTGCTGGGCAAGGCCCACACCGTCATGGCCGAAGGCGGCATCGCCGCGGCCCTGGGCAACGTCGACCCAGAGGACAATTGGCAGGTCCACTTCCAGGACACGATGCGCGGGGGCCAGTTGATCAACAACTGGCGGATGGCTGAGCTGCATGCCCGCGAGTCCCCGGACCGCGTCTACGAGCTCGAAACCTACGGCGCGATCTTCGACCGGACGCCCGATGGTCGCATCCTGCAGCGGGCGTTCGGGGCCCACACCTACCGCCGGCTCTGCCACGTCGGTGATCGCACCGGCCTGGAAATGATCCGCAGTTTGCAGGATCGCATCGTGCAGCTGGGCATCGAGGTGCACATGGAAGTGACGCTGACCAGGCTGCTGAAAGAGGGTGACCGGGTCGTCGGCGCGTTCGGCTACAACCGGATTGATGGCCGCTTCGTCGCCTTCCGATCCAAGGCCGTCATCATTGCGACGGGCGGCTGGGGCCGCATTTACAAAGTGACCTCGAACTCCTGGGAGGGCACGGGCGACGGGGTCGCGATGGGTTTCGACGCCGGTGCGGAGGTCCTCGACCCCGAGATGGTCCAGTTCCACCCCACCGGTATGGTCTGGCCGCCCGGGGTCCGCGGCCTCCTGGTGACCGAGGCCGTACGCGGCGAGGGTGGCTACCTGACCAATCGCGAAGGCAAGCGCTTCATGCTTGAGTACGACCCCAAGAAAAAAGAACTCTCGTCCCGCGACGTGGTGGCGCGATCGATCTACAAAGAAGTCGAGGCCGGCCGCGGCACCGAGCACGGCGGCGCGAATCTGGATGTGCGGCATCTGGGCGCAGAGAAAATCAAGAAAAAGCTGCCGTCGATGTACGAGCAGTTTCTCAAGCTCGCCGACGTCGACATCACGAAGGACCCCATGGAGGTCGCGCCGACGATCCATTACGCGATGGGCGGCCTGCGCGTCGAGGCCGAGACCGGCGCCACGACGCTCCCCGGGCTCTATGCGGCCGGCGAGGCGGCGGCCGGGCTGCATGGGGCGAATCGGCTGGGTGGCAATTCGCTGTCAGACCTTCTGGTCTTTGGCCGGCGCGCCGGGGCCGCCGCCGGTGCCTACGTGCGCGAGGTCGGGTTGGGCAAGATCGACGAGCGCCAGGTCACCGGAGAGCAACAGATTCTGCTGCTGCCGCTAAGTGCCGACGGAAGTGAAAATACCTACCTGCTCCAGCAGCAGCTCCAGCAGGCGATGCAGGATGGCGCCGGGCTGGCACGGGAGGAAAAATCACTCAAGACCTGCCTCGACCGCATCCTCGAGCTGCGGCAGCGTTCGGCCCGGGTCCACGTGCCCGGGTCGAGGAAATACAACCCCGGCTGGCACACCGCCCGTGATCTTCGCTTCATGTTGACGATCGCGGAAGCCATCGTGCGCGCGGCCATCGAGCGGCGCGAGAGCCGCGGCGCGCATTGGCGGCTCGACTACCTGGAGAAGGATCCAGCGCTTGGCCTCGTGAACTTCATCGCCTATAACGAGGGCGGGCACGTCAAGCTCAAGACGCGCCCTGTCCCGGAAATGCCACCCGAGCTGGCCAAGCTGTTTGCCGAGACCGGATCGTCGTCCCCGGCGTCGCCGCCGCCGGCCGCCCAACCACCAAAGGCTCAGCAGGTCCGTAGATGAGCGCCAAGACGCCGGGAAAGATGGCTGCCGCCGGCGGCCCGATCGTCCTCCAGATCTTCCGCGGGGACACCAACTCCGGCGCGGAGCAGCGATTTGAGGTCCCTGCGGTCGAAGGCATGGTGGTGCTCGACGCGGTCCACTACGTGCAGGCGAATTTTGCGAACGATCTCGCCTGCCGCTGGAACTGCAAGGCGGCCAAGTGCGGCTCGTGCAGCGCTGAGATCAATGGCCGGCCGCGCCTCATGTGCAAAACCCGCGTCGACGAGTTTGGTGACAAGGAGATCCACGTCGCGCCGATGCGGGCGTTTCCGCTGATCAAGGACCTCGTGACGGACGTCTCGTGGAATTACGAAGTCAACAAACAAATCCCCGGGTTCACGCCGGCGGCCAACGAGCCCGTCCCCTACCGGATGCTGCCGGAAGACACGGAGCGCGTCTACGAGTACCGCAAGTGCATCGAGTGCTTCCTCTGCCAGGACGTCTGCCACGTCCTGCGCAACCACGACAATAAGTCCGCCTACTACGGACCGCGCTACATGGTCCGGATCGCCGCCCTCGAAATGCATCCGTTGGATACCCGGAAGCGCACGGGTCTGCTGCATGGCAAGGCGGGCATCGGGATGTGCAACATCACCAAATGCTGCCAGGAGGTCTGCCCCGAGCACATCAAAATCACGGACAATGCCATCATTCCGCTGAAGGAGCGCACGGCAACGGATGTCTATGACCCGGTGGCGCGCATCGCCCGCAAGCTGCTACCGGCGCGGGCCGGTCAGCTGTCTGAGTCGCCCGACGGGCTGGCCGGCGGCAGCCCGCCGCAGCGCTTCGCCGTCAAAGACGTCGTGCGCCTGAAGTCGCGCGGTCGTCGCTTCGCACGGGTTGCCAGCGTCCTCCCGGACGGCAAGCTCGAGGTATGGGTCCTGCACATGAACGGTAAAGTCCAACACTGGGCCGGCCCCAAGATCGTGCGCACATCCGACGTTACGAACAACTACGGGCCGCTCGATGAGGTCGGGATCGGCGGCAAGCTGGTCGAGCAGTACATCACCGAGGACCACGCTACCGAGCAGCACGGGTAGGGCCGGCCGCTGACCCCGGGCGTTTCTGCCGGGAAAATTTTGTGTCGGCTTGGGTTACGACAGACAGCTGTCGCGATCATGGTGCACGCTTAGACCATGGCCGTGGTCCAGGTCGAGCGAACAGCAGGGACTCATCGTTTCGAGGTCGCCCTCCAGAAGATGCGGGACGGCGTCCAGGCGATGTCAGCCTGGCTTCACCAGGCCGAGGGCGAGGACCTCGGCGAGGGGCTGATCCAGATCCGCGAGAGCGGCATCGACCCGCTCGAAGCCGTGTTTGCGAGCGGGGTGCGACGCTTCGACAGGTCCGGCGAGTTCGCGGCTGATGGCGCGGTGTCGGTCATCGCCTGGCTGAAGTGGAAGTGCAAGCTCTCGGGTGGTGCCGCTGCCGAGCGGGTGGTAATCGCGCGTCAGCTGGAGAAGCTGCCCCAGACCGAGGCGGCCTTCGCCAGCGGCGACCTGGGGTACCAGCACGTGGCGCTGATCGCGCGGACGGCCGAGCACGTCGGGGCCGCCGCGGTGCGAAAGGAAGAGGGCCGACTGTTGCAGGCGGCGCAAACCCATGACCCCGGTCAGTTCCTGGGCGTGACCAAGAACTTCGAGCACCGGGTCGATGCGGAGGGGGCGCTGACCGAGGCCAACCGGGCGCATGCCCGGCGCTACCTGCACCTGGGCGAGCCGCAGGACGGCATGGTCCGCATCGACGGTC
>WNEY01007083.1_pt1 | contig 13591 bp, 14 predicted proteins | sample 5400531 | NCBI WGS metagenome assembly WNEY01 (sample SAMN13153338, study PRJNA577476) | soil metagenome | isolation source: 200 cm saprolite under Douglas fir tree site 1 | place: USA:California | collected 2015-04-18
CAAGATTCTGCCCCAACTGCGGTAACACAATGACACCACCCCAAGCAGCAACAGCCCCATGCCCCCACTGTGGCAAACCTGTTAATGTAGGAGCAAAGTTCTGTCCCGAGTGTGGACAGAAAATATGATCAACAAGCTCGACGGCACCTTCGTGGTTCCTGGCGAGAAGCTCGGCGTTGTAGAAGAATTCGACCCCGGACGGGGAACGGTGGAGGTAGGCGGCGTAGTCTACTCATCACAGACCGGCCTCGCCTCAATAGACCCCAAGAGACACATAGTCAGCGTAAAGACTGCGACGGGTCCTGTCGTAGTCCCGGAGGAAGGTTCCACAATTATCGGAATAGTTGAAAAGGTTCAGGAGAAGATGGCGATCATCAACATGATCGTCGTTGATGGGAAGAAAATGGAACTCCCCTTCACAGGAATGCTACACGTTTCCAACTCAAGCCCACGCTTCGAAAGAACAATGTGGGACGTTGTCAAACCCAACGACATCATCAGAGCCAAAGTCATAGACACCAGCCAGAGGATCGCAAAACTCACCACAGTCGGAAGAGACCTAGGGGTCACCAAAGCCTACTGCTCCAAGTGCGGAAACGAACTAGTCCTCTCAGGAAACATACTCCGCTGCAGCGTCTGCAGAAACGTTGAAAGACGACGATTAGCAGAAGATTTCCACTCAGAAGCGAGTGCCACAAGTTGAAAATCAACGTCCTGAAAAGAACAAAAGGGCTCTTGAAGGTGGAGGTCGAAGGAGAAGGCCATACGTTTGGAAACCTCATGCAAGAAACCCTCCTCGAAGACAAGACAGTCGACTGGGCAGGCTACGACCAGCCACATCCTCTCTTCAGACAATCAATCATCACTGTAAGAGTAAAGGGCGAAGCCCAGCCTGAGAAAGCTCTAGAACGAGCCTCGAAAAAGATCCGCGCCGACACCCAAGAATTCATCGAGAAATTCGGCTCAGCAGTCAAGAACGAGAACTAAGAAGGGAGCTGGCCTAGCTGGCCACAGGACTCCTCTTCGACTTCGACGGCACACTCTACGGCGACTGGAGACTCTGGATATCAATAATAGAAGAAACACTCTCCAGCTTTCAGATCAGAATCACTCCTAACGACGCACTGGAAGTGGCTCGAAGAATGATCGAGAACGGAGGAAATCCGAACACCACAATAAGAATAAGCGGTATTGCAGCAGCCCTGGCGAAAGGTCGAGGAATCGACCTACCGGAAGAGAAGGTTAGAACAAGATTCTTCGAAAGACTCGACGCGCGCATGGATCAAACCGGACCAGACGAAAAGCTCGTCGGATTATTGAAAGAGTTCACACGCCGAGGATTCCGCATGGGAATTGTCACATTCGTCAGGAAACCACGAATTCACAGACGACTAGACAATTGGAAGCTAAAGGAATATTTCCGATCGGTGATAACGCCGGACGATGAACCCGAATTCAAACCATCGCCTCGGCCCTTCCTCAAGGCAATGGAAGAACTACAAGTTCAGCCCGACGAATGCTTCGTCGTTGGAGACGAGCCAGTAGACATGATCGGCGGAAAACAAGCTGGAGCCAAGACGATCGGCCTCCCTCAAGGATTTTTCACGGGACAAGAGCTCGAGAAGGCAGGAGCCGATCGGGTCTTGACCTCGCTAGACATGCTGCCCAGAGTTCTTCCAAATAGCTAGGCTCTCCACATCAGATCGGAAGGCGAACCAGGCTGGGCGTCGATCAGCAGAAAAGCGAGGATATCAAAAGCATTCTGACGAGCAATGGGTTTGCCCAATTCGGCGACGCTCTCCTGAATTTCGCATACTCTCTGGCTCTCACCGAGACCACCGGCCAGCCAAAAGGTGCAAGAGTTCCTGACAAGACGTTGGCGGAAGCCGCAGTAAAGACTGGGCTTAGAAAGCACCTACCTAGACGCGTTGGCCGGGGAGATATTGCAAACAGTCTCGAAGCCCTGCTAGGCTACTCATGGCTGCAAAAGAACTTGACCATCGACGAGATTGTGGCATGCCTGAAATCTGAAAGCCTCACTCCCGCTGATAATTTTGCGAGGCTCGCAGAAGTGGCGCTTTCAAGGCTGGAAAAATGATTCGGCCTATGCGAGCTATAAAGGAAGAGATTCGGATACTAGGACTCGACACATGTAATCCTAGACTGACTGTCGGGGTCGTCGCGCGAGGCGGGCTCTACCTGGACGGTGTTATCTCATTCCCACCAAACCCAAAGAACACGATGGGAGACTGCGCGAGAAGAATAGTTGACTCGGCATACTTTCCCGAGCTGAGAGCCGTCATGCTACACGATCCAGATGGTGAACGAGACTCCCGTGCGCTCGAAAGAACAACGGGTCTTCCAACGATAGCGATCTCGAAAGACGAACCTGGTCATGGTCGAGGCTACAAGGTCTTCCACGGAAACCCAGGTGGACTATGGGTGAAGACGCAGCTCGAACTGACCATTTTGAAGAAGATTACTACTGCTTCTTGGACGTTCGGCAGGCTTCCAGAGCCTCTGAGGGTAGCACATCTGCTGGCTAGCCTAGACTTTCCGGAAACTCTGGGATAAAGAATAAATTCGCGAGGCAGCCTCCGCTCTGGGCTGACCAGTTTTTGCAGTTTTGTCCCAAGTGTGGTACCACTCTTCTTCCCTCCAAGCAGGAGAAGAAAGTGTACATGGCATGCGTAAAATGCGGATATACGAGTAGCCGAGGCGACAAGGTGATTAGCCGACTCACACACGAACGGGAGAACATAATCGTTCTAGGCAAGGAAGAGCAGAAGATCCGAACACTGCCCAAGACAAAGGCTGACTGTCCAAAATGCAGTAACCACGAAGCCTTTTATTGGCTCGTCCAGACGAGAGGTGCTGACGAGTCGTCCACGCAGTTCTTCAGATGCACTAACTGCGGGGCAACTTGGCGGGAGAATAGCTAGATCAAATGTTGGAAAGCTCTTTAGCGGAAACAACTGGGAAAAAAGAAGCGACGGTAAAGGCTCCCGTGTTCAAGGCAACAATGAACGACGCCCGATTGTTTCGGAACCTAATCGGTGCTATTTCAAGCCTGATCGAAGAGGCTGATTTCAACGCAACCCCAGAAGGCATCAAGCTTCGCTCAATGGACCCATCCCACATTGCCATGGTTGACTTTGAATGGCCCAAAGCCGCCTTCGATACCTACGAGTGCAATACCCCAACAAAACTACGCCTGAGCGTATCCAACCTCCTCAAGCTGCTCAAGAGAACTAGAAGCGACGAGTCCGTGGAGATCGTCTATGACGATGCGAACAAGAAACTCAACATTACCCTAAAGGACAAGATTGTACGGAAGTTCATCACCCCTACACTTGATCCCTCAACGGAAGAAGTGCCCACCCCGAAAGTACCGTTCAATGCTAGAGTAAAGATAACAGCCGTCAGCCTTCGAGACATTATCGATGACGCCCAATCCATAAGCGACAATGTGAAGCTAGAAGTAAGTCCCGAAAAGTTCATCGTAAGAGCAACCGGTGAGCTGAGCAGCGCCATAATCGAGATGGACAAAGGAAGCGATGCGATATTGGAGCTTGACGCTAAGGAAACGTGCAGAGCAACGTACAACCTGAACTATCTCGGAGAAATCATAAGAGCAGGGTCAGGCGCCTCCGAAGTCGCTTCACTCGAATTCTCCACCAACATGCCCATCAAGGTAGAGTTCGAAATGCCCCAGCAAGGCAAGCTGTTTTACTATCTCGCCCCTAGAATAGAGCAAGAATAGGACCGCATGCTAACAAGGGCCGATTTAGCAAAGTACCCCTTCCTCTCTGAAGCCTCCGAATACGTTCGAGAGCTAGGACTTTCCATAGATGAGCTGTCAACGCCAGAATTCGGCCCTGTACTAGATCGGGCCGAGAAACGGCTAGAGGAAGCGCTCTCAAAAGGCCGAGTCTCGGGAGACATCACGAACGAGAACGCCGAAATACTCTCATTCCCGGTATCAAATCTGATCCTCAGCCTTCTCGGAGAAGAGAGAGCTCGTCGAAGATTCGCATTGGCAGAGGCAAAGAGAGCCTACGAGCTTCTTAGACAAGAGAGCCCAGAAAAACTAGAACACATCGCCTCCACAACTTTCGCTTGGAAAGTCAAACGGCTGGACATCAAGTTAGGGAGGAGATTCTATGATTTCGGTCTCAGCCTTCCCGATTTCCTTCACAATGCCGTACACCTCAGGGAACCACGCTGGAATCTGCCTAACAGAGTCCTAGACCATGGATTTGTCTACGTTACACGCGACGAGGCAGCCCGTTTGATGGAGGAAGAGGTAAGAACGAAAATCCTCGAAAGGTCAAGCCACACACCCGACGAGGTGCCAAAACTCTTCGGATCCCGAGTGGAGAGGACAAGGGGCCTAGTAATCAAATGGCTTGGGGTCCCGACGAAATACGAACTCCCCAAAATACCGCAGCCCGAGGCAATGCCTCCCTGCGTCCGACACCTGATCGACAGCCTCGATGAAGGAAAGAACGTTCAACACATGGGGAGGTTCACCCTTGCCTCATTCCTTCTCAACATCGGAGCAGGGGAAGAGGACGTTGTGAAACTGTTCAAGCCTGCAACGGACTTTTCAGAGAGAATGACCCGCTATCAAGTCGAACATATCGGCGGAAAAAGGGGAGGCCGGACCAAATATACATGTCCAATGTGCACCACACTCAAGACGCACGGAGTCTGCTACAAACCAGATGAGATCTGTGAAACAATCCGAAACCCCCTCAGCTATTACAAAGCAAAATCACGAACCCTTACCAACAAGGGCCCAAAGCGTGAACCCAACTGAACAACTGATCCGCCGGAAATTCCAAGAATATTATCTGAGCCTCGCCAAAGAACTCTTCCTGCCTCCACATCCCGAACAGAGGGAGTACGGCTTTCTTCTCTTCAAGGAAAAATTCATGGTACGACACAGTCCCCGCACACGTATACTTCTCGACAGCCTACTACCAAGAACCAACAGCAGCAATGGAAGCGAAAGGCTGGAAAGGAGCTGATCTAGTCTTCGACATAGACGCGGATCATCTGGATACTCCTTGCAAATCCAGTCATGACAGCTGGAAGTGCAAAGGGTGTGGGACCGTCGGAGAAGGCGGGGCGCCGAAACTCTGTCCAAAATGCAAGAACGATCGAATGGAGGAACAGACCTGGCTATGTGATCAGTGTCTGCGACAAGCGAAAGAGGAGACAAACAAGCTTCTTGAAATATTGTACTCGGACCTCGGAGTTGAGCCCTCAGACCTACGCATCTTCTTCTCAGGCCACCGAGGATACCACGTTCACGTGTACTCGACACAACTTCAAGTGATGGGCGAAGAAGAACGCAGAGAGATAGCGAGCTACGTGTTGGGTCAAGCCTTAGATCCTCGACTACACGAGTTGGATGAGGTGAACTTGGAAGGAATCAAGGTCATCGAGGGACCTCAGTTAGGCCAGCCAGGCTGGAGAGGAAGAATGGCCGCGGGAATCTATGATGTCCTGGGCGAGGAAGGGGAACGATTAGGATTGTCGCCGGCCCAGGTGAAGACGATCAAGACCCAAGACCGAGACGAATTTTTCAAAAGACCTTTCTGGAGCTCAGTGAAAGGATTCGGACTCTCGACCTGGAAAACTCTCTCACTGAAAGCTGTAGACAGAAGATCTGCAAAGATCGACACAGTAGTGACGACGGATGTGCACAGACTAATCCGGCTTCCAGGCACACTGAACGGGCATACGGGACTAATGACTATGCACGTCTCGAGAGAAAGGCTCGACGAGTTTGACCCGTTCAGAGACTCCCTAGCGTTTCATGGAGAAATGAGGGTCCGAGTAAAAGACTCCCCCCGATTTCAGCTTGGACAAAGACAATTTGGACCCTACTCGAACGAAGAGGTTGAGTTACCCTCTTATGCGGCGATGCTCCTTCTATGCAAACGTAGAGCAGAACCAGTCAGTTAGGCACAGCCAACCAATAATAGATGCGGGACGAAACAAGCCGGGAATTAGACTGAAAAGGGTGGCCCTTGACAACCACTTACGATGAAATACAGCAAGCTTGGAAGCGCGAACTGCAAAATCAGGAGCTTCAGCCTCTAAGACAGGGATTCTTCAAAGACTCGGCGTCCTATGTCAAGAGACTGAAGGAAGCACAGAGAAACCTTGACCCGAAATCGCTCAAAGCCGTCGTAATGGATGAAGAGACGAAAAGGCTAGAGCAACTTCTTACTCAGCTCGTGGATCGAAGGTTGGAAAAGCTCTGGACTCATACAAACCAGGATCAATCAACTAGTCTTGAATCATCCGAGAAGCAGGTGTATCAAGACCTCTCAGGAATCTCCAGACACTACGAGAAGTTGAAAGAAGAACTTTTGCAAGGTCGAGAGCCGTCTAGTCCGATAGGTAGGGAGAAGACGAAGCTGCTGGTACGTTTTGTCAAGGACGTCCCGTCCATAATCGGAGTTGATCTAAAGACCCACGGGCCGTTCCTCAAGGAGGACATTGCCAAGTTACCGTTTGAGAATGCGGAAAGCCTAATCCGACAGGGGGCTGCTGTTGAAATAAGAAGCTCAGCTCAAGATAATGAATAAATGGGCGACCGGCATCCCCTCGAAGTCTTTCACTGGTGCGATGATTGAAGTATCCAAAAGAAGTCAACACTTACTGTCCCAAATGTGGACACCACACAGCTCACTCCGTCACAGTCTACAAGGCTGGCAAAGCTCGCACCATGGCCTGGGGAAGCCGTCGCCAAGAGAGACGGAAGCACGGTTATGGAGGACAGAAATTCCCAGAACTCAAACGGACCGCCAAGACAACGAAAAAGTCCCTCGTGAGGTTGAAATGCCGAACCTGTAGCTATACTCTCATGCGATTGGGCATAAGGCTGAGAAAGCTGGAGGTTGGAGCATAAAGATGAGATGGGAACTAATTCCAAAACCTCGAAGCATATTCCTCCGAGTAAAATGTTTGAAATGTTCCAATGAACAGATTGTATTTGAGAGATCCAGCAGCTACGTCAAATGCACTGTCTGTGACGAACTGCTAGCGCAGCCTGCCGGTGGAAAGGCCAAAATTCGCGGAGAAATATTACAGTCGTTGAGCTAGAAAGAGTTCAGGTAATGTCGACCCAGACCTCCCAGGCCATCTTCCCCGAAGTGGGAGACCTCGTTGTCGTTACAGTCAAGAGGGTCGAGGATTATGGCGCTTACGTAAAGCTCGACGAGTTTGCGGGCATTGAAGGTCTTGTCCATATCTCGGAGATGGCCACCACTTGGGTTAGGAACATTCGAGACCACGCGAGAGAAGGCCAGAAGCTTGTCCTAAAGGTTCTGAGAGTAAACCCTCAGCGGAACCAGATAGATCTCTCCCTCCGACGAGTTACTGGTAGAGAAAAATCGGAGAAGATGCTTGAGTGGAAGAAAGAGAGGAAGGCCGAGGCTATTCTCAAGAGCGCTGCCGAAAAGATGAACAAGCCAGAGGAAGACGCTGAAGCAATCAAGAACACTATTCTCGAAAAATTCGGCGGTCTCTACGATCCCCTGGAAGAGGCTATGGAGGAGGGCCCAGAGGCCCTGGTCAAGGCGGGACTCACAGATGAATGGGTCCAGGCTATTGCCGAAGTCTCCAAGACGAAGATCCGACTTGAGAGGTCTAAGGTTCGAGGAACTGTCGCCGTCACCTGCCATAAACCGGGGGGGTTAGAGATTATCCGACAGACGTTACTCGGTGCAAAGAAGGTCCGCCGGCCAAGAGGGAGCGAAATCAAGATCTACACAATCGGGGCCCCCAAGTATCGAATTGAGGTTGAAGCCGGGAGTTTCGAAGCGGCTGAGAAGACACTGAACCTTGTGACGGAAGAAATTCTCGACTCTATCAAGAAGGCAGGGGGAGAAGGAAGAAAGATTGGATGAAGTGGCTTATGCGGAAGTGCACCCAATGCTCACGGTATACTCTGAAAGACATCTGTCCGTATTGTGGATCCGCGACTAGGATCCCTCACCCAGCAAAGTTTTCGCCAGACGATAAGTACGCAAAGTACCGGGCGAAAGGTTCGGAATCCGCTTCGAATACCGAGGCTATAGCTGAATCAGTGTCTGATTAGCGCTCAAGGCTATGTTCAAGTCGAGAGTTGGATCCCCATTCCACCAAGCTCTCACATAGATTGTGTTAGCGCTACAAGCAGTAGGAGGAGTCCAGTTAGGCTTCTCGAACGTTCCAGTCGATGTAACATTCTCACTCCCGATGAGATTCCAATTGTCCCCAGGCTTGGCACATTCTAGGATTACAGGTTTCTTAGTGGAAACGGGCAGTCCATCTGGATATGTCAGAGTTCCCGTAATGTTGTTCTTGTTGTTGCTACCTTTCGGAACATATGGGTTGCTGAGCATCGCCGTAAGAGTGGGTGTCTGCGGATAGTTAACTCGGTAGACAAGGACATAGTCGTTCGTGGATTGGAAGAGTTTCGTAAAGAAATACGGCCTGTCATCTCCTCGTTTCCCCACATCCGCGCTCGGCTGACCAGCAATTCCAGCCGGGTAGCCGTCCCGCATTAGCAGCCCCAGCATGGTATTGCTGGTTGGTATCAAGGCATTCTGATAATTGCTCGTGATCCTAGTGCCATTGTCGGTTCGACCGTTCATCGTGATATATCGTATGTAATCAGACTGAGTCTGGCCGCCTTGAAGGGTGTTCGTCACCTGCCTGTAGGTGACTGTGGCAGGGCCGAGGGGTGTGTTGATCTGGGTTCCATTCCCTATCCTTACCATCCAGTACCACTTGCTATCATCGCCGTATCCGCAAACTGGGGGTGATCCCGCCTGGGGGGGATTCGTATTCGGACAAAGCGCTGATCCTCCAGACTGATAATTGTAGCTGATGAATAAGGCAACGTGTGTCACGCCATATTGGCGCAGCAGGTTAACTGCCATCGACTCATTCAGCATTAGTCCTGTAGCTATGATCTGTATCTGAGTCGAGTTCCCTGTCCCGTTATCAGCTAGAGTATGCAGTCCGGTGTTTACCGAGATCCAGTATCCGTAATCCCACCAGGAAAAGACTACACTGGTGGAGGGCAGATTATTGTTCATCCATGTCAGGGCTTGCAGCCAGTCGGGAAAGTTTCCTCGTACGGGGAGACTTGCCGAGGCTATGGTCGTAGGAGTGTACGCGGATTGTACGGCATTGATGAACGTTGGGACGACCAGGATCAGGATTATGAGGAGGATTCCGAGGCTGAATTCTCGGCTCACGCGGCTGGTGAATCTTAGCTTACGGCGCGGAAATATGACCGCTTGCTGAATGATATCCATCGCTGGCTTACCAAGTTCTACCACAGTTATGGCCGCCAAGGTTGCCATCGCCGGGGCTAGAAGCAAGGTCAGCCTCACAAGGCTAGCAGCGAAGTAGAAACCTGTCACGCCGAAGACGATGAGTAGAACATCGCTGTCCCGCAGACGCTGGAATGCAAAGAAGAACCCGAACACAGCTAGGAGAATGATGCTCCCTATCTCTAGATAGAGGCTTGACCATGTAGAAGGCCTATTCTCCGCAACGGACGCCACGAGTGGAATGCTGTTCCTGACGAAGGGGTCTAGGGTCGCAAGGAATTTTCCGCGCAAGCCTGCGGAGATCAATCCGGTTCCGACTCCGAGAACCGCGATGGCCGCAACACCCGCAACAGCCATGCCGAGCACGGTCAGTCTCCCCCTCGTGGTCGGAGCCAGCCGAGAGAGTTCCATAACTGCGAGAAGGCCCATCACTCCCAACAATGCAATCGTTGTGCTTTCCGTAAGGTATGTGTGCCCTAACAGGGGCAGTTGGGTACCAGTGAACAGGAAGAATCCTATCGTGATACCGTAAGAGAGCATTAAACGTGGCGAGTAACGTCCCAGCACTATCAAGGCTAGCGCGAACAGTCCGAGCACTTCGGCTGCGTACCTGAAGCTTCCCCAGGCGAAGGTCATGTAGATGAGACTCACACTCGAAAGCATGCTGTAGACGATGGTTCCCTTCAGTGATCGGCTCGGGTTTATGGCTCGCATGAAAAACAGGAAGGCCATAACCATTGTTGGAATCCCGACCGCTTCATTGCGGAAGAAGCCTAGATCAGTCCGACTGATCAAGCTGGAACTAAAGGCGGAGAAGAGCCCTGCCAGAAGGCCAGCGCTCTTGCCCCAAATGTCTCGCGCAAAGAAGTAGATCACCAGTACGCCGAAGATTCCCAGAATCACTGGAGAATAGACCGCCGCATCATAGAGACTGATGTTGATGCCGATGGCTTGGAGAAATTGGTAGATGAGTACGCCGGTGAAGCTGGTTCCCGGATAGCTAGTCGAAACTGGGGGTCTTCCGAACGGATACCATGCTGTGAAGTTAACGTAGGCATACCAGCTCTGCCATCCGTTTGCTGTAATCAGGCGCATATCGTTGAAGTTGAAGTATGGGTCGAACTCGCTGATGTAAGCGCCCCATCTCAGGGGGAGGAGGCGGATTATGGCGGCCAGTGCTAGAGTGAGGCTAAGTATCGAATAATGAAGGACGGTCGCTCGGGGAATTCCACCGAGGGTCTTCCTGATCGCTCTAAACCGAGCAGAGATGCTTTCTCTGGTAAGCCCTCCTCTTATGCCGGTGAGGAATCCTTCTGGTTCAATAGTCATCTTGAAACGTGGTCCCCTAATTGTATCGGGCTACTAGGATTGTCGGTTCTTCGACTTGGGTGTTAATATTGTTGTGGTCAGGAGACCCAATCTGAGCCTAATCCGAGAGCCACTTTGTGGAGTTGGCGTGCGGTTCCGTTTCGAGCAGGTCTTGGTAGCCTCGGAACCTTGGGCCATTTGATAGGAGGTCTGATTACAAAGCGAGCTTAGTTCCACAGTTCTTGCAATAGTCGGCATGGTCGGGATTCTGGGTCCTGCAATTCCCGCAGAAGCCTCGGAAATTCGACGGTCTCGGAATTGTAAACGTCTTTGTCGCGCCGGAGTAGAGGTTGAACTTGTCGCCGTTATTGCATCGGAACCGAGAGACACGATATTTTTGGAACGTCCATTCTCTCTCAGGGGGTGAGGATACTGGGCTTCCGCATCTCGGACAATTCAGAAACGGTAGTTCCTCCTGGCTAAGGGTTTCTTGGAAAACAGATATTTAAGGTGGGTCGGGTCCTTTAGTTTCGGGCTTTACTGTTTTTCGCAATTGCCATCGCACTTCGTTGCTGCTGGTGTCTATCCATATCAGGAAGGCTTGTCCTCTGTTGGTTCCGAGGTTGTAGGAGTTCAGGTCTGCTAGGAGTCTGGCATCAACGAGTGCCTCGGCTGAGCCACCCTCGCCTGTGTTCGGATCAACCAGATCGAAACTAATCCTGGTCAGTAGGTTTTCTGGGACGGCCGAGTAGTGGAGTACGTAGAAGCCTCGGCCGTTGAGGCTCAGTAAGACTGGCCGCTCCTCGGTCCTTATCGTCAACTAGTTCTACTCTTCGGAAATGATTCGAGGTATTAGCAGTTTCCGCGGGCCGTTTTCTGATCCGTGACGATTCTAGGTTGAGGGTATCGCTTTCACGGTCAGGGATCTTAGTCCAGGTATTCTCGTTTTGATTGAACGTTCTAGCTCCGTTACGACTTCATGCATTTCGGATACTGTCATGTTGCCGTCCACGATGACTTCGAGTATTCCTACTACGAATGGGCCTGCTCTTCGGAGCTTGAGGTCCTTGACGCCTTTGATCTCGTGATGCATATGGATCATGTTCTCGATCTGATGGGTGAGGTCTGGCTCGTGGAACGCATCCAGGAGGACTAGTGAGGATTCTCGTAGTGCGACGTAGGATACGGTAAGGACGTAGACGCCGACTAGGAAGCCTCCGATTGCGTCCATCTGGCTGAATCCGAGATATGATATGAGGACGCTGGTGAAGGCGACGAAGGAGGACGAGGTGTCCTTTATCGAGTTTCTCGCGTCCACTCTCAATGATAGAATGTTGTATCGGTTGGCTATTCGGCGCATCTGGAGGGCTCTGTAGAGCGAGAGTAGGCCGGTGACTGCAAGCACTGCCAGTGCGATGAAGTGTTGCGTGATGACGTGTGGGTTGACGAGTGCTCGGTATGATCGGAGAAAGATGAAGCCAGCGGCTCCGACCAGTAATACTGCAGCAAGCAGGGCTGTGAGGCTCTCGACTTTGTAATAGCCGAAGGGGAATCTCTTGCTTGGTCTTCTGAGGGCAAAGTGGAGGCCTGTCCAGACGAAAAATGAGACGGCCGCGTCGGAGAGTGAGTCTATGCCGTCTGCGAAGAGGGATATGCTTCCTGTGAACTGGCCGAAGACTATCTCCAGGATTCCTAGGGAGAGAAGGGTCCAGACCGAGAGGAATGCAATTCGTTCTCCAGCTTGGAATCCTGCGGTCTCTTCGCCCAAAGTCTTCTCTTTCAGCCCTTAGTCCATGAATAGTTTAGATTGTATGGCGCCGGGAGTGGGATTTGAACCCACGAGGGCCTAAGGCCCATCGGATCTCGGCACCTGCAGATACAGGTTTAGCAATCCGACGCCATACCTGGCTAGGCGATCCCGGCGTTCGATGAGCCCACGCGTTCAAGCCGTAAATAACTGTATTACGAATCTGCCTTTTTCTCGGGAGTTTTCGACGCCCCTTGGGAGCTCGGTTAAGCATGCTTATTCTAGAATTCGAAGACGTACTTTTCTGTCTTATCCGGACGTGGTCGGTCGTTCGTAGACGTTGTCCGGATTTTTCCGACGTATAGTATCTTTGGATCGTCTGGGTCAGCTGGTTAGAGATGGTTTATTTCGAGGACATTAGCACTGTCTTGTGCGGTCTCTCTAAGGCAAAACCGTAGCGAGATTCCTCTCTTTCTGGGAGCTAGGTCGGCTTACGGGACGGGACGCCTCGAAGAGATCGTTGAAAACAGTCCAAAAGGTGGTATGAATATTGGAGAAACAGAAGGAGGGCTACGATGATCTCCTGGCGAGTATTCGCAGGCTGACCGTCATGGTCTTGGATAGTCTGGAAGCTGGGTCGAGGGATAGGACGCTTGATCAGGGACAGAAACGGTTGTTGAGCAGTACCGGGGCGCGGCTGTTGAGGCTCTGGCGAATTGTTCTGCTTGAAGGAGGGTCCCCGAGAATATCTGAGGAGTTGGGTAGTGTCGAAGGACTGCTCTCTGCAGCTGGAAGCGTCAGACAGGAGGAGGTTCAGAATGGAAGGTGATCTGCCTGACGCGATGGAGGAGAAGGTGCGTGACGGCATGGTCAGATATCTTCGCCAGAACCTGGCCAGATGCAGGAGAGTGATAATGGACCAGAACATGGATCTGAAGACGCGAGAACGGTGGACCCAACTGTACAACAACACCTCGCAAGTGCTCAACCAGGTGCTGAAAGACAGATAGATGCAAGACTGGGAGAAGAGACTACGCGCAATAGAAGAGTACAGAGAGAACCCGAAAAGAGTTGAAGGGTCACAAGCAAACCCCTCATGATTAAATAGAAACCGGTCAGTTTCCGGCCGCTATTTCAGCCCCATCATGGAGAGGAGATAGTACATCACGCCTGCTATCGAAGCGGCAGCGGG
>WNEY01002467.1_pt1 | contig 13590 bp, 16 predicted proteins | sample 5400531 | NCBI WGS metagenome assembly WNEY01 (sample SAMN13153338, study PRJNA577476) | soil metagenome | isolation source: 200 cm saprolite under Douglas fir tree site 1 | place: USA:California | collected 2015-04-18
CCCGGTCCCTCGGCGGGCCGCCTGATGGCGGGACCTGTTTGCCTTGCACCGGACGGGGTTTGGCTAGCCGCCGTGTCGCCACGACGCTGGTGGGCTCTTACCCCACCTTTTCACCCTTACCTTCAGCGTCTCCGGAGAAGCGCTGCAGGCGGTCTCCTTTCTGTGCCACTTTCCGTCGGCTTTCGCCGCCTGGGTCGCCCCAGCGTCCTGCCCTTCGGTGTCCGGACTTTCCTCGAGCCGTAGCCCGCGGTCACCCGGCCTGCATCTCGAATTCTAGCCTCGGTCATTCCGGACGGTGGAATCCGCGGCTCTCGGTGGGTCAGGCAAGACGGACGCGCCGGCAAAGCCGGCACGTCCTGAAGGTCGGCGTCGCAAGCGAGGCCTCGGCGGTCACCCGGCCTGCGAGTCGAATTGCAGGTGCGTCTCTTCCGCTCCGAGCTCCGCACGCAGGCTCGAATTGCACTCCGGACAGGTGACCATCCCACCGGCGTGCAGCACGAACTCCCCGCAGACGAGGCACTCCATGCTGGCGCCCCGGAGAAGCGCGTGCAGCTCCTGCTCGAGAGTCCGGTGGAGAGGCGCGACCGAGGTCACAGCGAGCGGAACACCCCCGTGACTCGGCCCAGGATCTGGACGTGTGCTGCGTAGATCGGCTCGAGAGCGTCGTTCTCCGGTTGGAGCCGCACGCGTCCGTTCTCGCGGAAGAAGCGCTTGACGGTAGCCTCGTCGGCCGACTCGTCGTCACCTGCGAGGGCGACGACGATCTCGCCGTTACGCGCGTCTTGCGCTCTCTGCACCACAACGAGGTCGCCGTCGAGGATGCCCGCGTTGATCATCGATTCGCCCTTCACACGCAGGAGGAAGTCCCCCTTGAGCGTCTCGGGCACGGCGAGGTGATCCTCGACGTTCTCTTCGGCGAGTAGCGGTCCGCCGGCCGCAATCTGTCCGACGAGCGGCAGCTTCTCGAGCGTCCCCGCAGCAACGTCGTGGCGCTCGCGGCCAACGAGCTCGAGTGCCCGCGGCTTCGTTGGATCGCGCTTGAGCAATCCGGCCCGCTCGAGGTTGGCGAGGTGAGCGTGCACCGTCGAAGGCGAGGCCAGCCCCACCGCCTCGCCGATCTCCCGCACGGTTGGCGGGTAGCCATGTGTGTCGACGTAGTCGACGAGGAAGTCCCAGATCTCCTGCTGTCGTCCCGTCAGCATCTCCGCCTCCAGGGGTTAGGTGGTCGATCGAACGTGTGTTCGCCAACCAGGCTAGAGATCCTCCCGGACGTTGTCAAACCAGTCTCGGGCAGATGCCACCGAGGTCACCCTGGTGACCTCGGTGCTGAGAGTGCGCTGGAGAGGACTTGAACCTCCACGGCCTTTTAAGGCCACTAGGCCCTCAACCTAGCGCGTCTACCAATTCCGCCACCAGCGCTCGAGGGGACGCCAGTGTAGCGGGAGACTGGCAAATCCTTAGGCCAGGATCGACTCTGTTTAGGCTTCCGCGCGTGCATGACACTCTTCGCCGCAGGGACGCGCTTTGCCCGGCCCTGTTTCCCAAGACCCGGATCGACGGTCGCGGGCAAGGTCATCATGCGAGCGAAGCGAGCGGACTTTGCGCCGTTAATGCGTGATCTCTGTGCAGCCGCGGTCGATGTGGCGACTGGGGCTGGGGCCGAGTACGCGGATGCACGCGTCGTGATGAAGAGGAACCAGTTCGTCGCGACGAAGAACGGGCGCGTCGAGCGCCTCTCCGATTCCGAGAGCGAGGGCATCGGCGTCCGCGTGCTGCTCAACGGTGCCTGGGGCTTCGCGTGCGACCGCCGGCTCTCTGCGGACGGTGCACGAGATGCCGCCCTGCGAGCCAGCACCTTCGCGCGCGCTACGCCGGGCAAGCACTCCCGTCAACTCGCTCCCGTCGCTCCCGCGAGTGGGACGCACCGCACGCCGGTCAAACGAGACCCGTTCGAGGTCCCGCTTGCGGAGAAGGTCGCGCATTGCCTCGAAGCTGATCAGGCGATGGCCGGCCCCGACATCCTCGTCCGCCAGGCGATGGTGCGCGCGCAGCGCGAGCACAAGCTCCTGCTCACCTCGGAAGGAACGGAGGTCGAGCAGGAGTTGATCGAGTGCGGCGCGGGGATCGAGTGCGCGGCCGCACGCAACGGCATCTTCCAGATGCGGAGCTATCCGAGCGCGCACGTCGGTTCGAGCTCCCAGACCGGCTGGGAGTACGTCAAAGGGCTCGACCTCACCGGTGAAGCGCCCCGCGTCGCCGAGCAGGCGGCTGCGCTCCTGCGCGCCGACGAGTGCCCGAGTGGCGTGATGACGGTCGTGCTGGACGGGGACCAGGTTGCGTTGCAGGTCCACGAGTCGGTCGGTCATCCCACCGAGCTCGACCGCGTGTACGGCACGGAGGCCTCGTACGCCGGCACGAGCTTTCTCAAGCCGGGCGACCTCGGGTCGATGCGCTACGGGTCCGAGCTGATGAACATCACTGCAGACCCGACGACACAGGGCGGGCTCGGGAGCTTCGCATTCGACGACGAAGGTGTCCCGGCCGAACGCACGCCGGTCGTGGAAGCCGGCCTGCTCACGGGCTTCCTCACCTCGCGCGAGACCGCAACACGCATCGGCGCCGGCAACGGCGGCTCGATGCGGGCGGACGGATGGAACCGGATGCCGCTCGTGCGCATGACGAACCTGCATCTGGAGCCGGGCGAGGGAACGCTCGAGGACCTGCTCGCGGACGTCGACGAGGGCGTGTACATGGAGACGAACCGGAGCTGGTCGATCGACGACAAGCGGCTCAATTTCCAATTCGGCACGCAGATCGCCTGGGAGATCAAGAACGGCAAGCTCGGGCGCATGCTGCGCGACGCGACGTATACCGGCATCACCCCGCAGTTCTGGGACTCGCTCGACGCGGTTGCAGGACGCGACTCGTGGCTGCTGTACGGAATGACGAACTGCGGCAAAGGCCAGCCGGGTCAGAGCGCGCACGTCTCACACGGCGCCGCTCCCGCGCGGTTTCGGAACGTGCAGGTCGGGGTCCGTTCGTGAACGCCCTCGACGTCGCGAACGCCGCGCTCGATGCAGCCGGAGGCGAGGCCGAGGCCGCTGCGCACGTCGAGCACTCCGGCCTTGTTCGCTTCGCCGGTTCGGAGGTCCACCAGCCGACGCTGATCGAGAATGCGATGGTGACGCTGCGCGTCGTCCACGACAACCGGGCCGGCGTTGCCACGACGAACAAGATCGACGCGGCTGGGCTCACAGAACTGGCTCGCCGCGCCGCGGACGCAGCGGAGAGCACGCCGCCCGATGAAGCGTTTCCAGGGCTCGCCTCGCCCGCGGACCCGCCCGACGTCGAGGGCTTCGACGACGAGACCGCGGCGCTCGGACCCGGCGACCAGGCCCGCCTGGCGGCGGCGGCAATCGAAGCGGGCGGCGACGTCCCGGTCTACGGCTTCTTCACGAGCGCAGTCTCCGAACTCGCGGTGGTCTCCTCAACGGGACTGTCAGTCGAGCAGCACATGACCGATGCGACCGCGCTCGTTGTCGCAGCAGACGAGAACGGTTCGGGATACGCCGAGCAGACTGCGTGGCGCGCCGGCGGCATCGATCCGACCGGCGTCGCGCGCGAGGCTGCAGAGAAGGCCCGGCGAACCAGAGGCGCTGCCGAGATCGATTCCGGCGTCTACCGCGCAGTGCTCGAACCGTACGCGTTCGCCGACCTGCTCGACTATTTCTCGCACGACTCGTTCGGCGCGCTCGGATTGCTCGACAAGCGCAGCTACTTCACAGACCGGCTCGGTCAGAAGATCTTCGACGAGAAGATCTCCATTGCAGACGACGCACTCGATCCCCGTGGTCTGCCGAAGGCGTTCGACTTCGAGGGTACGCCGAAACGACGCGTGCAACTCGTGGAGGCAGGTGTCGCCCAGAGGGTCGTCTGGGACCGGGCGACGGCGGCACAGGCCGGCAACGGTGCCGAGTCGACCGGCCACGCACCGCCAGCCGGTTTGCGCGACTGGGGCCCGCTCCCGTCGGCACTCTCCGTGCTGCCCGGCGACGGCGAATCGGTGGAGGAGCTCGCCGAACTGGTCGGCGACGGCCTCTATATCACGCGGCTGCACTATCTCGGTGTCGTGCATCCGCGCGAGGGGATCATCACCGGCATGACACGCGATGGGACGTTCCGCATTCGCGGCGGCAAGATCGCCGAGCCGCTCGTCAACCTGCGCTTCACTGTCGCGGTGCCGGAATTCCTGCGCGACGTGTTGGGGCTTACGAGCAAGGTCGCGCTCGTGAACTCGCAGAACTTCTACGGCGAGCGTTATCCGTACGGCGTCATGGCGCCGGCCATCGCATCGGAGCGCTTCACCGTCACGGGCGTCGGCTCGAAGCCCGGGATCTGACCACCGCGTAATCAACGTTCCCGAGCAGGTCCTCGCGCCAGCCGTCGAGTCGCGAGGAGACGAGACGCGCATCTACCACCCACGCGATCGGGACCACTCGGCCGAGCGACCGCAATGCACTGTCGAGGCGCGCGAGCGCCGGGCCCTGCTCGGTGGATGCAAGTACGTCGGCAAGCAGATCAACCCCGCCGAAGCCGGAGCCGTAGACAGCTTGTGCGAGCAGCGCTTCAGCCTGAGGGTACGCAGCGACCCAACGACGAAAATCGGTCGCGGCGTTGCCGGCGGAAGCTGAGACCAGCACCGGACCGAGGCCGACGTCGCGCCACTGCGCATACAGCACTCCCGCGCCGAAGCGGAGCGCGGGATCGTCTGGAACGCCGATCGGTACTCGCACGCGAGGAAGTGACGGGATGAGGTTCACCGACCTGCGAAAGCTTGCCGGGTCCCGGTGCTCGTCGCGGCCCACGAGCCCGAACGCAGCTGAACCTGCGAGCTCGGGAACGAGCTGCTCGTAGTCCGTGCGGTCCGCCGTCTCCCAATACGCATGGATGACGGACAGCTGCGGGTCGCCTCGGAAGACGACCACGTCCTGGGCGAGCAGCCTGGTTGCCCGGACTGATGCGGCCAGCGCTCGGTCCCGTTGCAGTGCGACGATGTCGCCCACGGGGACGGGTGATTCGTCCAGCCGGCCTCGCCGAAACTCGCGCAATGCGGCATGCGTGCCGAGGCGGCGGAAGACCACGGTCAGGCCGGGTCTGCGAACCACGACGCGGCGAGCCGAGCCGCTCACGAGCTTGAACGGACCGGGCACGAACCTCGGCGCCGCCGCAATTGCAGTCAGCGCATAGGGAAAGCGTCGCCACGGCTGCAGGAGCTGCACGACCAACGTCGACTCCGACGGGGCGCTGATGCGGGCGTCGGCGAAGAGCCACCGCGTAGGTGCTTGCAGGAGACGCACGACACGGCGCAAGGCCGCCGCGATTGAGGGAGCCGAGCGGCAGGTGAAGGTCCAGCGTTTGAAGTCCGCTGACGCCTTCCACGCCGTGCACAGCCCTGGAACGACTGCTCCGGTTGCGGGATCCGTTCGGAGCGGCGTCGAGTACAGGGTGCGCGCGAGGGTTGTCTCGTCACGCCCCTCGACGAGCGCCGGATCCAGCGGCCAGCGAAAATTCGCGAGCGCTACGCGAACGACGTTCGGTGGCCCGGTGGCCGGCAACTGCTCCGCAGGAGCCGACTGATCCGAGCCGCACCCCGCTACGACGAGCGCGACCGCGCCACAGACCGCAGCTACTTCAGCGCGTGGAAGAGCAGGATGCAGTTCGCGACGAAGAGTATGCCGACGACAACTGTCAGCCTCGTGAGGTTGCGCTCGACGATGTGAGTGCCGCCCTGCGAGGCGGGCGTGAAGCCCATTCCGCCGAGGCCGGCGTCCCGGCCGGAATGCATGAGGATCAGGCCGATGAGAGCCATCGAGAGCAGTACCTGGCTGACGGCGAGCGCCTGAACCATCGCGACGGCAGGGTAGCAGTGGTACTAAGGCGCGACGACTTCGAGGATCGCGTCGATCAGCTCCGCCGCAATCCGATCTTTCGTCACGTAGCCGGCGGCTCCGGCCTCCCGTGCGCGGTCGAGGTCCGTGCGCGAGTTCGAGGCGGTGAGCATCAGGATGCACGCCTGCGGCCGCTGCTTACGGATCTGCTTCGTTGCCTGGAACCCGTCCATGATCGGCATGGCGATGTCCATGAGGATCACGTCCGGGTCGACGGCAAGCGCGAGTTGCACCGCCTCCGACCCATCCCCAGCATGGCCTACGACCTCGAGCCGGTCGTCCGTCGCAAGGATCGCCTCGAGGGCCTGCCCGAACAGACGATGGTCGTCCGCGATCAGCACGCGGATCCCTTCTGGCACGTTGACGGCCCTCCATGACGCGGTTCCACCCTCAATGTGAACTGTTACGGTCGATTTGTGAAGGGGGACGAGGCACGAGAGCGGATTCAGAAGCTCCTCGTCACCGGAGACAACCGGCTCAAGCAGGGCGTCGACCCGGCGAAGGCGCGCCAGAGTTACGAGCAGGCGCTCGAAGCGGCGCGCGTGGCAGGCCTCGAGGAAGCAATCCGCCCCCTCGTGGAGATCAGGCTTGCGGACCTCGAGCGGCTCGCTGGAGAATCGCCTCCACCTTCTCCGCCTGACGCCTAACGTCGTGCTCTTCGGCCGCCGCGCGGGCGGCCGGATTCGGGCAAGGCAGCGCGACCGCACTTCGCAGCGCTTCGACGAGCGCGTCTTCGTCGGCCGGATCGACGAGCACGCCGGCGTCCGGCGGGACGAACTCGGGTGGCCCGCCGATCCTCGTTGCCACGACCGAGCGCCCGCACGCCATCGCCTCGAGCACGGCCTGCCCGAAAGGCTCGATCAGGCTGGGCTGGCAGACGATGTGCGCTGCCGCGATCTGCGCGGGAATCCGGTCGTAAGGAAGCGCGCCCGTGAGCTCGATCCCCGGCCTCCCCTCGAGCTGCGCGCGGAGCGGCCCGTCGCCGACGAACGTCAGCGTCCCTTCACCGAGCCGCTCGAAGGCGCTCGCGAGACGGAGCACGTTCTTCCGCTGGATCAGTGACCCGATACAGAGGTAGCGCGGCGGGCCCTCCGGCGCGGGCTGCACCGTGAAGCGTTCGAGGTCGACACCCGAGTCGACCACCTCGGTCTTGCCGCGGGCCTCGGTCACCTTCGCTTCGAGCTCGCGCCGCAGGTAGTCGGAGACGGCGATGATCGCCACGGCCCGGCGCGCAACGAAACGAGTTGCAGCGCGAATCCCGGGCAGCCAGCCCACGTTGCGCACGTCGCGACCGTGCGCCGTCACGACGAGCGGCGCCCGGCCGGCGAGCGCGCCGATCAGCCCGGTCGGGACGAGGAAGTGTGCGTAGACGACGTCGGGCCTGAAGCGGCGCGAGGTGGCGAGCGTTGCGCGCGCGAGCCTGAGGTACTTCACCTTGCCGACCCCGCGCCGATCGAGAACCGCGCGCTCGACCTCGTGACCGCGCGCGACGAGCTGCTCCTCGAGCCCGCGCACGAACACACCGAGGTCGGGGTCGGCCGGCCCTGGGTACATCTGGGAGACGAGCAGGATCCTCATCGGTCCCTATACTCCCTGGCCGTGTGACGCGTCGTTGAACCGGCCCGCAGTCTCGTAGTTCCTCCAGGGAGGTTCCGACTCATTGCCTGAATCAGTCGTCCACGTCAACGAGCTTACGAAGATCTTCAAGGTGCCCGAGCGGGACCCTGGGCTCCGCGCGGCCGCGAAAGCGCTCGTCCACCGCAAGACCCGTGAGGTGCACGCGGTCGAGGCGATCTCGTTCGACATCGAGCCCGGCGAGGTCGTCGGCTTTTTGGGGCCGAACGGCGCGGGCAAGACGACGACGCTGAAGATGCTCGCAGGGCTGCTCTATCCCACGAGCGGCGAAGCCCGAGTGCTGGGCCACGTCCCGTCGCGCCGGGAGAAGGACTACCTGCGCCGGATGACGATGGTGATGGGGAACCGCAACCAGCTGCAATGGGACATCCCCGCACTCGATTCTTTCGAGCTGTACCGCGCCATCTACCGCCTGCGCCGCGAGGACTATCTGGCGATGCGCGACGAGCTGGTCGAGTTGCTCGACGTCGGCGACCTCGTGCGCAAGCCGGTGCGCAACCTCTCGCTGGGCGAGCGGATGAAGGTGGAGATCGTCGGGTCGCTCCTGCACCGGCCGCAAGTGCTCTTCCTCGACGAGCCGACGATCGGCCTGGACGTCACGATGCAGAAGCGCATCCGCACGTTCGTCGCCGAGTACAACAAGCGTCACGGCGCCACGGTTCTGCTCACCAGCCACTACATGGCCGACGTCGAGGCGCTCTGCAAGCGCGTGATCGTCATCCACCACGGCCGGATCCTCTTCGACGGAGCTCTTGCCAGCCTCGCAAACGAGTTCGCCGCCTACAAGACGATCGGCGTCCTCCTGGAGAACGGAAACGCAGAGCTCGACGGCTACGGCGAGGTCATCTCTCGTGACGGCGACCGCGCCATCCTGCGCGTACCGAAGGCAGAGACCTCGCGCGTCGCTGCGCGTCTGCTGTCCGAGCACGAGGTGCTCGACCTCACGATCGAGGAGCCCCCGATCGAAGACGTGATCGAGATGGTCTTCGCGCAGTCGCGATGAGCAGCCGAGCTGCACCGCTGCCGGAGGAAGGGCGCCTCCGGTCGCTCGTCGACTTCTACGGGACTCAGATGCGGACCTCGGTCGTAGCGCAACTGCAATACCGGGTCGCGAACTACTTCTACATGGTCGGGATGGTCGCCGAGCCGGTGATCTATCTCGTCGTCTGGTCGACAATCGCCCGGCAGCACGGCGGAGCGATCAACGGGATCACGGCGGGGCAGTTCGCCGCGTACTACATCGTCTGGACGCTTGTCCGGAACATGAACATCGTCTTCGGCGCGCCTTTCTGGGAGTGGCGCATCCGGGAGGGTCGGCTCGCCGGCGACCTGCTCCGGCCGCTGAACATCCTCCACTACGACCTGGCGTACTTCGCCGGCTGGAAGTTCGTGGTCGTGGCCATGTGGCTCCCGATCGCAATCGCGCTCTCCGCGGTGTTCCATCCGGACCTGCATCCGTCCGCCCTTCAGATCGTCGTCTTCATCGTCGCGATCTGGGGCGCCTACTTCGTGCGCAGCATGTTCCAGGCCACGATCGGGATGCTGAATTTCTGGACGACTCGAGGCGCGGCGGTCTTCGATCTCTACATGGCAACCGAGATGCTGCTCTCCGGCAGGCTCGTTCCGTTGAGGCTGATGCCGGGCTGGGTTCAGACGCTCGCGGATTTCCTGCCGTTCAAGTGGACGTTCGGTTTCCCGATCGAATCGCTGGTGAGCGACATGTCCACACGCTCGCTCCTTCTCGGTCTCGGCGCGCAGGTCATGTGGACGGCAATCGGCTATGTGTTGTTCACGTTCGCCTGGCGCGCGGCGATCAAGCGCTTCTCGGCGGTGGGCGCGTGAACACGCTTCGCGTTGCCTGGCTGTACTTCAAGGTGGGCGTGATGAACGAGCTGCAGTACCGCGTCAACTTCTTCGTGCAGCTCTTCCAGTCGCTGATCCAGGTCGGGACCGGGCTCGTGATGCTCTCGCTCGTGTACTCGCACACGACGGAGCTGAACGGCTGGAAGGAGTCGGAACTGCTCTCGCTACTTGGCGTGCAGATCCTGCTCGGCGGTTTCATCCACACGTTCATCCAGCCGAACATGGAGCTGCTGATGCAGGACGTGCAGCAGGGAACGCTCGACTACGCACTCACGAAGCCGGAGGACGCGCAGATCTTGGTGAGCGTCCGCGAGGTGCGGATCTGGCAGATCGTCGAGGTGATCTCCGGCCTCGTCCTGCTGATCGTCGGACTCACCGGAGTGGAGACCTCGATCGGAGTCGTCGATGCGCTCGTCTTCGCCTTCGCACTCGGGATCGGCGGCGTGCTCGTGTACTGCTTCTGGCTGATCCTGACGATCGGCGCCTTCTGGGTCGTCCGCATCGAACACGTGCTCGAGCTCTTCGAAGGGGTCTACCAGACGGGACGGTGGCCCGTGGGTGTCTACCCAGGGTGGTTGCGCTACAGCGTGACGTTCCTGGTGCCGGTTGCGTTCGCGGTGACGGTCCCGGCGGAAGCACTGACGTCGAGGCTCCACTGGCCGACGCTGGCCCTCTCGGTCGGCTTCGGAATCGTGCTGTTCGGGTTCACCCGCTGGTTCTGGCGCTTCGGCTTGCGCAACTACTCGGGCGCATCGGCCTAGTCCGGCGACCAGAATTCGAGCAGATTGCCGTCCGGGTCGTAGAAGTAATACGACTTCGCCTGCATCCACTCGAATTCGGTCGGCCCGTACACGTCGACGCCCGCCTTGCGAACTCGATCGACGGCGGTGTCGAGCTCGTCACGCGCGACCTCGAACGCGAAGTGCACGCGGCCGAAGCGCTCTCCTTCGGGATGCGGCGAATGCTCTTCGAAGAGGAGCGGGCCGCGGTGCAGGGCGACGCGCTGCGGCACGCCCTCCTTGCCGGCCCAGAACCACGCCCACTCGGCGGACGCCTCGTTCTCGGGCGTCAGCCCGACGACGTCCTCGTAGAAGCGAGCCGACGCAGGGACGTCTTCGACGATCAGAACGAGCTCGGCGAGGCCGAGGCTGCTCAACGTTGCGCGTCGTACATGCCGAACTCATCACGGAGCGCATTTGAGATCTCGCCGATGGTTGCGCGTGCGCGCAACGCTTCGCGCATCGGCACCATGAGATTCCCATCGCCGCGCGCGGTCTTCCGCACCGCCTCGATTGCGTGCTTGGCTTCGTCGGCGTTTCGCTCCGCCCGCACGCGCGCGGTGCGTTCGAGCTGCCGCTTCTCGGCTGCGGGATCGAGGCGGTGCAGCTCGATCGGCTCCTCTTCACCTTCGGTGAAGCTGTTGACACCGACGATCACCCGCTCGCCGGACTCCACATCCTGCTGCCAGCGGAACGCGGCCTGTTCGATCTCGCCCTGCACGAAGCCCTGCTCGACCGCCGCTACCGCGCCGCCGAGCTCGTCGATCTGCTGGATCAACTCCCAGGCCTTCGCCTCGAGCTCGTCCGTGAGCGCTTCGATGAAGTACGAGCCGCCGAATGGATCGGCGGTGTCTGTGCCGCCCGCCTCGTGGGCCAGCAACTGCTGCGTCCGCAGCGCGATGCGCGCCGCGCGCTCCGACGGCAGCGCCAGCGCCTCGTCGTAGCCGTTGGTGTGGATCGACTGCGCGCCGCCGGCCACCGCGGACAGCGCCTGGATCGCGACGCGCACGATGTTGTTCTCCGGCTGCTGCGCCGTCAGCGTCGAACCACCCGTCTGCGCATGGAAGCGCAGGGCCTGCGCCTTCGGATTCGTCGCGCCGAAACGCTCTTGCATGATGCGCGCCCACAGCCGCCGCGCCGCGCGGAACTTCGCCACCTCCTGAAAGAAGTGGTTGTGCGCGTTGAAGAAGAAGGAGAGACGTTCACCGAGCTCATCTGGGGACAACCCCGCCGCGACTGCGGCTTCCGCATACGCGATCCCGTTGGCGAGCGTGAACGCGAGCTCCTGCACCGCCGTCGAACCGGCCTCCCGGATGTGGTACCCCGAGATGGAGATCGGGTTCCACTTCGGGATCCGCTCGCTCGCGTAGGCGAAGAGATCGGTCGTCAGTCGCATCGAGGGGCGCGGCGGGAAGATGTAATTCCCGCGCGCGATGTACTCCTTGAGGATGTCGTTCTGCACCGTTCCCCGCAGCTGGTCGCCGCCGACGCCCTGCTCTTCCGCGACGAGCTCGTAGAGCAGGAGAAGCAACGCCGCCGGCGCGTTGATCGTCATCGAGGTAGAAACCTCGTCGAGCGGGATTTGATCGAAGAGAAGCTCCATGTCGGCAATCGAGTCGATCGACACTCCCGTGCGTCCGACCTCGCCCGCGGCGCGCGGGTCGTCGGAGTCGTAGCCGAGCTGCGTCGGCAGGTCGAACGCAACCGAGAGCCCGGTCTGGCCGCGCTCCAGGAGATAACGGAAACGCCGATTCGTCTCCTCTGCGGAAGCGAACCCTGCGTACTGCCGGATCGTCCACGGACGCCCGCGGTACATGTCCGGGTAAGGGCCGCGCGTGAACGGGAACTCGCCCGGAAGCTCTAGCTCCTCGGGCGCGTCCTCGGGGGTATAGACCGGCTTGACCTCTATGTCCGAGTCGGTTCTCCGCTCGTCGCCGGTGGTGGCCACATGACAATCGTAGAGGCGCGAGGCACAATTGGTTTCGTGATCGCCACCGCGATCGCAGCCGCGACGGCATTCTCGTGCCGTCCCGAGCCCGGACTCGGTTCGATCGCACTCGCCCGGAAGGGCGGCCTGCACGTCGTCGATCTCGCTACCTGCCGCGACCGCATCGTCGGCCGAGGCGGGAAAGGCAAGGTCACGTTCCGCCCCGATGGTCGACCGCACATGGTCCCCTACCGCGGCCCCGTACGCGTCGTGACCCCGGACGGAGCGATGAGAGCCGAGGTTCGATCTTCCGGTAAGGGCAAGACCGCCAAGCAGACGATCTGGGTCACGAACACGGGCACGCAGAGGTCGCATCCCGTTTTCTCGGAGACGCAGTCCTACAAGACGATCGGTCCCGGCGAGACGCCTGGGCCAATCATGCTGCTGGGCAGCTCCGGCGATTACAACTGGGTGTTCTTCATGATCGACCCGGGCGGCTCCGGCTCGATTGCAGCGGACGGACTCACGCTGCGGGTGGTTTCGACCGGCCACTCACGCGCAATCCGCATCGCGCGCATGCTTCCCTATGCCGACTACCTCACGTGGTGCGGGAGGAAACTCGTGATGACTGCCGGAAGTTGGCGTGTCGCCACCGATCGCAAGCGGCTGCTCGTCGCCTCGCCTCCAAATTGGCGTCCTCGGCGGCTGGTTGCAATGCCGAATCGATCCTGGGGATCACTCGCCTGCTCCCCGGGCCGCGCGTCCCTCGTCGCGCAGTCGCAGACGCAGAGCGACGTTCCGAACTTCTTTGCCACCCACTGGGCGCTCTGGCGGGTCGGCCTTGACGGTTCCACACGCCGGCTGACCTCGCCACCCCCCGGCTTCGCCGACGAATCGCCGCGGTTTTCGCGCACCGGCAACGTGCTGCTCTTCGTGCGCTCGCGGAAAGGGAGCGGCAAGCTCTACGCGTTACGCGCAGCGCGCCTGGCCGGACCACTGCTCTCGGTCGGCAACAGTCTCGGCTACTACGGCCACCAGAACTGGTGGTTCAGCGCCGACTGGTCAACCGGCAGCTGAGCGCTACTTGTAGCGGTAGACGATCCGGCCGCGGTTGAGGTCGTACGGTGAGAGCTCGATCTTCACCCGGTCGCCGGGGAAGATACGGATGCGATAGCGCCGCATCTTCCCGGCCGTATATCCGAGCGTCTCGTGGCCGCCGTCGAGTGCAATCCGGAAATAACCGTTCCGCAAAGCCTCGACGACCTCGCCGTCGAGCTCGATCTTCTGTTCTTTCTCGGCTACTACGTGTCCTCTCTACTGAGGAACGACGTTGATTGCCTCGGGGCCCTTCTGGCCCTCACGCGACTCGTACTCGACCTTCGCACCCTCGGTCAAAGACTTGAAGCCGTCGCCGGCGATGTTCGAGTGATGCACGAAG
>WNEY01005757.1_pt1 | contig 13585 bp, 12 predicted proteins | sample 5400531 | NCBI WGS metagenome assembly WNEY01 (sample SAMN13153338, study PRJNA577476) | soil metagenome | isolation source: 200 cm saprolite under Douglas fir tree site 1 | place: USA:California | collected 2015-04-18
CTCATCTCACCATGCTGTCCCGCTGCGGGATCGTCCCGCAGAAGGCGGCGCTCGCCATCCGCGGCGAGCTGGTGAAGCTGTGGGACCTCGATCCGCTGCAGCTCCCAGCGGAAGAGGACGTGCACATGGCGGTCGAGGCCCATCTCACGGCCACCCTCGGCGAGACGGCGGGGATGCTGCACACGGCGCGGTCCCGCAACGATCAGGTCGCGCTCGACCTCCGGCTCCACGTCCGCGAGCAGGCCGCCCGGGCCCTGGAGGAGCTGGCCCGGCTCCTGGGCGCGCTGGTGGCGCGGGCGCGCGAGGAGAAGGAAACCATCCTGCCGTCGTACACCCACCGGCAGCGCGCGCAGCCGGTGAGCCTTTCCTATCTCCTGGCCGGCTACGGCGCGATGTTCGCCCGCGACGCCGACGCGCTTCGCGGTGTGCTCGGGGCCGCTGACGCGATGCCCCTCGGAGTGGGCGCGATCGCCGGCACCTCGCTTCCCATCGACCGCGAGATCACCCGGAAGCTGCTGCGCTTCGAGCGGCTCACCGAGAACGGCCTCGACACGGTGGGCGACCGGGACTTCGCGCTCGACTTCGCCTACTCCGCGGCGCGCGCTTTGCTGCACGCCTCGCGGGTCGCCACCGACGTCATCGACTTCTGCAGCGCGGAGTTCGGCTTCGCCCGGCTCGAGGGGAGCATCGCGTGCGGGTCCTCGATGATGCCGCAGAAACGGAACCCCGACGTGTTCGAGCTGATCCGCGGGAAGGCGGGGCGCGCGGTGGGCAACCTGACCGGCCTGCTCGTCATCGTGAAAGGCCTCCCCGGGGGCTACAACCGCGACCTGCAGGAGGACCGCCAGCCGGTCCTGGAGACGGGTCCTCTCCTCCAAGCAGTGTTCTCGCTGCTCCGGGTCGGGCTCGAGCACGTGAAGTTCGACCCGGAGCGCACCCTGCGCGCGGTGGAGTCCGACTACACGCAGGCGACCGATCTCGCCGAGGCGCTGGCGCTCAAGGGCGTCCCGTTCCGCACCGCCTACCAGCTGGTGGGCAAGCTGGTGCGGACCTGCCAGGAGCAGGGGCTGCCGCTGGCGCGCGCGACCGTGCAGCTGGCGCGGCAGATCGACCCGCGATTCGACGACGAGGTGCTGCGCGCGGCGGACCCCCGCGCGTCGGTGGCGCGCAAGCGCAACGCGGGCGGCACCGGACCTGCGCAGGTCCAGGAGCAGATCGACGCGCTGGGGCGCCACGCCGCGCGGGCCGCCGAAGCCGCCCGCGCCGTGCCCAGGCTGCACGACCTGTTCGGGGAGCTGCGGGAGGCGGACCTGTGAAGCGCGACTTCCTGAGGCTCTCGGACTTCACCCCCGCGGAGCACGCCGCGCTGTTCCGGCGCGCGCGCGAGCTGAAGGAGGCGCGCCGCCGCGGACAGGTGGTGAGCACCCTCGCGGGGCGCACCCTGCTGCTGCTGTTCGAGAAGCACTCCACGCGCACGCGCCTGAGCTTCGAGGCGGCGATGGGCCAACTGGGCGGGAGCGCCATCACGCTGCCCATGCAGGACAGCCAGATCTCGCGCGGGGAGTCCCTGGCCGACACCGGCGCGGTCGCCTCGCGGTACGTGGACGCGATCATGTACCGCACTTTCGGCGACGACCGCCTCCGCGAGCTGGCTCGCGCCGCGAGCGTGCCGGTCATCAACGGGCTCTCCGACGGCGGCCACCCCGTGCAGCTCCTCGCCGACCTCTTCACGGCGGAGGAGCGGCTCGGGCCGCTGGCCGGCAAGGTGGTGGCATGGGTCGGCGACGGCGCGTCGAACATGGCGCTCTCCTGGATCGAGGCGGCGCCGCTCTTCGGGTTCACGCTGCGCATCAGCGCCCCGGAAGGATTCCGGCCTGCGCGCGGCTCCGGGTTCGAGCTGATCGCCGACCCGCGCGAGGCCGTGCGGGGCGCCGACGCGGTGACCACCGACGTCTGGATCAGCATGGGCCAGGAGAAGGAGGCCGCCGCGCGCCGGAAGGCGTTCGCCGGCTACTGCGTGGACGAGGCGCTGCTCTCGCGGGCGAAGCCGTCCGCCATCGTCCTGCACTGCCTGCCGGCGCACCGGGGCGAGGAGATCAGCGCGGGCGTGATCGACGGCCCGCAGTCCGCGGTGCTGGACGAGGCGGAGAACCGCATGCACGTGCAGAAGGCGCTTCTCGAGGCGCTCATCCTGCGGCGGTGAGGCGCACCGGGCGGTCCGGGGCGGCATCGGCTATGGTGTGCGCCCCATGATGACCCGGCTCTCCGCCCTGCTGCTCCTCTGCGTAGCCGCCTGCAAACCGCAAACGGCGACGACGACGCTCCGCGTCAGCATGATTCCCACCACCGACCCGTCCAAGGCGACCCGGGAGATGCAGCCCTTGGTCGACTACCTGGGAAAACGGACGGGCGCCAAGGTGGAGATGACCATCCCGACCAACTACGCCGCGGTGGTCGAGGCGCTGGTGAACGACCAGGTCGACGTCGCGCACCTGGGTGGCTTCACTTACGTGCAATCCTCGAGGCGCGCGGGCGTCAAGCCGCTCGTCCAGCGCGATCGCGACCGCGAGTTCCACAGCAAGTTCGTCACCCAACCGAAATCTCCGATCCAGTCGCTCGCCGACCTCAAGGGCCGCTCGTTCGCCTTCGGCGACGTCAACTCCACCTCCGGGCACCTGATGCCCGAGTACTTCATGCGGCAAGCCGCGGTCGATCCGCAGGTCATCGCCAAGGCGATCTACACGGGCGGACACGACGCGACGCTGCTGGCGGTCGCGAACGGGAAGATCGACGCGGGCGCGCTCGACGAAGCGGTCTTCCAGCGGCTGACCAGCACCGGCAAGGTGGATCCGGCGACGGTGCGCGTGTTCTGGACCACGCCCCCCTTCTTCGACTACGTGTGGGTAGCGCGGAAGGGGCTCGACACGAAGCTCTCCGGCGCGGTCGCGGACGCCTTCCTCGCGCTGAACGACGCCGATCCGCAGCAGAAGCAAATCCTCGACGCGCTCTCGGCGAAGAAATACCTGACGGCCGACGACGCCAGCTACGACAAGCTCCGGCAGGCGGCGGAGCAGGCCGGACTGCTCTGGTGATCTACGATCTCCGAGGCGTCTCGCAGGTATACGCCGGTCGCGCGGGAGCGGTGCGCGCGCTGGAGGAGGTGACGCTGCGCGTCTCGCGCGGCGAGCGTGTCGCGCTGCTGGGCCCTTCGGGCGCGGGCAAGTCGACGCTCCTCCGCCTCCTGAACGCCACTCTCCGGCCGACGCGCGGCGCTCTGTCCTTCGACGAGCGCGACCTCTCCGCGCTCGGGCCCGGTGAGCTGCGCGCGGTGCGGCGGCGCATCGGGACCATCTTCCAGCATCCTTCGCTGGTGCCCTCGCTGACGGCGCTGCAGAACGCGCTGTGTGGAAGGCTGGGCAGCTGGAACCTGCTCCGGTCGCTGCGGGCCCTGGTCGCTCCGGCGGCCGAGGACGTCCGCGCCGGGCTCGCCGCCCTGGAGACGGTCGGTCTCTCGGGCAAGGCCGGCGCTCGCGCCGACGAGCTGTCCGGCGGCCAGCAGCAGCGCGTGGCGATCGCGCGCGTCCTGGTGCAGGATCCGGAGGTGGTCCTCGCCGACGAGCCGTTCGCCTCGCTCGATCCGGGGCTCACGGCCCAGTTGGCAGATCTAATGACCGAGGTGACGCAACGACGCACCCTGGTCGCCGCCATGCACGACGTCGACCTGGCCCTGCAACGCTTCCAGCGCATCGTCGGCGTGCGCGCCGGACGGGTCGTCTTCGACGTGCCGGCCGCGGAGGTCTCGCCGGATCTCTTGCAAAAACTGTATGCCCGCGAGGCAAGGCGGGCTGGGTGAAGCGGGCCGCCCTCGCCGGCGCGGTCTGCGCCGCCCTGGCGCTGTGCATCGTTCGCCGCCGTTCTTGCGCGTGGTCGGACTGGCCATCGCGCGGACGCTCGGCATCGCGGTCGCGGGCACGGCGCTCTCGGTGCTCGCGGGCCTTCCGCTGGGCATCCTCGCCACGCCTTCGCTGTTCCGTCGCGGGCCGCTCCTGGCTGGCGAGCGCCCCGGCCTGCTGACGGCGCTGGTCGCCTTTGCGAGCCTGGCGGCTCGCGCCTTCCTCCGCTTCCTGCGCGCCGTGCCCGACCTGGTCTGGGCGCTCCTCTTCGTGGTGGGCTTCGGGCTCGGACCCCTGCCGGGGGCGCTCGCGCTGGGAGTGAGCGCCGCGGGCATCCTGGGCCGCGTCTACGCGGATCTGTTCGAGGGCGTGCCGCCCGGTCCGGTGGTCGCGCTGCACGCGGGCGGCGCCTCGCGGATGCAGGTGTTCGCCGCGGCGATCTGGCCCCAGGCGGCGCCCGCGGTGGCCGCGTACACGCTCTACTCCTTCGAGTGCTGCGTCCGCGCCGCGGCCGTGCTGGGCTTCGTCGGCGCTGGCGGCATCGGGGGAGAGATCAACCTCTCCATGCGACTGTTCGAGTACGGCCAGGTGCTTACTCTACTCCTCGCCTTCGTCGCCCTGGTGCTGCTCACCGATGCCGTGAGCCGGCGCCTGCGTGGCCGCTTCCAGCGGAACGCCGTGCACGGAAGCGGCCTCTTGCGCGGGCCCGTCGAAGGCCGCATCGTCCGGCGGGCCCCCGCCCTGCTCTGGATCGCGCTCGCCGCGCTCGCCTTCCAGCAGGCCGGCTTCCTGGGCATCGCGGCGCCCGGCCTGCTGGGCCATTTCGGCCGCTTCGCCCGCCAGCTCTTCCCGCCCGATCTGTCAGCCGGCTTCCTCGCCAGCCTGATCGAGCCGCTCTGGCAGACCGTCTCCATCTCGGTGGTGGGCACCGCGATCGGGATCGCGCTCGGCGGCGCCCTGGCGCTGCCGGCGACGGCCACCCTGCTCCTCGATCGCCGCGACGCTCCCGGCGTGCTCGGCCGCGCGGTGCGGCTGCTCGCGTACTCCGGCTCCCGCCTGCTGCTCGCGATGCTCCGCTCCGTCCCCGAGCTGGTCTGGGTCCTGCTCTGCATCCTCGCGGTGGGACTGGGTCCCTTCGCGGGCGCGCTCGCGCTGGGCCTGCACACGGCGGGCGTGCTCGGGAAGCTCTATGCCGAGACGCTCGAGGAGGTCCCGGACGGTCCCGTCGAGGAGCTGCGCGCCGCCGGCGCATCCCGGCCGCAGCGGCTCTTGTGGGCGATGTGGCCCCAGGCCCGGGAGATGCTGCTCGGGTACACGCTGCTGCGCTGGGAGACGAACCTGCGCGTCTCGACGGTGGTCGGCCTGGTGGGCGGAGGCGGGCTCGGGCTCGCGCTCTACAACAACGTGCAGCTCGGCTTCTACCCCCGCGCGGCCACGCTGGTCCTGCTCATCTATCTGTTGGTGTCGGTCACGGACTGGCTCTCCGACCGGCTGCGGAAGCCGGTCGCCTCCGCGGAGGCCCCGCCGGCGAGCGCCATGGAGCTGATCAGCGCTGCTTCTGGTACTCCTGCAGCGCCTTGACGCTGGGCGGCCCTTGCTGGAGCGCCTCGATCGCCGCCACCGCCGCGCGGCAGGAGGTGAGCGCGGTGAAGTACGGGATGCCGTGCATCAGCGTCTCGCGGCGGATGCTGTAGCTGTCCGCGATGGCCTGCTTCCCGGAGGTGGTGTTGAAGACCAGGGCGATCTCGCCGTCGATGATCTTGTCGACGATGTGCGGCCGGCCCTCGGCCACCTTCAGGACCGGCGTGGCGGGGACCCCCCGTTCGCGCAGGTACCGCGCGGTGCCCTGGGTGGCGACGATCTCGAATCCGCAGGCCACCATCCGGCGGGCCAGATCGACGCTCCCGTCCTTGTCCTCGTCCCGCAGCGAGATGAACACGCGTCCGGACAGCGGGAGCACGTTGCCCGCGGCGATCTGCGCCTTGGCGAAAGCGCGCGCGAACGAGTCGTCGAGGCCCATGACCTCGCCGGTGGAGCGCATCTCCGGACCCAGGATGGTGTCGGCGCGGGAGAAGCGGTGGAAGGGGAAGACCGCTTCCTTCACGCTCATGTGCTTGGGAACGACGGTCTTCGTGATCCCCTGCTCGGCCAGCGTCTTCCCCACCGTGCAGAGCGCGGCCACGCGGGCCCAGGGGATGCCGGTCGCCTTGCCCACGAAGGGCACGGTGCGCGAGGCGCGTGGATTCGCCTCCAGGATGTAGATGCGCCCCTCCCGCACGGCGAACTGGACGTTCATCAGGCCGACCACGCGCAGGTGCCGCGCGAGCGCGACCGCCTGCCGGGAGATCTCCTCGACGATCTTGGGAGGCAGGCTGAAGGGAGGCAGCGCGCAGGCCGAGTCGCCGGAGTGGATGCCGGCTTCCTCGATGTGCTCCATCACGCCGCAGACGACGTACCGCTCGCCGTCGCCGACGCAGTCGACGTCGACCTCGATGGCGTCGTTGAGGAACCGGTCGATGAGGATGGGCCGCTCCTCGGACGCCCGCACCGCCTCCGTGGAGTACTGCACCATCCCCTCGTCGTCGTGGACCACTTCCATCGCGCGGCCGCCCAGCACGAAGCTGGGGCGCACCATCACCGGGTAGCCGATGCGCCGCGCGATCGCGAGCGCCTCCTCGGTGCTGCGCGCGACGCCGTTCTCCGGCTGGAGCAGCTTCAGCTCCTCGACCACGCGGGCGAACCGCTCGCGGTCCTCGGCGGCGTCGATGGCGTCCACGCTGGTGCCCAGGATGGGGATGCCGGCGTCGAGCAGCCCCTGGGCCAGCTTGAGCGGGGTCTGCCCGCCGAACTGCACGATGGCGCCCATCGGCTTCTCGCGCCGGAAAATCTCGACCACGTCCTCCAGCGTGAGCGGCTCGAAGTACAGCCGGTCGGAAGTGTCGTAGTCGGTGGAGACCGTCTCGGGGTTGCAGTTGACCATGATGGTCTCGAACCCCGCCGCACGCAGCGCGAAGCTGGCCTGCACGCAGCAGTAATCGAATTCCACCCCCTGCCCGATCCGGTTCGGTCCCGAGCCGAGGATGAGCACCTTCTTGCGCGCGTCGGGGCGCACCTCGTCCTCGTCCTCGTACGAGGAGTACAGGTACGGCGTGTTCGCCTCGAACTCGGCGGCGCAGGTGTCGACGCGCTTGAACACCGGGTGGAGGTCCAGCGCCTCCCGCTTCTGCGCGATCTCCTTCTCCGGTCTGCCGGCGAGCTGCCCGATGCGCTTGTCGGAGAAGCCGAGCCGTTTCCAGCGCTGCAGCTGGGAAAGCGCCTCGCCGCCCGCGATCTCGCGCTCCGCGCGGATCAACTCCTCGATCTCGCGCAGGAACCAGGGATCGATGGCCGAGAGCTGCGCGATCTCGCTGGTCGGGATTCCGGCGCGGTACGCCTCCCCCACCCAGAAGAGCCGTCGCGGGGTGGGCGTCTTCACCTCCGACCGGATGCGCTCCAGCTCCTGCCCGCTGTGAGCAGCCGGCGGCGGCACGTCGCGCCCGAGCGGGCTGTGCAGGCCGGTGGTGCCGTTCTCCAGGCTGCGCAGCGCCTTCTGCAGGGCCTGGTTGAAGGTGCGCCCGATGGACATCACCTCGCCGACCGACTTCATCGAGGTGGTGAGCGTCTGGTCGGCGTGCGGGAACTTCTCGAAGTTGAAGCGCGGGACCTTCACCACGCAGTAGTCGATGGCCGGCTCGAAGGAGCTGGGGGTCGACTTGGTGATGTCGTTCTGGATCTCGTCGAGCGTATATCCGACGGCCAGCTTGGCGGCGATGCGCGCGATGGGGAAGCCCGTCGCTTTCGACGCCAGCGCCGAGCTGCGCGAAACCCGCGGGTTCATCTCGATGACCACGATGCGGCCAGTGCGCGGATCCACGCCGAACTGGATGTTGGACCCGCCGGTCTCCACGCCGATGGCGCGGATCACCTTGCGGGCCATGTCGCGCATCTCCTGGTACTCGACGTCGCTCAGCGTCTGCGCGGGCGCGACGGTGATGGAGTCCCCGGTATGCACGCCCATCGGGTCGACGTTCTCGATCGAGCAGATGACCACCACGTTGTCGGCGTGGTCGCGCATCACCTCCAGCTCGAACTCCTTCCAGCCGAGCACCGACTCCTCGATCAGCACCTCGTGCACCGGGCTGCAGGCGAGCGCGCGCGCGCCCATGTCGGCCAGCTCCTCGCGGTTGTACGCGATGCCGCCGCCCAGGCCGCCGAGGGTGAAGCTCGGGCGCAGGATGAGCGGGAAGCCCAGCTCGTGGCCGACGGCGTTGACCTCGTCCAGCGAGCGCGCGACACCGGACTTCGGCACGTCCAGGCCGACGGCCGTCATGGTGTCCTTGAACCGCTGGCGGTCCTCGGCCTTCTCGATGGCGTCGAGCTGCGCGCCGATGAGCTGGGTGCCGTACTTGGCCAGGATTCCCTGCCGGGCGAGCTGGACCGCCAGGTTCAGCGCCGTCTGGCCGCCCAGGGTGGGCAGCACCGCGTCGGGCCGCTCCGCCGCCAGGATCCGCTCCGCGGCCTCCACCGTGATGGGCTCGATGTAGGTGCGGTCCGCCCACTCCGGATCCGTCATGATGGTGGCCGGATTGGAGTTGAGCAGGATGGTCCGGTACCCCTCCTCGCGGAGGGCCTTGAGCGCCTGCACGCCTGAATAGTCGAACTCGCAGGCCTGCCCGATGACGATGGGACCGGAGCCGAGCAGGAGGATGGACTTCAGGTCTTTGCGGCGCGGCATCCTTGGGGCTGCTCGTCTAACATGGGAGGCGCGTGGAATCCATCGAAGCCGAAGCGCTCGCCCGCAACGAACGCTACCTGCGCGAGTTCGTCGAGGCGCTCGAGCTTTGCCCCTTCGCGCGCAGGTGCCGCGAGAGTGGCCGGCTCGCCCGGCGGGTGCTGCGCGGCGGTCGGCCGGGCCAGGCCACGGCGGCGGTCGTCCGGGAGCTGGAAGCGACCACGGAGGAGCAGGTCGAGGTGGCGCTGCTCATCTACCCGGAGCTCGAGGGCGGCCTGCGCGCGCTCGAGGAGCTCCGCGACGAGGTCCGGCGGTCGCTCCGGCTGTTCCACTGCGTCGCCTTCCACCCCGATCTGCCGATGGACCTCTCCGACGAGAACCGCGCCGTCTCGTTCCTGCGCCGCAGCCCGGACCCGACCCTGCAGCTCGTCCGCATCGCCACCCTGGACCGCGTCCGCTCGGGCCGCCCCGCCGGCTCCGTCTATCTCGACCCATCCAAGCTGGGCGCGGACGAACTGCGATCGCTGGAGGCGCCGCTGAGCGTATCGGAGCAGATCGCGCGGGCGAATCTGCGCACGCTCCGGCAACACGACGCGGCCGACCTGCAACGGCTGCTGGCCGCTTTCCAATCGCGCTGAGGCGGTCAGCGCACCTCGTTCAACGTCCGGTCCAGGTTGAAGGCGGCGGGGCCACGGTCCGCATGTTGCCGATGACGCCGTGGTCTTCGATGCGCTCATAGGCCATGCCGGTTACCCGATGCGGACCCCGAGCATGGAGACCGAGCCGCCGTCGAAACCCTCGACCGGATACGTCACGGGCTCCTCGCGCCGGACCTGGGCGAGCACGTAGATGAGCGGCAGGAAATGGTCCGGCGTGGGCGCCGCCAGAGCAGCATCGCGGCCGAGCTCCTCGTACCCGACTACGGTCTCGTGATCGTTCTCCTCGATCGCCGTGCGGATGACCTGCTCGAAGCGCAGCGCCCAGTCGTACGGTTCGACCGGGTGCCGGCCCCAGGCGTAGGTGTGCAGGTTGTGCACCACGTCGCCGGAGCCCAGGACCAGCACGCCTTCCTCGCGCAGCGGCCGCAGCCCCACGGCGAGCGCCCAATGCTCCTCCGGGGTGAGCGTCTCGTCGATGCCGAGCTGCACCACGGGGACGTCGGCCCGCGGGAACATGTGGACCAGCACCGACCAGGTGCCGTGGTCGAGGCCCCAGCGGTCGTCGAGCTCCACGTCCGCCGGCGCGAGCAGCTCCCGCACGCGCCGCGCCAGCTCCGGAGACCCCGGCGCCGGGTACTCCACCTCGTACAGCTTGCGCGGGAACCCGCCGAAGTCGTGGATGGTGCGCGGCCGCTCCTGCGCCGTCACGCGCGCGCCGGGCGTGTACCAGTGCGCCGAGACGGCCAGGATGGCGCGCGGCCGGGGGAGATCGGCGGCGATGCGCTCCCAGGCGCGCGTGTACTCGTTGCGCTCCAGCGCGTTCATGGGGTTGCCGTGCCCGATGAAGAGGACCGGCATCCGCTGGCCTGCTGTCCCGGTAGTCGCCATGCTCGGACCCCCGGAAGGTAGGGACGCCGCCGCGTTCCGGCGGATTCGTGCGTGCGCGCCGGGAAGCAGTCAGCCGGGCGGCGGCGCTGCGAGTCTCCGGGCGGGAAAGGTACCCACCGCTGCGCTCTGTGCTAAGTTCCGCCGCGACCACCCGCGGAGGGCACTTTCCATGGCGTTCGTCGTTGCGGAGCCTTGCATCAACTGCAAGTACACGGACTGCGTCGCCGTCTGCCCCGTCGACTGCTTCTACGAGGGCGCGAACTTCCTCGTCATCCACCCCGACGAGTGCATCGATTGCGGCGCCTGCGAGCCGGTGTGCCCGACCAAGGCCATCTTCCCCGAGGACGACCTGCCGGACAAATGGAAGGAGTACACGGCGATCAACGCCGATTTCTCCACCAAGTGGCCCAACATCAACAAGCAGAAGGAGCCGCTGCCCGACGCCGACAAGTACAAGGAGATGGAAGGCAAGCGCGCCATGCTCAAGCTGGAACCTCCGGCCTAGGTCGCGTGCGCGGTGGAGGATCCGCAGGCCCTGCAGGTCCAAACGGCCCACAGGCCCGCGCCCGGCGAACGGTACTGCCTCACACCGCACAAGCTGAAGCCGGGGCACCGGCTGTCCGTCCTGGTGGACGGCGCCGAGGCGTACCCCGCGATGCTCGCCGCCATCCTCGGCGCGCGACGCGAGGTGCTGCTCGAGACCTATATCTTCGAGGGCGACGCGACCGGCAAGCGCTTCCACCACGCGCTCTGCGAGCGCGCGATGTCGGGCGTATCGGTGCGGCTGGTGGTCGACGGAGCGGGCTCGTGGAACCTGTCGGGAAACGACCGCGAGGAGCTGCTCGAAGCGGGCGCGCACCTCGCCACCTTCCATCCCGTGCGGCCCTGGCGCAGACGCTGGGGGTGGTCGGTGCGCGACCACCGCAAGCTGCTGGTGGTGGACGAGGAGGTGGCGTTCACCGGCGGCATCAACATCGGCGACGAGTACGCGCCGCGCGACTGGGGCGGCAAGGGCTGGCACGACGTGCACGTCCGCGTCCACGGACCGGTGGTCGCCGACCTGCGGCGCTACTTCTTCGATTCCTGGAGGTACGCGAGCCCCGACGGCGTCCCCCGGCGTCTCACGCATCCTCGGCCGGCCCGCGCGCACGGGCCGGAGCCGTCCGAGAGCGCGCGGCGCGCCGATGTCGTGCCGGGCCAGGCGGAAGCCGGCGGCCGGGTCCAGGCGCTCGCCATCGGCCGTTTCCGCGACCGGCGCTCGATCGAGAAGCACCTGCAGCGCGCGGTGTCGCTCTCGCAGACGCGGGTCTTCATCCACAGCGCGTACTTCATCCCCAACCGGCGGTGGCGCAAGACGCTGCGCCGGGCGGCGATGCGCGGCGTGGACGTGCGCGTGATGGTGCCGCACCACAGCGACGTGCCGGGCATCGTGCACGCCAGCCGGCACACCTACGCCTCGCTGCTGCGCGGCCGCGTCCGCATCTTCGAGTACCTGCCCACCATGCTGCACGCGAAGTCGATCGTGGTGGATGGGGCCTGGTGCTCGATCGGCTCGTACAACCTCGACCAGCGCAGCCTGCAGTACAACTGGGAGCTGGTGCTCTCCATCGTCGACGACGAGGCCGCGTTCGCGCTCGAGGAGCGTTTCGCCCGCGACCTGCCCCTGTGCCGGGAGATCGATCCCGCCGAGTGGCGCCGCCGCCCCTGGTGGCAGCGTGTAAACGAGCAGATCTTCTACTACTTCCGTCTGTGGCTATAGCGACAGCGCAGCCTGCGTCGTATGCTGTCCGGCGTGGACGATCTCGCGCCCGGGCTCCTCATCGCCGTCCCGCAGATGGAGGATCCGAACTTCTCGCGATCGGTCGTCCTGCTCATCGAGCATTCGGACGCGGGAGCGATGGGAATCGTCTTCAACCGCCCGAGCGACGTGCCGCTCTCCGAGATCGGCAAGGAGCAGGGCCTGCGCGTCCACCCCGAGGCCGGACGGGCCTTCATCGGCGGGCCCGTTTCGCCGGAGCGCGGCTTCCTCCTGCACCGGCGCGCCGACGTGCCCGACTCGATCAAGGTGCACGACGGACTCTTCCTGAGCGTGTCGACGGATAGCCTCAAGCCGCTCCTGGCGGGCGACCCCGACGCCTACCGCCTGTGCCTCGGATACGCGGGCTGGGGACCGGGGCAGCTCGAGCGCGAAGTGATCGTCGGGGGCTGGCTGACCGGCAAGGTATCGACCGAGCGCATCTTCGACACCCCGGCGGAGAAGGTCTGGGACGCGGCGATCCGGGACCTGGGATTCGACCCGGCGTTCCTGGTGCCGTCGGGCGGTCCTCAGTAGAGCTCGCCCGCGAGGCGCTCGTACGTCTCGCGGTCGGCGCAGGTGAAGCAGCAGAAGACCACCTTGTCGATCGGCGGCGGCCCCTCGAGCTCCCTCTCCACCTCCCGGAGCGCGATGCGCGTCGCCCGCTCGAGCGGGAAACCGAACGCGCCCGTGGAGATGGCCGGGAAGGCGATCGTTCGGACGCCGTTCCGCCGCGCCACCTCTAGGCTCCGCCGGTAACAGCTCGCCAGCTGCTCGTCCTCGCCGTAGGTCCCGCCTCGCCAGACCGGCCCCACCGCGTGGATGACCCGCTTCGCCGGAAGGCGGAAGCCGGGCGTGATCCGGGCGTCTCCTGTCGGGCAGCCGCCCAGCGGGCGGCAGGCCTCGAGCAGCTCCGGACCGGCGCGCCGGTGGATCGCCCCGTCCACGCCGCCTCCTCCCAGCAGCGACTCGTTCGCGGCGTTGACGATGGCATCGACCTCGAGCGTCGTGATGTCCCCCTGCACGATCTCCACCCGTCCACCCAGGAACGTCATGCGCGCCTCCCCGGCACTATACTTGCGCCCATGGCAGACGAGCTGCGCAAGGCGGCCCGCGCGGGCCCGATCGAAGCGAAGCGCGAGCCGCCGATCGTCGCCCGGCTGGTGGTGGAGATCCGCTCGGACGGATCGCACACCATCGCCCGGGGCGCGGCCGAGGACGCCCAGACCGGCGAACGCGTCACCGTCCAGGCCGAAGGCTCCACCCCACTCGCCCTGGTTTTGTCCCTCCTCAAATCCGCCCTCGAGCTCCCCACCTTGGCCCGCACCTTCACCCTTGGCCCGCACCTTCACGAAGGGTTTCCTGCCGCGAAAATGACTTCCTGCGTTTCACGCGGAGCGCGCTGAGCGAGCGGAGCGCGCGGAGATTTTTCTTTTTCAGGCTCTTCCGGCTTTTCCGTGGGTCGTTGGATCCAGATCCAACGACCCACGGAGATTCCTGAAGAACCCTTTTTCAAATAGAATCCTCCGCGCGCTCCCTTTTTCTCCGCGCCCTCCGCGTGAAACGCATTAGGCGTGCA
>WNEY01002471.1_pt1 | contig 13581 bp, 9 predicted proteins | sample 5400531 | NCBI WGS metagenome assembly WNEY01 (sample SAMN13153338, study PRJNA577476) | soil metagenome | isolation source: 200 cm saprolite under Douglas fir tree site 1 | place: USA:California | collected 2015-04-18
CGAGCCGCTTCGTTTTTCTCTCCGCGCCGCTGCAAAGCCAATCCGAGCTGAAAATGTGCCGGCGCATAGTTAGGCATGGCGTTAATCGCCGAGCGAAATTGCGAAATCGCGCCTTCAAGGTCGCCAGCGTTTAGCAGCCGCTTGCCTGAATTGGTGGCGAACAGTGCCGCTTGCTCGCTGGTTTTCTGTCTGCTGATTTCGATTCCCGTTTTTGTTTCAGCAGCCGCCCCCTCGGCGTCGCCGAGTTGGCGGAGAACTCCCGCTAACGTGGTATGCGCCCCGGCAAAATCTGGCTGAAGCCGAATCGCTTCGCGAAGGGCGGCGGCGGACTCCGTCAACTTACGCTGCTGCTTCAAAACGGTGCCCAGCGTATAGAAAGCCTCGGCATAATCGGGCTTAGCTTGAATTGCCGCGCGCAACTCGTCCACGGCCGCCGCAAAATCGCCCTGCTGCCAGAGCGTGACCCCGAGCGTGTAATGCACGTCCGCTTGCTGCGGATCAAGCTCTTCCGCCTTTCGAAACTCTGCGACTGCCTCGGGAAGTTTGTCTTTGAGTTTAAGGGCCAGCCCCAGATCGTAGTGAAGGGTCGCGCTCTGCGGCGTCTTTGCCAGCGCAGATTCGAACTGCGCCACCGCAGAATCGAAATCGCTTTTTTGCAGGTAAGAAATTCCGAGATTGGTCTGAAACCCGGAATCTTGAGGCCGCAGCCGCAGCGCGTTCTGAAATTCGGCTATAGCCTGATCCGCATCGCCGATTTGGAGAAGCCCGAGTCCCAAATTGTTGTGCGCCTCCGCATTTTCAGGCTGCAATTGAATCACGCGCCGGAAAGCAACGATGGCCTCGTCCGCGTTGCCGGACCGTTGCAACAGCAATCCCAGAGCGTTCTGCGCCTCCGCAAGATCCGGTTGCAGTTTGACGGCTGTCTGCAATTCCCGAATAGCCGCTCCGTCATCTCCAGTTTCGCGTAACGCCTGAGCTAGATAGTAGTGAGCCTGGGCACCACCTCCGTTTGCGCCGATTGCCGCGCGAAGCTCTGCGATACCCTCCTGAAAAGATTTCTCCTCGAAACGAAGGACCCCCAGATGAAAATGTGCGCTCCCCAAATTTGGCTGTAGCTGCAGAGCCGTGGTGAATTCCGTGACGGCTTCGGCCGTTTGCGCCTGCCGCGCCAGCAAAGATCCCAAATCGTCGTGGAGCTCGGCGCGATTCGGCTCCAATGCGATTGCGCGCCGCATCTCCTCCGTTGCCGAGTTGACATCCCGCGAAAAATCAAGCGCCCGCGCGAGAGTGCGATGCGCTTCGGGATCTTTTGGAGCCAGTCGCACCGCTTCTCGGGATTCGCGAAGCGCGCTTTGCGTATTGGCTTTGCGGAGGAAGGCATTCGCTAAATTGATGTGCGCTTGCGCAAAATCCGGCTTGAGTCGCAGGGCTGCCCGAAACTGGCGAATTGCAAAATCGGTTTGCTCTTGTGCGAGAAATACCCATCCGAGGGAATTGTGCCCTTCCGCACTGTTCGGGGCCATTCGCACGACGCTTTCGAATGCCGCCTGCGCCGATGCCAGATCCCCTTGTTGCAGGGCAGAAATGCCTTTGGCGTAGGCCTCATCCGCCTGTGCCGCCTGCCGTTTTTCTTGTGAGGCAGAATTTTGCGCTAGCAAAATCCATGGCAGTAAAAAAACAACAAGCAACCGGCGAAGCAAGGCCTTGGCGGCTACACGCTCGGAAAGGAATCTTCGGAAGATCACACCGGAATTCATGATTTGTTTTTTCATCAAAATAGTAGCACGCGCTAGGCAACAAGTTGTCCGTGCGGCTTCTTGACCCCCATCCAAGCGCACCCTACTATGCCCATGGGACATGATTTCCGGAACTTGCTCGCTTCGACGTGCCTCTATTCCTTCGCTGCAGATTCTACTGGCAGCTCTTCTTCCGCTTTCGTTGCTCTTTGCCGTCGGCAATCCCGCCAGCCAAAACTCCAAAAACTCCAAACCCATCGCGTACTTCACTGACAAAGCGAAAGAAGCGGGACTCACCATGATGAATGTCTTCGGCGGGGAGAACACTAAGAAATACATCATTGAGACCACCGGCACAGGCGTCGCCATTTTCGATTACGACAACGACGGCTGGCCGGATATTTTCATCGTAAACGGCACCAAGCTCGAGGGATTTCCGGCCGGCAAGGCCCCAACCAACCATCTCTATCACAACAATCACGATGGCACGTTCACCGACGTGACCGAAAAAGCCGGGCTGGCGCACACTGGTTGGGGTCAAGGCGTTTGCGTCGGCGACTACGACAACGATGGCTGGGAAGATCTCTATGTCACCTACTACGGCAAAAATATCCTGTATCACAACAATGGCAACGGCACCTTCACCGATGTAAGCGACAAAGCGGGTGTGGCCGGCTCCGGCAAGGCTTGGGGAACGGGCTGCGCGTTTGTCGACTATGACCGCGACGGCCATCTCGATTTGATGGTAGCCAACTACGTGGATTTTGACCTGTCCGCGGCCCCCGCACCCGGCGATCGGCCAACGTGCATTTGGAAAGGCGTTCCGGTGATGTGCGGCCCGCAAGGCTTGCCTGGCGCAAAAAATATTTTGTACCACAATCGTGGCGACGGAACTTTTGAGGATGTCACCGCCAAATCGCACATCGATCAGACCACCGGCCATTACGCCTTCAGCGTCACCACATTCGACTTCGACGACGATGGCTGGCCCGACATTTTCGTCGCTTGCGACAGCACTCCCAGCATTCTCTATCACAACAATCGCGACGGAACTTTCACCGACGTGGCCATCACTGCGGGAGCAGCTTTCAACGAAGACGGCCGCGCGCAAGCAGGCATGGGCTCGACGCTCGCGGATTATAATGGCGACGGCAGGCTGGACATCTTCAAAACCAATTTCTCCGACGACACTGCAACGCTCTACCGCAACAATGGCGATGGCACTTTCGATGACGTCACCTACGCCGCCGGCCTCGGGTTGAATACCCAATACCTCGGCTGGGGCACCATGTTTCTGGATTTCGACAACGACGGTTGGCCCGATCTCCTGCTCGTCAACGGGCACGTCTACCCGGAGGTGGACAGCCAGCATCTCGGCAGCAGCTTTCAGGAACCGCGCATCTTGTATCACAACAACGGCGACGGCAAATTCACCGACATCTCCGCTACTGCGGGACCGGGCATCACGCAACCAATCTCCTCTCGCGGGCTCGCCATCGGCGATCTCTGGAACGATGGCCGCATCTCGGCGGTGGTCAGCAACATGAATGCGCCGCCCAGCCTTTTAGTCAACCAAGTGCGCACCCCAAACCACTGGGTAGCTTTTCGCACCATCGGCGCCAAATCCAATCGCGATGGAATCGGCGCCCGCATTCGCATGAAAGCCGGCGCGCGTACGTTCATCGATGAGGTGCGCAGCGGCTCCAGCTTCATCTCCAACAACGATATGCGCGTTCATTTCGGCTTGGGCGCAGGCGCGGCTTCCAAGATCGATTGGGTTGAAGTTCGCTGGCCCAGTGGCCTCCTGGAAAAGTTCGAGAACGTCAGCATCGACTCCATCCACACCATTAAGGAGGGTTCGGGTACGTCCGCGACCTCGGCCCCGAAAAAAAACTAAATATCCGCGGCCCATGCCGCAGACAGAACTCCGTCTGGCTGCTCCAGGGTTCTGATTTTCTCGCGCTCTTTATTGCAGCGGGGGCGTCCGGGGCAGCGTCTTCGACCTCTCCAGCATGTCCGGGGGAAACTCCGGTACCCCTTGCGGAGGCTGGCCCCGCGTGACCGCCCAGTGATCCAGCCAGTTTGTCCCTTCTTCTCCGACGTAATCGTCCGCCAAGCTGTAGGCCTGATCGCTGAGCGCATCTTCCAGGGTGATAAATCGATAGCCCCGCTTGCGAATCATGTCCAGCAGCTCGCCGATATGCTCCGCTTCCAGGAAATTCGCATGCAGCAGCAGTATCTGTTTCGGCTCGTAGCCCATCAAATCTTTTGACAGCTTTTCGTAATACTCAAACACCGCGGCGTGGTAGGAAAGATAAGCGCTGACCACTTCTTTCTGCAGAGCGGCGTCGCCGCGCTTCTTGGCGTCATCGTAGATAGCGGCGAAATTCCAGTCCCAAGCGTCCAGCGTCACGGGAGCGATCCGGTAGCCGCGCGCCATCAGAAAAGCTTCCGCCTCGCGGCGGGTTTGCAGGTCGCGCCCCGTGTCCAGGTAGGGATGCCGGAAATAGCGCAGCCTCATGTTGTGCTGCGCCAGCAGGAGGCGCGTCACCGACTCTCCCTGAATCACCGCGTCTTCAAAATCCTTCAGGCCGGCGCGGTTCAGCGAAGTATGGCCAAAAGTGTGGTTTCCCAATTCGAATCCCCCGTCGAGCCAAAGATTCAGCGCCTTGATTCGTTCGTCGACCTCTCCCCATTTGTAATAGAGCTTTCTCTCGTTCACGAATCCCACCGCCGGAACATTCTGCTGCTTCAGTGTCGCAAGCAATTGCGTGGTCATCTGCACAATGGCCCCAGCGGACATCGACTGCGCCGCGCCCGCCGGCAAGTCATCAATCGTGACGGCGATCTGCCGGCCCACCGGTGGTGCTGCCACGAGCGTCCCCAACGCAATGCAGAAAGCAGATCCAGCGCCGAAAACTGTCAGCACGCGTTTCATCAAACGACTCCTCTCAAACAAGTTCTTTGCCGCGCGTCAGAGGTTCGTCCCGGCGATTGTAGTTCAAAAAACCGCCAAGCCTTCGGCGGCAGCCAGGCGCCTTTGACGTTCATCGAACGTATAGAACGCATCGGCTTTCAACACTACGGCCAGCGCCACATGCAGCACGTCCAGCGTCCGTGAGCCTAGTAGCGGCGTTTGCTTCTGTGCGATCCGTTTTGCCCGCTCGAGTCCCGCGATGGATATCCCGGTGACTCGCAGCACTCCTGCTCCGATGTCATTTCTAATCAGTGTAAACGCGGCCTTGGCTTCCGGGCGGGTAAGCTCTTTTCGAAAGATGCGCAGGCAGATCGCATTTGCGAGCTCAAGCTCACCCAACGAACTGATAGCAAGGGGAAGCTTCGCTCGCTTCATGCGGGCAGCCGCCGCCGCGGAGTTATCGTCCAGTACGTACAGGGACACGAGGAAACTTGTATCGGCGTAAATACTCAAAAGCGGCTGCGCTCCGAAGACAGAAGTTCCGCACCGCTGACTTTCAGCGGAGTCTTGTAAATCTTCCTAAGGCGCGCCAGAAAGTCGGGCCGCCGCGGAGCTGCATCATGACTGGCAGGCAATAGCCGCGCAACAATGCGCTTGCGTTTTGTAATTTGGATCTCTTCGCCTTCGCTCAGCAAATCCTCGACCGCAGAGAATCGATAGCGAAGATCGCGCACACTGGCCTTTTTCATGTGATACATTCTAGCATCACAACGCTATCTCTGCAATCGAATCTTCGTTGGCTCGCCTTCGGATAACCCTGGCGGGCTTCGGCGGCGCCCTTTGCCGTTAGCCCGGCTGCTTCTCCCTGCGAGGGCGTAGTAGAATTGCGCCCTACTCACGAATTGCATGAAGCCCGGCGCCAAACCATCCGCGAAATCCTTCCGCGCCACCCTCGAGCGCATCCAATCGCGGCTCGGTTGGACCATTATTCGCATCCCGTTCGATGTTGCCAAAGTCTGGGGGACTCGGGGCCAGCTGCGCGTGAAAGGCGAAATCAACGGCTTCGCGTTTCGCACCTCGCTCTTTCCCGCTCGCGGCGGCGGGCACATTCTGCTGGTGAATAAACGCATGCAGAAAGGCGGCGATGTGCGCCAAGGCATGTCCGCCCAGTTTCGCCTCGCGCCCGATCTTGAGGAACGCGTCGCCGTCGTTCCAGTGGAGCTCAAGCGCTTCTTCAAGGAAGACACCTACCTCCGCCGATGGTTCGAGAAGCTGAACTACTCCATACGCAACGAAATCGGCAAGTGGATTATGCAGGTCAAGAGCCCCGAGGCTCGCGCCCGGCGCGCCGAGCAGATGGCCGAGCGCTTGCTCGCTACCATGGAAGCGGAGCGCGACCTGCCGCCCGCCTTACAATTGGCTTTTGCGCGCGATGGCCGCGCCCTGCAAGGATGGCAACGCATGTCGCCTTCGCGCCGCCGCGGCCAGCTGCTGGCCATCTTTTACTATCGCAGCCCGGAAGCGCGCGCCCGGAGAATCGACAAGGTTGTACAAGAGGCCGCCGTTTTCGCCGAGCGCAAACTCGAAAAGGGGTTGTGAAGCCCTCAAATCGATGCGCTCGCTCCCTCTTGGTTCGCGAAATACGCAACGATTCATGCATTTGAATGCCCGATGCATTCCATTCGAATCTTGGTTCGCACAGTGTTTTCAACGAAGTACAATGGAGTCCCAGCCGAAAGGAGACACCATGGCCAAGACGAGGGAAAGTTCCTCGCCATCTACACAAAAGCCGCGAACCGCAAAGATCCAACCCACTCAGGAAGAGATTGCCGTACGCGCCTATCAGATTTACCTGAAACGTGGCGGTACCCCGGGCAATGAACTTGAGGACTGGATTCAAGCGGAACGCCAGTTGATTGGGGATAATGGCAGGCCGCGACCCAAGGCAAAGGCAAAATCCGCCGCAGCGTAGTTCTGTTCCCGTAGCGGAGGCTACCCCTCCGCATAGGCCATTAGATCGTTTCCGCCGCATTCACCGCGCAGGCGCTTCGGCCACTCCAACGTACTTGTCCGCCCCGCCATAATAAAAAAGCCAACGGTTCCCCTGACGCGCCATCCCTTCCACAAAAACAACGTTGGGCACCTGCCCAATCTTTTCCCATTCCCTTTCTGGCGCAAAGACCGGTTGGGCGCTGCGCGAAAGCACCTTGCGCGGATCGTTTCGATCGAACACGGCAATCCCTGTGCGGTACACAAGGCTATCGTCGGCCCCGTTGTAGATCAGTACGATTCCGAACTCGGTAAGAATCGGTGGCGGTCCGGGCTCAACCACGCGTGAATCAAATTGTCCCGGTCGCCGCGGCAGCACCGGCGTGTCCGTGGCTTCTGTCCAATGTAGAAGATCGCTCGAATACGAAATCCCCATCTGATCCGTCTTGTCGGCGCTCGTCCCCAGCCAATACATCCAGTACTTGCCGTCAATGTTTTCCGGAACGATGGCGCCCGACTTCGTCCAACCTCGATTCCAATTGCCTTTGTAAGCAGGAAGGATCACGCCCTTGCGTTCCCAATGGATCAGATCTTTAGAAGTAGCGAGGCAGAGCTGTGCATCTTTTTTGTTGTACCCGGTATACGTCAGATAGTACGTGTCGCCGAACCGCTGCAACCGCGGGTCCTCCACCCCACCATCTTTTTCGTAATCAGCCTCCGGCGAAAGCACAGGTTCCGCGCGCCTGCTGAAGTGGATGCCGTCGCTACTCTCCGCATAGCCCAAACGCGATGTGCCCGCTGCATCTTGCGCGCGATAAAGCATCACGAACTTATCGTCGTGACGCACCACCGCCGGATTGAAAGTCCCGGCGGATTCCCACGTGGCGCCCTGCGGCGAAAGGACGGGTGATTCCGATACACGCCTCCACGGACCAAACGGGGACAGCTCGACTGCTGTGACCTCCACGCCGAGTCCCAGCGCCAAGAGCAAGACCTTCGCGCCTTTGATCTTCATCGTCTTCTCCTATTTCTTGGCTTCCTTGTTTCCTGGCTTCCTTGGCTCAAATTGTACCGACCGCACAATGCCGTCGCCTTCTCGGACATAAATCAACTGATTGGGTTTCACATCTTTCAGCGTATCGACTTGCCCGCTCGGCCAACGAATCTCCAGGAGCTCCGCTCTTTCCGCTTTGCCCAGCCCGAAGTGAACGCGCAGATCGTTTTGCGAGATGTAGCTGCCGCCGCTGCGCACTTCATCGATCTGCTCGTGCGGCTTGGGCTCGTCCGGCGGATGCGTGACGCATCGCAAGCGCGCCCCGATGCCGCTGCGATTCGATTTCGTGCCGATGGTGCGCACTTTGATCCAGTTATGCGCGTGCGACGCATCGCAGCGCAGCAGTTGCGGAAAATCGTTGACGGTGTTCACTACCACGTCCACATCGCCATCATTATCGAAATCACCGAAAGCGCAGCCACGCGAGGCGACCGGAACCATGATGCCCGGCCCGCCCTGAAGCGAAACATCCTCGAAGCGGCCAGTCCGCGAATTCTTGTACAGCAGCTTCTGCTGCGGATACCCCGCCTCCGTCTTCAGTTGCTCCACTTCCGGATAAACGTGCCCGTTGCAAATTAAAATGTCCGGCCACCCGTCGTTGTCCATGTCGAAAAATCCGCAGCCCCAGCCCAGAAATTGCGTGTGCCTGCCCAGCCCGGCCGCAAACGTGGCGTCCTCAAACGTTGCCCCGCCGATATTGTGATAGAGCGAAGGCGTGTCCCCGGCAAAATTGGTTTTCACGATGTCGAGGTTGCCGTCCAAATCATAATCCGCGGCCGAAACGCCCATGCCCGCTTGTGGCTTGCCGTCGGCGCTGAGAGCGCAGCCCGCCTCCATCGCGATGTCCACGAATTTTCCGTTCTTTTTATTTTGGTACAATGCGCTCGCCGTGGAATCGTTCGCCACGTAAATATCCGGCCACCCGTCGTTATCGAAGTCTCCGGTCAACACCCCCAGCCCGTACGTGCCATTGGCCCCCAGAATCCCGGCCTTTTCCGTAACGTCGGTGAACGTCCCATCACCGTTGTTGCGATACAGAATATTTTTTCCGCCGTTCAGCCCCGGCGGCCCACACGCAACCATCACTCCTTTGTACAGGCACGGACCGGACTCCGGCACCGGCGCCGTCGCGAGGTCAAGGTCGATGTAGTTCGCGACAAACAAATCCAGATGACCGTCGCGGTCGTAATCCACAAACGCGCACCCGGTATTCCAGCGCTTGCCGTTCCCCCCAACCCCCGCTTTTTCCGTTACGTCCGCAAACGTTCCGTCGCCGTTATTGTGATACAGCACGTTCTTGCCGAAGTAGCTGACAAACAAATCCTCGAAGCCGTCGTTGTCGTAATCGCCGATGCACACTCCCTGGCCCCAGCCGGAATGCGCGAGGCCCGCCTTTGCGGTGACGTCGGTGAACGTTCCGTCGCGATTGTTCTTGAACAGATGCGAAGACGGGGCCTGCCCTGCGGGAAAACCCTCCAGCCGTGAACCATTTACGAGAAAAATGTCCAGCCAGCCGTCATTGTCGTAATCGTAGAACGCTACGCCGCACCCGGTAGTCTCCAGCAAATATTTATTCTTGTGCTCGCCGCCAAAAATCGTCTTCACATTCAGCCCGGATTCGCGAGCCACGTTGACGAAATTCACGCCAAGATCGCCCACTCCGGGAATTTGTTTCGCCACCACAGCGCGTTCCGGGGATTGCGGCTGGGAAGGAAAGCGGCTTCTTGCAAAAACTGGGCGCGTCAGCGACAGGATATTTTCCAGCGAGAGCACCAGCGCCGAACGGCTCAACGACTCCAGGAATCTTCGCCGCGAAAAGAACAAAAGTGTGGTACCTTCCCGCACGGGCCAGTGCTAGAATCCGCGCCTCAATCTTAACGTAAGCGCGTTGCGATTCAGCAACTCCAAAAACGCGAAACCGAAAAATCTCTGCGCCGCGGCGCATTAAAACCAATGTCCTGCAATTCGCTTTTCTTCTTTCGAAACTTTCATTGCCTTTTCCCCGGCGTATTCTTCGCTGCGCTCTTGCCGTTGGCCGCAGTGGCTGCACCGTCTGGTCAGGCACAAGAACGGTCTCGCTCCCTGGAGCTTTCCCGTCCCGTGCGGCCCTGGGAATTTCTCAGCGCTGTCGGCACCCGCGCCGGCCTGCTGGGGAATGAGTCCGGCCGCATGGAAGCCTGGGTGTATCCGTTGAAATTGCTGCGTGACTTTCGCCTGCAATTTCACACCGAAGGACGCGTCTTGCCGGCGGAAACTCTGGCGCGCACCCTCATCACCCGACCGGAGTCCAGCACCATCGTATACACCGGCGACACTTTTTCCGTTCGCGAGACCTTCTTCGTTCCCGTGAACGAGCCCGGCGCGATTATCTTGCTCGAGGTCGAAACCGAATTCCCATTGGAAATCGAAGCCCGCTTCCTCCGCGATTTTCAGCTCGAATGGCCCGCCGCCCTCGGTGGCACGTACTCCTTCTGGGACAAAGATTACCGCGCATTTTTCCTCGGCGAAGAAACCAAGAAGTTTGCAGCGTTTGTCGGATCACCGACCGCCACCGAGGTGCGCGGTGAATACCAAACCAACTATTCGGAATCCGGAGTGAATTCCTTTCGCCTCGGCGCCACCAGCAAAGCCAAAGGAACCAAGCTCATCGTGATGGCCGCCTCGCTCGAAGGCCGCGCTCCAGCCGAAGCGACCTATCGCCGCCTGGCCTCTGGATACGCGGACCTTCTCAAAAGCTCGGCGGAATACTATCGGAAGTATTTAGGCGACACGGTCAGCGTGGTGGTGCCTGACGCCCAGATCCAGCAAGCCTACGATTGGTCACGCATCAGCATGCTGCAAGGAATGGTTTCCAATCCTTTTCTCGGCACAGGACTCGTGGCGGGTTACCGCACTTCGGGTGAAAGCCAGCGTCCTGGATTTGCGTGGTTTTTTGGCCGCGATTCATTGTGGACTTCGCTGGCCCTCGATGCCGCGGGAGATTTTGCAAACACGAGAACAGCGCTGGAATTCCTCAGCAAATATCAGCGCGAAGACGGAAAGATTCCCCACGAAATCGCCCAGGGCGCCAGTTTCGTTCCGTGGTTCAAGGATTTTCCCTACGGCTACGCGTCTGCTGATTCCACTCCGCTCTACATCATCGCCATGAACGATTACGTGACCGAAAGCGGCGATGTTGCCTTCGCAAAAGAAAAGTGGGACAGCCTCTCGAAGGCCTATCAATTCCTCCGCTCCACTTACGACGAGCAGGGCTTCCCCAAGAATTTCGGCATCGGCCACGGCTGGGTCGAAGGCGGCCCGCTGCTTCCCATAAAATCCGAGCTGTACCAGAGCGGCTTGGGAGCCGAAGCCCTGCGCGCAATCTCGAATTTGGCCCGCTTGACCGGCCAGGACGCGCTGAGCACCGAATTCGCGCAAGCCTTCGAAAAACAAACGCCAAAATTGAACCAGGCATTTTGGCTCGCCGATAAACAGCGTTACGCCTTCGCCTTAGGAACAGACGGCAAACCGGTCGATGAAGCCAGCGTCCTGGCCACCGTGCCCATGTGGTTTGGCTTGCTCGATCAGAAAAACGCCAGCTCCATGATCACCCAGTTGGCCGGCTTCGATCACCAAACCGACTGGGGCATGCGCATTATCTCCAATCGCTCTCCGAAATTCAGCGGCGGCGGCTATCACTACGGCTCGGTGTGGCCGCTCTTCACCGGTTGGGCCAGCGTCGGCGAGTACCGCTATCATCGTTCGCAACCGGCCTACGCGAATCTGCGCGCCAATGCGCTCCTCGCTCTTGATGGCTCGCTCGGCCACGTCACCGAAGTTCTCTCCGGCGACTACTACCAGCCGCTCTCCACCAGCTCTCCGCATCAAATCTGGTCCGCCGCCATGGTCGTAAGCCCGCTGCTCCGCGGCATGTTCGGGCTTTCCACCGATGCGACAACGCGCACGCTTACCTTCGCGCCACATCCGCCCGCGGACTGGACGCAGTTCAGCATCGAGAACCTTCGCCTCGGCAACGCTACATTGGGGCTGAACTATAAGAAAGAAGAAGAGATCGCCAACCCGAAATCGCCCGGCGGTATCGTATTGGAGGCCGGTCGAACCTCGGGAAGCGAAGAATGCACGATCGAATTTCGTCCCGCAATAAGCTTGCGGGCCAAAGTGCAAAAGGTCGACCTGAACTTCAAGCCGATTCCTTTTCGCGTTGAGTCGGGCGGAGAGGACCAACACGTCGTTGTTCGGTTTCCGGTCAGAGAGGGAAAGTATATCGTTCGCATATACACCACGAATGACTTCGGCTTTAGCGCGGCTTCGCCTTTGCCTGCGCTCGGAAGCGAGAGCCAGAGCCTGCGTATTCTTTCCGAGACGTGGTCGCCCTCCGGGGACCAACTCTCTGCGGAGGTTTCGGGCCAGGCTGGCGGTGAGTACGAACTTAAACTGTGGGATGCAGGTGAGATTCAGAAAGTCGACGGAGCCGATCGCGGACAGAGGTCCGGATGGCAGACGCTTTGGATTCAAATTCCGCAGAGCGCTTCGGAGCCGTACCCGCACAAGAAGGTCGTTTTCCATTTTTTCTCGAAAGTGCCCCCGGGTTAACCTGCAGCACATAGTTTGTCAGCAACGGTTTCTCATAAATGATCGACTTTGAACTACGGAGCAACCGCGATGTCAAGAAAGCTCGTTGTTTTCGCTCTTATCACTTCCGCTCTTCTGCTTACCGGCCACCAATCGTTTGCCCAGCAAAGGACTGACGCGGAGGGCCACGAATGGTGGCAGCACGCCGTCTTCTATGAGGTATACCCGCGCAGCTTCGCCGACAGCAACAACGACGGCATCGGCGACCTCAAGGGCATCACCGCGAAACTCGATTACCTCAAAGATCTCGGCGTCGATGCCATCTGGATCACGCCTTGCTTCCCTTCCCCGCAAGTCGATTTCGGCTACGACGTCTCCGACTACGAAAACATCGATCCCATGTACGGCACGCTAGCCGATTTCGATCGCCTAGTAGCGGAAGGGAAAAAGCGCAACATAAAAATCATTCTCGATTTCGTCGTCAACCACACCTCCGACCAGCACAAATGGTTCCTCGATTCCAAATCCTCACGCACCTCCGCACATCGCGACTGGTTCATCTGGCGCGACGGCAAAGCTCCGAATCAGCCTCCCAACAATTGGACTTCCACTTTCGGCGGGCCTGCCTGGCAATTCGACCCGGCGACAAATCAGTATTACTACCACTACTTCTACATCCAGCAGCCCGACCTAAATTGGCGCAATCCCGCCGTCAAAGACGCGATGTTTGACCAGACACGCTTCTGGTACAAACGCGGCGTTGCCGGCTTCCGCTTGGACGCGGTCGACACTCTCTACGAAGATCCCGATCTCAAAGACAATCCGGTCCTTCCCGGCACCGACAAATTCGGCATGCCCAACACCAACGAGATCTACAACAAGAAACTTCCCGAAGTGCACGAAGCTCTCCGCGGCCTCCGCAAAGTTGCCGACGAATACGGCGCAGTGCTGATCGGCGAGACCTGGACCAAAGACGTCTCGGAGCTGAAGGATTATTACGGCGAGCACAACAATGAATTGCAGATGCCCATGGACCTGATGATGACTGGGTTCAAGGAGCTCTCCGCGCCGCAGTATCGTTCGCACATCAATGCCGTTGAAGGCGCCGGCGGCTGGCCGGTGTTCGTCATCACCAATCACGACATCGTGCGCTCCTACACGCGCTACGCCGACGGGGCGCACAACGACGACATCGCCAAGGTGATGGCGGCGCTTTACTTGACGCTGCGCGGCACGGCGATCATGTATTACGGCGAAGAGATCGGCATGGAGAACAACGACCCGAAGAGCAAAGACGAAGTGCAAGACCCGAT
>WNEY01002473.1_pt1 | contig 13577 bp, 12 predicted proteins | sample 5400531 | NCBI WGS metagenome assembly WNEY01 (sample SAMN13153338, study PRJNA577476) | soil metagenome | isolation source: 200 cm saprolite under Douglas fir tree site 1 | place: USA:California | collected 2015-04-18
GTCGTCTTTCGTGCGGTTGATGCGGCCGAGAACTTCCGATAGGTCGAGCGTCTCGACGCTGATCCCCGCCTGTTCCATGAGCTTCTCGCTGAAACGCACGGTGTTGAAGGCGGCGGGCCGGGCGCCGAGCACTCCGACGCGCACCTGCTTCAGTCCCTTCACGATGCGGCAAGTCGCGGCAAACGCCGTCAGGTCGGTTTTAAAGGAATCGGACTTGGGCGCTACCGTGTGCTGGGCGGTCAGGGTGAACCGGATGCCGTACTGCCAGAGGTTGTTACACGCGGAAATTTTTCCGCAGAAGCTGTCGCGGCGGCCGCCCATGAGCATCTTCCCGGGCTCATCGGGGTAGGCGTGAACGAGCACTGGCACGTCGAGCCCGGCCATGCGGATCGTGTTGGCGACGCTCTTCTCGTCCCCGAAATTCGGCAGGGTCACCAGGATGCCGTCTATTTCGTCGCGGTGTTTCTTGAACAACTCGGCGCACTTGCGCGCGTCCTGGAGGGTCTCCACGGCGCCGGACTTGGTGTCCTGGGGAGACAGGCCAATCGTCCTGTAGCCCTCCTGCTCGAGTACCCGGAGTATTTCGTCCCGCCCGTCGCGAGCCAGCACGGCGGGAAAAAAGCCGCGGTTGCCGACGATGACGCCGAAGGTTGTGGTGGTCATGAAGAAGACCTCCTGCTTACGATGGCGAGCTGTTGGAAGTTAATGGCCAGCAGTCCCTGTGCCACCGAGATTCTAACACGGCGGGCGAGGTGCGGGTTAGGGAGCTGGAAATATAGACTTCTGTTCGGCGCGGACCATCCGGCGTAGAGCGCCTTGGCTGACCGCCTTCAGGCAGCTTGCTTGAACCGGTCGAGGATCTGAAACAGGATAAGCCCCAAAGCCACGTTCACCATCAGGCTGATCAGCAGATTGAGCGGCTGAAAAGGAGGGACAGCTTCAAGCAACGCGTGCTTGATGACCAGCAGGAAGAGGTCATGGACGAAGACCAGGATGCCCGCCGTCACCAGACGCCCCACGATCCGTTCAAGATCGAACTTGATGCCGGCCGACGCGGCCAGATAGCCCACGAGCGCCTTAGCCATCCCGAGTATTCCCAGGTATGATTGCGAAAAAAAATCCTGCAAAAGTCCCAGGCCCGTACCCAGCGCGGTGCCGAAAATCTTGTTGCGCCGCACCAGACTGAAATAAATCGTCGCCAGCAGGGGGAAGTCGAAGAAGCGGGCCAAGCTAATTCTGAGCGGCAGGACTTTCTGGAGAACCAGAGCGAGAAGCAGAGTTACCCAGAAAACCGTCGGATTGACCCGGAAGACGTCCGTCGGCCTTTGGAACGAGCTGCCCGTGGCGCGCATAGGCTCGAGAGGGTTGAAGCCTTGAGGAGCGGGAAAGTAACGCCCGCCTTCCCCTCCTGTCGGCTCAAAAGGCTCGCCCGGGAGGAGCGCCCCGGGAGGTGTCAGCGGTGAACCGGAAAACTCAGGGCCGGCTGCTCTCGGGAAGTCGGTTTGAGGACCACGAGTGTGCTCTCCAGGCGGTCCAGCGTCGCAACGGGTTTGACGACGATAGATTTGTAAGTGTTGTCTTCTTTCACCTGGACAACCGTCCCGACCGGGAACCCTTTGGGGTAGATCTGGTCGAGGCCCGAGGTCAGGACCGTTTCGCCCACAGACACCGTCTCGTCATTGAGGATGTAGTGGAGCTGGCACAAGTTCTGGCCCGTGCCCTTCAAGACTCCCTGAGCGCGGCTTCGCTCAAGCATGCAGCCAACGCCGCTGGAAGGGTCGGTGATGAGCAGAACCTGGGCGGTGTAAGGGAAAACCGCGATGATTTTCCCCACGATCCCCTCCGGGGTGAGGACCGGGAGATCAGTGACGAGGCCGGAGGTGCTCCCTTTATCGATGAAGACGGCGCCCGAGGCCTCGCCGGGGCTCGTGGCGATGACTTCGGCGGCCATGGTTTTAAGAGGCAGGCGATTTTTGAAATCCAGCAAGGCCCTCAAGCGCCGGGCCTCGGCTGCCTGTTCGGAAAGCTGCCGGATCTGGGCGTGCTCGGCGACGAGCTCCAGTCGTAACTGCTGGTTTTCCTGCTGGGCTTCCCAGAGACCGCCGTAAGTCCTCCACGCGGTGGAGGTGGCCAGGACCACTTTGTGAAGTGAGCGCTCGATGGGGTCAAAGACGGCGACGGCCCACACCCGGATTAAACTCACTTTCTGCTCTCGGGTGATCTGAAAGGAGAGCAGCAGCAACTGGCCCAGGAGCACGGCGAGCAGGACGAAGAATGGCCGGTGACGGGCCAGAATGGCCTGGACGCGCGGGGTTTCGCCGGTCCAGATGGCGCGCGGGTGTCCGAGTTCGGGCGAGTCGGGTTCAAACATACTGCGGGTGCCGGCCGGGCCAAGAGGCTCACCGGGCTTCGGCCGCCGGCGGCGGACGCCCTTATTCTATCGCAACTCGACGCAGCAGGTCGAAGTCCGTGAGCATCTTGCCCGTGCCCAGGACCACGGACGCCAGCGGGTCCTCGGCAATGGAGACGGGCAGGCCGGTCTCCTCGCGGATGCGCTTGTCGAGGTTCTTCAGCAAAGCGCCTCCGCCCGTGAGCACGATGCCCCGGTCGGAAATATCGGCGGAGAGTTCGGGCGGGGTGCGCTCGAGGGCGACTCGGATGGCATTGAGGATGGTGGCCACGCATTCGGAGAGCGCGTCCCGGATCTCCGAATCGTCAATAGTGATGGTCTTGGGGATGCCCTCCAGCAGGTGGCGGCCCTTGATCTCCATGGTGATTGGCTTTTCGAGCGGGTAGGCCGAGCCGATTTCCATTTTGACCTGCTCGGCGGTCCGCTCGCCCACCAGCAGGTTGTATTTGCGCTTCAGGTAGGCGGTAAGGGCCTCGTCCATTTCATTGCCGGCCACGCGCACGGAGCGGCTGTAAACGATTCCGGAGAGCGAAATGACGGCGATGTCCGTCGTCCCGCCGCCGATATCCACGATCATGCTGCCGGAGGGCTCGGTGATGGGCAGGCCCGCCCCGATGGCGGCCATCATGGCCTGTTCAACCAGATAGACTTCGCTCGCTTTGGCCCTGAAAGCCGAGTCCTGCACGGCGCGCTTTTCGACCTGGGTAATCTCCGAAGGGACGCCGATGACAATGCGCGGGTGAACGAACATCTTCCGGTTGTGGGCCTTGTGGATGAAATAGTTGAGCATCTTTTCCGTCACCTTGAAGTCCGCGATCACGCCGTCCTTCAAGGGCCGGATGGCCACGATGTTGCCGGGAGTGCGCCCGAGCATGTCCTTGGCTTCGCGGCCCACCGCTTCGATTTCGCCCGTCAGCTTGTTGATGGCGACAATCGAGGGCTCGTTGACCACTATCCCCTTGCCCCTCGCAAACACCAGAGTGTTGGCCGTCCCCAGGTCGATCGCCAAGTCTGAAGAAAAAACACTGAACAAAGAACGGAAGTTCATCCCTGAGTTGTCTCCCTTCTCCTTGGTGAGGGAAAAGGCGCGGCGGGCCTGCTCATTCGATCACGACGTTCTTTCGGATCGTGTTGGTGTCGCCCTTGCGGTTTTGCGCGGTGATCGTGATCTGGTTCGAGCCGGCCTGGGGCAGGGGGGAGGTAAAGTGGCGGAAAGTCCCGTCCGGGGCGATTGAAAAGACCTGTTCGTTATTGATGATCACCGACGAGCCAGGCTCCGTGCGCCCCACCACTTCCACCACCTTGCCGTGTTGGACGATCCGGGTGATTTCCAAGAAGGCTTTGGTGCCAGCATCCGTTTGTTGAACCAGGTTGAACCGGTTGGCCGGGCTCGGCTGGCTCTCGACCCCCTTGGCGTCAATTGAGCTGACGACCCAGTAGTACGTCCCCTCGTCCAACCCGTTCACCTGCGCCGTAGTCTTTCCCGCGATCTTTTTGTCCACAACGAAATTCGACAGCATGGCGGAGGGCGAGACCTGAAGATGGTACGCGACGGCCTCCGGCATCTCGGACCAGGAAAACTCCACCGTGGTATTCTTGGGGTCCTTGCTGAGCGTCAAGGCCATGTTGACGGGAGCCACGAGCGCGGGTGGAGCAATCACTTTCTGCCGGCTCATGCCGGGAGCGTTCTGATCGAAAGTCACCTGTTCGTACTGCCCCAGGCGGACGCTGGTCGAACCGCGGCGGACTTCGGCCTGGCCCTGGTCCACCGTGAACTCGTGCTTATTCTTCGACGGGTCATTGCGGACGACCGCCCGGCTCTCCTCCGAGAGGCTGGCCACGGCGTCGGCAAAAGAGACTTGCGAAGTCGAACCCGCGACTTCGAACCTGCTGGTGGCGAGGTCCACCGCGCCGGATGAGACCTGGACCGAAACGCGAGTCGCCCGCGTCACCGGGTCCTCACGGCTTTCCTCCACCACGATCAGCGAGTCGGGCTTGAGAAGATAATTGGTCCCGTCGGCGAAGATGATGCGCGCCACACCGTCGCTGCCCGTCTGCACGAAGTCGCCCTTTTCCAGGCCTGTGTTGTAGTCGGCGCGGATCCACTGGAGCGACCGCGGCTTCTTCACGCGTACGGTGCCGTCAAAATTAACGAAGTGGGCTTCGCGCTTGGTGGTGGCGGACTCCGTTTCGCCGGCCCCGGCCATTCCGGCCGTGAGCGCCGAGAAGAGCCGCTTCAGCTTACCGCCGACGAAGGCCGGAGCGATCAGATAAAAAATGAATCCCGCGACGACGAGCGCCGAAACGGCATAGAAGGCGATGGCCCGGTAGGAAATGGTCGTCCATTCGACTTCATAGGTGCGGCCCGGCTCGCGGACAGGTTGCCTTGGCGTCACGCCCATAGTGTTGGGGCCCAGTCGCCCTATTTTTGACCAATCCCCTATCAGGGTCAAGCAGTTTGTCTCCGCAGTGGGCCTGCGCGCGCGCCAAACGCGCTCGCCGCAGCAACTCCGGCCAACAAGTTGCCTCCTCCCTTCCATCTACTTTATAATGGGTTGGTCCGGCCTGAGCGGCCGGGGACCCCATGTTCAGACTCTTCAGAGGAAAACGCGAGGCGCTAAAGAAGTACCTGCTCGCTGCCTTCCTGCTCATCATGGCGCTGGGCATGATCGGCGTCGTGACGCCGTTTTTTTCCGGAGGCGACACCAGCCGCGTGGAGATGAACGTCCTGGCGGAAGTGGGCGACCACACCATCACCGTCCAGGACTTGCAGCGGACGGTCCAATTGCGGCTGAAGAATACGCCCCAGGGATTCGACTCGCGCCTGGTCCCGTTGCTCGCCGGCAGCCTGCTCGACGAGATGGTGCTCCGGTACGCGATCGAAATCCAGGCCAGGAAACTGGGGCTCGAAGTCACCCCGGAGGAACTCCTGGAGGCGACGCAGCGCATCCCGTGGCTTTACTCGAACGGCTCGTTTATCGGCATGGACGCGTATGAGAACCAGATCCAGCAGCAGACCGGCATGACCGTCGCTCAGTTCGAAGCCGAGCTCCGGGAAAGCCTCCTGTTCGACAAAATCCGCGCGACCGTCACCGACGGCATGCAGGTGTCGCCGGCCGAAGTCCATGAGGAATTCGTGCGGCGGAACGCCAAAACCAAAATCGAGTACGTCCTTTTTGATCCCAGCCAGTTCCTGAAAGCCGTTGAGGTAGCGCCGCAAGCCCTCGACACCTTCTTCAAAAAAGACCCTGAGCGTTACATCGTCCCCGAGCAGCGCCGGGTGCGCTACGTCCTGATCCAGCCGGACCTCGTCCGGGCCCGGGTCAGGCTGGGGGAGAGCGAACTTCGGCAGTACTACACCCAGCACCTCTCGGACTACCGCGTCCCCGAGCGCGTCAAGGTGGCGCACATCCTCTTCAAGACCACCGAAAAGACTCCCGCCGAAATTGCCACGATCGAGAAGAGCGCACAGGACGTCCTGAACCAGGTCAAGTCCGGAAAGGACTTCGGCGAGCTGGCCAAGAAATATTCGGAGGACTCGAGCGCTTCAAACGGCGGGGAAATCGGCTGGATTGTGCGCGGGCAGACCGTGAAAGAGTTTGAGAACGCCGCTTTCAGCATGAAGCCCGGCCTGACGAGTGGCCTGATCAAGACCACCTACGGCATCCACATCTTGAAGGTGCTCGACAAGCAGGCCGCCCACCTCCAGAGCTTCGAGGAAGTGAAGGAGACGATCCGCGCGGCGCTCGAAAAAGAAAAGCTCGACGCCGCCGAGCAGGCCCTGGCGCAGAAACTCGAACAGGAGCTCAAGAAGAACCCGGAGGCGTTCGATTCCGTCGCGAAGCGAGAAGGACTTGAGGTCAAGGAGACGCCGCTGTTCCGCCAGGACGAGACCGTGCCGGACTTCGGGAAGAACGAGAGCTTCTCCGACCTGGCCTTCGAGCTCGCCACGGGGCAGGTGGGGCAGCCCATCACGGTCGCGAAGGGCCTGGCGATCATTCAGGTGACCGAGATCAACCGCCAACACGTGCCCAAGCTGGAAGAAGTCCGCGCGCGAGTGGAGGAAGACTACCGGGCGGAGCAGTCGAGGACGGTGGCTTCGCAAAAGGCCCGGGAATTCGCCGCGAGTTGCAAGACCGGCGACTTCAAGAAACTCGCCAGGGCGGCGCGACTCACCGTGAAGGAGAGCAAGGACTTCAGCCAGCTCGAGTACGTTGAGGGCCTGGGTTCCGGCTCGCAGCTTTCCGCTGCCTTCACTCTGGGCCCGGGGAAGACGAGCGACGTCGTTTCCCTCGGGGCGACGAGCGCGGTCTTCCGCGTGGTTTCCCACACGCCTCCGAATGAGGCGGACTTCGAGGCCCAGCGCGACCGGATCGCCGAGGAGCTGGTCGAGCGGAAACGCAGCCTCGGTTTCGAAATCTTCCGGCAGAACTTAAAACAGCAGCTCGTCGGCTCCAAAGAACTGAAGTTGAACGAGCAGGCGATGAAACTGTTCCTGGCCTCATACGAGAGGAAGTAAGCGGGCCCGGCGCCCGAGCGCCGGCTGAAGCCCGGGTCACGTCATTCCTCCGCGAGTAACTTTCAAACAATGTCTCCGCGCCTCAGCAAACTCCATCCCGAACAGGCAGACTCCGCGACCCGCCAAATTTTCGAACAGTTCCTCAAGGAGCGCGGCAACATCCCCAACATGTTCCGCACCGTGGCGCACCGGCCCGAGATCGTGAAGACGATGACCGCCCATTTCCGCGCCGTCATGGACACAGGAACGGTGGAGAAGAAGCTGAAAGAGATGGTCGGGGTGCGCGTCTCCCACCTCAACCACTGCGAGTATTGACTGAACTCTCATACCGCCTTGGCAAGGCGGCTGGGGGCGACGGAAGGCGAGCTGGCCGCGCTCGCTGCCGGCGACTTTAGCGGTTTCGGCGAGCGCGAGCGGGCGGCGCTCGAATTCGCCGAGAAGCTGACGCTCGACTCGAAAAACGTGGACGACGAACTTTTCGGCCGCCTCCGCCGGTCCTTCAGCGAAGGCGAAGTTGTGGAGCTCGCCGCCGTCGCCGGCATTTTCAACTATTTCAACCGCTTCAATAACGCTCTCCAGATGGAACCCACGCGCTAGGGGACGCGCCGCGCCCGCCTGGCCCGCACCCCTCAGCTTGACCCGTCCTGACCCATCGGACATAATCGCGAAGTTGCTGCTCGCCGTCTCGAGGGGAGCTGACTTTGCGCGACATCCGTAAAGTGGCCGTGCTCGGCGCTGGCACGATGGGAGCGCGCATTGCCGCCCACCTGGCCAACGCCTCGATTCCTTCCGTCCTCCTCGATATCGTTCCCCGAGAACTCACTCCGGACGAGCAGGCCAAAGGCCTGACCCTCAAGGACGCGAAGGTCCGGAACCGCTTCGCGCAGGCCGGCCTGGACGCCGCCTTGAAGTCCAGCCCTGCCGCGTTCTTCGTCCCCGAAGCCGCCCGCATGATCACGATCGGAAACTTCGAAGACCATCTGAGCTGGGTCAAGGACTGCCAGTGGATCATCGAGGCCGTGACGGAAGACGCCAAGGTCAAGCGCGGCCTGTACGAAAAAGTACAACCGCTGCGCGGGCCGGGCGCCATCCTCAGCACGAACACCTCCGGCATTTCCGTCGCGAGCCTCGCCGCGGGATTCGACGACGACTTCCGCCGGCATTTCCTGGGGACTCATTTCTTCAACCCTCCCCGTTACATGAAACTGCTCGAGCTCATCCCGACCGGAGAGACTCTGGTCGAAGTCGTGGAAGCCGTCACGCGTTTCGGCGATGTCGTGCTCGGGAAGGGCATCGTCACCGCCAAAGACCGGCCGAACTTCATCGCCAACCGGATCGGAACGTTCGTCACGCTGAACGTGCTGCGCGTCATGCGGGAGGACGGCTACACCCTCGAAGAGGTTGACGCGCTCACCGGCCCGGCGATGGGCCTGCCGAAGTCCGCCACTTTCCGCACGCTCGACCTCGTCGGCCTCGACGTGCTCGCGCACGTGGTCAAGAACCTGAGCGAAGCGCTCCCCGAGGACGAGCGCCGGGAGTTGTTTGTGGTGCCGGATTTCGTCGCCCGCATGCTCGAGCTCAAGCTCCTGGGTGAGAAAACCAAGCAGGGGTTTTACAAAAAGGTCGCGGGGACGGGCGGGAAGAATGGCGACGAGAGCGAAATCCTGACGCTCGACCTCAAAACGTTCGAGTACCGCCCCCGGCAGAAGCTCAACCTGCCGGCGCTCGAGATGGCTCGGAATATCGAAGACGTCCGCCCACGCGTCTCCTCGCTGATGCAGTCGCCCGACCGCGCGGGAGAGTTCTACCGGAAGGTGCTCGGCGACACATTCCACTACGCCGCGAGCCGCATCCCGGAGATCTCGGACGACACCTTCGCGGTCGATAACGCCATGAAGTGGGGCTTCAACTGGGAATGCGGCGTCTTCGAGCTCTGGGACGCAGTGGGCGTCGGGGCGACGGCGGAGAGGTGGCGGAACGAAAAGCGTCCCATCCCGCCGCTCGTCGAAAAGCTCCTGGCCTCGGGCAAAATGAGGTTTTACGAAGAATCCGACGGAATGCGCCGCGTCTTCGATTTTGCCAAGGGCGAATACCGCGTCCTCGAAGACCAGCCCGGGATCATCCTGCTCCCCTCCCTCAAGGCCCGGAAACGCGAGATCAAGAAGAATCCCGGCGCCAGCCTGGTTGACCTCGGCGACGGCGTCGTGTGCCTCGAGTTCCACTCCAAGATGAATACCATCGGCGCCGATACGGTGCAGATGATGCACGCGGGCCTGAAGGCGCTGAGCGAAGGCTTTGAAGCCATGGTGATCGCCAACCAGGGCGCCAACTTCTGCGTGGGTGCAAACCTGATGCTGGTGCTCATGGCCATCCAGGAAGGCGACTGGGACGAAGTCAAACGGGCCGCGCAGACGTTTCAGAACGCGAACATGGCGGTGAAGTACGCGCCCAAACCCGTCGTGGCCGCTCCATTCGGGATGACGCTCGGCGGCGGAGTCGAAATCTGCGTTCACTCGGCGCGCGTGCGGGCCGCTGCTGAGACTTACATGGGGCTGGTGGAAGTGGCCGTAGGGATCATCCCCGCGGGCGGCGGCACCAAAGAGATGCTCGTGCGCGCCCTGGATGCCGCTCCCCGGGACGAGGACGCCGACCCGTTCGCCTTTGTGAAAGAAGTCTTCCGGAACATCGGCATGGCCAAGGTCTCGGCCAGCGCCGAGGACGCCCGAAAGTTCGGTTACCTCTCCCCGCGGGACTCCATCAGCATGAACCGCGACCGGCTGATCGCAGACGCGAAGCAGCTCGCGCTCGACCTCGTAAAACTCGGCTACCGCCCGGGCAAGCCTCGCGAGGACATCCGCGTGCTCGGCCGGGCGGCTTTCGCCAAGATGAAGCTCGGCCTGCACCTGATGCGCCGCGCCGAGTACATCACGGACTACGACGCGGTCGTGGGGACCGAGCTCGCGCGCGTGCTCTCCGGCGGGGAGTTCACTTCGCCTCAACTCGTCTCGGAGCAGTACCTGCTCGAACTCGAGCGCGAGGCTTTCGTGAGCCTCTGCGGGCAGAAGAAGACCGTCGAGCGCATGCAGTACATGCTCAAGAAAGGAAAGCCGCTGCGGAACTGAAAACCCACGGAGGGCCTGAAGGGAATGTGACCGGGCACGCGCTCCGGTATAATGGAGCTGTGGGAGGTGCGCCGGAGATGCGAAACATTTTGTTGTTCCTCTTGTCCTCCCTGCTGCCGGCGGCGCTTGCGGGAGCCGACAACGCGAAGACGAGCGAAACGCACTGGCAGATTTCAGGCGACCTGACCGAGGCCTGCTCCTGCGACGTGCCCTGCACCTGCAACTTCGGCGGAAGGCCGTCTCCCCGGCACTATTGCTGGTCGGTCTTCTCGATCAGCATCGAGAAAGGCCATTTCGGTGAGGTGAAACTGGACGGGCTGCGTCTGGCGGGCGCTCACGGCAAGAAGAGCAACGTCTGGTACATTGACGAACGCGCCACGCTCGAGCAGGCCGCGGCGCTCAAGGCCATCGCGGGGCGATTGGTCAAGCCATCCTCCACCACGACTTACGTCGAGACTGCCCGCATCATTCAAGAGGTGGGAGAAAAAAACAACCGGCTGGAGATCGGCGACCGCGGAGGATTCGAAGCCGACTACATCATCGGGCTCGACCACAAGACCCCGGTGGTGGTCGAAAACAATACGACCTGGAACATCCCCCGCTCCATCAAGGGAAAGACCCAACGACTTCACTACAAAGACTCGCACGGAAACAAGTTCGACATGAAGGGGACAAACTCGAACCAGGGGAAGTTTGACTGGGACGACCAGACGCCGTCCTACTTTTAGCGGCTGCGGCGACCGGCCGGCTGTTCGCAACCGGCCGAGGTCAGTTCCGGCAAGGAGAGCACGATGAAAGAAGCGGTCATCGTTTCCATTGCGCGGACGGCGGTGGGCAAGGCGCCGCGCGGCACGCTGCGGGACACCCGCCCGGACGATACGGCCGCGGCAGTGATCAAGGAAGTCCTGCGGCGCGCGCCGGCGCTCAACCCCAACGAGGTCGAGGACGTGATCCTGGGCTGCGCGATGCCGGAAGCCGAGCAGGGGAACAACGTGGCCCGCGTCGCGTCCCTGCGCGCCGGCCTGCCGGTGACCTGCGCGGCGATGACGGTCAACCGGTTCTGTTCCTCAGGCCTGCAGGCCATCGCGCTCGCCTCCGAGCGCATCATGGCGGGGTCTGCGGAGGTCATCGTCGCGGGCGGGACGGAAAGCATGAGTCTGATTCCGATGGGCGGGTTCCACTTCTCGCCGAACCCGTACTTGATGGAGCACTATCCGGACACCTACCTCAGCATGGGACTTACGGCGGAGAACCTGGCTCGAAAATACGAGATCACGCGCGAACAGCAGGACCAGTTCGCGCTTCGCAGCCACCAGCGCGCGCTCGCGGCTATCGCCCAGGGCAGGTTCAAGGAGGAAGTCGTTCCCCTCGAAGTCGTCGAAGTCAGCATGAACGGCAAGGACAAGCCGCAGACCCGGAAGTTCATCTTCGACACGGACGAAGGCCCGCGGCGGGACACCTCGCTCGAAGCGCTGGCGAAACTCAAGCCCGCCTTCCACGCGCGGGGTACGGTCACGGCAGGCAACGCTTCGCAGATGAGCGATGGCGCGGCGGCGGCCGTCGTCATGTCAGTGGACAAAGCCAAATCGCTGGGGCTCAAGCCCCTGGCGCGTTTCGTCAGCTTCGCGACGGCGGGCACGCTCCCCGAAGAAATGGGCGTCGGGCCGGTCTTCGCCATCCCCAGGGCCCTGAAGCTCGCCGGCCTGAAACTTTCGGATATCGACCTGGTCGAACTTAACGAAGCCTTCGCCGCCCAGACCCTTTCCGTGATCAAGCTGGCGGGCCTCGACCCGGAAAAAACCAACACGAACGGCGGCGCTGTCGCCTTGGGCCATCCGCTGGGATGCACGGGCGCCAAGCTGACGGCCACGCTGCTCGGCGAGATGAAGCGGCGCAAGTCGCGGTACGGCATGGTAACGATGTGCGTGGGCGGGGGCATGGGCGCGGCCGGAGTTTTTGAGAATTTGCAATCCTGATTTCGGATTTTAATCATGCCGACCCGACCCCAGTTCACAGTCGGCCAACTCGAAGAAATGGTCAGGACTGATCCGGAAAAGGTTGTCCTGCACGCCTTCCGGACTATCGAGATTTGCCTTCGGGAGTTCATGAAACTCGGCGACGCAGCGATTTCCGGAATTTTCGACAGGGCTCATCGGGAGGGGTTGATCGGAGACTTACTGTACCACCAACTGCGTACTTTGAAGAGGTTGCGAAATGAGGTGATTCACGACGGGCATACAGCGGGTCTCGGGGACACCATGATTGCCCTCGGTACCCTTCACAATTTTTACAAAGTCTTCGAAAAGGGCGACACGTTCGAGCGGATGATGCCGATTGAAGAGTTGCCAAGGTCAGGACACCCGGTCGCGGGTATTCCGCTTGCAAACTTTCGCCTTTCCTCCCTCGGCACTGCAGATGGTATTGGAAGGCGATACGATTGGCGTGAGTTCCAGGAGGTGACCCGACGCTTCTTCGAGAAAGAGGCAACGTGTGGCTTGGCAGAGGAAGTATCGATTGAACTTCCCGGGGGAACGCATCGCTTTGACCTCGTTTCGCTGGATAGAACCGTGGTTGTTGAGTGCAAAAGCTACACTTGGACAAAGTCAGGAAAACGTCCTAGCGCCAAATGGGAAGCGGCTCAGAGAGCGTGTGTGTTGCTCACCCAAGCGAAGACCCTCCGTAGGATACTTGTTTTCCAGGACGATGTTATAGACGGAAAGAGCCTCGCAAAAGCGTTTGTTAGGCTTAACTCCCGGTTGATTGCCGACATCGAGGCTTGGCGGTACATCGAAGGGTCATTCGACCGGGTGAACCGACAGTTGCCGACAACCCATGGCAGCAGCGAGGACGCAACTTAGCGCCGTGGAATAGGGGAATTGGGAGGCTACCGTGACCCATGAAGAAATGGAAAGAGCTATGGAGTTCATCCTTAAGCAGCAGGCGCAATTTTCCGCGGACATTCAAAGGATCAACGAGACTCTTGACCGACACAATGACGCCTTCGGCAAACACACCGAAGCCATCGTTGCGTTGACGGGATGGCACGGTAAACTTGTGGAAGCCCAGATTCAGCTTACCGAAGTACAGCAAGGCCACGACGCAAGGATCGCTACGATCGAGACGAAGATAGCGGATCTGGCAGAGGCGGGTAAACGCACGGACGAGCGGCTCGACGCGCTCATCACGACCGTCGAGAGGTACATCAGTAGTCGAAACGGCGGAAGGGGCGGCAGGCGACGCGGTCGCCGTCCGGCGAAGTGAGAACATCGGTTACACAGGGGGAGACATGGGGACAACCACCACAACCGTTCCCAAAAAAATCAAGGGTGGCAGCTTCCTGATCGAAACCCGGACGCCGGAGGAGATCTTCACCCCGGAAGACCTTTCCGACCAGCACCGGCTGATCGCCCAGACGGCCGAAGAGTTCGCCAAAAACGAAATCCTGCCCCTGGCGAAGGACATCGAGGAAAAGAAGCCGGGGCTGCTGCGCGAGCTCCTGAAGAAGGCCGCAGACCTCGGGCTGTGC
>WNEY01002477.1_pt1 | contig 13574 bp, 17 predicted proteins | sample 5400531 | NCBI WGS metagenome assembly WNEY01 (sample SAMN13153338, study PRJNA577476) | soil metagenome | isolation source: 200 cm saprolite under Douglas fir tree site 1 | place: USA:California | collected 2015-04-18
GAGGTGCTCGCCGAATTGGGCGTGGACGTCGTCTGGGCGCCGCCGGTCGAAACCATGTACCCGCCGGATTTCGCCACCCGCATCGTGCCGGAGGGGCCGGCCAAGGCCGGGCTCGAAGACAAGTTCCGTCCGCACTTCTTCGCCGGGGTCACGACCGTGGTCGGCAAGCTCTTGATCCAGTGCCAGCCCGACTTCGCCATGTTCGGGGAAAAGGACTACCAGCAGCTCAAGGTCGTGACGCGGCTGGTCCGGGACCTCGACTTGCCCTTGAAGATCATCGGCGTGCCGACGGTGCGCGAGCGCGACGGCCTCGCGATGTCCTCGCGCAACGCCTACTTGTCGGCTGGCGCCCGCGCGGCGGCGCCCACGCTTCACCGGACGCTCGTGGATTGCGCCGGCAGGATCGCGGGCGGCGCGCTGATCGCCCGCGTGCTCGACGAGGGCGGCGCGGCGATCGAGCGCGCTGGCTTCACGCTCGATTATCTGGAAGCGCGGCACGCCGAGACGCTGTCCCCGGTCGAGGCCGCCGGCCAAGGCCCGATCCGGCTGCTGGTGGCCGCACGGATCGAGAAGACGCGGCTGATCGACAATGTCGGGGTCGCACGATCACAGTAGGCCCAGCTCGCGGAGCTCACGGCGAAGCGTCTCGGGCATGTTCTTGGCGCCCGGCGCGGCGCGATCGAGATCGCGCGGGGCATCCTTGGCGGCGAGATAGCGCCAGCCCTGGAACGCCCGCCAAACCCGCGGCTGGACCAGCGTGAGCCTCGGCTCCAGCTGCAGGCGGCAGCGGCCGATCCCTCCCCGGTCGACGAACGGCTCGACGCCGAGGAGCCGCTGCCGGCACAGCACCTCGCCGCGGATGACCCAGAAGAGCGAGCCGCCGTCGAGCAGCTCGTCGGCGCGCTTGGGCACCATGCGGGTGGTATGCACGTGCTCGCGCGGCAACCCGCGTTTCTTGCGGTCCTTGAGTTTTTCGCGGATCCAGTCTTGCAGATCCTTGACCGAGTCACAGCCGACGCAAAGCTTGATGAGATGAAGGGGCATGATCGGGCTTGTTGTTGCTGGAGTCTTCGGTGATCGCATTTTCTGCGGAAAACCGGTGTCCACCCCGGATCAAGTCCGGGGCAGGCTTTTTCCGGAAAATGCTCGGGGCGAAATCATAGCGCGCACGGCGCGCTGTGCCAGCACGCAACCGGCTTATCCTCAAGACGTTGCGCTATTGGCCGCTCGGCGCCAGCGGTAGCGGCGCCGAGCGGCCGGCGGCGGCGTTGCTGGCGGGCTGACGCGCTTGCGCGGGCGGCGGCTTGCGCGGCGGTGTCGGAGGCGCAGCGGTGTCGGCCGCCCCGGTCGTGGCCGGCGGCTGTGCCGTCGGTTCCGCACTCATGATGCTGACGGCCGGGATCGAGGACGAAGACGGGAAAAAGAGATTGCTGGGCGGCTTGGCAGCGGCCACGGGCCCGGCAGCCGGCGCTTCCGGCCCCACCGCGGGCGAATGCGCGGCGACCGGTCGATCGGCGCCGGACGCCCAGGCCACCGCGTGACGGCCGACGAAGGACGCATAGGTGCGTTCCGCCATGTTCGCCCGCACCCGGCTGGCATCGTGCAGCAGGGCAAAGGCGCTGCATCGACCGGGCGTGCAGCCGTCCCGCACCGCGAGCACGTGCGCCACGATGCCGAAACGGTCGAGCTCGGCCGCGCGGCGCAGATGGGCCAGCATGGTCTCCTGGCTCGGGTCGAGGCGGTGTGCCTGCGCGCTGCCGGCAACCAAGAGCGAGAGCTGCGCGCCGACATAGGACACCGCAGCGGCGGCCGCTTCCGGTGTCGCGAACAAGGCTTTCTCGCAGGAACTCTCGACTGCGTCGCCGGCCATCGCGTCGAGGCAGGCGAGCGCCGAGCCCGGCATGATCGCGCGCGCGGTCAATTCATGCGCGAGCGCATCGAGCGCCCGCCGATCGCCGGCCATGTCACGCCGCACCACATGATCGATGACGACCGAGCCTACCAAGGCGGCGATCAGCACCAGCGCGACGCGCACCGCCGTCATGCCTCTGCCGTCAGGCCCGCCGCGAAGCAATGCGAGCACGCAGACCACGACAAAAAACGCCGCAATGACGGCCGCCGTCCACAACGGCAGCGCCACTACCGCGGCCAGATCGAAGGCCGAGCCCACGCGACCGGACATGACGCCAACCCACCAACCTACTCAGGTGGGGCGATTATGGCGCAGGAGCGCAGCGGAGGCCACCCTTTCCGATCGGATGGTAGCTTCCTACCGAGAGGAAAGGGGGCGCCGCGCTTGGGGCAGTCGATGTCGGGGCCGATTTTGGGCTTCGCGCCGGCAGCGGCGCGGGCAACAGCGGGCCGTCAACGAGAGTTGTCGAGTTGGCTTTCCTTGGCGACACGCTCGAACGCCTCAGCCGCGCTCTTGATGCGGTACTGGTAATCGTCGCCGTCCGACGGAAGCAGCCTTACGATCTGATAGGTCCCGTTCGACGCCATGTGGCCGAGCGGCCTCGACGTGAAGTAGACGGTCTCACCGAGCTCGAACTTATGCTCTTGGTCTCTCAACTCTGATCTCCTGAACTCCAACGACACGGGGCAACTCCTCTCTTTGGAAGGCGGGGGAAGGCGGGGCTCTGCCTGAATTTCCCTGGATGTCGGCCGGCAATATATCAGCGAATTTCGTCGCCTGCCGCAAAAAATCCATAAATCACCGCGGCCCTTCGGGGCTACCGTTAGCGGCTGATATCTCCAGATATGTTGAAATTTCTTCAGATACTTACTCTATCGAATGCATCCAAAATATGAGGCTGATTAAACGGATGGCCGCTATGTCCTATGGTCAGGGCGCGGATGCCGAAATCAGCGTCGAATGGAGAGGGGCAGCACGGCGCGATGCCGATACGGCGCTGTCTGACACCGTTTCGAGGGCTTGCAGACGGCTTTTGCCCACGACGCGCCCGGGGCTCGGGTGAGCCCAGGGCGAACACAATCGTGCCGCCTTCCTGGCCTACCGGCTGCAAAGAGGATCAGGGGAGACAATCCATGCGCCTGCTTTTCGGCATCATTCTCGGCTGCTTGCTGACCATCGGCGGCGCCTATGTCGTCGACACGATGGCGCCCGCCTCCCCCGGCGCACGGATGGTGAACTGGGACGTGGTCGGCAAGAATATCGAAGGCCTCACCACGCTGGCGCGCGAAGGCTGGAAGAAAATCGCCGGCTGACCGCGGCATCTTTGCGGCGACCGCTCCGGCGCCGCTCCACACGTTCCTGAACACCGCCTAGGACGTCTCGCCGACGGCGGCATGTTCGCCGTGATGCAACGCGGTCACGATGTCTCGCTTGTCGAGGCGTGTGCCGTCATCACCCTCGATGAGCAGGGTCACGCGACCGCCCTGATTGACGTGGCGCGCCCATGCGAGCGCGCCATCGAGGGTGTCGAATTCCTTGTAGAGCAGATGCTCCTTGTCGAGCGGTGACATCGTCTCCGACCCGCGCGGGCCGCTATACGCTCGGTAGCTCATGTCCGGCCTCGTAGAATGGAACCCCGACCGAAAAACGCGCGTAACCGCGCCATCGTTCCGAGGAAACTCGCATCCGCGCGTTTAGCGCGATGGCGACACGAAGCGGACACACATGCAGCACGATGCCGCCGGTCGGAACCGCACTCCGCCTTTGTTGTTTTCCATTCGCCGAAGCATTCGGCGCTCGGGGAACAACCAAAGGAACCGTTCCAATGAGGAGTAAACTCTTGATCAGTGCAGCCGCGCTATTGGCAGGAATGGCCATGGCGTCGGCGCAGACGATGCCGCAAGGAGGCGCGGGCCAACCAAGCCCCGGCGCGGCACCTGAGCGGAGCGCGCCGTCGCCGCGAAGCGGTCAGGCGCAGCAGGGCCAGGACAAGGAGAAGGGCAAGGCCCAGCAGGGCGCCCAGGGCCAAGCCCAGGAGAAGGGCAAGGCCCAGCAAGGTGCCCAAGGTCAAGCCCAGGACAAGGGCAAAGCCCAGCAAGGTGCGCAGGGTCAAGACCGGACGCCTGCCCAACGTGGTCAGCGAGAGCGGGAGACCACTGGCCAGGGCGCACAGGGCCAGCGTGACCAGACGCAACCGCAGCGTGGCCAGCGAGACCAGTCTCAGCAGGGTCAGCGCGGCCAGGACAGCCAGCCGCCGCGCGCGACCGAGGGGCAGGCGGGGCAAGGTGGCAGCTCGACCCTCACCGCCGAGCAGCGCACGCGCGTTCGTGAGACGGTGATCACGCGCGGTCCCCGCGTCACCAGCGTCGACTTCTCGGTCAGCGTGGGCACCGTCGTCCCGCGCACCGTGACGGTGGTCGTGGTGCCAGCCGTGCTGGTGGAAATCTATCCCCAGTACCGCGGACGCAAGTACTTCGTCTACAACGACGAGATCATCATCGTGGACGATGAGTACAGGATCATCGCGGTGATCCAGGTCTGACCTGCGATAAGCTGGTCTCAAAAGCGAGGGCGCATTCGGCGCCCTCGCTTGCTTTTATAGCCGGCTGCTAAGCCCGCACTTCCTGGCGCTGGAACACGATGTAGCCGATCACGAACAGCAGGAGCGAGCCGGCCACCAGGCCGACGATCTGCGGCCATACGATCAGCACGCTCTGCACCAGCGGAATCGGCGCATCCGGTATGGCGCCCCGCTCGATCAACGCCAATCCCATCGCCGCCAGCATCGATTGCTGGGTCGAGCGCACCGAGGGATCGAGCACGACGGCCACCACCTCGTTGAACAACACGCTCGGAGAAAGCCGCGCAAACGCCTGCCGGGTATCCAGGACGCCGAGAACATCTCCAGCCGTGGTGACCGCGTCCGCCAAAGCCGGCGAGAACAGCGGCCAGAGAATGGTCATGAACAGCCACAGCCCGAGCGAGACCAGCGCGGCCGTCGCCGCCGAGCGGAACACGATCGAGAACAGCAGCGCGACCGCAAGCCAGACGCCACCGTAAGCGATCGTCACCACCAGGAGGACGAGAGCACGCGCCATTTCTTCGGCGTTGGGCGGAACTCCGAGCCCGACAATCCCCAGTCCGATGACCAGCAACCAAAGCACGATCATGCTGATCGACAGCGTGAATAGTCCGGCGACGAACTTCCCGAACAGGAGGGCGTCGCGATAGATCGGCTGCGACAGGATGCGAGAGAGCGTCCGCCGGTTGTGCTCCCCGTTCACGGCGTCGAAGCCCAGTCCGATCGCCACCAGCGGCACCAGGAACGACAACAGCGCCACCAGCGGCAGCAGCCCGCCCGAGCGGGTGAACAGCCGCAGGAACAGGAAGGGATCCTCCGCGGTGACCTCCTTGATCTGATCGATGGCGCCGCGGACGACGGCGATCGCGGTCGCCACGATCAAGACCACCAGCACGACCACCAGGACGCTGGTAAAATGATCTGCCACCTCCTTCAGGGTGACGACCCCGAAGCCATGCAGGGCCGAACCCTCACGCCGCATGAAGCTCTCCCTCGTGGGTCTGGAAATATCGGGTGTAGATCGCCTCGAGACTAGGCTCCTCGACCGACAGCCGGAGCAGGCGTCCGCCGGCCGCGACCACGGCGGCCGCCGCTTCCGGCCGCACGTCGCGATCGGCCAAGAGCCGCAGGCGGTCTGCCCCGGCCGCCTCGACCTTCTGCACGCCCGGGATCGCCGCGATCCGCTCGGCCAGGCCCTGCCCTTCTGCTTCCACCTCGACGCGGAAACCGCCGCCGAGAACCTGGCGGCCGAGTTCCGGCACCGTGCCCATGAGCACGATGCTGCCCTCGCTGAACAACGCAACGCGATCGCAAACGCTCTGCACCCGTTGCAGCAGGTGTGACGACAGCAGCACGCTCACGGCGTGGTGCTTGAGCTCGCGGATGATGTTGAGCAGCTCGACCGTGGCTTGCGGATCGAGGCCGGACGTCGGCTCGTCGAGGATCGCGATTTGCGCGTCCTTCATCAGGATCTCGGCAAGCCCCAGCCGCTGGCGCATGCCGCGCGAGAAGGTCCCGACGCGCTTGCCGGCGAAGTCGGCCAGCCCGACATGCGCGAGCGAAGCACCTATCTTCTCCTCGCGCTCGGCCCGCTCGATCCCCATCAGCCGCGCGGTGTAACGCAGATTCTCGGCGGCGGTGAGATTGTCATAGAAGCCGACCTGGTCGGGCAGATAGCCGACGCGGCGCTTGACCGCGAGCGGCTCGCGCGCCGGATCGTGGCCGAGCACGCGGACCTGCCCGCCTGAAATGTCGGTCAGACCGAGCAACATCAGGATCGTGGTGGTCTTGCCGGCGCCGTTCGGACCGAGGAGGCCGAAAATCTCCCCGCCTGCGACCGAGAACGAGATGCCTTTGACGACAGCGGTCCCGTTGTAGCGTTTGGTGAGGTCATGCGCCTCGATGACGTTGTCGCTCATCGCCGACCGAACCAAACTACGGCGCCGATCATGACCAGCAACGCCCCACCGATAATAGCGATGCCGACGATGCCCCACAGCGTGGAGGTCGTGACCGCGACGCGGAACGTCTGCGACGCCGATTCACCGCGCGCCGCGGCACGCACGGAGGCGACATAGTCGCCGGCGACGGCCTTATCGGTCGGAGTGACCAGGGCCTGCACCTCCTTGTTCTCATTCGGGGCGATGCGATCAACGGCCTTGGGATCGAAGTTGATCTTCCAGCCGGGCGGCACCGAGCCCGACAGCTCGATCTGCTCGGCCGCCGCGGTGCCGGTATTCGTCAGAACGACCGGGATCGAGGTCTCGCGGCCGGCCGAGGCCTTCGCGCTGAGGACACCCTCCCGGCCGGCGATGTCGATCTTGGGCTGGCCCGTGATGTCGAGCACGAGCTCGGACGTCGCCGAGGCATCGTCCGCCGAGACCTTCGCCGTCACCTTGTATTTGCCGGCCGCGACCGTGTTCGGCGGCCGGACCTTGAGCTTGACGTCCTTCGATTGGCCTGCATCGAGCGGCAGCGCACTGAGCTCCTGGCTGCCGTATTGCTCGGTGAAAGTGGCGTCGAAGTTCTGCGGCGCGGTCGCCGACAGGCTGACCACGACTTTCTTCGGGCTGTCGTTCTTGATGCCGAGCTGGAACTCAAAGCTCGACTTCGAGGTGCCGCGCAACTCGGGCAGCTGCGGATTGAGCGTCAGCTTGGCCGGCAGATCGGTCGCCAGCGTCACGGCGACCGGAAGCGAGATGTTGGTCCCCGCCCCTTGCGCATTCACCGTCAGGTTGGTCGTGCCGACCGGAGCGTCCTTGGGCACGTCGAGGCGAAGCTCGAGCGACACGCTGGCGTTGGTCGCCGGCAGCGCCGCCGACACCGGCTGGCCGCCGCCAATCAGCGTTGCGCTCCAACCAGTCGGCGCCCCGGTGACCGAGAGCGTCAGCCGCTCGGGCGGAACCCCGTAGTTCTGCAGCTTGAGATTGATCGTGGAGGTCGATCCCGGACGCAGCGTGACAGCCGGATAGTCCGTCAATAGAAAAATTCCCTTGACGTCGCTCTTGCTCTCTTCCGCCCCGGCTGGAAGCGCGAGGGCGGCCAGCAGCACAGCCGAACAGAGGGCGATAACCCGATATCGCATGGTGACAGCTCCAGACAGTAATGCAGGTAGGGTGATCCCGCGGATTAATACCCCTTCCCCGGCGGCACCGAAAGGTCGGGGGTGCTTTGGGACAGCGCGTATATTTTTCGTTCGAGCGCCCGAAGCAATACACTTCCGCGACGTTTTTGGGCACTTTTTCTGCGGCTGCGAAGGGGGGCCAGCGGCTCACTGCCGCAGGACCGTCGGCCAGTCGACCTCGTCCTCGGCCAGAATCCAGGGCTCCCGGAGCGCTGCCGCCCGCCACTCGGCCCAGGCCGGCAACGCCGTCACCGCGTCCATATAGGCGCGGGCGACCGGCCCAACCGCGACGCCATAGGTGTGAAAGCGGGAGACAACCGGGGCGTACATCGCGTCGGCCGCGCCGAAGGCGCCGAACAGGAACGGCCCGCCGGCGCCGAAGCGATTGCGACAATCTGTCCACATGGCGTCGATGCGCGCGACATTCGCCGCCGCCTCGGGCGTGAGCTCGCGCGGCTTCACCGGCCGCCACATGTTCATCGGCAATTCGCGACGCAGCGGCACGAAGCCGGCATGCATTTCGGCGGCGATGGCGCGGGCCTGCGCCCGGGCCTGCGGATCAGCCGGCCACAGCCGAGCCTGCGGAAACGTCTCGGCGAGATATTCGAGGATCGCCAGCGATTCCCAGACATGCACGTCGCCGTCGGCGAGCGCCGGCACCTTGCCGGTGCCGGAAACCTTGGTCACCTGCGCCTTGAAGTCCTTCGCATCGAGCGAGATCACCTGCTCGTCGAACGCAATGCCGGCGACCTTCAGGGCGATCCATGGCCGGAGCGACCATGACGAGTAGTTCTTGTTGCCGATGATGAGCTTGAGCGCCATTGGCGACCGTCACGGCTTCGATTTGGTTGCGGGCGGCGCCTCGACCGGCCCGCCCGCCGCCTTCCACGCACCGAACCCGCCGGCGATATGGGCGGCCGGCTGCAAGCCCATGCGTTGCGCGGTCTGGGTCGCGAGCGCCGAGCGCTGGCCGGCCGCGCAGAAGAACACGAAGCGCTTGTCCTCGGCGAACACCGGCTTGTGATACTTGCTCTCCGGGTCAACCCAGAATTCGAGCATGCCGCGGGGGCAGTGGAAGGCGCCGGGAACACGCCCCTCGCGATCGAGCTCGCGGATGTCGCGCAGGTCCACGAACACGACGTCGTCGCGCCCGTAGAGCGCAACCGCCGCATGCGCGGACAAGGTGTCGATCTCGCTCTCGGCGGCCTCGACCAGCGCCCGGACATGCATGGTGATTTTTTGCGCCATCGCTTTCGCTCCGGGGCGGATGGTGACAGAGCGGCCGTCGTTTGCAAGAGTGAGCGATCCTGAGAAAATCGCCAAGTCGGTGGGGCAATGGCCGGCCTTGAATACCCGATGCTCAAGCCATTTTCCGTGCTCGACGTCATCGCGCTCGCGGGCTTCGTCGGCGCCTGGGTCGGCTATGCCATCGTCGTCGAGTGGACGCGGCACTGGTCGCGAAGGGCTCAACGCCCGCATGAACCGTTATCGCGAGGACTGGATGCGGCGCATGCTCGCGCGCGAGATGCGCATGGTCGACATGCAGATCATGGGCTCGCTGCAGAACGGCACCGCGTTCTTCGCCTCGACGTCGCTGCTGGCCATCGGCGGCGCCCTGACGCTGCTGCGCTCGACCGAAGAGCTCATGCCGGTCGTGTCGGCGCTTCCGTTCGGCCTGCAGGCGTCACGCGAGCTTTGGGAGGCCAAGACCATCGGCCTGGTCGTGATCTTCGCCTATGCCTTCTTCAAGTTCGGTTGGGCGTATCGCCTGTACAACTACGTGGCCATTCTGCTCGGCGCCATGCCGTTCGCGGCCGACAAGGCCACCCCCGAAGCCGAGGCGCACGTGATCAAGACCGCGCGGCTGTTCGAGGCGGCCGGCCGGCATTTCAACCGCGGCCAACGGGCGTTCTTTTTTGCGCTCGGCTATCTTGGCTGGTTCGCCGGGCCCGTGGTCCTGATGGTGACGACCGTGGCGGTGGTCGTGGCCGTGTGGCGCCGCCAATTCGCTTCCGACGCGCTGCGAGCGGTCATGTTGAAGTGACGCGCTACGCGCGGTCATGGCGGAGTGAAAGCTCGACCGGGCAGGCCCGCGGGAGGCCGGTGCGAGCGTCAGGTCAGCCCCAGCACCACCGAGGCTATCGACAGCAGCAGGATGGCGACGATCGCCGTGAGCGCCGTCACGGCGGTGGCGAGACCGCGCCAGAACCGCTCGCGGCCAGCCTTGGAAGCGGCCAGGTGCGGCAATGTGCCAGGCATGGCCGGTCGTATGTCGACCCGCATCGGACAACCCCTCTTGAGCGCGAATGCGCAGGAAATATCGGCTCCCGCGACCGGAAAGCCCGCAACGAATCAACTGTACGGACGATAGGATAATGTTGCATTAGGACACACTGACAAACTTTCGCCATCGCCCCTCGCATTTTTCGCCGTAATCGGTGGACGCGCGGTGGATTACGCGATAGCGCAGATTGCCGCTTGACAGTAACTTCATTGCAACGGTGCAAATGGTTCGGTGACGACGCTCCGCACCCGCGATCTTGTCGGCATGAGCCACCGAGCATCGAGGGCGTGTTTGCTGTGCGCGTGCTAATTGCGCGGTGCCGGGAACAATTCCGCCGATTGTCCGGTCAGCCGATAAATAGCGAGAGCCACCCATTCGCGCACGGCCGTATCGGTTCTTCGAAGGCCATCGCCCACGGTCGCGAACGGCCGCAGCACGTCCTCGCGACCGCGCGTGCGCCAGTCGACCGGAAAGGCCTCGACCAGAAATCCGACCTGCCGAAAGACCCCGATCGATCGCGGCATGTGGTAGGCCGAGGTGACCAACAGCCAGCGCTCGCCCGCTTTCGGCTGGGCGATCTCCTTGGAGTAGAGCGCATTTTCCACCGTATTGCGGGAACGGTCTTCGAGCAGAAGGCGCCCGCGCGGGACGCCGAGGCTTTCCAAGAGCTGGGCGGCGAACTCCGCCTCCTTGCCCTCGTCGAACAGCAACGCCCCGCTGCCGCCGGAAAATACGATGCGCGCATCGGGATAGCGCCGCGCCAACGCGGCAACGGCGGTCAGCCGTTCGGCCGATTCGTTGAGCGCCACCTCATGGCGCGCCGAGGAGACATAGGGGGTGATCATCCCGCCCAGCACGACGATGCCGTCGGGCGCGCCCCGCCGCGCATCCCAGGGCGCGAAGCGCTGCTCCAAGGGAATGATGAGGGCGTTGCCGATTGGAGACAGCCCCAGGACGGCAAGAACGACGAGGCTGCCGACCGCCAGCCGCCGGCCGGCGCGGGCAAAGCGCGTCGGCAGCAGGACGAGACCGGCGAGCCCGATCGAGATCACCAGATTGGACGGGGTGGCGAAGAAGCCGAGGACCTTGGAGAGGACGAAGAACATGGGCGAACCTGTCGTCCCGGCAGCGGCGCGTCAGGGCTTCTTCTTCCAGGCCTGGTAACGCGCCTTGGTCTCGTCGTTCATCGGGTAAAGGCCGGGAAGCTTCACGCCGCGCTCGACCTCGCTGACGATCCAGGTCTCCATCCGCTCGTGCTCGGCGCCCTCCTCGGCGACGAAACCGACGAGATTCTGCGGGATCACGACCGCGCCGTCGTCGTCGCAGACGATCACGTCGCCCGGAAAGATGGCGCAGCCGCCGCAGGCAATCGGCTCCTGCCAACCCACGAAGGGAAGGCCGTTGACCGACGCCGGCGCCGCCACCCCGGCGCACCAGACCGGCAGCTTGGACGCGAGCACGCCGGCCTTGTCGCGCACCACGCCGTCAGTGACCAGCGCGGTCACGTTGCGCCGCTGCATGCGCATGGTCAGGATATCGCCGAAGATACCCGCCGAGGCGACGCCCATGGCGTCGGCCACGGCGATGCAGCCTTCCGGCATCTCCTCGATCGCGCCACGGGTCGAGATCGGCTTCGACCAGCTCTCGGGCGTGGCGAGGTCCTCGCGCACCGGCACGAAGCGCAGCGTGAAGGCGGGCCCGACCAGGCGCCGGCCACCGGCGGCGAGCGGCATCGGCCCGCTCATCCAGCAGCGCCGGATGCCCTTCTTGAGGAGCATCGTCGTGATGGTGGCGGTGGTGATCTCGCGGAGCGTGTCGAACAGCGCTGGCGTCATCGTGCGGCCTTCCACTTGGCAAATCCGTCGGCGCGCAAGCGACAGGCCGGACAGGTCCCGCAGCCATAACCCCAGACGTGCCGATGCGAGCGGTCGCCGAGATAGCAGGTGTGGGTGTCCTCGACCAGCAGCTCGACGAACGCGTCACCGCCGATCGCGTGCGCAAGCGCGAAGGTCGCCGCCTTGTCGATCCACATCAGCGGGGTATGGATGACGAAGCGGCGCTCCATGCCGAGGTTGAGCGCAAGCTGCATGGCCTTGACCGTGTCGTCGCGACAATCGGGATAACCGGAGAAGTCGGTCTCGCACATGCCGGCGACCAGATGCCTGGTCCCGCGGCGATAGCCGAGCGCACCCGCGAAGGCGAAGAACACCAGGTTGCGGCCGGGCACGAATGTGGTCGGCAATCCGCTCGCCCCGATCTCGATCGCGACCTCGCGGGTGAGCGCCGTCTCCGACACTTCGCCGAGCGCGTCGAGACGCACGACGTGATCCTCGCCCAGACGCGACCCCCAGTCGGGACGCAACGCTATGAGCTGCGCGCGCACGCGCGGTCGCGCTTCGAGCTCGGCGTGATGGCGCTGGCCGTAATCGAAGCCGACGGTCTCGACGCGGGCAAAACGCTCGAGCGCCCAGGCCAGGCAGACGGTGGAATCCTGCCCGCCGGAGAACAGGACGAGCGCGGCTTCGGGGTTGATGGCTTGCTCGTGCATGTAGCGCCTTAGGCCATAGTTGGCATAGACTCGAGCCTTGGACGAATTCGCAACTTGCAACGCCGGCAAACTCGATCTTCCATGACCACTGTTGTCGGGATATTCGGGCGACTGCGGGTTCCGCGCAGCCGTCGGCTATTTGCAAGAAGCAGCGTCATAAGAAGCTATTTTAGGGAGCATCTGCTTTTGTTGCCCGCGCTGGCAATGGCCCTGAGCTCCGGCAGCCTTGCCGCTCGCGCAGAGCCCGCTCAGCTTCCCGAGATCATTTCGGGACCGACAAATGCGGTCCCGGCCTGCGTCACGCCAAATCGCCTCATGGAATTCGTCAGAAACAGGAATCGCGCACTCACTCCTCCGCGGGAGACCGATCGACGCTTCGCCGATTTGGCCGCTATTTACAGCTCTGACAGCGAGTGCGTCGAGCGCGTGGAGGGGAAATGCAAGGGAGTACGATGGGACTACGTATTCTTTCAGATGCTGGTAGAAACCAACTATTTGACCTTCACCGGCGGCGTTAGGCCCGGTGACAATAATTTTGCGGGCATTGGAGCGACCATCCCCAAGAAACCAGGTGAGCGTTTTGCTTCCGTGCGAGAAGGTGCGCGCGCTCACTTGCAGCATGTCTTGATGTATGCCGGTGTTTCCATCCAGCATCCGATTGCACGACGGACCAAGACCGTTCAGAGCGAAGTCCACCGAAGGATGGCCCAGCTGGGCCGCCCGGTTACGTTTTCTGATTTGGCGACCTTATGGACCGGAACCGACCAGAACACGTATGCCTCCAGCATGGAAAGGACGGCCAAAAGATTTGCCGATCAATTCTGCAAGGAACGAGCGGGACCCTGATAGAGCGCCTTGCGACCGCCACACGGCGGGAACCTCCTAATTCATGGTGCGCAGACGTTCTTTCCGGCAAGACCGGACAGGATGGGATCGTCTACCCCGTCCTGATAGGTGAAGAGCTGCGCGTCGCCGACTAGCATTTCGAGGCAAACCTGCCGTGCGAGTTGCTCGGCGCGCAACGTCGCCAGCCATCGAGCGTTCCACAGCCAAGCCGACCCATCCTGGAACGCGGTCACGATTCGGGCGCCATCCGGGCTGAAAGCCACGCTTCTGACGGCGCTG
>WNEY01002478.1_pt1 | contig 13569 bp, 16 predicted proteins | sample 5400531 | NCBI WGS metagenome assembly WNEY01 (sample SAMN13153338, study PRJNA577476) | soil metagenome | isolation source: 200 cm saprolite under Douglas fir tree site 1 | place: USA:California | collected 2015-04-18
TGACGCCCCAGAACCGCCGTCGGAGCCACGCATAGACCATATCCTGGCCGACTTCATCGACTGCTCTCGCATAAACGCGCCACAGCATGTCTCCGGGTTCAAATGGAACCTGAAATTGGTCGGCAATTTGATCGGTAAGTTCAAGCCCTGTAGGTAGAGTCGCGCCGTCTGGGGCTATCGACTCACGGCTAGCGCCGGCGCCGAGCAGCAAATGGTAGTCACCATTCAGCGCTGCCCGCTTTAGCGCGGACTTCTGGCGAGCTGTGAGATCAAGGGACATTGGACCGCCAAACAGCACATTGTTAAGTGAGGATAGTGTAGTCGCCACAGGGCACCGCCGGGTCGAGTACTTCAGTCGCCCTCCGTACCTATGCTTTGACCGGTAGCCGCAGCACACAGGCCTGCCGTCGCGCCACGAGCATGCGGCATCAGCCGAACTCGCCTGCAACGCCAGCCGCCTTGACCAACCTGCCCCACCGCTCATGCCGCCCGTATCGGTCACCGATTATCTTCCCGCTCGGGAGCGATCCATCGGAACCTGGATTTGCCATCGCCCATGGCCATACCTGCCTGCGCATGTCCACTCCGGGCTTAGTGCTGGTCGCCGGCTTCGGCGATCCCGCCGACGTCGAGGTGACGACAACTTCCCGGCGTGCCGGCTTTATCGGTACTCGCCGTCCTCTATCTGAGGATGCGATCCAGCGGACTTGGCGCATCAGCAGCTCATACGACCCGATCAGCGCGAACGACGGCCAAGCTGCGATTACGCGGCCGATCGCTGTCGGATCGGCCGCCGTCACGTTCGCAGCCAGGCTCGCAACGCTCCCGACCAACAGCAATCCCCACGGCAGCAGCCCGCCCCGGCTGCCCGACCGCGACTCGGCCAGCAGCGTCGTCGACGCCGCGACGATCATCCCGTCCACCGACAACGGCGTCAAAGCCGCCACCCATCCCGGCTGGCCATGCAGTACCACCAGGGTGTGCATGTGCAGATAGGAGACGGTTCCCGCGATCACCGCGAGCAGTCCCACGCACACGATCGTCGTCCGCCGAATCCACCGATCCGGCCGCTCGCTCAGAGGTCCACCCCCACCAGCAGCTCGCCAGTGACTTCGCCCATGTACGTAGCTGGCGAGTCCCCCCTCGGACACCAGATGATCATGAATGACCTGCGTGTTTTACATCGGCAGCATTATTGATCATGCGTCGCAGCAGGTCAGGGCCATTGGGGTTCAAGTCCCTGCTGACGCCGGATCTGCCCGATTTTCCGTGACTTACGCCTTATGACGCCGTCGGCATGACACCGCCACCGCGCGCCGCTGCCTTTGCTGTGCAGTTACTGCCGTCGCGGTTGTTGCGCACAGACTTGATGGTTAGCGCTATCGACTGCACATTGCCCGGTCCTCAGGTGCATTGTCGTTTGGAATGTTGGTTATTTACCGTTGGTGGAGATCAGCATCTTCAGCAGTGACTGCCTGCCTATGCCCCTCCCTTGGGCGGCGGCTCGTCTAGGCTCAATGCCACTCAGCCTAAGTTGATCTTGGTTTGGGGTGTGTCGCTCCGCGGTGTTCTGGCAGGTGGCCGGCATGATCGCGGCTTATGGCAGACAATGGCGTGGTGACTGGGGGCGGCCGGCTGACGGACTGGGTGTCGCTGGGGGTGCTGGCCGCGTTCGTGCCGCGGGATGCGGTCGATGACGCTATCGCGGCGGCCGGGAAGCAGGCGAGACGGTCGGACGGCAAGCTGCCGCCGCACGTGATGGTGTATTTCGTGATGGCGATGGCTCTTTTCGCCGGGGACGACTATGAGGAAGTCGCGGCCCGGCTGACCGAGACGCTGACGGCGTGGGGCTGCTGGGATGATTCATGGAGTGTGCCGGGCTCGGGCGGGATCACCCAGGCCCGCCAGCGGCTGGGATACGAGCCCGTGAAGGAGCTGTTCGCCGAGGTCGCGGTCCCGGTGGCGGAAGAGGAGACAGCCGGGGCGTTCCTGGGACCGTGGCGGCTGATGGCCATTGACGGGTTCGAATGGGATGCCCCTGACACCAAAGAGAACGCGGCCGCGTTCGGGTTCGCTGGCGCCGGGGCTGATGACGCGGGCAGGCCGGCGTACCCGAAGGTGCGGGTGGTCACGGTCAGCGAGTGCGCTTCGCATGTGGTGGCGGGCGCGGCGATGGGCGGTGTCGCGGGCAAGGGCGCCGGGGAGCAGTCGCTGGCCCGCAAGCTCTACCGCAGGCTGGACTAGAACTGGCTGCTGATCGCCGACCGGAACTTCTTCAACTGGGCGGACTGGTGCACGGCCTCCGATTCCGGCGCGCAGCTGCTGTGGCGGGTCAAGGCCGACCTCACCCTGCCAGTCCTGGAACTGCTGCCCGACGGGTCCTATACATCAGTGCTGGTCAGCCCGAAGATCCGAGGCAAGGCCCGGCAGGGGATCATCAAGGCGGCCCGCGCCGGCCAGGACCTGGACCAGGACAAGGCCCGCTACGTCCGGGTAGTCGAGTATGAGGTCCCTGACCGGGAAGGCGACGGCAAGGGCGAGGTGATCGCCCTGGTCACCACGATTACCGAGATGACGGCGGCCCCGGCGCCGCTGCTCGCGGAGGCGTACGCCCAGCGGTGGGAACACGAGACCGGGAACAAGCAGCTCAAGACCTACCTGCGCGGCCCCGGCAGGGTGCTGCGGTCCAAGAGCCCGGACATGGTCCGCCAGGAGATCTACGGCTACCTGCTTACCCATTACGGCATATCCGCCCTGATCTGCCGGGCCGCCACCGAAGCCGGCATCGACCTGGACCGGGTCAAGTTCAGGCGCACCGTGCGCGTCGTCCGCCGCCGGGTCGCCGACCCGGCGGCCTTTCCCCCCTGAGCACCGGGAACGCATCCTTGCCAGGGTCATGGCCGATATCATCCGCAGCAAGCATCTCAATCCCCGGCGGCGGCACCGCACTTACCCGAGGGTGGTCAAGCGAGCCCGCCATAACTCCTACCGGGTTAAACGACCCGGTGACCACGGCACCCGCCACCCCGGTCCCGCCACGATCAGCCTGGTCAACAAACCCAGCGGCCCCGCCACGATCAACCTGGCCAGCAACCGCAACCTCACACTCGCAGCATGATCAACTTAGGCTGAGCGGCATTGTGCCCAGACCCGCCGCAACACCACCCAGAAATGGCGGTCAGCCGCGATCGCAGTAAGTAACGCGATCGCAGTAAGTAACCTGTTAGCAAGTTTCGTCAGGCGCGAATAGTGCATAGCGCTTAATACACGGGTACTTATACTGTCGATCCGCTGGAAAACGGTTCTGGGGGTACAGAACGCCATTTCTGTCAGGGTTACCGGCGACGCGAGCTTAGGCGAGCTGGGCGATGTACGGACTGGCTGCGGGATTCCCTCGCTGGCGAGCACAGGCGCTGGGGCGTGCCTTGCTGCTGCAGGGCCGCTGTCTTGCCGGGCGGGTGCCCGCCGGGCCGCTCGACACTGACGCGACCGGGCCTGCCCCGGGCTTCAGGACCCCAGTCCGGGTACCTGGATCGCATTGCCCCAGCGGCCGTTCCGCGCGACGGCTGCCAACCCGTGCAGGTTACCGCCGAAGGCTTGCGAGCAGGCGGGCCCGTTCGGGCGCGCGGTCATCCGGCGAACGGTCCTGTCCGCAGCGGATGTGTCACGCTGCCGGCCGGGCGTTGGGTCTCACCAGCCGAGTTCGCGGAGCCGGGCGTCGTCAATGCCGAAGTGGTGGGCGATCTCGTGGATGACGGTTCGGCGGACCTGGCCGGCGACCTCCTCCTCGCTGAGGCAGATCGCGCAGATCGCCTGCCGGTAGATGGTGATCCGGTCGGGCAGCACCCCCGCGTACTGCGAGGTGCGGCTGGTGAGCGGGATGCCCTCGTACAGCCCGAGCAGTCCGGGCGGGCCCGGGCCGTGCTCGACCGTCACTGCGACATTGCGCATCATCTGGCCGAGTTCCTGCGGCAGTCCGTCGACCGCCATGACCACCATGTCCTCGAAACGGCTGGGTTCGACCTGGATCACTAGCCCATTGTCCAACGCGACGGGGCCGGACCAGTCAGCCCTGACGCAGATCGCATCACCCCTCACCACGCCCTGCGCGGCAAAGAGCACATCCTGCGAAAGTGCCTGCTAGCTATCCCGGCAGCAGAACTGACGGAATTCACTCGAACGTGTGGCACCAAACGGCTAGCAGGCCATCGGCGGTGAACGCACACCGTCCGGCCGCGATCACCACGAACGAGTCCGCCGCCGCCACGTCGGTCCATCCTGCAGGCAGCGAGAACAGCTGCCCGTTCTCGTCGTGCAGGTGGACCCGGTCGTCGTCAGGTGGACCCGGTCGTCGCCCCAGTTCTGCCGGTGCGCGACGAACTCGAAGTCGCGGCCACACAGCGGATGAGAAGGATGCGTTACCCGCACCCGGCGGTATCGGTCATCTGGATCGGGTGTAGTTGACGATGCGGTCCAACGCCATCGCGGAACACTGGTTCGCAAGCGGCCGCCGCGAGTGCCTGGACCGGATGCTGATCACAGGTGAGCACCACCTGCGGCTGGTCCTCAGCGAGTACACCGATCACTACAATTCGCGCCGGCCGCACCGGGCGCTGCGCCAGAACCCGCCCGCCGGCCGCATACATCCGCCGGGCGACGTGACCGGTATGCGCGTTCTGTGCCGGGACCGGCTTGGCGGCATGACCCACGAATACTCGCAGGTCGCATGAGGTGACAAAGTTATCGGCACCCACAGGGTTCGGCGAGGCGCTGGAGAGTGGCAAAGGACGCGGGGCGCTAGCCAGGCTTGCCGAATGTGATGGTCATGCTCACCCCGGCTAGACCGAAAAACGGCGTGCTGAGCCCGCCGGTCACCGACCATTGCTGAACGGTGAGCAGCTTGGAGATGAGATTCGTCGTTTTCTGGGTGGGTTTGCGGGGTTGCCTGTCGCAGGTGCGGTGGCGGGGTTGTCATGTCACGGCGGGGTTGCTGTTCGGTGCCAGGGGGGTGTCGTGGAGGGCCTGTAAAACCGTCGGGACCGATTGACGTTAGCAGGTACGCCAGAACGGCAGAGGTCCGGGGCGGATGCGGTCACGGTGGCCGGAATCCCCCGAGCATGCTTGACCCCCACGTGGTACACGTCACGTCTGCGCCCGACGCGTGCGGACGGGTTACCGGTCGAACTCGCCAGCCTGCACGTCGGCAACGAACGCTTGCCACTCATCTGGCGTGAAGACCAGCGCCGGCCCATCGGGATTCTTGGAGTCCCGCACCGCGACCACGCCCGGCAGGTTCGACGCGACTTCGACGCATTGCCCGCCGTTGCTGCCGCTGAAGGTGCTCTTACGCCAGATGGCGTTAGTCAGATCCATAGTTGCTCGCCCATTTCGTTATGACTTCGCGAGACGCCTTGCGCGTCAGCGCGTCAGATCGCAAAAGGTCGAATGTGTAGCTGAGTTCATCGACCGTTAGGCGGGATTCCGCCACGAATCCCTCGCCGGCCGTGTCGAGGTAGCCGACCGTTGTCCCGTCTGTGGCCTCAGCGGTGGCGAACGCGCCCAGCAGTCCGGAATGCGCGCCAGCGCTCCACGGGAGGATTTGAATCGTGATGGTGGGCCGGTCGGACATCGCGGCTAGGTGCCTTAGCTGCGCGGCCATGATCGCAGCGTCGCCTACCTCGCGCTGTAGCGCTGCCTCATCCATGAGCACCCACACTGTAGGCGGCGGGTCGCGCGTCAGGACGGTCTGACGCTCAATCCGAGCGGTCACCAGCGCGTCTAGTTCGTCAGCCGACGTGTGCGGCCTGGTAGCTAGCAGCGCACGCGCGTAAGGCTCGGTCTGGAGTAGTCCGTCAATGACCATCGGCTGCCATGACCGTAGTTGCACGGCGCTCGATTCAACGTCTGCGTACGCGCGGAACCACGCGGGCAGCGGCGTAGTGCGCGAGTGCTGCTGTAGCCGGACGAACGTGCCGGGTGTCCCAAAGGTCGCATCGCAGCGCTGGGCGAATTCGAGCGTGGGCGCGCGGCGCGTGCCCTCCACCATGCACACCAAGCTCAGGCTGTAGGACATCCGCGCGGCTAAAGCCTCCTGACTCAAGCCGGAAGCGGCGCGCGCGGCGGCCAGTTCGGCGGCGAACAACGCGAGTCGGGTCGTGTCACCTTGACGGGCCTTCACATCGCCTCACCCCTCCCTGCACTTCGTGGCGTTCCATTTTCACATTATGGCTGGCTATCAATACCGGCCACCTTTATTCATGGCCTCACCGTACCAGCGCGGGTCATGATCGTTCGGATTCGTTCGACGCGCGGGAGGGTTACGGTGCAGGGTGCCGGCTTGACGAACGCGATGGCTACCGCTGTTGCCGCATCGTCGTCAGCCGAGCCCGATGCGGTCGCGCTCTTCACCGAGCTACCCGGCGTACCGGCCTCGGTGCGCGCGGCTCGACTGTTCGTGGCCGACGCCCTGGGCAACTGCCCGCGCGCTGATGATCTTGTGCTGGCCGCGTCTGAGTTGTCGAGCAACGCCGTTTTGTGGTCGGCATCGTCCGGTGCGGTCTGCCGGTACATCGTCCGCGTACGGCGCATGCGGCGCTGGGTTCGAATCGATGTCATCGACGTCGGCCGGCCAGCGATACCGCCGGTTGGTCAAGGCAACGGACACGGCCTGTTGTGGGTCGAAGCGGTTACCGACCGGTCGGGGTACACGCTCGATGATCGCGGCCGGCGCACTTCGTGGTGTGAATGCACATGGCCATAACCGATTTCGCCGGCCCTCGTTTCCTAGGTTGCGCTCGTGGCGTGGGCAGCTTGGATGTCTGGCCGGCGACCGGGACTCGCCCGTGGTGGCTCGTGGGCGAGTTCCCGCACGCCGGCGGCTGTCCGTCCACACCGACGTTGTGGACGGGCGGTCGCCGACCCATCTGGGCGCCCTCGTGAACTAGGAGCCTCAGATGACGAACGACCCAGCAATAAACCGCCTCAGTTTCGAGTATTACTACAACCAGGCGGCGGACCACTGCCCTTTACTTCCGGGACTTCTGTGCCTAAGTGACCGATTTTTAGCTTTGCGTTACGGGTGGGTCACGATTACGGTCGGCGCCCTGATGCGGCGGTGAATGCGACGAGGCCCCTGCTATGACGTTGGGTGTCGAATCCAGGAGCCAGTCACAGGAGCCTCGTTGCCTGCGAATTTTGCCATGCCCGTCGCTGTCCCGTCCACTGCCGGCGATGGTGCGGCCGGCCCGCCGGAGGCGGGCCTGGCCGCCCGGGTGGCGGCCGGACCGGGCCTGTGGGAGGACGGGAATGGCTGGCTGGCCTGCGGCGCGAGAGCCTGCTGGAGTCACTGCTGGCCGGCGGGACGATCGCCGCGGCAACCGCTGCGGAGCATGCGCACAAGCAGGAGCGGGCGCTGAACGCCGAGGTCACGGCGCTGTGCCTGGTCACCGGGACGCTGTTCCCGCTCCTCGGCTACGACGCGGTCCTCGCCCTGGTATTCAAGATGCCCGGCGTGCCTGTCAGGCCCGGCACCCCGGTGCCGACCGGCCCCGCCTACTCCAAGGCCCGGGAACGGTCCGGGGAGGCCCCGGCCCGGGCCATGTTCGCGGCTGACGCGTCCCGGGACGACCTTCCCGCAGGCCAGGACGGGACCGCGTTCGGCCTGGAGATCACCCAGATCGACGGCACCACCCTGGAATTGTTCAACGACCCGCTGCTCGCGCAGGAGTTCGGGATCCCCGCTCCCGGCGCGAAACCGCTGCTCCGCCTCGTGGGGCTGCTGCACTCGGGCACCCGCCGCTGGCGGGCCGCCGTCATCGGCCGTTACCTCGACGGCGAGAACGCCCTGGCCGACGAGTTGCAGGACGCGTTCGGCTCCGGGCAGCTGAATCTCGCCGACCGCGGCTTCTTGTCCATGCACCGCTTCATCCGGTTCTCCGGCACCGGCGCCCACCTGCTGTGGCGCGTCAAGAACGGCGCGAAATGCGTCCCCTTCAAGACCCTTAAGCTGCTGAAAGACGGATCGGAACTCGTGCTGCTCCGCGAGAGCGCCGGCATGCGCTCCCGCCGCCGCAAGACCGCCGCCGGCCCCGCCCTCCCGCCGCTGCCGGACACCGTCGCGCGGCTCATCTGCTTCACCGTGCTGACCCGCACCCGCAGCGGCCGCACGAAAACCACCCAGATCAGGCTGCTCACCACCCTCCTGGACCCGGACCTCTATCCCGCCGGCGAGCTCGCCGTCCTCTACCAGAAACGATGGCTCATCGAAATCGCGTTCCTCCACCTGAAAAGGACCGTCCGCGGCACCGGCCGCGTCCTGCGCGGACGCTCCGCGGTCCTCGTCCGCCAGGAAACCTGGGCGCTGCTGCTCGGCCAGGTAGCCCTGGTGCATTGCTGCACCAGGGCCCCTTCAGGACCGCGCATGCACGTTCCCGCGCACGCGGCCCAGGCAAGCCGCTGGGGCGGTTCAGGTCGTCTGCTGCATCACGGTGTTTCCTGCCGGCCGGGGCGGGTGCTTGCTCCGGTGGCAGGTGGCGTGTACGAGGTGTGTCCGGTGGTTGCGTGCGGCGCTGGGCGTGTCGTGGTGGACCAGGTAGTCCGCCTTGATCGCCTGTCTGGTGACCCGCAGGAACCAGTGTTCCCAGCCCTGGGGGGACTGGGGCGGCTGGTCAGGGGTCAGCAGGTTCTCCCCGCACAGGCTGCACCGCCCGTCCTGCCTGGACAGCAGGCGCACGGTGTAAGAGTCCAGCGGGGGTTTCACCTTCAGGCGGCGGTGCGCCCAGTAATCGGCCAGGGCCGGGTCATCGGGTGATGCCCTGCCTTTGACCGGGGTGTGCCGCACGATGTCAGTCCAGGCTGGTTTCGGCAGGTAGGCGCCGGTGTCTTTATCACCGAACACCCACCGGTCACTCCTGAACTTCTCGAACTTCCGGAAATAGCGGACGACGATCCACCGTTTCGGCTTATTCGGGTGGGTCCAGCACGCCCACTTATAGGTGAGTTTCCACAGGTAGTCAGTCAGGACATGAAACACCCTGGCCGACACCACCGTCCGGTAGTAGGCGACCCAGCCCCGGACGATCGGGACTATTTTCGCCAGTACTCCTGCGACGTTGGACCCGCGGAGTGCACGGAACTCCTTCGCAAGCCTTTTCCGGAATCTCTTGATGGCCGCGACGCTCGGTTTGATGAGCAGCTTGCCGTTAGGATAGCGGCGGAGATTGAATCCGAGAAAATCGTATCCCTCGGAAAGGGGGACGATCCGGGTCTTGGCTTCATTGAACGCCAGCCCCCTCGGCTCCAGCCATCCGGCCAGCCGCGCCTTGACCTGCTCGGCTTGCTGCCTGGAATGACAGCACACGACCAGGTCGTCGGCATACCTGGTAAGCGCCGGGCAGCCGTTCTTCACATCCCCGGAATATATTCCGGGGCGGTAACGGACGCCTGCGGCCTCCTCCAGCCCGTGCAATGCGATATTCAGCAGCAAGGGCGAAATGACACCCCCTTGGGGAGTTCCCTCCTCCGTAGGGGCGAACCCTTTCCCGGCCTCGAAGACACCCGCCTTCAGCCACCCGGCGATCATTCCCTTCGCGGGGAAACCTCCGAGCATTTCCAGCAGGTGCTCGTGGCTGATCTTGTCGAACGCCGCTGCCAGGTCGGCATCCAGTATCCACACCCTTTTTGATTTCCCGTTCAGGGTATTGAACAAGGATTCTATCGCGTCGTGGCAGCCACGGCCCGGCCGGAACCCATACGATCGTGGTTCAAAACGAGCCTCCCACTCGGGTTCCAGCGCATTACGTACCCGTGCCTGATGACACCGGTCCGTGATTACCGGAATTCCGAGCGGACGCATTTTTGCCTTATCACTGGCCTTCGGTATATACACCCGCCGGGCCGGGGAAGGCTTATGCGAGCCGATGCTGGCGTGCACTTGCACCGCCATCTCGGCCCGTGCCTGGCTGGTCAGCGCGACCAGCCCGTCAATTCCCGCGGTCCTGCGGCCCGTGTTGCGCTGCGTCACCTGCCGCACGCTCACCAGCGTATTAGCCCAGCTCCGCAGCGCCAGTTTCTGCTGGTTATCCAAAACTTTGGATAACCAGCATTATGGCGACAAGGAAGTTATGCGGACCTGTCTGCGGGATGCTCGTGCGCGTCGTGCATGCCGCTGACCGGGTTCGGCATAATTCACAGGCTCTCAAGGTAGGCGAGGAGCGGGTCGGGGGCCTTGTACCGGCCCGGCTGGACGTCCGGCGGCGTGGTGCGGGCGAGGGCGCGTTCCTTCATCTCAAGATCGGCATGGATATACACCTGTGTCGATCGGGAGTCCTCGTGTCCGAGCCACAGGGCTATGACGCTGGTGTCCACGCCGGAACGCCGCAAGGTCATCGCGGCCGTGTGCCGCAAGACATGGGGGGCCAGTTTCTTGGATGCAAGGGACGGGCAGGTCTCCGCGGCGGCCGGCTTGTACCGGTTAAGGCGGGCCTGGAAGGCGTCGCGGGACATCACGCCGCCGCGGCGGGCGGGGAACAGCGGGTCAGCTGGCTGGCCGGAACGCTCGGCCAGCCAGTCGCGCAGCGCCGCCGCGGTCGGCTTGTCCAGCGGGGTGCAGCGTTCTTTCCTGCCCTTTCCCACGCAGTGCACGTGCGCTCCGGCGCCGAGGCGGACGTCATCGCAGGTGAGATGAGTGAGCTCGGAGACGCGCAGCCCGGTGCGCAGGGCGGTGAGGATCATCGCGTGGTCGCGGCGGCCGATCCAGGTGGCGCGGTCGCAGACGGCCAGCAGCGCGCCGGCTTCGGCATCGGTGAGCCAGCTGATGTCGGTGCGGGTGGCCTGGCTTCCCTCGATGGCCAGGACCCGCTGGATCTCCGCGGCGTCCTCGGGCGCCCGCAGCGCGGCGTAGCGGAACATCGAGTGGATCGCCGCCAGCCGCGCGTTGCGCGTGCGCTGGCTGTTGTTCCTGCCGGTCTCCAGGTAGCACAGGAACGCGGTGACCAGGTCGTGGTCGAGCTGGCCGAGGTTCATCTTCCACGGCGGGATGCCGGTCGCCTGCCAGGCGAAGGTGAGCAGCAGGCGCCAGGTGTCCCGGTAGGCGCTGACCGTGTGGGGGCTCGCGTGCTTCTGCGTGATCAGCTTGTCGGTGAAAAAGCCCTGCAGGACCGGGGCGAGACGGCTCATGAGGTCTCCCCGGGAATGCCGTAGGCGCGGGCCATCCGCTCGGCGGCCTGCGCCATCAGTTCTGGCGAAGCGGAGATGTACCAGTAGGTGTCGGCCGGGTCGACGTGACCGAGCCAGGTGGACAGCAGCGGCATGCGGGCATCGACGTCCGCGCCGTCCCGGTACCAGCTGACCAGCGTGGCGACAGCGAACGAGTGCCGCAGGCTCATCGGGACCGGCCTGCACCGCGGGGTCAGCGGGCGCAGCCCGGCCTGCGCGGCCAGCCGCGTGAAGACGTAGCCGAGCCGGCGCTGGTTGAGCGGGGTGCTCCGGACGGAGACGAAGAAGCTGGTCCCGGCCCGGGCCGGGAACGTCAGGTCCCTGAGCCGGGCGTAGCCGGCGAGCTCGGCGACGGTGCTGGGGTGCAGCAGGATCTCGCGGGTCTTGCCGTACTTGCCGTGCACGGTCATGACGCCGGCCTGGAGATCGACGTCGGAGACGGCCAGGGTGAGTGCTTCCCGCGGGCGAAGCCCGGCCACGGCCAGCAAGCCGATCAGGGTCCGGTAGGTCGCGGCGTGCAGCGCCGGGCGCAGGGTCGCGGCGGCGGCGATCAGCGCGGCGATGTCGCCGGCCGACAGCAGGCAGGGCGCGGGCCGGTGATACGCACGCGGCAGCAGCCCGGCGGGCGGGACCTGATGGGCCGGGTCGAGGCCGTGCAGGTAGCCGGCGAAGCCGCGGACCGCGCTCAGCCGGAGCCAGTGATAATAGGGTGCGGCGCCGGCCGGGCGGGTCGCCCACGCGACGGCCAGGCCGGCCGTCACGTGCGCGGCGCCGGCGCTGTCGAGATAAGCGGCGAACTGCCGCACCTGGCGGCCGGGGGTGACCAGCTCGAAGCCGAGTGACCGTCGCAGCGCCAGGTAGTCCTCGGCGGCCTGCCGCAGGCCGCTCATGAGGCCGCCTCCGCCCGCGCGGGCCAGGGCCGGACCAGCGCGGCCAGCGCCGTCCGGTCGACTTTGGCATAGATTGCCGTGGTTCTCGGGTCGGAATGGCGCAGGATTTCCCCGACCTCGGGCAATGACGCGCCCGCCGCGAGCAGGCCGCTGGCCAGCGAGTGCCGCAGGGCATGCGGACCGCACTCGGGGACTCCCGCCCGGCGGCAGGCACTGTGGACGACCGAGCCCAGCCCGTTGCCGGCCAGCCCCCGGAAGGGCGGCAGGACGGTGAGGAACACCGCCCGGCCCGCCGCGTGCCGCCGGTCCCGCAGGTAGCCGGCCACCGCCTCGCCCACGTCCCAGGGCAGCGGGAACGTGTCCGTCCGCCCGCCCTTGCCGTGGATCGTGACCTCGCCGGCCCGCCAGTCGAAGTCGTCGAGGGTGAGACGGGCCGTATCAGCCGAGCGGAGGCCCAGCCGGCCGTATAGCAGCAGGACGGCGTAGTCGCGGCGGCCGGTCTCAGTGGCGCGGTCACAGCTGTCCAGCAGCGCCGTCATCGTCGCGGCGTCCACCCGGGCGGGCAGCCCGGCCAGCCGCCACCGGGCCACCCGCGGAACGGCCGGCGCCAGGTCCCTCGGCACCAGGCCGCTGGCATGCAGGAAACGCAGCAGCGACCGGGCGACCTGCGCCGTCAGCACGGCACTGCCGGCGCCGCGGCGCCGCGGCTGGCTCTTCAGCTGCCGTTCCAGGATGCCGAGCACGTCCGGGCCGGTCAGCCCCGCCAGCACCTCGCGCAGCGGATCACCTGCCCTGTCCAGGAACGCCGCCGCGAAGTGGGTATAGGTCCGCACAGTCGCCTCGCTGAGGCCGCGCTCGGCGCGCAGGTACTGCTGGTAGGCCAGCGGACCTGGTCGCCGTAACGGGACCGCGCCTGGGCGTAGGTGAACGGCACCGCGCTCGCGTGCCCCTCGGCAACCGCCCACTGGTAAAACACCGACAACACGCAAATGTTCTGGTTCCACGTCGATGCGGCCCATCTGGCCTCAGCTGGGCCGCCGGCCCGGTGCGCTGCATAGGCACCCAGCACGCGCTTCAGCTGGTCGCGGGTGTCGAATACTGCGATGCCCAGCGCCAGCAGGAAGGTCATCCAGTCCCGCAGCGCCCGCGCGTACTTCGCCCAGGTGCCCGGGGCCGCCGCGCCGCTGACCGGCAGCTCCCGCAGCCACCGGTTCACCGCCACGCTCGGCCGCGGCACACCCGCGTCCTCGAAGATCAGGTCGTCATCGACCAGCTGCGGCATGCGGTCCGGGATGGCGGGCTCGGCCGCCACATCCCAGTCCTGCCAGCCGGTCCGCGAAAAGAAGGTCAGTTGCATGAGCGGCGACCCTACGGACGCGACACGCCGCCCTGCAAGCGGCAAACGCCCAGTCCATGGCACTACCGACAGGCCGCTGAGACACGGTAGCTAAGCAGAGAGAAGCAC
>WNEY01002705.1_pt1 | contig 13568 bp, 6 predicted proteins | sample 5400531 | NCBI WGS metagenome assembly WNEY01 (sample SAMN13153338, study PRJNA577476) | soil metagenome | isolation source: 200 cm saprolite under Douglas fir tree site 1 | place: USA:California | collected 2015-04-18
AGTTAGTGGTCGGGGCGCCCGGATTTGAACCGGGGGCCTCCTGCGCCCAAGGCAGGCGCGCTACCAGGCTGCGCTACGCCCCGACAGTGACTGCTTTATTCATTCTAAAGCACTTCCCAACTTTACTCCTAATCCGAGTCGTCATTTTTGGCCTCACTGTGCCAAAACTGTGCCAAATACTTTTACTGAATCGTGGCTGTGCCAGAATCCAGCGGCATCTCATTGGCTTGGCGGTTCATTTTCTCTAAGGCCTCTCGCTTCATCTGCAATTTCATCTGCGAATATTTCTTGAAGACCTTTGCGTCTCCCTGTCGAAGGAGTTGTGTAACCCACTCGTCGGCGACACCGCCTGCACTGAGCCGGGTAGCATAGGTAGAGCGCAGGTCATAGATCCTGAAGTAGGGAACTCCTGCGCGTTTCAGTGTCTTCCGCCATGCGGTCTTGAGATTCTTATGGTGACCGGACGGATTTTTGTCATGAGGTGAACCCTAAGATGGCACACATTATTTGGGCACAGCTTCCGCTTTCGTAAAAGCGTTCTTGCATCTCCTAGCAGGAGAAGGGGTCTGAGGAAGGGGCGGCGCCCAGGAGAGTTTCGCGAAATTCTTCATCAATCCGCACTGTTCGTCGTATGTCTCTTTGGGCTCACAGACGGTGAGGGTGCTCTGCGGGTGGATTGACGCACCACAAACTCAGGTTCAATCGCAATCTGCGGCACATGTTCAGATCGCCCTTCGATTTCGGCGATCACGGTGCGAGCGGCAATTCGCCCCATCCGATGGCAGATATATCGTTATAGGCAAACAGGGCCGTGAAAGGCCGCCCGCGTGACAACAGTTGCTTAGCGAACGGATAGCCGACGTGGGGCGTGGAATCTGTGCTGTCAATCCGGATGGTGAGCTCGGGGTCGATCCGGATACCCAGTTCTTCCGCCGCTTCACAGATCGCTGCCCATCGCACCGCAGAGTCTGAACTAAGGGTCTGGCCCTGTATGAAGGCTATCCGCTCGTGCCCCAGCCCCCGGAAGTGTTCCAGGGCCAGACGCGCGGCGCGTTTGTGGTCCAGAACGACGTTTGTCACACCTGGAAGATTCTGGTGCCCTGCGACGGCCACGGTGGGCAAAGACGGTACCTCCGTAATGGAGGTGTCAATTGTGATGAAGCCTTCCACGCCCCGGGACAACAGCATCTGCGAGTGGGTTAGGAGAAGTTCTTGATCGTGGCGATGAATTACGGTAAGGAAGAAGAACTTATTCTCGCGAAGACATTGCTCTATGCCGCTGATCACCATCGAGCCATAGGCGTCGCCGATCTCTTCCGCGATCACTCCGATGGTGTGCGTACGTTTTGTCCGCAGCATACGTGCAGAAAAATTAGGGCGATAATTGAGTTCTGCTGCAGCGACGCGGATGCGCTGTTTAGTGTGCTCTGGAATGCAGCGCGCAGCTGCAGAATCATTGAGCGCAGCAGAAACGGTTCCCGGGGTAAAACCGAGGTGATCCGCGATCGTCTTGAGCGTGACCTTGCGTTCAGTCTTTATCCCCGCCCTTTTCTCCGGTAATTTCACAAGCACCTCCAACCGAGTCCTTCGCCCGACGGTGAGACAACTGCTCCTGACCGAGCCAAGAACAGACCCTGCGCGAAGTAGCTGATTCTATAGGGTAACGGGTTCGGTCCGGTTTGAGTACGAGCGGCTGTGGTTTCGCCCGAGGTGAGCCTGAGCCATGCGTCCGAATGCGGGGGCGATGGCCAAAGAGCGCGGGTTAAGGGGTTAGCTAGAACGAACATGAGTACGAGTACCCCAGAGCTTTCGGAACGATACTTTTTAACACAAGCCCTTTCTTCAATAAAATAACAATTTTGTGCTTGACAACCCTCGAAGACAAAGCTAAATAGTGGCTAATACAAAAGCATTATTTCGATGCTTTGATATTTCTTCGTCCTGTGGTGGGGCCCGTCAGGTCATGGGTTTTCTAACAGATCAAGAAGCTGGCAGGGCCGAATGTCGGCCGGCCTCTTGCACATATTTCTTTCCTCGGAGGGTGCTATGCGAGTGCGACTCTGGGCAAGCGTTGTCGTCTGCTTATGCTTATTGGTTTTGGTCCCCTTTACCTCGGCGCAGAAGACCACGGGTACCATCACTGGGACAGTAACGGACCCTAGCGGTGCAGTGGTCGCCGGTGCGTCGATCACCTTGGTCAATGAGCGCACGGGCGCTACTCGTAACGCAGCAACCAACGAACAGGGCAGTTTCTCGTTCCCCGAACTTGATGCGGGGACGTATACGCTGTCGCTGAATAAGACCGGCTTCAAGAAACTTATCGAGAAAAATGTCGAACTGCACGTCGCCGACGTTACGACGCTCAACATGAGGATGGACATGGGCGCCATTTCCGAGATGGTTGAGGTGGAAGCTTCGCCTGTGCTTGTTAACACCGAGACGGGTGATGTGTCGAACATCATGACCGGCGAGCAGATTCGCGAATTGCCGATGAACGGCCGGAACTTTGTGCAGTTGACCACGCTCGTTCCGGGTGCCGCTGTCGGCGAGAGTTTCGATAACAAGAACAAAGGTTTATTTTCCGGAGTCGATATTTCGTTCAGCGGTTCGCCTGCTGTGGACAACCAGTGGACTGTAGACGGCGCAGGGAACAACGATATTGGCTCGCAGCGCACGATTCTCATCTATCCCTCCATTGACGGTATCGAAGAGTTCAAGATTCAACGTAACAGCTACGGCCCCGAGTTCGGCGGTGCGTCCGGCGCGCAGATCAACGTCGTGACCAAAAGCGGAAGCAACCAATACCATGGCGACGTCTACTACTTCGGTCGCAACGACTTGCTGAACGCGAAGAATTTCTTTCTTGGTGGGTGCGCGGGCCAGCCTGGGTGCAACAAGCAGGAGCTGCGCCGCAACGATTTCGGCTACACCATCGGGGGACCGATCAAGAAGGACAAATTATTTGTCTTCTGGTCCGAGGAATGGAACCGGCAGATAGCGGGTCGAGTTCACCACCACTGCGTCCCCACCCAGGCGGAGCGCAATGGTGATTTCTCCAATTCGATCCCCGGCTCTTCTTGTGAGTCCGCCCCCGTGGATCCCGCGAATGGTCAACCGTTTCCTGGCAGCATCATTCCTGCTGCACGTCTCAGTCCTGCGGGCCAAGCGTACCTGGCGTCCCTGCCGCTGCCGAACCTCTCAACCGCGAACTCCGAAGGAGACAACTGGGTGACGCAAGTGAAAATCCCGGTCAACTGGCGCGAGGAAAATATCCGCGGCGACTGGAACATTACAAAGAAGAACAGCCTCACGATCCGATTCACCCAAGACTCCTGGCTGAACTTTCTGCATGGGGATGAGGCGGCCGGATTGTGGGGCGACAACGACTTTCCGGCGCTTTCTGACACATGGAATCAGCCGGCGAAATCAGCCATTGCCAAGTTGACGACCACGATCGGCAACACAGCGGTGAATGACTTCCAGTTTTCCTGGTCTGGTAATCGCATTTACATCTCCCAAGCCGGCGACGACCCAACGCTGAATTCCAAGGTCAACGCGGTGATGCCGCGCCTCTTTCCATTCACTGACAAATCTCATGGCACCAATGTGCCAGAGCCTACCTTCTGGGCGGGCACCACTCCCTCGGGTCTATTAGGCATTCAGGGCCCTTGGGTGAACCGTCAGGACCTCTTTGCCTGGAAGGACGATTTTTCCAAGGTTTCCGGCAAGCACATGTTCAAGGTTGGATTCCTCTACACTCGCAACGCCAAAGATGAAACAGTTGGTGATGAGGGCGGCGAGCTGTGGGGACCAGGGGACGCCAATGGACCTGCCGTGGATTACCAAGGTCCCGGTTGGACGTCGCCCAATTTCTGTGGTGGCGGCTGGGGCGCAGGATGCAACATTGGAACAGGAAACTATTACGCCGATTACCTCCTAAGGGGAGAAACTTTTGGTTATGACGAGGTGCAAAGAAATAATTTTGCCCTGGTGCGCTGGCGCGACTATGAATTCTACGGTGCCGACACATTTAAGGTCAGCCGCCGCGTGACACTGAACTACGGAGCGCGCTGGTCTTTCATTCGGGCGCCGTATCTGGACGATAACAAGCTTGCCGGGTTTTCACCGGAGCTTTACGCGGCGGAAAGCTCGGCCCCGGCCGGCGATCCGTGCCGCGGCATGGTGCTAGCCAAGGGCGCACCGAACAACTGCGCGTCCATAGGCTCGGTGATCACGCCGGTGTTTTTTGAGAACCGGTCGCTGATCCACAACAACAATCATATGATCGCGCCGCGTGTTGGCATTGCGTGGGATGTATTTGGCACGGGACGATTTGCGATCCGTGCCGGCGTCGGCCAGTTCTACTCACGTGACCGGCTGCTGGCCATCAGCATGCGCGCCAATAACCCTCCTTTCGGAGTGGCTACGGGTGCCGTAAGAACGCTCGACGGACCCGGTCCACTTCTCCAATCTCCCAGCAATGATTTTGCCGGCAATAATGCGGGCAATCAAAGCATCTGCTCCACATCTGGATGCGAATTCGGAGCTTCTCTGGGAGGGCTGCCGCATCAGGGGCTCGATCCCAGCCAGAAGCAGGCCAACAGTTGGCAGTGGAACCTGACCACAGAAACGGCCCTTTGGCGCAACAGCAAATTGGAAATGGGCTGGGTAGCTAACCGCGGAATTCACTTGCAAAATGCGGTGGATGCGAACCAGATCCCCTTGGCCGACCGGCTGACGGCGGCCCAACTGGCTGTGACAGGGGGAACCACAACCTCCCTCCACCCCTATCCATTTCCTAGTCCAGTGGGGCAAATTACGGAATGGAGCCACACTGGCGACTCCATCTATCATTCGCTGCAGGCCATGTTCACCAACAAACTTCACAACAACTCGATGCTTCAAGTCGCCTACACTTTTTCAAAGAATTTGGGCGACACCACGTTCGGTTATGTGGGCACGGGGACCGTTTTCGCAGACAACTCCAACCACAGAGCCAATCGCGGCCCGGTCGACTTTGACCGCCGGCATGTGCTCAGCGCTACGCTGATCTATAACCTTCCGGGGCTGACGAGGTCGAACTTCTTCTTGCGACAGGTTGTAGGCGGCTGGGAATCCAACACCATCGTGAACTATGCGAGCGGGAACGCGCTGACCATTCAGGGCAATAATGGCTTGGGCGACGCCTCCGGTACAGCCACTAGCGGATCGTTTACTGGTAGACCGCTTCGTGTATTTAGCCAGCCCTGCCACCTGAGCAGTTCACCGAGAGACCAGTGGCTAAACCCGCTATCGTTTACCTGGAGCGGGTATAAGCTGGGTACATTCGGCAACACGGGCCCAGGCCAGTGTCCGGGCCCTCCGATCGACAACGTGGACTTCGCCATCAACAAGAATTGGCGCATAACGGAGAAGACAAAACTGCAGTTCCGCTTGGAAATGTTTAATGTGTTCAACCATCCCCAGTTCCGCTTCAATGGAACGAACCTTGGGTTCAACTGGGCCGGTGCTATACCCGTCGACGCCTCAGGGAACAATTGCAAGGCTACTCCGACTAGTTGTGTAGCCCTTTCCGGCGGCAGCCTCGTGGGCTTCGATTCTACTACGGGCAAGAACACCGGCGGCTTCGGGCAACCTCAATTCACGAGCCAAAGTGGCAACCGGGAGATCCAGTACGCGCTGAAGCTGATCTTCTAGCTTGTCCTGCGAGACGCAAGATCACTGAGCCGGGCCTGACGTTGGTCAGGACCGGCTCTTTTCATGCCATCGAATCGCGAGAGGAATTGCAGAATCCGTCCGGCTCCAGCCTGGACTGCGCTGCTATTGTTCTTTGGCGCAGATGTTCGCAATCGAGGCTGGTTCTCCAAGCAGGGTAGAGAGAGCGAGATGCAGCCAATTTGTTGGGACACGGGAGACACGGGACAGAGCAGGATTCGGCCCCTGACACGCCGCGCTGGCGGCTGGTATTTGCTGCTGGCCGGGCTTCTGATCTCCTTTATCGTTTCTGCGCAGCCTGTTTGGGCGCAGTCTCCGTCGCGCAGCTCGATATCCAGGCTCATCGCTCAGAACCGGCTCGACGATGCGGAAAAGCAGCTCTGGACCGTCTTGTCGCAGCAACCCGATGAAGGTTGGGCGCTTGACCTGATGGCGGACATTCGTATGCGCCAGAAGCGCACGCCGGAGGCCGAAGCGTTGTTCCGCAAGGCTCTGACGCTTGATGCCAATGATGTTCAGGCATATCGCGGTTTGGGTGAGTTGTACGGTTCAATTGGGAGCGCAGCCCAGGCCATTGATTCTTACTCCCACGTAGTCACCATCGCGCCATCCGACACTGCGGCGAATAGCGCCCTGGCCGCTCTTTACGAAGAGGCCGGCCAGTACAAGGAATCGATTGCTGCGGTCGGGCGGATCCCGGTGGCCTCGCGTTCCCCCGAATTGCTGCCTGTGTTGGCGGCGGACCATTTCGGGGCAGGTGAGCCTTCCAAAGTTCCGACCCTGTTTCGTTCCGTTGTCGGCAATGCGGACTTAGCTCCGAAAGTTCTGCTCGACTTTGTTACAGTGCTTATTCGCAACGGATATGTCGGCGATGCGGAGCACATCGTGGAGATGGCCAAGCCCGTGAAACCGTCGACAGATTACCTGCAGGCTGCTTCGCGCGTCCGTGCGGCGCAAGGAAAGCCTCAAGAAGCGCTGGAATTGCTCTCGCAAGCGCTGAAGCTGCAGCCTAAGTCTTTCGATCTGCTCTTCGGTGCGGCTCACCTCGAAGCTGAGGCGAATCGCTGGAGCGAAATGATTGATTTTCTGCGTCGTGCCGACGAGGTTCAGCCGGATCGTCCGGAGGTCCTGCTGAAGCTAAGCCTGGCGTTATTGAAAGTGGGCCGTCGTGCCCAGGCCGTTGCGGCGGCGAGAAGGCTGTATTCCATACAGCCTGATGATCCAGATAATGAGTATGTTTTTGCTTTTACGCTCGTCGAAGACGACTTGCCGCAGCAGGCAGAGCCCATTGCCCGGAAGTTGGCGGCAGCCCGTCCGAACGATGTCAATAGCCAACTGCTGCTGGCGATTGCAGAATTTAAGACGAGCGACACTGTCGCCGCCAAGCAGCAACTGCAGCGCTGCCTAGCTATCGACCCGCATTCTGCTGAGGCCCATTATTATTCCGGCTTGATTGCACGGCGCGAAGGAAATGTCGGAGCGGCACGATTGGAATTGGAAGAGGCAGTTCGGACGAATCCGGAGCATGCGGTGGCCCAGGCCGAACTTGGGACGCTGTACCTGCAGACCGGCAACTTGGAGAATGCGAAAACAGCGTTGGAGCAAGCCGTCAAAGTTGCTCCTGGCATCTCGCAGTACCATTATCATTTGAGTTTGGCGTACGGGCGGCTGGGACGTCAAGACGCAGCACAGGCGGAAATGCAGACTTACCAGAAGCTCCACCAGGCGGAGGATGAGGAACAGAGGCGCCGCGGCAACCGTTCCCCAGCCGGGACGACTCCGCAGCCTTAGCCGAGAGCACGGTTATGACGCATTAGTTTTGGAAGGAATGGATGCGAAGCGTTTGGTTTAAGAAAGTTGGGTTGTGCGTATACGGTTGTTTTGCTTTGGTGTCTGTGGCGCAAGCGCAAGGGGATGCCAAGTTCGCGGGTCAGACCGTTTCCCCGGACCAGGCTTTCCAATCAGCGCAGACATTTCAATTGGCAGGTGATTACGAGAAGGCTGCTGCTGCATACCGTGAAGCCATCGCGGGCGCGCTGCAACAACTGGGCAACTTGCGCGTTTCGGAGAAGGAGTACGCTGCAGGAATTGAACTGCTGACCCGAGCCGTGGAGATTGAACCAACGCGCGTAGCTGCATGGGTAGACCTAGCCATCGCCAGATTTGAAACGAGTGATCTCAACAATGCGAAGATTGAGATTGAGACTGCGCTCCAACAGGATCCACACGATATCCGCGCGTTGAGCCTCGCGGGCAAGATTTACTTCATGCGCGGCGAGTTCCAAACCGCGGCGGATCGGCTGGAATCGGCGGTGCAGCTGCAGCCGGATTTCGACAACGGTTACCTGCTGGCGCTGGCGGACCTGGGGCAGAAACAGACAGCTCCTGCAAGCGTAATATTCGATGAGATGCTGGCGTCGTCGAAACCCAGCGCCAGCCTGCACGTCTTGATCGGAATCGCGTATCGAGAGAACGGCTACTTTGATCAGGCTGCTCTTCACTTTGCGAAAGCGATCCAGATCGATCCTGGGAAGCATAACGTGCATGCAGCGCTCGGAATCACTAGATATCAGCAAGGAGCGGAGCATGACGCGGAGGCCCGCGAACAGTTTCTCGCCGAGCTAGCCGCGACACCCGGGGACTATACGTCGCTCTATTATTTAGGTCTGATCGCTATCCGTCAGCAAAAGACAAACGACGCGGAATCTTGGCTGCAAAAAGCGGTTGCAGCGCAGCCGGAAAGCCGGGAAGCAGACCTTAGCCTCGGCGAAGCCAGGCTAAACTCGGGTCATTTGAACGAAGCAGGCGCCGCCTTGAGAAGATCGCTGCAATTGTCCCCTGCGGAGCAGCGGAACCCGGAGGCTGCACGGGCGCACGTGTTGCTCGGGCAGGCCCTTGAGAAGTTAGGGCGACACGACGAATCACAAGCTGAACTCGCTGAGGTGAGAAAGCTGGAGGCTGAAACGGTGTCTTCCGATCCCAGCACTAGCGACGCGAAGGATCGGCCCCCCGATCTTGCCAGGTCGATAGAACTTCAGGGTGTCTTGCGGACCACTGACACGAAACAGGAGCCATTAGGTCCGAAGGAGTCCGCATACGCAGAGAGCTTACAGGACTTGGTCGGCGAAGCTTTTCACAACCTTGGTGTGATCGACGCGAGGGCTTCCCGGTTTGCCGACGCGGCGGACGAGTTTGCTCAGGCAGCAAAATGGAACCCTGCGATCGAAAGGCTGGATCGCAATTGGGGCATGGCCGCTTTTCGTGCCGAGCGTTACGACCAGGCAATTGGCCCACTGGCACGCGCGTTGCAAAAGAGCGAGAAAGATGCGGCGATTCGCCAGATGCTGGGCTTGAGTTATTACATGACCGATCAGTTCGCGAAGAGCGCGGACGCGTTCCGCCCGATCGTGGGCGAGCTGCCTGACAATCCTGGCCTGCTTTATGCCGCAGGTGCCGCGCTCGTTCGGAACGGGGATTCAAGCGCGGGCAGACCGCTCCTTCTACGAATGCAGGCACTGGGCGCAAACTCGGCGGAGGCTCACGTGATGATAGCCCAGGCATATTCCGATCAGTTGCATTTTGTCGAGGCACTTGAGGAACTCCAGCGCGCCCTGGAATTAAACGCAAAGCTAGCTGACGTACACTTCGCGATTGGGATGGTTTACTTCAAACAGGGAAAACTAGAGGATGCCGTGCAGGAATTTGGTGCGGAGCTCGCCCTGAATCCTCAGTCCGTGTCACCCAAATACCAGATTGCTTATATCCGAATGCAGCAGCATCAGGCTCAGGAGGCGATTCCTCTCTTGAACGACGTCCTGACACAAAAACCGGAGTACGGGGATGGACACTACCAGATGGGGAAAGCGCTCCTCGAAACGGGAGACGTCAGCGCAGCAATTCAGCATCTCGAAAAATCCGTGCAGCTACAGCCGAAGCAAGCCTACGGGTACTACCAATTAAGCTTGGCTTATCGTCGCGCCGGACGTACGAGTGAAGCCGATAAGGCCCTGCACACATTTCAACTACTAAAGGACAAAACGCCCAGGAAACCAGGAACGGGGGACGATGCGAATTAACCTAGTTTGCAGCGGAGCCGACAACAAGGGGAAGTTCCGCGGTCCCGAAGAAGCCGGTGCGGTTGTCACGAACACCTAGTCGCAGCGTATAGTTTCCGGCGCTAAGCTTGATTGTCACGGGCATTGGCAGGCCACTTTTTTGTATGCGGGCGAATGTTTCGGGTTTGAGAGGCGCATCAGCCTCCTGCACCTCGGCTCCTACAAGCTTGCCGTCGGCTGTGAATGCCTGGATTTGGAATTCGAGGTTACAGTAATGCTGGTTTTCGGACATGCTTTCGAAGCTGATGGTATGCGGATCAACTAGGAACTCGACCTTGACGTCGGTGTTCGGCGGAGCCGGCAGAGCCCTCGCGTAGAACAACACTGACGTAGATTCCAGGTAGTTTTTCTCAAGCGAGACCTTCATGTCGCCGGCACTGCTGCGGCGCCAGCTCTCCGGATCAATCGCGTAGTAGCCATGGCGGTGGCGGACCGACACACCATCTCGTGCGATCTTCACGTTGATGGAATGGAAGTTGCCATCCCACTTCTTGTGAACCGGATAATAGCCGACAACGTAGTAGGCGCTGCTGTCTTCCGCGCTGCTTAAGATGGCTCGGCCCAAATCATTGCCGTTCAAGAAAGATCTTCCGCCGGTTTCCTGCGCGACCTTGTCGAGACTGGCTTCCTCGCTGAAACGGCTAAAGGTCTCCCGGCCGTTCGCTTTGATGTGATCGTCGACAGTCAACTGCATGCGGCCGTTTGCGTCGCGGCCGGTTTGGCTCGGATCGGCTATGGACGTGCCTACCAGCCCGCGGGCATCCACGGTATACACGGCTATCTGCGCATCGGACAAAAGATTCGTCGTCGTTCGCACCCGGTCACCATAGGAACGATAGACATCGTAGTCGCCTGCGTCCAGGACGGAAAGGTCGATCGGAAAGGATGCGGAAAACCAGACAATAACCTTGAGGCCAGGGTAGCCCGCGAGATACCTTGCAATTGCGGAGAGCGAATCCATAGTGTGCGCCACGCGCATCTCGATGGTGTTCGCATTAACTTCCTTTTCGAAGCGGGCCAAGGCCGCTGCGATATTCATCAGAGAACGGTCTGTACCTCCGTCTGCGGCGCCTGCGCCAGGCTGTACCGCTGCACGCGTCGAACTCGGTCCCGCGTCGGCAGTGGGCGCTTGAGGTTGAACGTCCGCCGCGCCGAGCCGCCCGGCAGCGGCGGCTTGTGATTGATATTTCATCGTTGCCCGGCGAAGCAGCGATGGATCGGACGTAAAATCCTGCAGCATCGTCAGCTCATTTCCCATCGCGAACACGGCCATCCTCATTGAGGGATCGAAATGCTCGGCGAGAAACGACAGCATCTGTCGGCGGACCACTATTTGGTGCTCGACCGGCGTATTGATTCCATCCAAAAGAAGCACGACGGGGGGACCGGAGAGAGGCCGGAACTCCGGCCGGTTGGTGGTTACGTGAGCAGGCAGATGCGGAGCCTTGATACCACCCTCCAGCCTCGTCTGCTGAAATGAAAAAAAGGCAAGTTTTTGAGGCTTGCCGTCCTCAGTAATCGAGAAATCCTTTTCCGTTAGGTTCTTTATCGGATGGCCAGAAGAGTCGGTCGCGACTACGTCGATCTGAACGAGTCGGGTAGTCGCCCGAATCACTGCTGAGGAATCTGACGAGCTCTGGGCGAGCTGAGCATGCGAAGCCCCTGAAGTCGACAAAAGCATGCCGAGCACAAACCAAATCTTTGGTTGTTTGGTCATGGAGCACTGACTCGATTCGAGATAATATAGGCTTTTGTGCCGACCGGCAAGGGCTTGGTTTCCTTGTGTTTAGGCACCAAACTGGTCTGCGGGTGGGACTCTTTGGACAACGGAAAACGGGACCTTTTCAGCGCTTTGAGGCCGTCCGCTCTATTCCTGGCTCTGCTTACGTCGTGGTTACTGTCGATGGCCCAAGGCACGAGTCCGAGGGTCACAGCCCCAACTCCGGCCATCCAATTCCAAGACATTTCCAGGCAGGCGGGTCTCGCCAAATCCCACATCTCTTCTCCGGAGCAGCATTACATAATTGAATCCATGAGCGGCGGAGTTGCTATGTTCGATTGCGATGACGACGGCAAACTGGATATTGCCGTGGTCAATGGGTCTACCGTAGAACGCTTTCGAGCAGGCGGGGATCCTTTGGTGACTCTGTATCATCAGGATGGGAACCTGAATTTCCACGAGATTACACAGGCCGCTGGACTTACACGAAAGGGTTGGGGAATGGGCATTGCCGTGGCCGACTTCGACAACGACGGCAAGCTCGACATGTTCGTAACGGGATTCGGAGGCGGTGCTCTGTATCGCGGGTTAGGGAACTGCAAGTTTGAAGACGTTACGGACAAGGCCGGAGTCCGCGGCAGCGGTTTTATGACCGGCGCGGCATGGGCCGATTACGACCGCGACGGTAACGTTGACCTGTTTGTCGCCAGATATGTTCACCTGGATATCAACAAACTCCCTGAATTTGGTAGCAATGAGAAGTTCTGCCGGTACAAAGGAATTCTCGTGCAGTGCGGGCCGTGGGGCATGGAAGGGGAAAGCGACCTTCTTTACCACAATCGCGGTGACGGCACGTTCGAAGAAGTCTCCCAAAAGGCTGGTGTACACGACCCTCAGCACCGTTACGGTCTAGGGGCAGTTTGGGGAGACTACGACAACGACGGCTGGCCAGACCTCTACGTGGCAAACGATGCCGGACCAAACTTTCTCTACAGGAATAAACATGACGGAACCTTCGAGGAGGTTGGCCTCCTCACGGGAACGGCGCTAAGTGCTGATGGCCAAGAACTCGGATCGATGGGTGTGGATTTTGGCGATTACGACCATCGCGGACTGCTCGATATCTACGTCACAAACTTTTCCGATCAGGCGAACAATCTGTACCGCAACGCGGGCCCGCAAGGATTCACTGATGTCGGCTGGGCCTCCAAGACTGGTCAGTCCAGTTATCCGTACGTAAAATGGGGCACGGGCTTTGTTGATTTCACCAACGACGGTTGGCTGGATCTCTTAGTGGTCAACGGCCACGTGTATCCGCAAGTGGATGCGACACTCGGCGGGTTGAAATACCGCCAGCCGATGCAGTTGTTTCGAAACCTCCACGATGGGACCTTCGAAGACATTTCTGAAGCGGCGGGACTTAATCAGGTGCCGCTGGCTTCCCGCCGCGGTGCCGCCTTCGGCGATATCGACAATGACGGCTTCATAGACATCGTCATTCTCAATGTCGGTGAGCCGCCGACTCTGCTGCTCAACCGCTCGCGCAATTCGAATCACAAGGTGCTCCTGAAGCTTGTCGGCAAAAAGAGCAACCGCGCGGCGATCGGTGCTCGTGTCACGATTAAAGCAGCCGGTCTGACTTCGCTGGAAGAAGTGAAAGGTGGGTCCAGCTATCTTTCCCAAAGTGATTTACGCCTTCATTTTGGCCTTGGCAGCGTGGAGAAGATCGATACTCTCGAAGTACGCTGGCCTAATGGAAATAGCGAAGTACTCCGTGACGTCCCAGCCGATGCCATCTACATCATCGTCGAGGGTGAGGGTATCAGGGAATCCAGATCCTTCGCGACCGCTAAATCTCAAGCGACTCCGAAGCATTGAACATGAACTCTGCTAGATCCTTGCCTGGCGAACAACTAGGGAGGCTCGTACCATGCGTCACCTGTGAAGGAAAGCGTGTTGCTCACGATTGCAGGGTTTGTCTGGAGCTTGGGAAAGGTCATCCAAACAAATTCCTCGTG
>WNEY01002479.1_pt1 | contig 13564 bp, 9 predicted proteins | sample 5400531 | NCBI WGS metagenome assembly WNEY01 (sample SAMN13153338, study PRJNA577476) | soil metagenome | isolation source: 200 cm saprolite under Douglas fir tree site 1 | place: USA:California | collected 2015-04-18
ACGTCCTGATCGTCAACCTGCATCACATCGTGGCGGACGGCCTGTCGATGAGGCCCCTGATGGACGAGTTGGACACGTTCTATCGCGCCTTCACCGAAGGGGGCGAGCCCCGGCCGCCGGAGCTGGCCGTGCAATACGGAGATTTCGCCGAGTGGCAGCGCAACGCCCTCGCCGACGACGCGGCCCATGCTAAGCAGATCGCCTTCTGGCGCGAGCAATTGGGTGGCACGCTCCCCGTGTTGGAGCTGCCCGGCGACCGACCCCGGCCGGCCACGCAGTCCTTCGCCGGCTCGAACGTCTTCTTCGACATCCCTGCACCGCTGGCGCGGAGCGTGAAGGCCTTCGGCGAGCGGCAGCGCTGCACGTTTTTCATGACGATGCTGGCGGCGTTCCAAGTGCTGCTGCGGCGCTACTCGGGCGCCGAAGACATCGTGATCGGGACACCCGTCGCCATTCGAACGGCGAGCGAACTCGATCCGCTGATCGGCCTGTTTCTCAACATGGTCGCGTTGCGGTGCGATGTGTCGGACAATCCCACCTTTGTCGAATTGCTGGGCAGGAGCCGAGACGTCACGCTGAATGCCTTTTCCAACGGCGACGTGCCTCTCGAAGCGTTGATGAAGCACCTGAAGTTCGAACGGGATCCGAGTCGGAACCCGATCTTCCAGGTCGCGCTGCAGGTGTTGTCCACTACCGCCCCGCGCCTCGGCAGCCTGGATGTCAGTGGCTTTCATTTTGACCTCAAGTTAGCCCAGTTCGACCTGACGCTGCATCTGTACGAGGAAGCCGACCGCACGTGGGGGCGGTTTGAGTACTGCGCGGACCTGTTCGACGAGCCAACCATCGCGCGCCTGGCGACGCACTGGCGCTCGCTGCTCGAAGCGATGGTCGCGTCTCCCGAGCGCCGCGTCACGGCCCTCCCACTACTCTCCGAGCCGGAGCGCCGGCAATTGCTGGTCGAGTGGAACGAAACCGCCGCGGACTACCCGCGCGATTTGTGTGTCCACCAGCTGGTCGAAGCGCAGGTGCGACAAACACCGGAGTCTCTCGCCATCGCCTTCGAGGATCGGCGCCTCACCTACCGCGAACTGGATCGCCGGTCCAATCAGCTCGCTCGGCGGTTGCGCACGTTGGGCGCCGGCCCCGGTGTGCGGGTCGGTCTATGCCTCGACCGCTCGGTGGAGATGGTCGTGGGCTTGTTGGGCATCCTCAAAGCCGGCGCCGCTTACGTGCCGCTCGATCCTACGTTTCCGCCGGAGCGCCTGCGCTTCATGGCGGATGACGCCCACCTCTCCTTGCTCGTATCCACCGCGGCGCTGGCTGGTTCGCTCGGTGTGCCGCGCGAGCGTCAGGTGCTGCTCGACGACGACGCCACGGCCATCGCGACGCCGCCGGACAGCCAGCTATCGATGGCCGCGTATGGGGCGCGGCCCGAGGACCCGGCCTACGTCATCTACACGTCCGGTTCCACCGGCGCGCCCAAGGGCGTCGTCATCCCGCACCGTGCTGTGGTCAACTTCCTCACCAGTATGGCCCGCGAGCCCGGTCTGGCGGCCGCGGACGTGGTGGTCGCGGTCACGACGTTGTCTTTCGATATCGCCGTGCTCGAGCTGCTGCTGCCGCTCACGCGCGGCGCCACGGTCGTCATCGCGACCCACGATGCCACCTTCGATGGGCGTGCGCTCGGCTCCCTGCTCGAACGGCACGAAGCCACCGCCATGCAGGCCACCCCGGTCACGTGGCGCCTGCTGTTTGAGGCGGGCTGGACCCCTGCAGCGGGGTTCAAGGCCTTGGTCGGCGGCGAAGCCCTGCCGCGCGATCTTGCCGACCAGTTGATCGCAGGCGGCGCCGAGCTGTGGAACATGTACGGGCCCACCGAGACCACGGTGTGGTCCACCTGCGCCCGCATCACCGACACGGGCCACGGGATCACGATTGGCAAACCGATCGCCAACACCACCATCCGGATCCTCGATGCGGGGCAGCACCTGTGCCCCGTCGGGGTCCCCGGCGAACTGTGCATTGGGGGGGATGGGGTCGCCCTTGGCTATTGGAACCGACCCGAGCTCACCGCCGAGCGATTTATCCTGGACCCCTTCGGCGCGACCCCCGGGGGCACGCTGTACCGCACCGGTGACCACGCACGCTGGCGCGGTGACGGCACGCTGGAGCACCTCGGCCGTCTCGACGACCAGGTCAAGGTACGCGGCTTCCGCATCGAGCTGGGCGAGATCGAGTCCCGCATCGCGCGGCATGCCGCCGTGCGCGAGGTCGCGGTCGCGGTGCGTGAGGACACGCCGGGAGACAAGCGTCTCGTCGCCTACCTCGTGACCGAGCCCACGCCCGCCGACGTGGTCGAGGAGGTGCGCGCGCTGCTCCGCGCCGCCCTGCCGGCGTACATGGTTCCCACCCGTTTCGCCATGCTCCAGGCACTGCCGCGCACCCAGAACGGCAAACTGGATCGCAAGGCCTTGCCGCCGCCCGACGACGGAGCGACGGCACCATCCGGCGGCGTGGTCGCTCCTCGAACGCCGACGGAAGCGATGGTGATGAGCGCGTTCCGGGCCGTGCTGGAGCCCACGACGTTCTCCGTGTTCGACAACTTCTTCGATCTCGGTGGCCATTCGCTCATGGCGGCTCGGCTCATGGCGAAGCTGCGGACCGCCACTGGGCTTGACCTGCCGCTGCGCACTCTCTTCGAACGCCCGACGGTGGCCGCGCTGGCGGAAGCGATCGACGCCCTCGCGTGGGCGGCCAACTCCCGGCGCGCCCCCGCGCGGGCCGCCAACCGAGTCGAGATCGAGCTATGAGCGTGCCCGCCCTGCTCGCCGACCTGCGCCGCCGCGATATTGAGATCTGGGCGGAGGGCGACGGGTTGCGCTGCAATGCGCCGGCCGGCGTGCTTACCCCCGAACTGCGCAAACAGTTGCAGCAACGGAAGCACGACATCTTGGCATTCTTGCGCTCGGCCACGACCCTTGCCGAGCAGCAGCGGGCCATCGTCCCACTGCAGCCGCGGGGTACACGCCCCCCCATTTTTGGCGTCCCCGGACACAACGGCGATGTGTTCTGCTACCGCGCCTGGGCGCAGCACCTGGGCGACGATCAGCCCTTGTACGGGCTCCAGCCCCCCGGGCTCGACGGCCACAGCAAGCCGCTCACGCGAATCGAAGATCTGGCCGCATACTTCGCCGGCCAGATCCGCGCGTTCCATCCGGCGGGGCCTTGTGTGATCGCGGGTTTCTGCACGGGCGGCACGATCGCGTTCGAGTTAGGGCAACAACTACTGCGGGAGCGCATGACCATCAGCCTGGTCGCCTTGTTCGGCGCCCCGTATCCGACCAGATACCGGCGCCTGCCGCTCTTGCGGGAGCGACTCGGGGAGCAGGTGGCGCGAGCGGTCAGACACACCCGAGCCCTGGTGTCGCTCCCGACCCGCGACGGGCGGCGCTACATCGCGCAGAAGCTGCACGAGCGAGCGGCACGGCGTGCCGCCAATGCGCCCACCCCCTCGGACCCGGTGCTGGCCCTCCGTGCCCAGGTCGAGCGGGCGACGGTGGCGGCGGCGCGCCGCTATACACCGAGTCGCTTCGCCGGTCGCATCGGGTTGTTCCTGCCCTGCAAGGATTGGCTGCGCACGCCCAATAAGCCGCTCCGCTGGCGCTCCGTCGCGGCGCATGTCGAGGAGTATGTCGGGCCGGACGGCTGCACCAGCGACAACATGCTCCGCGAGCCCTACGTAGCGACGTTTGCCGAGCTCTTCCGACAATGCCGCGCACGGTGTGATGGTGAGGCTTGAACGGCATCTCTTCACTTGCTGCTATTCCAGCTCTGCGGCTAGTCTGAGCGCCCCCACCGCCGGGTCGATCCGCTCGGTCACCAGCCGTGCTCGCTTGAGGCCGGTGGTGAGGCGCTCGCGGAACGCGGCGGTGAGCGGCGACTGCGGCAACAGCAGGCCTCCGGCGATGGCGACCGGGACCGGGCCGGTGCCCGGAAAATGCCGGGCCAGGACGTCGGTCAACTCCACCAGCTCGCGCGCCGCGTCGTCCACCGCCCGACGCGCCACTCCCTCTCCCTCGCGGGCCGCATTGAGCACGTGGGGCGCGAGCGCCGCCATCTGGGCAGGCGTGGCCGTGGCCGTCCAGCGCACCAGGTCATCGAAGTGCTGGAGGCCGAGCGCTCCCAGCAGTCGCGCCAGCAGGGTGGAGCCCTCACCGCGGCCGTCGTGCGAGCGGGCCGCGACGTCGAGGGCGCGGCGGCCGAGCCAGTAGCCGCCGCCCTCGTCACCCAGCTGCCAGCCATACCCGCCGGCGCGGTGCAGCTCGCCCGCGGGGTCGCGCGCGTATGCGATCGAGCCGGTGCCCGCGTTGATGAGAATTCCGGGGCCGGCGCCGAACGCCGTGGCGAGGGCCACCTCGCCGTCGGCGAGCACCCGCACCCGCCGCGCCACACCGGCCTCGACGAGCGCCGCTTCGAGCTCCGCCTGCTCCTGGGCGCGTCCCGCTCCTGCGGCGCCCACCACTGCCCGCTCGACCGGCAGATTCAGTCTGGCCTGCGCGACGGCGCGCCGCGCCGTTTCGGCCAGGACGGCCGCGGACTTGGCCGCGCCGCCGGGGCGCATAGCGGCGCCGGGCCCGTCGGCCCGGCCGAGGATTTTCTTGGGTGAGCCGATCACGACCGTGGAGTGGGAGCCTCCGGCGTCGGCACCGAGGAACACAGCGGACGATGGCGTCACGTGGGGAGCGTCTGCGGTCCGGCCGTCCTGTCTGTCCGTCCCACCAGTGAGGACAGCATCCCCACCGCCACCGTCACCGCCGTCCCGAGCGGCACGTACCAGGGCCAGGCGAGACCCGGCAGCAACCGCCACGGCACTCCCAGTACGATCGGTGTCATGGCGAGGACGCTCACGACGATCGCCACGATCACGTCGCGCTCGCGGGCGCGTGGCCACAGCCCGCCCAGGAGATACGTCCCGAGCAGTCCACCGTAGGTGATCGACGCGATGCTGAGCGCCAGCTGCACGACGGGGGTGTTCTGGTTCCGGAACGCCATGGCCCCGGCGACCAGTATGGCCGTCCACACTAGGGTGAGCCAGCGGCCCACCCACAAGAGATGCGTCGGGTGGTGCCGCCCGGTGAGCGGCGCGTAGAAGTCTTGGGTGGAGGCGGAGGCCAGAGAGTTCACGGCGGAGGCGTGACTGCTCATGGCGGCGGCGAGGATGCCCGCGATCACCAGCCCGGCGAGCCCGGCCGGGAGCTGGTTGGTGGCGAACGTGGGATAGATCGCGTCGCACCGCATCGTGGGCCCCGCATCCGCACCGGCCAGCCACAAGCTCGTTCCCGCCAGCAGAAACAGCGCGAACTGCAGAATGATGAACACCCCGGAGCCGATGAGCGCGCGCTGCGCGTCACGGAGGCCCCGCGAAGCGAGGAGGCGCTGCACGATCAAGTGATCGGTGCCGTGAGAGGCTCCGGCAAGGAGCGCCCCGCCCAGGACCCCGCCCCAGAACGTGTAAAGCACCTTGAACGATGGTGTGAAGTCGAGCGCGACGAGCTTCCCGGCGTCCCAGGCCCGCGCGAACGCACCCACTCCCCCCGCGAGCTGCGTCGCGACCAGGAGGGTCGCGATCCCGCCGACGAGATAGACCCCGAGCTGGATTACGTCCACCCACACGACGGCGCGCAGGCCCCCGAACCAGGTGTAGATCACGGTGACGACGCCGATCGCCAGAATGCCGGCCGCGAGGCTCCAGTGCGTGATGATCGCGAGGGGGATCGCGGTGGCGAAGATCCGGACGCAGTCGGCCAGGGCACGCGTCACCAGAAACACGCCCGAGGCGGTGCGCCGGGCGGTCGTCCCGAAGCGCCGTTCCAGCCGCTGGTAGGCCGTATCCTGGGTCCCCTCGAAATAGCCCGGGAGCAGGAACGCCGCGACGCCGATCCGCCCCACCAGGTAACCGAACGACAGCTGCAGGAACGTGAGGTTGCCGCGCGCCGCGAGGCAGGGGACCGAGATGATCGTGAGCGCCGATGTCTCGGTCGCGACGATCGACAGCATGATGGCCCACCAGGGTAGGCCGCGGTGTCCGAGGAAATAATCGCTCGCGTCGCGCTGGCGACCGGCGAGCACCAGCCCGAACACGACCACCGCGGCGCAGTAGACCGCGATGACGGCGATGTCGAGCGGTCTCACCGGCGGTAGGGGGGGTCAACAAAAAGCCCGCGACGGGCGCGGGCTTGGAATGCCGACCAGAAGGGGGCCAACGGCCTTACACCGTGAAGGATGATCCGCAGCCGCACCCACCCGTGGCGTTCGGGTTCTCGAAGGTGAACCCGGACTCCTGGAAGTTGCTCTTGTGGTTCAGGGTGACGCCGTTCAGGTACTGGGCGCTGAAGGCGTCTACGAAGCACCGCACGCCGCCCGTCTCGATCACGAGGTCGTCCTCGGCCGGCTTGTCTTCGATGTTCAGGCTGTATTTAAAGCCCGAGCACCCGCCCGGGAGCACCGCGATGCGGAGCCCGGCCGTGTCGGGGGAGACGTTCTCTTCCGCCATGAACTTCCTCACCTCGACCGCCGCCTGCTCGGTCACCGTGAGGGTAATAGGGCTCGTGCGTTGCGTCGTGGCCATTGCGATCCTCCAATCACGTGCGAACTTAGACAGTTCCTTCGGGCAAGTCAACTCTCTGCCGCGAGGCCACCGCTGCTATGCGCCTGACGCTCGCCGACTGGCTGGTCATCGCCCTGTACTTCCTGTTCAACCTTGCCGTCGGCCTGTATTACAAGAGCCGCGCCAGCCAAAACACGGCGGAGTTCTTTCTCTCCGGGAGAAACGTGCCGTGGTGGCTCGCCGGCACGTCGATGGTGGCCACCACGTTCGCCGCGGACACGCCCCTCGTCGTCACCGGTCTGGTCGCGCAAAACGGGATCGCGGGCAACTGGCTGTGGTGGAACCTGCTCGCGAGCGGGATGCTCACCGTGTTCTTCTACGCCCGGTTGTGGCGCCGCTCCGGCGTCATGACCGACATCGAGTTCGCGGAGATCCGCTACGCCGGTCCACCGGCCGCCTTCCTGCGGGGCTTCCGGTCCATTTACCTGGGCTTGCTCATCAACTGCATCATCCTCGGCTGGGTCAACCTGGCGATGGCGAAGATCCTCCAGCTGGTGTTCGGCGTCTCGAAGGGTGAGGCGCTGTGGATCGTGGTCGGCATGATCGTCCTCACGTCTGCGATCTCGACGCTCTCGGGACTGTGGGGCGTGCTGGTGACGGATCTGTTCCAGTTCGTGATCAAGATGGGCATGGTGATCGTGTTGGCGGTCTTCGCGGTGCAGGCCGTGGGGGGGATCGACGGGATGAGGGTCAAACTCGCGGCCATCGATCAGCTGCGCGGGACCACGACCGGCGGTCAGGGATCGGTGCTCAGCTTCGTGCCCGACATCGGCTCAGCTTGGATGCCGATGATCACATTCTTCGTGTACATCGGCGTCAATTGGTGGGCCACTTGGTATCCGGGCGCCGAGCCCGGGGGCGGCGGCTACGTGGCGCAGCGGATGCTGAGCGCGAAAGACGAGAAGCACTCGTTGCTCGCCACCCTGTGGTTCAACATCGCGCATTATGCCATACGGCCCTGGCCCTGGATCCTCGTCGCCCTCGCCTCGTTGATTCTGTTTCCCAACCTCAAGGACCCGGAGACCGGATACATCCGGGTGATGATCGACTATCTCCCCTCGTCGTTGCGCGGGCTCATGGTCGCGGCGTTCGCCGCGGCCTTCATGTCGACGATCGCTACCCAGCTGAACTGGGGGGCCAGCTATCTCGTGAACGATTTCTACCGCCGCTTCGTGCGCCGTGACGCGGCCGAGTCCCATTACGTCCTGGCGTCCCGCCTGGCCACGGGCTTGCTCACGCTGGTCTCGGCGGCGGTGGCCTTTCGCATCGAATCGATCGGTGGGGCGTGGAGGGTGTTGATCATCACGGGGGCTGGTACGGGCGCCGTGCTGCTGCTGCGCTGGTACTGGTGGCGGATCAATGCGTGGAGCGAGGTCTCCGCGATGATCACGGCGTTCGTCGTGTCGGTCCTGCTGCAGACGGTGGGCGGGCTCGAGAGCGGTCGGCCACGCGACTTCGCGTACATCGTGCTCATCACCGTGGCCGTCACAACGGTGGTCTGGCTGGCCGTCACGTTCCTTACCCGTCCCGAAGCCGAGTCCACGCTCGTCGCGTTCTACCGCCGCACCCGCCCCTCGCGGGCGGGCTGGGGACCGGTGGCCGCCCTCGCTCCCGACGTGCGCCCGTCCGCGGACGGCCTCGCAAACCTGATCGATTGGGTGGCGGGTTGCGTGCTGGTGTACGGCGCGTTGTTCGGCGTGGGCAAGCTCCTGCTCCACGAGACGCTCCCCGGCCTGGTGTTGCTCGTGGTGGCCGCGGTCGCGGGCGGGGTCATTTACCGCGACCTGTCGCGGCGCGGCTGGCAAACGGTGGTCGAGTAGCGACGCCCCTCAGAGCTCCGGATGGGTCAGGGCGTCCGCCACGAGGTCGGCGACGTGGGCCCGGACGTGGAGGATCGCCATGTTCGCCCGCGTCGGGTTTACGCGGTTGGTTAGCAGGACGATGAAGAGATCGCGCTCCGGGTCCATCCACATCGACGTGCCGGTGAAGCCGGTGTGGCCGAACGAGCGCCGCGAGAGCTTCGCGCCCGCGCTCGAGTACCCTGAGTCCGACGGGGTATCCCAGCCGAGTGCCCGGGTGGAGCCCGCCGGGATGTTCTGGCGCGTCGTGAACTCCGAGACGGTCTCGGCGCGTATCAGCTGCAGTGAGTCCCACGCTCCTCCGTTCAAGAGCATCGCCGCGAAGCGGGAGAGGTCGAGCGCGTTCGAGAAGAGCCCGGCGTTCCCTGAGATGCCGCCGAGGCGTGCCGCACTCTCGTCGTGCACTTCGCCTCGGAGCCAGCGGTGTCGGAACAGGGTATCGTGCTCCGTGGGCGCGATCCGGTCGCGCAACGAAGCGGGCGGTAGGAACCTGGTCGCGGACATGCCCAGCGGTCCGAACACCCGCCTGGTGAGAAATCGGTCGAACGGCTCGCCCGTCACGCGCTCCACGGCTTGCATCAGCACGATGGCGCTCAGGTCGGAGTAGGTGTAGCTCGTGCCCGGCGACGTCACGAGGGTCGTCGTGTCCACGGCTGCAAGCGCCGCGGCGCGGGTGGCGGTGGAGTCGTACAGCGGGAGATCGGGAACGAGGCCCGCCGAGTGGGTCAGCAAGTGTCGGACGGTAACGCGATCCTTCATGGACCCGCGGAACTCGGGCACGTAGCGTGCGATCGGTGCGTCGACGTCGAGCTGGCCCGAATCGACCAGCAGCATGCAGGCGGTGGTGAGGCCCACGACTTTCGTGAGCGAGGCGATGTCGTACAGCGTGCCGGCGTCCACCGGACGCGGGTCAGCGACGCCGTAGTGGCCCACCGGCGCAAGCAGTGCGAGCCGGCCGTGGCGTCCCACCGCGAGCACGGCACCGGGGAATGCACCGCTGTCCACTTCGGCCCGGAGGTACGCGACGATGCCTGCGAGGCGCGTGCTGTCGAAGCCCAGGGAGGAGGGCGGAGCCAGCGGGATCCCCGCGGTCGCCGGGACCGGCGTAGCCTCCCTGGCGCCTCTCCCGCCACACGCGGTGATCAGGGCGGCAAGCGTGAGCGTGACGCGGCGCCTCATGGCCGTATGGCGGGGACGCTCACGCCCCAGCCGAGGGGGTAGTCGGGCGGGATGCGAGTGGGGAGGTGGCCGCCGATCGGCACGCGGCCGAGCAGCGCGAGCGCCACGGCGCGCTCCGATGCCCGCACGCCGCTCCACGCGATGAGGTAGGACCGCACCGTGGGCGTCTGGTTGAGGAGGTAAGGGCTGCCGAGCGACACCAGCACGGTGGGGCGGCTGGCGTCCGTCAGTGAGATGAGCTGCGCGAGGGAGTCCGGAAGGGCGATGTTTCCCTTCCACGAAATGGGCCGCACGTTGGCGACGAACACCGTGGCCGGCGCCCGCGCGATGACCGCCCGGGCCGAATCGTACGACAGGGTCCCCGACATGGGCCACAGGCGGAAGAAGTCCACCGTGTCGCCTCCCTGCCGCAACAGATCGGTGAGGAGCGCGCCGACGCTCGAGTTCTGCTCGTCGGCGTACGCGATCAGGGCCAGGCGGCGGGGCCGCGCCCGCAAAGCGTGCAGTCGTCCGCCCACGTCGCGCACCAGCGTGAGCGAGCGTACCGCGAGGTCATTGGCAGCGTCTTGGAAGCGCCTGCTGCCGACCACGAGGGGGATCGAGTCGATCGGGACGGTGCGGTGCTCGAGCAGGCCGAGCCGACGCTTGATCTCGAGCACCCGGCGCACCGATTGCGCGAGCCGCTCACGCGTGACGCGTCCGGACGCCACCGCCGCGGTCATCGCGAGCACCGCGGAGTCGGCGTCGGCGGGGATGAGCAGCAGGTCCGAGCCCGCGAGAAACGCCCGTACCGTCGCTTCGCCGGCGCCGTACTTCGCCACGATCGCGCCCATCATCAGGGCGTCGGTCACGACCAGGCCGGGGAAGCGCAGTGAGTCGCGCAGCAGCCCGGTGAGGACGGCCGCCGACAGCGTCGCCGGTTCGTTCGAACCCGTGAGAGCGGGGAAGGCGATGTGCGCGCTCATCACCACGTCCGCTCCGGCGGCGATGCCGGCGCGGAACGGGACGAGCTCGAGCGAGTCGAGGCGGGCGTATCCGGCGGTGATCACAGGGAGACCGATGTGGGAATCGGTCTCCGTGTCCCCGTGGCCGGGGAAGTGCTTGAGCGTGGCCAGCATGCCATGCTCGTGCAGACCCCGCACGTACTCCGCCACCAGGCGGGAGACGGTGCGAGGGTCCTCGCCGAACGAGCGGATATTAATGATCGGGTTCGCGGGGTTGTTGTTGACATCTGCATCAGGCGCGAAATTGACGTGGATGCCCACGGCCCGGCCCTCGACGGCCGCGGCCGCGCCGATCGTAAAGGCGTCGTGCGGATCGCCGGTGGCGCCGACCGCCATGATCTGGGGGAACGCCGTCGCCCCCACCACGCGCATCCCTGCGCCCCACTCGAGATCGGCCGAGATCAGGAGGGGCAAGCGGGATCGTAGCTGCAACGCGTTCAGCTTGGTGGCGATGTCGAGCGGGGAGCCGACGGAGATGATCAGCCCGCCGATTTCGAGCGAGTCTACCCACCGGGCCGCCACCTGATAGAGCGAATCGTCCAATGCGGTGTAGCTTCCCGAGAGCCACGGGATGACGAGCTGCCCGACCTGTTGGTGCACCGTGAGGCCGGCGAGCAGCGAGTCGACGGACACCACGGGGACGGAAGACGAGGGACGGGGGACCGGTGTGGCCGTCCGTCTGACTGTTTGACCGCCGGAACACCCCAGCACGGCGGCAACGACCAGGAGCCTATGCGCTCGCATTGTGTCTCGCTGTTGGTGGTGATTGCCTGCGCCCTCTCCCTGTCGCCGCGGGTGGCGGCGCAGGTACGACCGGGGATCGAGGTCCTGCTGACGGACTCGATCAGCGTCGTCGCCGGCAAGCGCGTCGCGCTGCTCACGAACCAGACCGGCGTGGACCGCCTGGGGCGACGCGATATCGACCTGTTGCGCGGTACGCCGGGCGTCCGGCTGATGGTGATCCTGAGCCCGGAGCACGGACTCCGCGGCACGGAAGACCGCGCCGGGCTCCCCGATGCCGTCGACTCGGCCTCCGGCCTACCAATCTATAGCCTCTACGGTGGCACGCCGCTGTCGGCGATCGCGGCGCTCGATTCGGTGGACGTCGTGCTGGTGGATTTGCAGGACGTCGGCGCCCGCTACTATAGCTACCCGACCACGACAGTTCTGGTGATGCAGGAAACGGTGCGCCGCGGCAAGCCCGTGGTGGTGCTCGACCGTCCGAACCCGATCGGCGGTGTCGCGTCCCAAGGCAATATTCCCGCCGCCCCACGCTCCGTGGAGCGCGTCTTCGACTTCCTCGGCGTGCCGATGCGGCACGCCATGACGATCGGCGAGCTCGCGCGGTTCGCCAACGACGCGCTGGGGATTCACGCCCGGCTCACCGTGGTCCCGGCGCTGGGCTGGCGCCGCGCGATGTTTTACGACGACACGGGACTACCCTGGGTGCGACCGTCGCCCAACTTACCGGATCTGGAAAGCGCGCTCCACTACCCGGGGACGTGTCTGTTCGAGGGTACGAACCTCTCGGTCGGGCGCGGCACGGCGTTCGCGTTTCAGGTGGTCGGTGCCCCATGGCTCGACACCGGGGCCGTGCTGCCGCGGCTCCGGGGTGGGGGACGGTGGGCGCAGGAAGGATTGAACGGAGTGGAGCTCTCTGGCGTGGCGTTCACTCCGCATGGACCGACCGATGGGAAATACGACGGCCTCGAGGTGCGGGGTATCAGGCTGCACGTGACGGATCGACGGCGCTACGATCCGACGCGCGCCGCCGCCCTGGTTCTCGCGGCGATCCGAGCGGCCCAGCCCGATTCGTTGCGTTTTGATGCGGCCCGGTTCGATCGGCTGGCGCAAGGCGCGGAGCTGCGACGCGCGATTTTGGCGGACCGCACGGCGGACGCCATCTGGCGGGAGTGGGACGGACCGCTCGCGCGGTTTCGGCGCCTGCGCGCCAAGTACTTGCTCTATTGAGACTTTTGCCGCGCTCGGCTACCTTCCCCCGGCCATGAACCTGATCCCCCAGAGTGTGCGGGATGGCTTCGGGAAATTGATCGATCCCCTCGCCGCCCTCTTCATCCGTCTGCACGTTCGCCCCAATCTCATCACCACCGTCGGTACCCTCGTGATCATCGGGTCGGCGACGGCGTTCGGCCTGGGGTGGGTTCGCTCCGGAGGTTTCCTGCTGCTCGTGTCGGGCGTCTTCGATATGGTGGACGGCCGCGTCGCGCGGCGGGCGGACATGACCACGACCTTCGGGGCGTTCTACGACTCGACGCTCGACCGGGTGGGCGAATCGGCGCTGTTCTCAGGGATCGCGGTGCACTTCCTGCGGGGCGGGGTGCCCCCTGAGCGCCTGACGCTCGCGGTGGTCGCGTGCCTCATCGCCCTGGCGGCGTCCTTGATCGTGTCCTACACGCGGGCCCGCGCCGAAGGATTGGGCCTCACCGCCAAGGTGGGCATTGCGCAGCGGGCCGAGCGCGTGCTGCTGCTGGGCGCTCCGACGCTGTTTTTCGGGGCCGGGAACCATGGATCGTTGTTGTTTTGGATCGTCGTCGTGCTGGCGCTCGCCACGTCCCTGACGGTGGTGCAGCGCGTGCGCTACGTCGCGCGGGCGGCCGGGGAGCCTTCCGCGCGGCGACCCTCCCGCCAGCGCGACACACTCCCGGGCCACGCGCCCGCGCTACAATCTCGGAAAGGACCGTAATAGTGGCAGTCGAAGCCGGTCGGGACATCGCGCCCGCCAAAGGAAAACTGGGCGTGATGCTCGTGGGACTGGGTGCGGTATCCACGACGTTCATCGCGGGCGTCGAGACCGTGCGGCGGGGCAGGGGGCTGCCGATCGGGTCGCTGTCGCA
>WNEY01002482.1_pt1 | contig 13552 bp, 13 predicted proteins | sample 5400531 | NCBI WGS metagenome assembly WNEY01 (sample SAMN13153338, study PRJNA577476) | soil metagenome | isolation source: 200 cm saprolite under Douglas fir tree site 1 | place: USA:California | collected 2015-04-18
CGATCCCATACAGCAGGAAGCCGGACGCGAACGCCCCGAGCAGGAAGTACTTGAGCGCCGCCTCGGCGGCGGGGGCGCTGTGGCGGTTGATCCCCGCGAGCACGTAGACGCATACGCTCATCAGCTCGAGACCGAGAAACACCACGATCAGATCTTCGCCGCCCGCCATCAGCATCATACCCAGCGTCGCGAACAGGACCAGGACGTAATACTCGGGGGCGAGCAGGTGCTCGCGCTCGAGGTAGTGGAACGAGACGAGGACCGTGAGCGCGGCGGTGCCGAGGAGCAGCCAATCGGACACGAAGCGGAAGTCGTCGGCGGCGATCATGGCCGGGATGCCCACCGCGTGCGCACCGTTCCACCACAGCCACCAGGTCGTCACCGCCGCAGCCCCGAGGCCCGCGAGGGTCGCCGCGCCCGCCGCGCGCAGGTCGGCGACCGTGCGATGACGCCACGCCACGAGCAGCAGCACGCCGAGCCCGGCGGCCGTAAGCACCAGCTCCGGGGCGAGCGCCGTCATCAGGTCGGCGTAGCTCGAGAGATCGAGATTCATCGGCCGGCCGTCATGGCGGCGGCGGAGGCGCGCACCGACTGGATGAACTGCAGCGCGGCCGGCTCCGTGCGCCGCAGGATCGGCTTCGGGTACACCCCGATCCACACGATGCACGCGACGAGCGGCAGCAGCACCGCCAGCTCGCGCGGCGTCAGGTCGGGCAGCCGCTCGTTCTCCGGCTTATCGAGCGGGTTGTAGATCACGCGCTGCAGCGCGGGCAGCAGGTACATGGCGGCGACGATCACGCCGCCGGCGGCGATCGTGGCCGCCACCGGGTAGGTCCGGAAGGCGCCGAGCAGGATGAGGAACTCCCCCACGAACCCGTTAGTGGCCGGGAGCCCGATCGAAGAAAGCGACACGAGCGTCAGCACCGCCGCGAGCAGGGGCACGACTCTCGCGATCCCGCCGAAGGCGGCGATCAGGCGCGAGTGGCGCCGCTCGTACAGCATCCCGGCGAGAAAGAACAGCGCGCCCGTCGAAATGCCGTGATTGATCATCACCAGGAGCGCCCCCTGCACGCTCTGCAGCGTGAGCGCCCAGATGCCGAGCATCACGAAGCCGAGGTGGGCGACCGACGAGTACGCGATCAGCTTCTTGAAGTCGGGTTGCACCATCGCGACCAGACCGCCGTAGATGATCCCGACCAGCGCCAGCACGACGATCGCCGTTTGCACCGCCGGGTGCAGGGCCACCTGCGGGAAGAACGGCACGGCGAAGCGCAGGAACCCGTACGTGCCCATCTTCAACAGGATCCCGGCGAGGAGCACGGAGCCGGCGGTCGGCGCCTCGACGTGCGCGTCCGGCAGCCACGTGTGAAACGGAAACATCGGGACCTTGATCGCGAACGCCAGGAAGAACGCGCCAAACAACCAGAAGGCCACGGGGCCGAGCGCGCCCGGGGTCGTCATCAGATAGGCGTAGGAGAACGAGATCACGCCCGTGCGCTGGGCCGTGAGATACACCAGGGCGAGGATCGCGACCAGCATCAGGAGCGACCCGAAGAACGTGTACACGAAGAACTTGATGGCCGCGTACAGGCGGTTCTCCCCGCCCCACACCCCGATGATGAAGTACATCGGGATCAGCATGACCTCCCACATCACGTAGAACAGGAAGAGATCGAGCGAGACGAACACCCCGAGCATTCCCGCCGTGAGCAAGAGCATCAGGGCGTAGAAGCCACGCTCGCGCGTCGTGATGTAGCTGTAGCTCCCCAGCACGGAGAGCGGCACGAGGAAGGTCGTGAGCAGGACGAGGAACAGGGAAATCCCGTCCACGCCGACGGCGTAGCGGATCCCCCAGGCGGGAATCCACGGGACATCGAGCTGGAACTGCATGCCGCCCGCGGGCACGAAGGTCCACCACAAGGGCAGTGCGATGGCGAACTCGGCGAGGCTCGCGGCGAGCGCGACGTGCTTCGCCCAGCGCGTCGGCACGAGCAGCACGAGCAGCGCCGCCAGCGCGGGCCACGCGATCAGCGCGGTGAGCACCCCTCGCTCGTACACGGGTTACCGCACCGCCGCGCCGAGCACGGCCAGGACGCCGATCACGAACAGCACCACGTAGAAGCCGACTTCGCCGGTCTGCAGCCGGCTCCCCACCCACCCGAGCGCGCGGGACGCGACGGCGCTGCCGTTCACGAGCAGGCCGTCCACCAGCCGGGCGTCGACGACCTTCCACAGTACCTCGCGTGACAGCCACATCACGGGCCGCACGAGGACGGCGTCGTACAGCTCGTCCACGTACCACTTTTTCCAGAGCACGCGGCCCAGCCCGGTCTCGGGTGGCGCGAGCCGCGCCGGCACCAGCGCCTCCGGCTTGAGGAGTCGCAGGGCGCCGACGATTCCGACCGCGGCCACGGCCACGGCGCCGAGGACGAGCGCCCACTCGGTGGCACGCGATAGCTCGGCCGCGGGTTGCAGGCGGTCGGCGGCCGCGGTGACGGGCTCGAGCCAGCGGTGCAGCCACGTGCCCCCGCCGAACAATGGCGACACGTTGAGCGCGCCGCCCGCGAGCGTCAGCCCGCCCAGCGCGACGAGCGGCCCGGTCATCACCCACGGGGCCTCGTGGAGGTGAGCCCGGGCGCCTTCTCCGGTCCGGTTCGGGCCGTGGAAGGTGTAGAGCATCAGCCGGGTCATATAGAACGCGGTGAGCAGGGCGGCCGCGATGCCCATGGCCCAGAACGCGTACCAGATCGGGCGGACCGCGCCCTGTGCGAACGCCGCGCTCAGGATCTCGTCTTTCGAGAAGAAGCCGGCCAGGGGCGGCAACCCCGAGATCGCGAGCGTCGCGATCCACATCAGGGACGCGGTCCAGGGGAGCTGGTGCCGCAGGCCGCCCATGTTGCGCATGTCCTGGGCATCGTCATGGGCGTGCGTCGCGTGGTAGGCGTGGTGCATCGCGTGGATCACGCTGCCCGCGCCCAGAAAGAGGAGCGCCTTGAAGAACGAGTGCGTCGCGAGGTGGAAGATGCCGGCGGCGTGCGCTCCCGTGCCGACGCCGAGGAACATGTAGCCGAGCTGCGAGATGGTCGAATAGGCGAGCACGCGCTTGATGTCCCATTGCTTCAGGGCGATCGTCGCCGCGAACAGCGCCGTGAGGGCACCGACGCCGGCCACCACGGCGCTCGCGACGGGCGCGAGTGCGAACAGCACGCCGCACCGCGCCACGAGGTACACGCCGGCCGTGACCATCGTGGCGGCGTGGATCAGCGCCGACACCGGCGTCGGGCCCTGCATCGCGTCGGGGAGCCACGTGTACAGGGGGATCTGGGCGGACTTGCCGGTGCAGCCGAGGAACAAGAACAGCGTGATGGCGGTGATCAGCGCCCCGCCCGGGGGGAAGGTGCCGGCGGCGCGGGAGAACACGTCACCGAAGTCGAGCGAGCCGGTGGCGCGGAACAGCAGGAACATCGCCACCAGGAACCCGACGTCCCCGATGCGGTTGACGATGAACGCCTTCTTCCCGGCATCGGCATTGATCTGCTCGTTGAACCAGAACCCGATCAGCAGGTAGGAGCAGAGCCCCACTCCTTCCCAGCCGACGAACATCACCGGGAAGCTCGCGCCCAGCACCAGCATCAGCATGAAGAAGACGAACAGATTGAGATACGCGAAGTAGCGCGCGTACCCGGGATCGTCGTGCATGTAGCCCACGCTGAACAGGTGGATCAACGCGCCGACGCCGGTGACCACGAGGATCATCACGGCCGACAGCCGGTCGAGCTGCAGCGCGAAGTGGACCTGCAGGTCGCCCACGGGCAGCCATTCCCAGTAGCGCTGCACGACCGGCTCGCCGCCCGGAAGCCGCGCGAACGCTACCACGGCGCCCGCCGCGGCAGCGAAGGCGAGGAGCAGCACACCGACGCCGATCAGCGATACCGCGCGCTTCGCCCCGGGTCGGGTGAGCGCCAGGGCGCCGTTCAGCACGAAGCCCGCGAGCGGCAATGCCGGCACCAGCCAGAGGGCGTCGAGCAGCGAGCCGGGCATCACCCTTTGAGCAGGTTGATGTTCTGGAGATTCAGCGTCTGGCGGTGGCGGTAAATGGCGAGGATGATCGCGAGGCCGACGGCGGCCTCGGCGGCCGCGACCGCCATCACGAAGAACACGAATACCTGGCCGGCGACGCCGAGCCGCTGCGCCAGCGCCACGAACGTGAGGTTCACGGCGTTGAGCATCAGCTCGACGCACATGAAGATCACGATCGCGTTCCGGCGCAGCAGCACGCCGGCGACGCCCAGCGCGAACAGCACGGCCGAGACGAGGAGGGCGGGTCCGAGCAGCATCACAGCCTGCGCTTGGCCAGGACGACCGCGCCTACGATGGCAGCGAGCAGCAGCACGCTCGTGATTTCGAACGGCACGAGATACGCGTCGAACAGCGGGCGCGCGACGCTCCCCACCATCCCCTGCTCTGCGGCCGCGCGGGCCATCGCGTCCGGCGGCAGCAGGATCGCCGCCGGAGGACCCGCCACCCGCAGCACGCCGAGCTGGAAGCCCAGCACGCCCGCGAGCGCCACGCCCACGGCCAGGCCCAGCGGCCCCTTGATGTCGGTGGCGGCCTGGCGACCCAGGTTGAGCAGCATAATGACGAACAGGAACAGCACCATGATGGCGCCGGCATACACCAGCACCTGGAGCACCGCGATGAATTGGGCGTCGAGCACGACGAACAGCGCGGCGAGCGAGAACAGCGTGACCACGAGCCACAGGGCGCTCGCCACCGGGCTGCGGCGGGTGATGCAGAAGACGGCGCTCCCGATCGCGAGACCCGCGAACGCCCAGAAGATGATCACGCTCCCGCTCACGGCCTATTCGCCCTTCGGATCGGAGGGGTCCCACAGCGTCGAGACGGGGTGCGTCTGCGCGCACAGGCGCTCCAGGTCGTACACGAACCGGTCCCGCGAGAACTCGGAATTCTCGTAGTGCACGCCCACGTGGATGGCCTCCTCGGGGCAGACCTCCTGGCAGTAGCCGCAGAACACGCAGCGGAACTCATCGATCTCGTAGATCAGCGGATAGCGGTTGCCCTGCTCGTCCTCGCCGGGCACGAGCTTGATGCAGTTGGCGGGACAGATTTGCGGGCACAACCCGCAGGCCACGCACTTGGCGCGTCCCTGCTCGTCGGTGAGCATGCGGTGCGTGCCCCGCCAGCGGGGGGAGAGCGTCCAGTCCCGGGTGCTCTTCTCCTCGGGGTACTGCATCGTGACCTTGGGCCGAAACAAGTGCTGCAGCGTCAGCACCATGCCCTTGAGCGTGGCCCGCACGTACGACACCTGCGCCCCCGGCCGCCGCATCACCTTGACGCCGATCGCCATCAGGCGCGCCCGCCTTCCGGCGCCACCGAGCCCGCGACGATGTGCCCGCGGTCGAGCACGAAGAACAGCGGGATCGCGAGCAGCACGTTGAGGGCGAACAGCGTCAGCGCGAACCGCGTGTCGTACGTCCAGGCGAGCCGGTCGTGGAGCAACCAGATGGCGGTCGCGATCACGGACAGATAGCCGAGCGCGAGCGGGAGCATGACCTTCCAGCCGAGCGCCATCAGCTGGTCGTACCGGAAGCGCGGCAGCGTCCAGCGCACCCAGATGTAGAGGAACAGGAAGAACAAGACCTTGGCCGAGAACACCGCCAGCGTGGCGAGCGTCTTCCACACCGTCCAGGGCGGCGTGTTGTCCCACGTCGTGAAGGGGACGTCCCAGCCGCCGAAGAACAACGTCGTCATCAGCGCGGACGCCGTCACCATGTTCGAGTACTCGGCGATGTAGAACATCGAGAACTTCATCGCGCTGTACTCGGTGTGGTAGCCGGCGATGAGCTCGGCTTCCGCCTCCGGCAGGTCGAACGGCAGCCGGTTGGTCTCGGCGAACGCGGCGACGACGAAGATGAAAAAGGCGAGCGAGAGCGGGAACACGTTCCACGTGAAGAGCGACGAGGACTGCCGCGCGATCACCTCGGTGAGCGTCACGTTCTGGGCGAGGAGCAGCACCGCCACGGTGCTCATCCCCATCGCGATCTCGTAGGAGATCATCTGCGCCGAGGCCCGCAACCCCCCCAGGAGCGAGTACTTGTTGTTGGACGACCACCCCGCGAGCACGATGCCGTACACCCCGAGCGAACCGAAGGCGAGAATGTAGAGGAAGCCGACCGGCAGGTTCGCGACGACCATGTCGACGTCGCCCCAGCGGGTGGGGAGCGGTGCGGCGAAGGGGATCACCGCGAACGCGAGCAGCGCCGGCACGAAGGACATGGCCGGCGCCAGCAGGAACAGCGCCTTGTCGGCCTGCGCGGGGAGCGTCTCCTCCTTCATCAGATTTTTCAGGCCGTCGGCCGCGGGCTGCAGCAGTCCCTGCGGGCCCACGCGGTTCGGACCGAGCCGATCCTGCATCCAGGCACAGATGCGTCGCTCGGCGAGCGTGAGCAGGGCCACGCCCACCATGATCGCGGTGAAGACCACGATGATCTTGATGATCGAGCTGACGATGAAGAACGTCACGCCGGCACTCCCGCGCCGACGCTCACCCGCTGGCCCACGAGCCCGACGCTCGAGTAGGAGAGCCCCGCGAACGGCGCGACCCTTTCCGCTAACACGTCGAAGGCCGCTGAGGCGCTCGCCAGGTGCTCGCCGCGCCGCAGCGTGACCAAGAGCTCCGAGAGCACCCACCACGCCGGGCGGGCCATCCCGGGCGCCGGCTTGGCCTGGAAGTAGCGCTGCACGCGCCCGTCGCGGTTGACGAACGTCCCGTCCTCCTCGGCGACGTTGGCGATCGGCAGCACCGCCTCGGCGCCACGCGCGCCTTCGGGGAGCACCGTTCCCACATAGATCAGCGCCCCCGCCGTGCGCACCGCGACCTCGGGCTCATCGAGCACGAGGACCACGGCGGCCGATTCCGCCGCCGCCAGCACCGCGGGATAGTCGCGACGGTAGCCTAGGAGCTCCGCCCCCGTGCCGTTGGGCGCCCGCTCGGCTCGGAGCGCCAGGTCCGGCACGCCGGGCAGCGGCGCTTCCTCTCCCATCACGACCTGGAAGGCGCCCGTCCAGTCGAGCCCCGCTCCCCCCCCTCCGAGCAGCTCGCGCGCGAGGAACAGCGCCTCCGTCGACGCGCGCGGCGAGACGAGCGCCACCGCACGGCCGGCCGCGCCCCGCAGCCGTGTGGCCACGTGCTCGACCGCCTCGTCCCAGTCCGTGGCGCGCAGCTCGCCGTCCCGCCGCACGAGCGGCGCCTCGATCCGGTCGCCGCGATTCATCCAGCGGTAGTTCATCCGACCGTGATCGCAGATGAAGTAGCGGTTCACCTCGAGGTTGGGGCGCGGGCGCACCCGCACCACGACGTTCTCGCGCGTGTCGAGCGTCACGTTGCATCCCTGCGAGCAGCCGGTGCACACCGCCGCCGTCTTGTCGAGCTCCCAGGCACGCGCCTTGTGCAGGAAGTCTTTCGAGAGGAGCGAGCCCACCGGGCAGAGATCGACGACGTTGCCAGCCCAGGGGTGATCGAGCCGCTCGTCCGGATGGATCCCGATGTACGCCCGGTCGCCCCGCTCCGACACGTTCAACACCGGCTCCTTGGCGACGTCCTCCATGAAGCGCACGCAGCGCGTGCACAGGATGCAGCGGTTGGGGACGTACAGCACGTCGGGCCCGAAGTCCTCGACGGGGTTGAAGCGCTTGGCGTAGTCGGGGCTGTAGCGCGTCGCGGGGCGGCCTTCCTGGAACGTGAAGTCCTGCAACTCGCACTCGCCCGCCTGGTCGCAGATCGGGCAGTCGAGCGGGTGATTGATGAGCAGGAACTCGAGCACGCTCGTGCGGGCGCGCTTCGCCTGCTCCGCCTGCGTCTTCACCACCATGCCCTCGGTCGCCTGCGTGGCGCATGCGATGGCGAGCTTGGGCTGCTTCTCGATCTCCACGAGACACATGCGGCACAAGCCCGCGACGGGAAGCCCCGGGTGATAGCAGTAGTGGGGGACGAGCACGCCCGCCTGCTTCGCGGCCTCGATGACGAGCGTCCCCTTCGGCACGCTCACCGGCACCCCGTCGATCGTGAGATTGACCACGTCGTCGGGCATCAGGCCGCCAGCACCGGGTGCTTCTTCCCGGAGAGGTAGGCTTCGAACTCGCTCCCGAACTTCTTGATCCCCGACACGATCGGGGCGGCGCAGGAATCGGAGAGCACGCAGATCGTCTTGCCCGTCATGTTCTCGGAGAGATCGAGGAGCAGGTCGAGGTCGGCCGCCTTGCCCTGCCCTGCGAGAATGCGTTCCAGGATCTTGGTGGCCCACGCCGTGCCTTCGCGGCACTGCGTACACTGGGCACAGGACTCGTGCGCGTAGAAGCGCGCCAGGCGCATGATCTGGTAGACCATGTCCGCCGAGTCGTCGAACACGATCACGCCGCCCGAGCCGAGCATCGAGCCCTGTTCGACCACGCCCTCGTAGTCGAGCAGGCAGCGCTCGCTCTCTTCCCGGTTCAGGATGGGGACGGACGAGCCGCCCGGGATGCAGGCCTTGAGGGTCCGCCCCGGCGGCATCCCGCCGCACAGCTCGTACAGCAGGTCCTTGAGCGGAAAACCCATCGTGACCTCGTAGTTGCCGGGCTTCTGGATGTGGCCGCACACCGAGAACAGCTTCGTGCCGGTGCTCTTCGGGCTCGAGAGTGCGAGTCCCTTGTACCAGGCCGCGCCGTTCTGGAGGATGTGCGGCACCGCCGCGAGCGTCTCGACGTTGTTGATGGTCGTGGGCATGCCGAACACGCCGAACGCGGCGGGAAAGGGCGGCTTGATCCGCGGATTGCCGCGCTTGCCCTCGATCGAGTTCATGAGCGCCGTCTCTTCACCGCAGATGTAGGCGCCCGCGCCGCGGTGCAGGTGGATCTTGATCTTGCCGAACACGCCGGCCGCGTTCGCCTCGGTCAGTGCCCGCTCCATGATCGCGTAGGGCTCGGTGAACTCGCCCCGGATGTAGATGTAGGCCACCTCGGCCTGGATCGCGTGCGCCGCGACGGCGGTACCCTCGAGCAGGGCGTGCGGTGTCCACCGCATGATCTCGCGGTCCTTGAAGGTTCCCGGCTCCGACTCGTCGGCGTTCACACACAGGTAGTGCGGCTTCTTTTTCTCCTTGGGCATGAACGACCACTTGAGGCCGGTGGGGAACCCGGCCCCGCCCCGTCCGCGCAGCCCCGACTCCTTCACGACGTCGGTGACCTTCGCCGGCTCCATCGTCAACGCCTGGCGCAGGACCTCGTAGCCGCCGCGCTTCACCCAGCCTTTGTAGGTGCGCGCGTCGACCTCGCCGAAGTGCTTGGACAGGAGCACCGTTTCTTTGGGATGCGGTTTGTGGGGGAATCCCATCACGACTCCTGAATGCGGAATGCGGAGTGCGGAATGCGGAATGTATCGCGCCGGTGTCGAGCTCGTGAACACGCCACGCGGATCGAACGTCCCCCCTCCATTCCGCAATCCGCATTCCACACTCCGCATTTGGTCTTCACTTGTACTTCCTCACGAGTTGCGGGACTTTTTCCGGCGTCACGCTCTCGATGAAGTCGTCGTCGATCAGCACGGGCGTCGCGAACCCGCAGGCGCCGAGGCATTCCACTTCGATCACCGTCCACTTGCCGTCGGGGCTCGTCGCCCCGAGCTCCTTGGCGCCGGTCGCTTCGAGCAGCGCCCGGACCACGGCCTCGGCGCCACACAGGTTGCAGGGCGAGGTCGTGCACACCTGCACGAAGTGCTTCCCGACCGGGTGCTGGTGGAACATCGTGTAGAACGTCACCACGCCCTTCACGTAGGCCGGCGTGAGGCCGAGCACCTCGGCCACCTCGGTCATGTTGCGGTCCGAGATCCAGCCGCGCGCCTGCTGCACCAGCCACAGCGCGGGCAGCAGTGCCGCCTGCTTCGCGGGATAGCGGGTGAGGATCTCGTGCAGCTGGTCCAGGATCTTGCCGGTGAAGACGGGTTGGTACTCCTCGGTGCCCGGCGCCGGGTGTGCCGTCACGCTCATCGATCCACCTCGCCCATGACGATGTCGACCGACGCGTTGATCGCGATCAGATCGCTCAACAGGTGGCCCTCCGCCATCTTGGGAAGCGCCGAGAGGTTGATGAACGACGGCGGCCGGATCCGCCACCGCACCGGCTTCGCCGTGCCGTCCGAAACCAGGTAATTGCCCAGCTCGCCCTTCGGGTTCTCAATCCCCACGTAGGCCTCGCCCACCGGCGCCTTCACGCCCTCCATCACCTGCTTGAAGTGGTAGATCATCGCCTCCATGTCGTTCATGGCGCGCGACTTGGGCGGGAGGATGACACGGGGGTCGGCGACGTTCACGGGGCCGGCGGGGAGCCGCTCGAGCGCCTGCGCCAGGATGCGGTTCGCCTGGTGGCACTCCTCGAGCCGCACCAGGTAGCGGTCGTACACGTCGCCGTGCTCGCCCACCACCACGTCGAACTCGTAGGTCTCGTAGTCGAGGTAGGGCTTGTCCTTGCGCACGTCGTACGAGACGCCGCTGGCGCGCAGCATGGGGCCGGAAAGCGAGTAGTTGATGGCCTCCGCGGCCGTGAGCGCGCCGACGCCCTGGGTGCGCCCCACCCACACGGCGTTGCGCGTCAGCACGCGGTCGATCTCGGAGAGCGTCCGGGGGAAGGTCCGGGTGAAATGCCGCAGCCCCTCGACGAATCCGTCCGGGACATCGGCCATCATGCCGCCCAGGCGGGTCACGCTCGTCGTGAGCCGCGCCCCGGTCCACATCTCCTGCAGGTTGTAGATGCGCTCGCGCTCCTGGAATGCCCACAGGAAGGGGGTGAAAGCGCCCAGATCGATCGAGGTGGTGCCGAGCCACACCATGTGGGAGATGATGCGACTCATCTCACAGGCGATCAGCCGCAGCACGGTGCAGCGCGGAGTGATCGCGATGCCCATGAGCTTTTCCGCCGCCAGCGCGAACCCGACGTTGTTGGCCATCGGCGAGAGGTAATCCGTGCGGTCGGTGAGCGGGATGATCTGGTTGTAGTGCCGGTATTCGCCGAGCTTTTCGAAGCCCGAGTGCAGGTACCCGAGGTGCGGAATGACGCGCACCACGGTCTCGCCGTCCAGCTCGACCACGAGCCGCAGCACGCCGTGGGTGGCGGGATGCTGGGGCCCGAGGTTGACGAGCATGTGCTCGCCCGCGAGCTCGGGCTCGACGCCGAGCGGCACCCGGACGGCGTTCCCTGCGGCGTCCACCCCCGGGGTCGCGAGCTCCAGCTCGACGGTGCGGTTGCTCATTCGGAATGCGGCAGCTTGCCCCGCTCGCCGCGCCGCAAGCGCTCCTTCATGTCCTCGGGCAGCTCGGCGAAGCCGTCGGCGATCGAGAGCTCCTCCATGGAGTAGTGCGCCTCGGGGTTGGCGGTGAGCGCCTGACGCACCTGCTCGGCCCGGCTGAACCGCCCGCGCAGCGGGAAGTCCTTGCGCAGCGGATATCCTTCGGCGTAGGTCTCCCACATCAGGATGCGCCGCAGATCGGGATGGCCCCGGAACGTCACGCCGAACATGTCGTAGACCTCGCGCTCCAGCCAGTTCGCGCCCTGCCACAGCGGCACGACCGAGTCCACGGTGAGGTCACCCCGCGGATCGAGCTCTACCTTCACGCGCAGGTCGACCCGGCGCTCGAGTGAGCGCAGCTGGTAGGCGACCTCCAGCGGCCGCTCGCGGTCGCGGTATTCGACGGCCGTGACGTCGACGAGGTAGTCGTACTGCTGGCCGGGCGTGTCGCGTAGCCAGCTCAGCACGTCGCGCAGCCGGTCGACCGCGACGTACACGATCGTATCGCCGCACGACTCGACCGCGCGGCCGATCGCGGTGGAGAAGGTCGCTCGCAGGGCGTCGACGGAGGCGTTCACGCCGAGCGGAACTGGTGGACCGAGTTGCCGAACGGCTCGGAGATCTCGTCGATCGTCTCGGGCGGGAGCCGCAGGCCGCGCTCGTCGAGCGGCTGCTCTTGCCGCAGCGCCGGATCGAGCAGCGACTCGCCCTTGATCTTCTTGTGGAGGAGCAGCACCCCGTACAGCAGGCCTTCGGGCCGCGGGGGGCAGCCGGGGACATACACGTCCACGGGCACGATCGTGTCGATCCCCTGGACCATGGCGTAGTTGTCGAAGATGCCGCCCGTGGACGCGCAGGCGCCCATCGAGATCACCCACTTGGGCTGCGGCATCTGGTCGTAGATCCGGCGGATCACCGGGGCGAGCTTGAAGGGCAGCCGCCCCGCGCAGATGAGCACATCGGCCTGGCGGGGGGAAAACGCTTGGCGCTCCATCCCGAAGCGCGCGAAGTCGAAGCGGCTTGCTGCGGTGGCCATGAACTCGATGGCGCAGCACGCCGTGCCGAACGGCATCGGCCACAGGGAGTTGGCGCGTGACCAGTTGACGGCCTTATCGACGCGCGTCACCTGCAACACCCACTTGATCAGCTCTTCGAAGCGGGTGGTGAGCCAATTTGGACTCCCGGAGACTTCCTTCGTCTCGAGAACGCGCTTCATTGCTCAGCCTCGTCCCGGAGATACGTCACGCAGAAACGTCTCGGAGAATCGTCACGCGACGCCGTTACGCGACGCCCCCCCGCGACGCTCGTTCGTGACGTCTTTCCGTGACGTCTCAGTCCCATTGTAAGGCCCCCCGCTTCCACACATAGACGTATCCGACCGCGAGGATCAGCATGAACACGAGCATCTCGACGAGCAGGAACCCGGTGCCCGGGCCTCCCCCTGCCCCCCCCGCCCCCCCTGCACCGCTCCCCAGGTAGATCGTCGCCCACGGAATGAGAAACACCGTCTCCAGATCGAACACGATGAACAGCATCGCGACGAGGTAGAACTTCACCGAGAAGCGCTCGTGCGCGTTGCCGAGCGGGGGCATGCCGCTCTCGTAGGGCATGTCCTTCAGGATCGTGGGTCGGCGCGGCGTCAGCAGATGGGAGAGGCCGATGAGCAACGCCGCGTTGAACGCGACGAAGGCGAGCAGGATGAGGAAGGAGAGATAGGGCTAGTTCATGAGTTCGTGAAAAAATTCACTTGACCCGCCGAAACGTAAATGGCGCGCGCCACCCTTGTCAACCGAATCGAGTGGCGTAAGTGTCGACGCCACCGATATATTGGCGCGCCATGTCCATCAAGTCCGATCGCTGGATCCGGCGCATGGCGCATGAGCACCGCATGATCGAGCCGTTCGTCGAAGCGTCCGGGCGTGCCGGCGTGATCTCCTACGGCCTCTCGTCCTACGGCTACGACATGCGCGTCGCGCCGGAATTCCGCATCTTCACGAACGCGCTGTCGGCGGTGGTCGATCCCAAGCAGTTCGACCCGAAGTCGTTCGTGGAGTTCGCGGGTGACGTCTGCATCGTCCCGCCCAACTCGTTCGCGCTGGCGCGCTCGGTGGAATACTTCCGCATTCCCCGCAACGTCCTGACCATCTGCGTCGGCAAGAGCACCTACGCCCGGTGCGGCATCATCACGAACGTCACCCCGTTCGAGCCGGAGTG
>WNEY01002483.1_pt1 | contig 13552 bp, 10 predicted proteins | sample 5400531 | NCBI WGS metagenome assembly WNEY01 (sample SAMN13153338, study PRJNA577476) | soil metagenome | isolation source: 200 cm saprolite under Douglas fir tree site 1 | place: USA:California | collected 2015-04-18
TGGCGATTGTCATCGGTCGCAGCATTATGCGAGCAACTGCGCTAGAGGCCAATATCAACAGTGTCCAGACCTATGCCAGTGCCATCGATTTCTATCTCGACAATGCTCGCTCAGACCTTGAGACCACGGCGGGCTTGTCGGAGATCACCGACATGACGTCAGCTCGCTTCGTCGATCCGCCACAGCACGGCTTGCCGGCCGACATTGATCTGCCCAAACGGGCCATCGCCGCGCGGATCCTGGAGTACTCGAAAGTGTTCGAGTATCTCATGCTCCTCCAGGCCGATGGCTCCGTGTACCTGCTTGAGCCTTACGATCTGCAGGTCAGGTTGTCACGCCACGATCTCGCCTTCACCACCTGGTACAAAGAAGTCATGAGCACCGGCCACACCGCCATGAGCGATCTACACATCTCGACGGCCACCCAGCGCCCGACGATCGTTATTGCTACACCGATGCGTGGCGCTGAGGGGCAGATCAGTGGGATATGGGCTGGTGCGTTAAAACTCGCGGAACTTTCGCAGATTGGTCACGGCGGCTTGGAGAGTCAGACGCTCCAGCGCTATGGCTACGTTACTGATCGGCGGGGGCTGATCATTGCGCATCAGGCCACACCCAAGTATGTGCAGGAGCAGACCGACTTTAGTGCGGTACCGCCGGTACGCGCCGCGCTGGCTGGCCAGTCAGGTGTGGCGCAATTCGTCAACCCGATCGAACGCGTCGAGGAACTGGGAGCGTATCTACCCCTTACTAGCCCCAAGTGGGCGGTGGTCTACACGGTCCCCACGCCCGTGGCTTTTGCGCCGATTGCGCACCTGACACGCAATATCGTGGCGGCCTCGGTGGGGTTGGCTGTGGTTCTGGGCTTGCTCAGTGTACGTGTCGTACGGCGGATCGTCGGACCTCTTGATCAGCTCACCGCAGCGGCAGCAAGGATTGGCACCGGTGATCTGATGCAGCACCTCGAGGTGCGCACTGGTGATGAGATCGAGCGCCTCGCCGGCGCCTTCAACCAGATGGTTACTGCCTTGTCTGAACAGGAGACGCAACTGCGCTTACGCGCCGAACAGTTGCAGCAGGCGAATAGCGAATTGGAAGCGTTTGCCTACTCCGTCTCGCACGACTTGCGTGCCCCTCTACGGGCGGTCAACGGGTTCTCGCGCATCCTCCTTGAAGAACACGCCTCGCAACTGTCGGACGAGGCGCAGCGCTACCTGCACTTAGTGCGCGACAACGCCCGGTACATGGGCCAGTTAGTCGATGATCTCCTCGCCTTCTCGCGCCTGAGTCGCCAGCCGCTCAAGCTGCGGCGCGTCGTGTGCGCTGACCTCGTGCGTCAGGTGCTTGGGGAACTGAGCCATGAGCACGATGGACGGTGCATCGACATCGCCATCAGCGATCTGCCCGTGTGCCAGGCCGATCCGGGCTTACTCAAGCAGGTTTTTGTCAACTTGCTCGCCAACGCCCTCAAGTTCACCCGTCAGCGCGAAGTGGCGCTGATCACCGTTGGCTGCCGGAAGGACGAAGGGGAGCGCGTCTATTTTGTCCAGGACAACGGTGTGGGCTTTGATATGCAGTACATTGGTAAACTCTTCGGCGTGTTTCAGCGCTTGCACCGCGCCGAAGAATACGAAGGCACGGGCGTGGGCCTGGCCATTGTGCAGCGTATCATCCACCGCCACGGCGGACGCGTCTGGGCTGAGGCAGCAGTCAACCAAGGGGCGACCGTATATTTTACTCTCAGCGGAGACACCACACTGGACGCCGCTTTGCCACAGAGCCAGAAGGCTGAATGACATCGACAATCATCGCTCATCTCCTATGGATCGGAAGCTCTTCCCATCATTTCGGTGATGGAGTACATCGTGCTGGCGTGAGGATATGCAGGTGCAATGGTGGAGCGAAAGAATCACTCCGACAAGCGTTGGGAGAGCGTTCTGGATGCTGATCGTCATTGGTGGCATGACTTTCTGGCACACGACCGGGCTCGTATCAACAGCCGAAACCCTGGGAAGCCTCCTGAGCTTCACGCTCCTCTTGCTAGCCTTCTTGCTCCTGAGACGTGAAGTCACCGCCCGCATGCGGGCGGAGCAGGCGCGGCAAGAGTCAGAAGCCCGTTACCGCTTGCTGTTCGAATGTCACCCGCACCCCATGTCGATCTATGACAACGAAACCCTCGCCTTTCTCGCAGTCAATGAGGCGGCAGTGTATCAGTACGGCTATACTCAAGAAGAATTTCTTGCTATGACGATTAAAGACGTCCGTCCGCCGGGGGATATCCCTGCGCTGCTCGCCAACGTTGCCAGGAGAACAGCCAGCTTTGATGCCGCCAGACGTGGGCGGCACCAGAGGAAGGACGGCACTATCATCGATGTGGAAGTGACTTCGCACACCTTAACGTTTGCTGGGAGACCTGCCCGGTTGGTGCAGGCACACGACATCACCGCGCGCACGCGGGCGGAGGCGGTGCAGCGGCGATATGCCGAACGGCTGCGAATCCTGCACGCGATCGACCGGGCTATCCTGGCGGAGCAGTTCCCCGAGGCCATCGTCTCAGCCGCCGTCGACCATATCCGTGCCCTGCTCGCCTGTTGGCGAGTGAACATTTCAGCCTTTGACTTCACGTCTCACCAGGGCATTGTGCTCGGCTGGTCAGGGAGCGGTACCCCGCGCTTCCCCATCGGCACGCGCGTGCCGCTCGAGGCATATGGGAGTCAGGACCTTGAGGTGCTGCAAGCCGGCACGGTCTATGTCGTCGAGGATGTCCTGACATGCTCTCCCCTCCCAGCAACGATTCAGATGTCTCAAGCTGATGGGCTGCGTTCTTATGTCAGGGTGCCTCTCCTAGCGCAGGGTGCACTGATCGGCTCCCTGAACCTGATGGCGGACCGCCCTGGAGCCTTCACCGTCGAAGATATGGACGTCGCCCGGGAGGTCGCCGATCAGCTAGCGGTGGCGCTCCAGCAAGCCCACTTGCACGCACAGGTGCAGCGCTACACTGAAGAACTGGAGGCACGCGTGGCCGAGCGCACGGCGCGGCTGACGGAGATCAACGCGGAACTGGAGGCATTTACCTATTCTGTCTCGCACGACCTGCGTGCCCCCTTGCGTAGCATTGACGGTTTTAGCCGGATACTGCTGGAGGGCTACGCCGACCGGCTTGACGCCCGGGGGCAAGATTATCTGCAGCGGGTGTTGAGAGCCACCCGACACATGCGGGAACTGATCGACGCCCTGCTCATGCTCTCGCGCGTGACACGGGCGGAGCTGCAGCGCGAGCCGATGGACTTGAGTGCCTTAGCTCAGACAATTGCTGTTGAGCTGCAGCAACATGAGCCCACCCGGCAGGTAGCGTTCATGATCGCTGCGGGACTCCAGGCCAGCGGAGATCCGCGGCTCCTGCGCGTCGTGTTGGAGAATCTGCTCGGCAACGCGTGGAAGTATACGGCCAAGCACGCCCAGGCGCGCATCGAAGTGGGGGCCATAGCGCAACCGGATGGGCGGTTAGCGTACTTTGTGCGTGATGATGGAGCAGGCTTCGACATGGCGTATGCTGACAAGCTGTTTGTGGTCTTTCAGCGCCTGCATGGACCGAGTGAATTTGCCGGTACTGGGATCGGCTTAGCGACGGTGCAGCGTATCATCCACCGCCACAGCGGGCGCGTCTGGGCTGAGGCGGCAGTTGACCAAGGCGCGACGTTTTACTTTACGCTCGGTGGAGACACTGCTCATGACTGAGAACATGGTCGACATCCTGCTGGTCGAAGATAATCCCAACGATGTAGAATTGACACTTCACGCCCTGAAGCGATACAACCTCGCGAATCGTATTCACGTCGTGCACAATGGGGCTGAGGCCCTGGAGTTCATCTTCTGCACCGGTGCCTATGCGCATCGCAGCCTCTCGAATGGCCCCAAAGTGATTCTGCTCGATCTGAAACTGCCGCTGGTGGACGGGCTGGAAGTGCTGCGGCGTGTCAAGGACGACCGCCGCACGCACACGCTCCCAGTGGTGGTGCTCACCTCATCGCGTGAAGAGCATGATATCGTCGAGAGTTACCGCTTGGGCGTCAACAGTTATATCACGAAGCCAGTCGATTCTGAACAGTTCACTGAAGCGGTGCGCACGCTAGGCATGTACTGGGTCCTGCTCAACCAGCCTCCGACCCTGGCTAGCTGATGATGTAAAAGGGGAAGTATGTCTACGCCTCTCAGTGTACTGATTCTTGAAGACCGGCCGGACGACGCCGAGCTGATGTTGCATGCACTGCGCCAGGCTGGGTTCGACCCGGAGTGGCAGCGAGTGGAGACTAACGCGGATTACCTCGCCCACCTCCATGCAGACCTCGACGTGATTCTCGCTGACTACTCCTTGCCCCAGTTTGATGCGCTACGCGCCCTGCAACTGGTACAGGAGCGTGGATTGGATATTCCGTTCATCATCGTGTCAGGCACCATTGGCGAAGATCTCGCAGTGGTCGCCATGAAGCAGGGTGCTGCCGACTACCTGCTCAAGGACCGCTTGGCGCGCTTGGGACAGGTAGTAGCGCAGGCCTTGGAACAGAAGCAACTCCGCGACGCGACGCGGCACGCTGAAGAGACGCTGCGAGCCAAGAATGAAGAGGTGACCGCGATGTCGCAGCAACTCTGGCAGGCGGCGAAGTTGGCCACGGTGGGGGAGTTGGCAGCGAGCATCGCCCACGAACTCAACAACCCGCTGACCACAGTGAGCCTGCGCGTCGAGTCATTGTTAGCACAAGTGCCAGAGCATGACCCCAAACGGCGGGCCCTGGAGGTCATCGAGCAAGAGGTCGAGCGGATGGGCCATCTGGTGGCAAACCTGCTCCAATTCAGCCGCCGTAGCCAGCCGCAGATTGCCACCGTGGATGTGCGTGAGGAGATCACAAACACGCTGGACCTCATCCATTACCACCTGCGCCACCGCCGTATCAGCGTCGTGCGCGAGTTTGCACCCGACGTGCCGATGGTGCTCGCCGACCGTGAACTGTTGCGGCAACTGTTCCTCAACCTGCTCACAAACGCCAGCGATGCCATGCTGCAGGGTGGCACATCGACCGTCCGTGCCGCAACAGGCGTGCTGGAGAATGGTGCCCAAGCAGTGGTGATAGAATTCGTGGACACGGGCGTGGGCATCGCGCCTGACGATTTGCCAAAAGTGATGGAGCCGTTCTTCACGACGAAACCGGAAGGGCAAGGTACAGGGCTGGGGCTGCCGATTTGTCGGCGCATCGTACAAGAGCATCACGGGACGTTCAACATCGTCAGCGACGTCGGCCAAGGGACGACCGTACGCATCGTGCTTCCTGTCACGGATAGGGCAAACACCGCGCGTTTGCAAGAGGCAGAGCCGTAGTGTGGCCCTAGGTCGCGGCTCTGTGCTTGGGCTCGGTCGCGATCGTTGCGATAGAGTGCCTAGCGGTATGCATCAGTTAATCTTGTAGTACACCTCACGGGTTCGTCCTCGGCTCGCACGCAGCCAGAAGGAGTGTAAGATGTCACGCGCCATGTACACTACGGGTATGCAGCTCCAATCGCACACGCTTACGGCTCACAATGATGCAGCAGCAAGCGCCAATAAGATCCATGATGACACCGTCGCCAGGCAATATGGATTTCGCGGCGGCCTCGTGCCTGGCATATCGGTCTATGCCTACATGACGTATCCTCTGGTCCACAGCTTCGGTGAGGCGTGGCTGACACGGGGTACAGCACAGGTCCAATTCGCCAAACCGATTTATGCAGGCGACCAGGTCACCGTCACGGGTACCGTCAACGCGGTGACCGAGTCAGAGATGCGTTTTGACCTGGCCAGCACGAATGCCGAGGGCGTGGCGTGTGGCGTCGGCACAGCGACGCTGCCGACGGCGAGCGACCCATCGCCAGAGCTCGCCGAAATCCCGGTAGGACCGCGCCAGGCCCCACGGGTGCCCATAAGCTGGGAAGCTGTAGTCGTTGGCCAGCCGCTACCTCTGCTGGCCCTCACGGTCACTCAGCAGGACAACGAGGAGTATTGCCACACCCATACCGATGACCTGGCGCTGTACCGCGGCACCAGGGGATTCGTGCATCCAGGCATCCTGTTGCGGCAGTGCAATCGGATCTTCTCCGAGCATTTTATTTTGGGGCCATGGATCCATGTGGCCAGTGATATTACGACCTATCGTCCCTGTCAGGTCGGTGAGGCCCTGGAAATTCGTGGCGTACCTGTGCAAAAATTTGAGAAGAAGGGCCATGCATTTACGGTGCTCGATGTCCTTATACTCGCTGCCGGTGAGGCCGTGCAGCGCGTTAAGCACACGTGCATCTTTCGTCCACGCCAGAGCCAGCGCACGGCGAGTTGACTACGTCGGACAGGATGGGAAAGGGCAAGGCGATGAAGAGGAGTACGCTGTATCCACTGCACCAGGCGTTGGGAGCAACGTTTACCACTGCCGGCGAGTGGGAACTACCCCAGCATTTCGGTGATCCGCACGCAGAATACCAGGCATTACGCCACGGTGTGGGGCTATGCGATGTGTCGCATCGTGGTCTGGTGCGTGTCACAGGGCGGGAGCGGCAACGTTTTGTACACGCCATGGTCTCGAATGACACGCAGAGCCTGCACCCAGGCCAGGGATGCTACGCCACCTTCCTGAACGTCAAGGGGCACCTCATAGCTGATTTTGTCGTGTACGCTGAAGCCGATGCCTATCTGCTCGAACTCGAGCCGCAGGTGGTACGTCCCTTCATTGAAGCGATCGAATATTTCGTGATCTCCGAGGATGTCACGTTTCATGATGAGAGCGGCCACTGGGGGATGATAGCGCTCCAGGGGCCACGCGCCGCTGAGCTGCTCGTCCGAGCTCTGGGGCAGGAGGTGCCAGCGCTCCAGATGTACGCCAGTACTACCTACCAGTGCGCTGGCCATGCAGTACGCTGTATCCGGCGCAGTCATACCGACGAGTTGGGCTATCAGCTCCTCACACCGCCTGCAGCTCTGCCTGATGTGTGGAACGCCCTCTGGGTACACCGAGAAGCCTGTGAGGCCCGTGCTGTAGGGCTGGAGATGCTGGATACAGTGCGCATTGAGGCTGGCATTCCTGTCTATGGGCGTGACATGACGGAGGAGACGATACCTGTCGAAGCCAATCTCGAGGCCGCTCTCAGCTATACTAAAGGCTGCTATATTGGGCAGGAAGTCATCGCCCGGATCGAGGCACGTGGCCACGTCAATCGCAAACTGGCTGGGTTGCTCCTGAGCGGTGCGAGACTCCCAGAACCTGGTGCGAAAATCGTCTCGCCACAGCGTGAAGTAGGCTGGATCACTAGCGCCGCCTACTCGCCGGCCCGGCAGCAGAATATTGCGCTCGGCTATGTGCGCCGTGAGGTCCTGACTCCAGGCACGCCCCTGGAGGTGCACACCCAGGGCAGCACCCTCAACGCCACTGTGGCAGAGTTGCCTTTTTACAAACGTGCATGATCCAAGAACCCTAAAGCCCCTCACCCTAACCCTCTCCCAGAGGGAGAGGGGAGGGTGCCGCTCTGCCTCTGGATTGCATGTAACGATGAGGGCGAGTAGACTAGAGGTAGTACGATGAGTCAGCGAAGGGATACAGGCTAATCCCACTCCTCCTTGACAAGGAGAGTTCCTATGCAATTTGCCAGTGCGCTATCGCGAGAAGTACAGACTGAGACGGCGGTCTCAGCGGTGATCGAGCAGGTGGCACCGCAGTTGCCAGAGCAACATGCCCATCTCAGTTTTGTGTTTGCATCTCCTCATCATCTCAAAGCGTTCCCCCGCCTCTTACACGTCATGCAGGAGCGCTTCGCCACCCATACCTTGATTGGCTGTACGGGAGGCGGTGTGATTGGCGACCGCCGGGAAGTCGAAAATCAACCAGCCCTGGCCCTCATGGTGGCGCATCTGCCTGGGGTGGACATCACGTCTTTTCACATTGAACAGCCCGATTTGGAGGAAGGCTGGGCAGAGACCTACTGGCATAACCGTCTCGGCGTGACGCCGGAGGACGAGCCAACGTTCGTGTTGCTCCCCGACCCCTTTATGATCGATCCCCAGAAGTTGCTTGAGGTCTTGAATAGTGCTTATCCACAGCGCCCAGTGTTAGGTGGTCTGGCGAGTGGCGGTCAGTCACAGAGTAGCTGCGCCCTGTTTCTGAACGGCGAGGTCGTGCATGGCGCCGTTGGTGTGGCCCTGACCGGCAATTTCACACTACGTACGGTGGTGTCGCAAGGCTGCAAACCGATCAGCCAGCCGTTTGTCATTACGCGTTGTGAGGAGCAGGTGATCTATGAATTGAGTGGCCGTCCAGCCCTGACGGCGGTCCGTGAAGCATTGACCGCACTCTCTCCCGGAGATCAAAACCTCGCACGCACAGCGCTCCTGATGGGGCGCGTGATTGACGAATACAAGGAGGAATTCAGCCGCGGCGATTTTCTCATTCGGACGTTTTTAGGGGCTGATCCACAAAGTGGCGCCATTGCTGTGGGTGATATGTTTCGTCCCGGCCAGACTGTGCAGCTCCACGTCCGTGATGCCACCACGGCCCGGGAGGATTTGCATGCCTTGATGCAGACATTGTCCCCAGAGTTGGCTGGACGGCCAGCCCGTGGCGCCTTACTCTTTTCCTGTAATGGCCGTGGCGCACACCTCTATGGGGAGCCGGACCATGATAGCCGTGTAGTTGCAGAGACGGCGGGAGCAATCCCCCTCGCCGGTTTCTTCTGTAATGGTGAAATTGGCCCTATTGGAACGAGCAATTTTCTACATGGGTTTACGGCCAGTATCGGGATTTTCCAGGAGAAGGAATAACTTGGCGTCGGAGAGCCGTGGTGGAAGAGCACGTCCAACGCTATACCACGCTTGAAACCGTCCTGGATGTGCAGGGTCTCCAGGTATGCGTGACGCGCATCGCCGACTTTGAGGAATTCCTGGAGTCACTCGATCCCATAACGTTTGCTGAGGACGAACGGCTGCCATACTGGGCTGAGCTGTGGCCCGCTGCCGTGGCCATGGCGCACTACATGACACAGCGCTTGCCTCTCGCTGGGCGGCGTGTCCTGGAATTAGGGTGTGGCCTGGGACTCGTCGGAATTGTGGCAGCGCTGCGCGGGGCGCGTGTCTTAAGTACCGATTATGAGGCAGCCGCCCTCGCCTTTGCGCGCTATAACGCCCGCCGCAACGGTTGTCAGCGGGCCCGCTTTCAGCTCATGGACTGGCGTTACCCGACCTTGCGGCGGCGCTATGATTACATCCTGGCCTCAGACGTCATTTACGAGGCCCGCAACTTTGGCCCCCTCGTTGCCCTCCTGCGGCGCTATCTTGCACGTGGCGGTACTGCTGTATTCTCGGAGCCTGGGCGGGTCAATGCGGTGCCCTTCTTTGCCTTAGTGCGCCAGCACGGTTTTCTATGCGAGACGGAGACCTGGCCTCTGGAGTGGGAGGGAAGCCACCAGATTGCCATGCATACGATTCGCCACCAGGGACGCTCTGCACCCTTCAGCTCTACCCGTACTCTTCTCTCATAAGGAGCCCTATGGAAGACCTCGCGGGAGTCGTGCAGCGCTTGCACGAGCTGCGTGAAGCGATTCATCTGCAGCAGTACCAGTACTATGTTGAGAACCGTCCGAGCATCAGCGACACCGAGTACGACGCCCTCTATCGTGAACTCCAGGCGCTGGAAACCGCCCATCCCGAGCTTATCACCCCCGATTCCCCGACCCAGCGCGTCGGTGGCCAGCCCGCCGAGGGTTTTGAGCCGGTGGAACATCTCCGGCCCATGCTCAGCCTGGATAACGCCATGAACACTGATGAGTTGGGGGAGTTTGCCGCGCGCCTGCAGCGGCTGTTACCCGGGCAACAGTGCACCTATGTGGTAGAGCCGAAGATCGATGGTCTCGGCGTGGCCTTGCTCTATACCCGCGGCGTCCTGACCCGCGGTGCCACACGGGGTGACGGTCGCATTGGTGAAAACATTACGCAAAACTTGCGGGCCATTCGCAGCATTCCCCTGCGCCTGCGGGGACCGCTGAGCGCTCTGGAGCGCCTTGAAGTTCGGGGCGAAGTCTACATGCCCAGAGCAGCCTTTGCGCAGCTTAATCAGCAGCTCGAAGAGGAAGGGCAAGAGCCCTTTGCCAACCCGCGTAATGCGGCAGCGGGCTCCTTGCGCCTGCTGGATTCCGCGCTCAGTGCGCGCCGGCCGCTTGATATTTTTCTCTACACCCTGGGGTATGCGGAACCAGCGCATCCATATGCGACGCACTCGGATGCCATGCAGGGGCTGCAAGAGGCTGGGCTGCGTATCAACCCGCGCACGGCCCGCTGTGCCAATATCGCGGAAGTCATGGCTTACTGCCAGGAGCTAGAGGAGCATCGCCACGAGCTGGAATACGATGCTGATGGGGTGGTGGTGAAGGTCGATAGTTTTCGGTGGCAGGCTGCCCTGGGAGCTACGGCCCATCATCCGCGCTGGGCCATTGCCTTTAAGTTTGCAGCGCAACAGGCCGTCTCCCGGGTGCTGGCGATCAACATCAGCGTGGGGCGCACCGGGGCACTGACGCCAACGGCTGATCTCGAACCAGTGCGCATCGCTGGCGTCACAGTCAGTCATGCCTCGTTGCACAACGAAGACGAAATTCGGCGCAAAGACATCCGCGTAGGTGATCAGGTCCTCGTCGAGCGCGCTGGCGACGTGATTCCGCAGGTGGTCCGTGTGCTGCTCGAAGCCCGTCCTGCGGACAGCCTCCCCTTTAGCATGCCAACTCACTGCCCGGCCTGTCACACCCTGACCTACCGTCCTGTGGGTGAGGCGGTGGCGCGTTGTCCCAATGCGGCCTGTCCAGCCCAGCTCCGCGAACGCCTGTTGCATTATGGCTCGCGTCGGGCCATGGATATTGACGGTCTGGGTACAGCCGTGGTCGAGCAACTGGTAACACACGGCCTGGTGCACGACTTTGCCAATCTCTACGCTCTCGACGTACCGACTCTCGCCAAACTAGAGCGGTTAGCAAAAAAATCCGCGACCAATCTCGTCGAGGCCATTGCTCACAGCCGTGCGTGTGGTCTGGCACGCCTGCTCTTTGGGCTTGGTATTCGCCACGTTGGCGAGCGCGGTGCAGCGCTGCTGGCCAGGCGCTATCGCACGATCACGGCGCTCGCCACGGCCAGTGCTGAGGAACTGGCCGCGACCAATGAGATTGGCCCCGTGATTGCCGAGAGCGTGTCTCAGTTCTTTGCCAATGAGGAAAACCGCCAGATCATCGCACGCTTACGTGATGCCGGCGTGTCTATGGAGGAGAGCACACCCGCTGACTCTGGCACAGCCTCCCCTCAGGTACTGGCTGGCAAAGTGTTTGTGCTCACCGGCACTCTGCCGCACCTCACGCGTCAGGAAGCGCAGGCGCTTATCACTGCTGCCGGTGGACGCGTCACCTCGAGCGTGACCCGCAAGACGGACTATGTTGTCGCTGGTACTGATCCAGGCAGTAAGTATGCGCAAGCGCAGCGTCTGGAGATTCCTGTCCTCGATGAGGATGATTTATACCAACTCCTGCGCGCTGAGTCTCGGCCTCTTCCGCCGGAAGAGCGCTAGCATGACAGCCCGTCTCGCTTACTTCTGATAGCTGATACGGTAAATCGCCCCGGCGTAGTCGTCCGAGACGAGTAGAGCGCCATCAGGCATGACCTGCACATCCACAGGGCGCCCCCAGGCTTTCTCGCCCTGCAGCCAGCCTTCGGCGAAGGCGGTGTATTCCAGCACACGTTCGCCCTCAAGCTGCACACGCATGACGCGGTAGCCGATTTTTTTGCTGCGATTCCAGGAGCCGTGCTGGGCAATGAATATCTGGTTGCGGTACGCCGGAGGAAACATCGAACCGGTGTAAAAGCGCATGCCCAGGGCCGCCACATGCGGACCCAGGTCCAGCACCGGTGCCACAAAATCTTTGCAGGGGCGCTTAGCGCCAAACTCCGGGTCAGCGATGTCCTGGCCATGGCAGTAGGGGAAACCAAAGTGCAATCCTGGTGTGGAAGCGTGATTGAGTTCGTCCGACGGCACATCGTCGCCGAGCAAGTCGCGACCATTATCGGTGAACCACAGCTCTTTCGTCTCTGGATGCCAATCGAACCCTACCGTGTTTCGTATGCCACGCGCAAATATCTCAAACCCTGTTCCGTCGAGCTTCAGACGGGTAATGGAGGCGTAGCGTTCATCAGGGCGTTGGCAGATGTTGCATGGCGCGCCGACTGGCACGTAGAGCAGGCCATCCGGCCCCAGACGGATGAACTTCCAGCCATGATGGGTATCACGAGGATAGCTGTCAATAATCACCACCGGTGGTGAAGGATCGGTGAGGTGCGCCTCGATGTTGTCATAGCGCAGGATACGGTTGACTTCAGCGACATAGAGCGCACCATTGTGAAAGGCCACGCCGTTGGGCATCTGTAAACCCTGCGCAATGGTCGTCACCGTATCGGCGATGTTGTCATGATCACGATCGAGGATAGCGTACACTTTTCCTGCCTGACGTGTCCCCACGAACAGCGTGCCACTGGGACTCAAGGTCATCGAGCGAGCATCGGGGACATCCCTGGCATAAATGCTCATGGAAAACCCAGGGGGGAGTTTTATTTTATCAAGAGGCAGTGCAGAGGCGCTGTACGCTGGTGGGACGACGAACAGAAGGCCCATGATACTCCAGAGAGACCATACGATAGCTGACACGCCAAAACTCCTTACCCGAAGCGATGTCGAGCTCGCAAATCCTAGGCAAAGACTGTGGGCACCTGCACAGCCCCGTTCATGAAGAGCTGATACGTCTGCCCATAGCGGGCGAACAGATCACGGCTGAGGAAATCCGGGGCAGCGATATAGATAGGATCGTCAGGGAGAGCCAGGTAGTTCAACGTATGCTGTAAGTCCGGACCGTTGTTGGTCTGGATGTTCCTGATCATGTCCTTCCATGTGTCGTACGTCGCCTGCATGGTAAAAGCGACCTCGCCTGTCTCACTCTCGTCCAATTCCTCTACGGACGTACAGCCATACTCTTCGAAGACAAATCGCAAACAACAAGAAGGCTGGTCAGGCGAGCTAGGCTGGACTGCGATCGCCCACACGACGTCAGCATAGCCCAGGCGTTTGAACTCGGCCTCGTTCTCGTTCATCAGACGCGCCAGCTCTCGAAACCACTCCAACGAGGGGAATGTGAACATCAAGACCTCCGTACACAACCCGCACGCAGCCGTATTTTTTGTTCCCTCTCCCTTACCAAAAGCCCCTCATCCCCTGCCCCTTACAAGGGGGGAGGCATAAATGCTTATTTTACAAAAGCATTACACTCCTCCCCCCAGCGGGGGGAGGTTGGGAGGGGGGATCAACGGGGGCAGAGCGTGCCCCTGGCCCCTCGCGCTCCGGGGTTACCCCCCTCCTCGCCTCCCCCCGCTGGGGGGAGGGAAACCCCTAGTGGCTAGGCCTAATGTCCTCCCGGTCCGGGGATCGCTTCGAGACGACGGCTCTGCGGCAGCCAGTCCTCCGTA
>WNEY01003911.1_pt1 | contig 13552 bp, 12 predicted proteins | sample 5400531 | NCBI WGS metagenome assembly WNEY01 (sample SAMN13153338, study PRJNA577476) | soil metagenome | isolation source: 200 cm saprolite under Douglas fir tree site 1 | place: USA:California | collected 2015-04-18
CAAGGCGTGGCCCAGCGCCGTCGTGCGGCCCGAGGTCCGCTACGACCGGTCCACGTTGGCGACGTTCAACGGGAAGAAAGATCAAGTCACCATCGCGTTGGCGGTGGCGTATCTCTACTGAGCCAGGGCGGCGGGCGGGGGTCCAGCCGCGACTGGCTCCAGTGTCTGATGGCGGAAGAACCGGTACAGCAGCCCAATGTCGATCAGGCACACCGCGGCCAGGACGGAGAACGCGGCGTTGGTCTCGATGAGGTGTAGCTGTCGCAGTAGTGTCGAGATGCCATAGCCCACGACCCAGGCGTCGAAGCTCATGCAGACGCGCCTGAAGGTCTCCGGTCGCACTTGGCGTATGATCTGCACGCCCAGCGGGATGCCGACGGCAAGACTCGGGAGGATGTACGGGAGCAGGCCGGCGCTCTCGATTGAGAACATGCCGGCGAAGTAGTAGGCCACGGCGGTGAAGGTCGATTCGGCGAGCCGCACCAGTCCGAGACCGGCTCGGAAGTCCTGTTTTGTGAAGCCCTGGTTGCTCAACATCACCGCCAAAGGCGGACCGGAGATCGTGGTGACGGAGTAGAGCACGCCGAGGCCACCTCCGAACAGCAGCCCGACGCGGCGCTCGTCCCTGATCGGCCTGCGAAATCCGGCTGCTTGCAGGAGAATCAGCGGCAGCAGGACGATGAACGTCGCAAGCTTGAGCCAGGCCGGCTGCACGCGGTGCACCAGAGCCGTTCCCAGCACGACGCCCGGTGCGAGGCCGACGATCATCGGCACGACGCGACGCCAGACGTGCGGAACGCTCGCCCGATTGACCCAGAGGACGTACGCGTTCAAGGCCACCTCGACCCACACGAGCGCCGGATTGAGGACTCGATTCGTGTAGAAGAGCAGCGCCACCGGCACGGTGATCGACGAGAAACCGTAGCCGAGCGCGCCGTTCACGGTGCCGGCGACGAGCGTGATGAGGATCAGTGCGAGTACGCTTGACGTCACATCCATTGTTGGTCATGTCGTTGAGGTGATACCAAAAACAAAAGCCCGACCACGTTGGGTGGCCGGGCCTGGGAGCGGCTCAGAAGGCGAGGAGGCTTAGAGAGTCCTCATGTCGTCACTGGGTGCGCCGAGCTGTCCGTCCAACCCTTTGGGTGGCGGGGACAACAACAGACGAACGAACACATCAACGTCGCGCGCATGTGAGCGTGCAGTCTAGAGCGACGGGCGAGGCGTGTCAACCGGATACCCGACGGATCGGAATCCGAACGCGCGTCTTCTCCCACTCCACCACCAGCTCCGTCGCGTTCCCAGTGGCCGGCGCGAACTTGAGCGTGAGGGTCTCGACCGGCGCGCCGAGCGACTCCGTGGTCACCGTGCCGGCGCCCACATCTCCCGCGCGCACGTCCTTGTCGATCGGAACGCCCCAGCGCTGGACGCCGCGGTTCACGACGATCTGCCACTTGGATGCACCGGGAATCGCGTACAGGGTGTACCTCCCCGGCTCCACGCGCACGCCGGCGATCTGCGCCGGGAACGGCACGTACATGCTGGTGGCCTCGTTGGCGCCGAGCCGCCACGGCTGGTCGAACGGGACCAGCTCGCCCATCACCTTGCGGCCGCGCGCCGACGGGCGGCTGTAGCACAGCTTGATGGTCGCGCCTCCGAGCTGGACCGCGGCAGAATCCAGCGAACTCGGCCGCTCCGCCAGTTTATCCGCCGACCCTCGGATCCAGCAGGTGGGCGGGGCCGCCTGGCCGTTGCCTTCCTGGGCCTGAGCCAAGGTCAGTGCCGACATCAGCAGCATGATCCGCATATCCTCGCTCCCCACATGGTTCGGACAGGGAAGATACCTTGCCGATGGTCAATGTGCCCTCGCTGGGGAGCTCCTGCCTTGCCCCCCGCACGTTTCGTTGTTCCCACTCTGGAAGAGTGGGCCCGGTGAACCACTGCGCCTGAGGCGCAGTGCAGTGCGGGCCCACGCCTTCGGCGTGGGAAATCGGGAGCGGGATCTCCCGTCTTTCCGGGTGTCCGCACTCTGAAGAGTGGGCCCAGTGAAACGCTGCGCATGAAGCGCAGTACAATGTCGGGCCCGCGCCTGCGGCGCGGGAGCGGGACCAGGGAAGGGAATCTGTCGCTACTCCCTTCTTTTCAGCGTGGGATTGCTTCGGAAGGGTGCCGGCCGTCCTGACTCTGGATGTACGCGACCGCCTGGGGCACTAGCTTCGGGCTCACGCTCGTCACGGAGTATTCCCGATTCCATCGGAGGCCGAGCGCGTTCCCAGGCTGCCGGTTCGCGGCATAACTGCTCCCACCCTTGACCAGTTGCACTAGCCGAGGGAGGTCATACCGAGGGCCGGTTCGTACCAACAGATGCACGTGAGTTTGCAGGAAGCCGAGACACACGATGGTTGCTCGCTCCTGAATGGCGATTTTCCGAAAGTATTCGTGAAGAAACACACGCGTGAGAGCATTGATCATCGGCCGCCGCCCCAGCGTGGACCAGGTTAGGTGGAAATAGATCCGGTGCGCTGGCATGGAGCGGGGCCCGGATTGTTGCGTCGACCCTAAGCGTGCCCTGTCAACGATCGGTCAACGCGGAATCTAGGGTTCACTACGGCGTGGGATACTCGGGTGCCGGCCCTGCCTTCCCCACAGGCTCTCCAACCATTCGTCGCTCCGCCGCGCGCGCATGGGCCTCGAGTCCTTCCGCGCGCCCGAGCCAGATGGCGTCCTGGATGAGCTGCAGCGCCGCGGCGCGGTCGTCGATGCGGAGCCAGGTGCGCACCCGCAGGAACGTGTAGACCGAGAGTCCGCCTGTCGAGCGCGCCGTCCCGCCGGTCGGCAACACATGATTCGGCCCCGCGCCGTAGTCGCCCAGGACTTCCGCCGCTCCCGCGCCGACGAACAACGCGCCGTAGTGGGCGAGCCGGGACGCTACGGCGGCCGCTTCGCGGAGCTCCAGCTGCACGTGCTCGGGCGCGATGGCGTCGCATGCGGCTACCCCATCGTCCACGCTCGCCACGACGATCACGCCGCCGTTGGCGAGCGCCAAGCGCGCCGTCTCTGCTGTGGGTAGGTCTCTGAGCTGGTGGGTGAGCTCCTGCTCCACGCGATCAGCGAGCGTGGGATCGAGGGTCACGAGGAACGGCACGGCGTCGGGATCGTGCTCCGCCTGCGCGAGCAAGTCTGCGGCGACGCTGCCCGGATCGGCCGTGTCGTCCGCGAACACTGTCAGCTCGGATGGGCCCGCCAGCATGTCGATAGCGACCGCGCCGGCGACCAGCTGCTTCGCCGCCGTCACGTAACGGTTCCCGGGCCCGACGATCACGTCGCGGGGAGTGATGGGTCCCGCGCCGTAGGCGAGCGCCGCGATCGCCTGCGCGCCGCCGGCCGCGACGAGCCCGTCGGCGCCCGCTACCGCGGCGGCCGCGAGGGTCAACAGCTGCGGCTTCGGGCTCGCGACCCACACATCCCGTACGCCCGCCACGCGGGCGGTGACGGCCGTCATAAGCACCGATGAGGGCAGGGGATAGCGGCCCCCCGGCGCGTAGCAGCCTGCGCGCTCCACGGGCGCCATCCGATGTTCCGCCACACCCCCGGGCACGGGGACCGACACGGGGCAGAGGGCACGGCGCTGGGCTTCGGCGAACCGGCGGATCCGCTCGGCGACCCGCTCGAGCCGTTCGCGATCGCCCGCCGGGAGAAGCGCGAGCGCTTGGCCAAGCGCCGCGCGCTCGTGGAACAGCGGTGCTCCCGGCCGGACGTCGCCGAACCGCTCGGCGTATTCACGCAGCGCCCCTTCGCCCCCGGCCCGGACGGCGTCCACGATCGGCCCGGCTTCCGCCCGCGCCTGGGTGGACACGGGGTCCCGTCGGCGACGCGCGATGTCGGGGAGCGAGCGCACGGGTAGCAAGCGCTGACTCATGTGGCAGCTTCCGATTTCGCGGCCATCGGCCGGCGAGTCACCGCGCCACGCCGGCGGGAGAGCTCTGCCACAACCTCCGTCAACGTGCCGCCGCCGCGCACCAGTGCCACGAGCGCCAGATACAGCACGTCGGCGGTCTCGTGCACCACATCGGCGCGCGCGTTGGCCCGCCCCAGCTCTTCGGCTTCCTCCCGGAGCTTGGCCGCGAGCAGCGCGGGGTCCGCGAGCAGCTTCGCGGTTCCCGATCCGGATTCCGGCCGGGCGGCGCGCTGCGTGATGGTGCGCGCGAGGTCGTCGAGATCGAATCCCGATGGCCAACAGGCCGGCCGCTCGCGGTGACAGAATCCGGCGCCGCGTTGCCGCACGGTGAAGCGCAGCGCATCGCGATCGCAGTCCAAGTCCACGCGCACCAGCTCCTGCGTGTTGCCCGACGTCTCGCCCTTCACCCACACCGCTTGTCGGGACCTCGACCAGTAGACACCCCGGCGCTGCGCGATCGCGCGTGCAAGTGACTCACGCGTGCTCCAAACGAGTCCCAGCGCATGCCCCCACTCGTCGCACACGACGGTGGGCCAGACGGAGCCCCCTCCCTGGGAGTCGAGGGGCTTCGCGAGCGGCGCTGCCACGGCCTCACCCAGCGGCAGTCGTCCGGCATAGAGCGCCATGCCCACCTGCGCGTCCGCGCCGATCCGGTCCAACTCGGCGATCTCCGTCGCTGTGGTGATCCCGCCGGCCGCGGTGAGGCGTGCCCCCTCCTCCCCCCCGCCGGCCGCGCGCACGGCGGCCGCCACGGCCTGGAAATCGAATCCGCCCATGGCGCCTTCTTTTTCTACCTGCGTGAACAGGAACCCGCCGACCACGGGTACGAGCTCGCGGATCCGCTCGAGCACCGACCTGCCGGTGGCGGTGCGCCAGCCCTCCACCACCACCTGACCGCGCTCGGCGTCCACTGCGGCGATCACCCGCTCGCGCGGCAGGGCGCCGCAGAAGTCCGGGCTCGCCGCCGTGCCGATCACGATCCGCGCCGCGCCTGCGTCGAGCCACGCGCGCGCCGTGTCCAGATCGCGAATGCCGCCGCCGACGCGGCATGGAGCCCGGCGCACCATTTCACGGATGAGCGCTGCGTTCGAGCCCTTGCCGAGCGCGGCGTCGAGGTCGACAACCGCCACTTCTCCGGCCACCGCGAACTCCTCGAGCCGGGCCAGAGGGTCGCCGCCGTCCAGCACGAGCTCCCGGCCCCGGCGGAGCTGCACCGCGCGGCCCTGCATCAGGTCGATGCTCGGGACGATCATCGCCGCACCCGGATCCCGCGAAGCGAGAGATCGGCCTTGATGCCGTCGACGGTGTCGTCGCCGTCGTGAAACACCGACGCCGCGAGCACGGCATCTGCGCCGGCGCGAAATGCCTCCGCCACGTGGGCTCGCTCGCCGATCCCGCCCGATGCGATCACCGGCACCCGCACCGCACCGAGCACCGCCCGCAGCAGTTCCAGATCGGGGCCGGAGCGCGTACCGTCGCGATCCCAGCTCGTGAGCAGGATCTCCCCGGCCCCCAGGCCAGCACCCTCCCGCGCCCACTCTACGGCGTCGCGTGGCCCGGGCTGGCGACCACCGTGCGTGAGTGCTTCCCACCCGTTGCCGGTGCGGCGCGCATCGATGGCCAGGACCACGCACTGGCTGCCGAACTCGGCGGCGAGCTCGGACAGGAGGGCGGGGCGCTGAACCGCGGACGTGTTCACGCTCACCTTGTCCGCGCCGGCCGCGAGCAGCCCGCGCGCGTCAGCCACGCTCCGGACCCCGCCGCCGACCGTGAGGGGAATACGGATCGCCGCACGCACGCGCGCCACGGTCTCGATCTGCGTGGCGCGTCCCTCGGCGGACGCGGCCACATCGAGCACCACAATCTCGTCCGCGCCCTGAGACTCGTACAACGCCGCCTGAGACGCCGGATCCCCCGCGTCCCGGAGATGCTGGAACTGCACCCCCTTCACCACCCGTCCATCCCGCACGTCGAGGCACGGGACGACGCGCGGCAACAGTCCCGGGGTGGAACCGGTGAGGGCCGGGGCGGGCGCGCCCTTCGCTCCCGCGAGCCAGCGCTCGAGCAGTGCCGCGCCGTACGCGCCCGACAGCTCGGGATGGAACTGGCAAGCGAGCAGACGCTCGCCGTCCTTCTCCAGCGCCGCCACGAAGCGGGTCCCGTGCGTCGTCCAGGCGGGGACCCAACCCCGGGGGGCCTCCCGCAGGGCGTATGAGTTCGCGAACGCCGCCACGCCCGTAGCGACCAGCCCCGCGCCGCCCGCCGTGACGGTGTTCCATCCGAGGTGCGGCACCCGCACGTCGTCCGGCAGTCGGCGACAGGTGCCGGGGATGACCCCGAGCCCGGCCACCCCCGGCGCTTCTTCGCTCGCTTCGCACAGCATCTGCATTCCGAGGCACACGCCCAGCAGCGGGGTGCCGCGCGCCGCCGCTTGCGTGACGGCTTGGTCGAGCCCCCGCGCGCGCAAGGCTCCGAGCCCGGCGCCGAACGCGCCCACGCCGGGCAGCACCACGCGCGGCGCATCCCGTACGACGCTCTCGTCGCCCGTCACCACGACGTTCGCGCCGAGGCGGCGGAACGCGCTCGCGATCGACGCGAGGTTCGCGACGCCGGAATCCACGATCACCACGTCAGTCATCGCGCCCGCTCTTGTCCCCTAGGGTGCCCTTGGTAGATGGCACGTCGTCGAAACCCGAGCAGGCCACCGCCTGCTTGAGCGCGAGGGCGGTCGCCTTGAACGCCGCTTCGGCTCGGTGGTGATCGTTCTCGCCCTTCAGCACGTCGACGTGCAGCGTGAGCCGTCCCGCCGCCGCGAGGGAGCGGAGCACGTGGGGGATGTTCTCGCACGCGAGACTGCCGATCGATTCGCGGGACAGTCCGAGCGTCACGTCGGCATACGACCGTCCCGACAGGTCGACGACGGCGCGCGCCAGCGCCTCGTCGAGCGGGGCGTACGCCCAACCGAACCGGTTCACGCCCCGGCGCTCGCCCAGGGCGCGGTCGAGCGCCTGGCCTAGCGCCAGCGCACAGTCTTCGGCGGTGTGGTGGTCGTCGACCTGGAGGTCGCCCTCACATGCGAGCGTGAGATCGAACCGGGCGTGGCGGCTCAGCGCCTCGAGCAGATGGTCGAGGAACCCGAGGCCCGTCTTCACGTCGGCCTTCCCCGTGCCCTCGAGCGTGAGCGAGACAGTGATCGACGTTTCGCGCGTGCCGCGGCTGACGCTGGCGGTGCGCGCGCTCATGGCTCGAGTCCCTCAGCGCCGAGCGTCCCGTCGAGGGCGTCACTCAGTCGCTCGAAGTCGGACACATCACCAGGCAGCGTGATGCGCAGCGCGGTCTCCAGGCCGCGGCGGCCGGGGAAGTCGCGCACCAGCACACCGCGCGCGGCGAGCCCCGCGTGGATCGCCGCGGCGCGCGGCCCGCATTCGACGAGCAGGAAATTCGCCTGCGATCGGCGGGGTACGAGGCCGGCGGCGGCAACCCGCGCGCTCAGGCGGCGGCGCTCCTCGCGGACCCGGGCCACGTGAGCGGCCAGCGGCCCGGCCCCGCGCTCGAGCTGGGAGAGCGCCAGCGCGACCGAGGGCGCCGCCACTGTGTAGGGACCGCCCGCCGCACGCAGCACGGCGACGACGTACGGACTCCCCACGGCGTAGCCGACGCGGCAGCCGGCGAGGCCCCAGGCCTTGGAGAGCGTGCGCAGCACCAGGACGTTGGGAAGATCGAGCACTGCGGAAGTGAGGTCCTCGTCCGCGTACTCGACGTACACGTGATCGAGGATGACGAGCGCGCCTGGCGCGGCCGTGGCGAGGCGCCGGACATCGGCCAGCGTCGCCACGCTCCCCGTGGGATTGTTCGGGGACACGACCGCGACGACGGCCGTGAGCGCATCGAGCCGATCGACGAACGCGGTCGTGGGGAACGCATCGTCCCACCACGGCACGCGCACGAGGTCGCCGCCCGCGAGCATGGCGCTGCAATCGAACATGTCGAAGCTGGGATCGGCCAAGAGGATCGCACGGCCGGGCTCGAGGAAGGCGCGGCACGCGCGGTCGATCGCCTCGTCCGCGCCGGCGGTCACCACCAGGCGCTCGGGCGCGACACCGAGACGGGTCGCGAGCGCGGCTTCGAGCGCCAGGACATCCGGGTACCGGCGCAACAGCTCCGGGTCCGCGTTGGCGAGATCGCCGAGCAGGGCGCGCGACGGCAGGACCCCCTCGTTGGAGTCGAGGCGAAGCGCGCCGGGAATACTCGGCGGGCGCCGGTAGGTGGTGGCCGGGTCGATCCGCGACACGGGGCCGGTCACGGGAGCACGTGTGGTGGCCGTCATGGGACGATCTGCGAGAAGGTAGACACGACGAGGTCGGTGCCGCCCGCGGCTTTCACGGCGGGGATCACCTCGGGAAGCGCCTCGCGCGGCACGGCGGCCTTCACCGCGTAGCCACCGTTGCCGTACAGCGGTGCCACGGTGGCCTGCCGCATCGACGGCAGCACAGCGACCACCGCTTCGAGGCACTCGGCCGAGGCGTTCACCTCGAGCATCACGCGACGCCGGGCCACGAGCACGGAGTCGAGCAGCATCACCAGGTCGTCGATGCGCCGCCGCCGTGCGCGATCCTCGAGCGCCAGGGGGTTCGCGTAGAGGCGCGTGGAGGAGCGCATCAGCTCGTTCACAACCACGAGACCGTTGGCCTCGAGCGTCGCGCCGGTGGCGGTATTGTCCACGATGACGTCGGCGTCTTCCGGCGGGAACACCTCGGTCGCGCCGTACGAGCGCACGCACTCGGCGGAGAGCCCGCGCTGCGCGATCCAGCGTTGCGCCAGCCGCTCGTATTCCGACGCCACCACCAGGTGACGCGCCGGCAGGCGCCCGTCCACGAGCAGCGTCTTGGGCGCCGCCGCGACGACCTGCACAGGGTCGAGCCCGGTGTCGAGCAGCTCGACCACGTTCGCTTCGAGCTCCGCTACCCAGTCGGCGCCCGCGAAGCCCAAGTCGCGGCTGCCGAGGGCGAGCATCTCCACGACGTTCTGCGGCTTGAGGATCTTCGCTTCGGCGTCCGGCAGGGACACGTCGGGACGGTAGCCGCGGGCGCCGGGGCGAATCCGGATGCCGGCGTCGCCAAGGAGGGTCAGCACCCCTTGCTCCATGCGACCCTTCGGCAGGCCGAGGCGCAGGGGCGTCGAGGAACCGGATTGTCGGGACATCGTGTCGCGCTCCGTTCGTTGGCCGAACCGAGGCCCCGGAGCTACAGCGTCCCCAAAAAGCACGACGCCGGCCCCGGGGGGGGTCGGCGTCGGCGATGGACTCAAGGCTTTACGGTCTACTCGTTACCTTGGCGTACGCCCCCGGCTCCCCCCATGCAACGGGTGGTGATGGTGGTGCCGGTGATGCAAACGGGTACGCTCCATGACGGGTAACTAAGCGGCTGGCCCAATCCCTGTCAACCACCCGAAAGTATGGTTGACACGGCGGCACGCGCCGGGTAAATAGCAAAATCATGATCGCGCGCCACACCAGCACAAGCTGTTGTCCGCCCTGTCGGATGATGTGTGCTCGCTCCTCGGGGAGCGGACGCGGTTGTGGCGCTGTGGTTGCCGGCATCGGATGATGCTCGACTAGCTTGTAAACGGCACGCGCGACGCAAATCGGGCCCGCTTCCCAGGGAAGCGGGCCCGTTTCGTTTTTACCTCACCCCCTGTCCCCCTCTCCACGTTGTGGAGAGGGGGACGAGAAAGCGACGGTCGGAGAGAGCGATGACTCAACCTGAGCTGGCTACGGACAGGCGTATCGCGCAGGCGCACGGCTTCACCCTGTGGTTCACCGGCCTGTCGGGCGCCGGTAAGTCCACGCTCGCCGCCGCGGTGAGCGCGGAGCTGGGCCGCCGTGGCATCCCGGTCGAAGTGCTGGACGGGGACGAGGTGCGCCAGAACCTCTCCAAGGGCCTCGGGTTCTCGCGCGAGGACCGCGACACCAACATCCGGCGCATCGGTTACGTCGCGAAGCTGCTCACGCGGAACGGCGTTGCAGTGATCACGGCCGCGATCTCGCCCTACCGCGCGATCCGGGACGAGGTGCGCGACCAGATCGGCGCGTTCATCGAGGTGTACGTGAAAGCCTCGCTCGACGAATGCATCCGCCGCGACACCAAGGGGTTGTACCGCAAGGCGCTGGCCGGGGAAATCCCGCAGTTCACCGGCGTGTCGGACCCCTACGAGGAGCCGCCGGCCGCGGAGCTCGTGATCGACACGGAACGTGAGGAGATCGCCGACAGCACGTCCCGGGTGATCGATCGGCTCTGCGAGCTCGGCCACCTGCGGAGCCCGGGCGATGCTTAGCGCCGCGCAAGTTCGTGAGCAGGCCGTAGCCCTGAGGGGTGCCGATCCCGAGACGACCCTCACGTGGGCGGTGGATGCGTTCCCGGGCAAGACGACTCTGACCGTGAGCTTCGGCGGGGGCGGCGTCGTGTTGGCGCACCTCCTCACCCGCATCGACCGCACGGTGCCGGTGATCTTTCTCGACACCGGCTTTCATTTCCCCGAGACGTACGAGTTCAAAGAACGGTTCGCCAAGCGCTACGGCCTCAACGTCGTGGAGCTCACCCCCCTCACCGACCCGGGACCGTTGTACAAGACGGACCCGAACCGCTGCTGCGCGATCCGCAAGGTTGAACCACTCACCCGGGCGATCGCTGGGTTCGATGCCTGGATCAGCGCGGTGCGACAGGATCAGTCCTCCAGCCGCTCGGCGACGGAGCTCGTTGAGTATCACGAGGTCGATGGCCGACCGATCGTGAAAGTGTTTCCCCTCGCGCATTGGAGTCGGGCGGACGTGTGGCGTTACATCCGGGAAAATGGCGTGCCGTATCACCCGCTGCTCGACCAGGGTTACTCGAGCATCGGGTGCTGGCCGTGCACCCGCCCCACGGCGCCCGGCGAGGCCGAGCGCGCGGGGCGGTGGAGCGGCACCGGTAAGACCGAATGCGGCCTCCACACCTTTCACCGTCAAGCAGGAGGCCTGAGCGATGAGCGCTGAAACGACGCCGATCCTCGCGCATGGCGGGACACTCGTGAGCCGGGTGATCGCAGCCGGGGAGTACCCGGCCGCGCTCGAGCTGGCGGCCGCGCTGCCGTCCCTGACGGTCGACGCACGGACCGTGGCGGATCTCGAGCTTATCGCGACCGGCGCCTATAGCCCGCTCACGGGCTTTATGGGCCTGGCCGACTACCAGCGCGTCCTTCACGAGATGCGCTTGGCTGACGGTCTCCCGTGGTCGCTGCCAATCACCTTGCGTGTCACCGACGCCAGGAAGCATCGTCGCCCTCCTCGAGGTCCGAGAGGTGTTCACACACTCGAAAGAAGAGGAGGCGCAGCTCGCGTACGGGACGACCGACCCGAAGCACCCCGGTGTGGCGCAGCTCTATGGCCAGGGCGATTTCCTGGTCGGGGGAGACATCCGGCTGCTGCGACGCACCGCGCCGGCCTTCCCGGAGCTGGCGCTCGATCCGGCGGACACGCGGCGCGCGTTCGTGGAGCGCGGCTGGCGCACGGTGGTCGGTTTTCAGACGCGGAATCCCGTGCATCGCGCGCACGAGTACATCCAGAAGGCGGCGCTCGAGACGGTCGACGGGCTCCTGCTGCATCCACTCCTCGGGCCCACCAAGGACGACGACGTCCCGGCCGACCTGCGCGTCAAAAGCTACCGCGTGCTGCTCGAGCGCTACTACCCGCGGGATCGCGTGCTGCTCGCCGGCTTCCCGGCCGCGATGCGGTACGCCGGTCCGCGGGAGGCCGTGTTCCACGCGCTGGTGCGCAAGAATTACGGTTGCACCCATTTCATCGTGGGCCGCGATCACGCGGGGGTCGGGAACTACTACGGCACCTACGACGCGCAGCGCATTTTCGACCGCTTCGCGCCGGGCGAGCTCGGCATCCACCCCATCTGCTTCGAGCATACGTTCTACTGCCGGCGCTGCGGCGGCATGGCGTCGCCCAAGACCTGCCCGCACGACGCCGAGTCCCATGTGACGCTTTCCGGTACCAAAGTGCGGGAGCTGCTAAGGAGCGGTACGCTGCCGCCCCCCGAGTTCAGCCGGCCGGAAGTCGGCCAGGTGCTCGCCGATGGACTGCGCGAGGTGGTGGTCGCATGACCGACAAGCCGCTGAGCGCGGTGGAGAGGGTGAAGGAGGAAAGCCGCGGTCTGCGCGGGCCTCTCGCCGACGAGCTCGCCCTCGGCACCGATCATTTCTCGGACGCGGGCGCTCAACTCCTCAAGTTCCACGGGACGTATCAACAGGAGGATCGCGACCAGCGCCGTGAGCGGCGTGGCACAGACAGCGAGCCGGCTCACCAGTTCATGGTCCGCTGCAAGATCCCGGGCGGCGTGCTCACCGGCGAGCAATACCTCGTGATCGACCAGCTGGCGGACCGCTACGGCAACGGCACGCTGCGGGTCACGACGCGCCAGGGAAACCAGTTCCACGGCGTGCTCAAGGGCGATCTCAAGGCGACGATCCGCTCCGTGAACGACGCGCTCGTGACCACGCTGGGCGCCTGCGGTGACGTAGTACGCAACGTGATCTCATGCCCCGCCCCGCTGGCGGGCGGACTGCGCGAGGAAGTCCTGCGAGTCGCCCGCCAGGTGTCGGATCACCTGTTGCCGCGCACCCGGGCGTATCACGAGATCTGGCTCGACGGCGAGCCGGTGGCGGGCGGCCCGCCGGGGGGGGAGCCCGACCCGATTTACGGCACGCGGTACTTACCGCGCAAGTTCAAGCTCGCGTTCGCGTTCCCAGACGATAATTGCTGCGATGTGCACTCGAACGACCTGGGGTTCCTGGTCGTCACACAGGAAGAGCGGCTCGCGGGATTCAACGTGCTGGTGGGCGGCGGCATGGGGCGCACCCATGGCAAGACGGACACCTATCCGCGGCTCGCCGACACGCTGGGGTTCGCCAGAAGGGGCGAGGTGAGGGAAGTGGCCGAGGCCGTGGTCAAGGTGCAGCGCGACCATGGCAACCGGTCCGACCGGCGCCACGCGCGGCTCAAGTACCTCCTCGATAAGCAGGGACTGGACTGGTTTCGCGAGCAGGTGGAACGACAGCTCGGCCGTCCGCTCGCCCCGGCCGCGGCCGTCGAGGTTTCCGCCATCGAGGACCACCTCGGCTGGCACGAGCAGGGCAGGGGACGCTCCTTCCTGGGCGTGTTTATCGAGAACGGCCGCATCCGGGATGGCGAGGATCAGCGGCTGCGGAGCGCGCTGCGCCGTGTCGTCGAGACCATCGGCGGCGGCGTCCACTTCACGCCCCAACAGAACCTGCTGCTGACCGATATCCCCGATCGGCAGAAGCGGGTCGTGGACGGCATCCTGGCCGACCACGGCGTCGCACCGCACCGCGCGCTCTCGATCGTGCGGCGCTGGTCCATGGCGTGCCCGGCGCTCCCCACCTGCGGCCTCGCCGTGGCCGAAGCGGAGCGGGCGCTGCCCGGCGTGATCGCGGAGCTCGAGGCGGAGCTCGAGCGGCTGGGCGTGGCGGATGCGGCGCTCACGGTCCGGATGACCGGGTGCCCCAACGGCTGCGCGCGGCCCTACACCGCCG
>WNEY01003474.1_pt1 | contig 13550 bp, 13 predicted proteins | sample 5400531 | NCBI WGS metagenome assembly WNEY01 (sample SAMN13153338, study PRJNA577476) | soil metagenome | isolation source: 200 cm saprolite under Douglas fir tree site 1 | place: USA:California | collected 2015-04-18
CTGGTGGTCAACGACCCGCCGGATGGTCAGTGGAGCCACCCGCCGGCGTTCGGGGACGCGGCCGCGGGGCTGGTCTCGACCGCCGACGATCTGCTCGCGTTCGCCCAGATGCTGCTGCGGCGCGGTTCGCCGGTTCTGTCGGAGTCAGCCGCGGAGGCCATGACCAGGGATCAGCTCACGGCCGAGCAGAAGGCGCGGGGCGGCTTCGGGCCCACCTTCTTCCACGGCCAGTCCTGGGGCTTCGGCCAGATGGTGCAGGACTCCGGCGCCTTCGGCTGGGACGGCGGCCTTGGCACCTCGTGGCACGTCGACCCGGCTTATGACCTGACGGTGATCGTGCTCACCCAGCGCATGTTCGATAGCCCGGACCTGCCGCCGTTGCACGCCGCTGTGCGGGCAGCGGCCTATCAGGCGCTAGCGTAGCGAGAGCTTGCCCGGATGAGTCGGGGCCGGCTCGCTCGCAACCCGCCAGGACCACAGCGACGCGGGGCCGCCCGCGTTGCCGGGCGCCCAGGTGAAGACCGTGGTCACCGGCGTGCCGCTGACCTTCCAGTGCGTAGTGAGCTTGGAGTAGTAGCGCACGCCGTCGTGCGTGCGCACCCGGGACAGCGTCAGCTCGGCCGGAACCTTGGCGAACTGGCCGGCCGCGCAGTTCGGATCGCAGCTGTTGGCCCACCGTGAGCCGTGCGCGATCGCGCGCCGGTCGCCCCAACTGGCCCAGCGCAGCCCGCGGATGAGCAGGCTGCCGCCGGTACCGAAGTAGACCGCGGGCGGCTGGATGCCCGGATGCTGCCAGCCCGATGCGCCCGCGAAACCGTAGACGACCGGAAGTGATGATGAGCCCGCTGAGGCCGTCGCCCGCAGCGCAAACCCGACCCCGATAACCGCCAATCCGACCGCAGCGACCCCTGCGACGCCCTTCATCCCTAATCACCCGTCACCATCAGCTATCGATCAATCACGATCCGTGCAGTTCCTAGTGTGCCATGTAAAGACGACGTAATGCTCTCCGGCCCGCCACGGATTAATCACCGGATGAACAGATCTGCCATATCGTGCTGACGTGACCTCTGCACATAGGTCTTCGCTGACGCTGGCGCAGCGCCGGATGCTGGCTGCACTAGAGGCTCAGCTGGTGAGGCAGATGCGTTATGACGACGAATCGATCGTGGCCGAGAAATGGATCAGGCAGCGGTACGACTGCGGCTGTTATCCGAGCTACGGGCCAGCCCGCCGGGCGGTCGTGCGAACGGCCTGGCACGAGGCCGGCCACGCGGTCGCGGCGCTCGCGGTCGGGGCTGAGTTCAGCTCGGCGAGCATTCACCACGGCCATGAGAGCGAGGGCCGGGTGCATCGGATCCGAGGAGCAGGCGACCAGGCTTTCGTGATCGATGCGGCCGGACAGATCGCCGAGCGGCTGGCGACCTGGACGATGCTTGAGCGCGACGATGAGCTGGCGCTTTGGTTGCGCAGCTGGCAGGGCGATGGCGGCGACGCACGACATTTCCGCCGGTCGATGAAGGCTCGATTCGGCCCGGACGAGATCGGAGCCTGGCGCTACGCGGAGACCATGCTGGTAGCTTTCCGACCAAAAATCCATCGACTTGCCCGCGCCTTGCTGATGCATCCACGGCACTTGCCCTATCCGGTCGCGGCCGCCCTGGCTGGCCTATGAAGTACGCGCTGCTGATCCTGCCGTCGAGCAACCGGGTGTACGCCGATTCGTCGATCGCGCTGACGCGGGCCGAGGTCGAGCTGTTCGGGCAGGCCTTGCTGGGCGGGCGGCTCGGCGAGGTCGAGCCGGAGCTGATCGGCGGCGTGCCCTACGTGACGTTCGGTGTCGACGGCGGGCTGAGCCGCCGGGAGGTGGCGCTGCTTAGTAATGTGTCGACGGCCTATGCGGGCCGACTCGACCGGTTCGATGATGACCTGATCACGATCCAGAAGTACCAGGGGAAGACCAACGAGCAGTTCACGAAACTGCTGGTCAACGTGACGCTACTGGCGTCGGAGTTCGGCGGGCAGGTGCTGGATCGCAAGCTGGCGGTGCTCGATCCGTTGTGCGGCCGGGGGACCACGCTCAATCAGGCGCTGATGTACGGCTGGGACGCGGCCGGGCTCGATGTCGATCTCAAGGACTTCGACGCGTACGCGGCATTCATCCAGACCTGGCTGAAGCGCAAGCGGATCAAGCATCAGGCCCAGATCGGCCCGGTCAGGCGGGAGCGGCGGGTGGTGGCACGGAGGCTGACGATCACGCTGGCCGCCGAGAAGGGCGACTACAAAGCGGGACTCACCCAGCAACTCGACGTGGTCAACGCCGACACCAGGCAGGCGGGGGAGTTCTTCGGTCCGGAATCGTTTCATCTGGTGGTGGCCGACGCGCCGTACGGCGTCCGGCACGGCAGCCGCACCGCGGCGGGGGGTTCCGGCGGGTCGCCCACCCGGGCCAGCGCCGCCAAGGTCCTGGTCCGCAGCCCGCTTGACCTGCTGTCTAGCGCGGTGCCGGGGTGGGCTAGGCTGCTCAAGCCCGGGGGCGCGGTTGGCATTTCCTGGAACACGTTCGTCGCGCGGCGCGAGGCGGCCGCTCAGGTGCTGGCGGACGCTGGTCTCGAGGTGATGGACTACGGTCCGTATCTGCAATTGGCACATCGGGTTGATCAGGCCATTAATCGGGATATTCTGGTCGCCCGTAAGGTAGTTAATACGGCCAATCGCGGCGCGGCTAGTGCCGTTGGTGCGGCCAGAGTGGCTGCGGACAGTGACGGCGAGTGATAGAACTACATTGGCGTTATTTCCGATCCGGCCAGTCCCCGGTTCGGCCAGTCCGTTGCCCGGGAGGGCGATAAAGGTGCGTGTTCCTCAGCTTGCCATGCTGTCAGCGACGATTCTGGCGATGGGAATCGCCATGGCGCCCTCCAGCCTGGCGGCATCGACAACTAGCGTCAGGTCCGAGCCAGCAGTCGCTCCTGTCACTCCGGCCGTGGTGCTGGTGAATCAGCCGGTGAAGTCACTGTGCGCCGGCCATAAGTTCACCGTCGGCGTGTGGTACCAGAAGTTCTCCGGTGGTTCTCGCGCCTACCGGGTCTCCATCTGGGGCCCGAGGCACCTGAGCTTCTTCCACCGGGCCGGGATGGCGTCGCCGGCGCACTGGCAGATGTGGAAGGTGCTGGCCGGACGGCACGGGCGCTACCGGATCCTGTACTCCGGACACAAGCCAGGCTCGACGAAGTGGTCGAAGTACCAGGTGCTGGTCAGTGCCAAGCGGTGCGCTAAGTAATCTGGGCCGACCGCTCCGTAGGCTAGGGGGATGTCTTTCTCTGATGCCTCCGCTGGCTCCACGCACCGTAGTGTCACTCTCAATCGCGTAGCGGGCAGCCGCTATACCGTTGCCAATGATCGGGGCGGCGAGCTGACTATTGGCACCGGCGCTGGGCCTGAGTTCACTCCGGTGGAACTGCTGCTGGTCGCGATCGGCGGCTGCACCGCCATCGACGTCGACGTGGTGACGTCTCGACGGTCGAAGCCGGAGACGTTCACCGTGCGGGTCGAGGGGGAGAAGGCGCGCGATGAGGGCGGCAACCACGTAACGGGCATTGTCGTGACGTTCGGTGTGTCGTTTCCCGACTCGCCGGATGGCGAGGAGGCTCGCGCGATCTTGCCGGATATTGTGCGGAAATCGCATGATCGGCTGTGCGCGGTCGGGCGCACGGTCGAGCTGGCTACGCCGATCGAGACAAGGATCGTCTGATCATGGGTGGTTCTGGGGGTGGCGTGGCCGGGATTGTCGATTCACATCAGCATTTCTGGGATCTGGCGGCGCATGATCAGCCGTGGTTGCGGCTGCCTGGGAACGAGCCGTTGCTGCGGAACTTCTCCGAGGCCGATTTGCGACCGCTCGCGGACGCGGCCGGGGTCACCGCGACGGTTGTCGTGCAGACGATCATCGGGCCGGAAGAGACGCCTGAGCTGCTTGATCTGGCGGCCGCGAGTGACTTGGTGGCCGGCGTGGTCGGCTGGGTTGATCTGCAGGACGGCGGTGTGGGCCGAACGCTCGCTGAATTGCAGGATGGTCCTCATGGTGGCTACCTGCGCGGGATCAGGCATCCGGTGCTGGTCGAGCCCGATCCTGACTGGCTGCGGCGGCCCGCTGTGCTGCGTGGGTTGTCCGCGGTGGGCGTGGCCGGGCTGTGCTATGACCTGGTGATGCCGGCTTCCGTGCTGCCGGCCGCGGTGGCCGCGGTGTCGGCCTGCCCGGACGTGACGTTCGTGCTCGATCATCTCGGCAATCCGGATGTGGCTGCCGGGCGGCCCGATGAGGGGTGGGTCGCGTCGATCAGGGAGCTGGGCGGGCTGGGCAATACGTTCTGCAAGCTGTCGGGGGTTCTTGGGGAGCCGGCGCCGGACGGGGGTGTGGGCTCGGGCTCAGGCTCGGGCGTGGGGCATCTGCTGCCGTATTACGAGGTCGCGCTGGAGGCGTTCGGGCCTGAGCGACTGATGTTCGGCTCCGACTGGCCGCCGTGCACGGTGTCGTCGTCGTACGGGGCGGTAGTGGCGGCGGCGGCGGCGCTGACGGCCGGGCTGAGTCCGGACGAGCGGGCGGCTGTTTTCAGCGGGACCGCGCGCCGGGCTTATCGCCTGGATGGATAGATGGCTGTCGCGGTGGACCTGCTGCTGCCATTCTTCCTGGTGCCCGCTGGCGGGCTTGATGCCTGCGGCCGGCGGGCGATCGGGTTCTCGGTGCTCAAGGGCGGGGAGTTCCTGGAGCGCGAGGTCGCGGAATTGCAGCGGAAGGCCTTCGGTCGCAGCGGGTCGAACTGGCGGGTGGAGACACGGTTTCATTTCGGCGGCTACGCGCGCCGGAACGCCGAGCTCGACAGCTTCATCGCCGACTTTTCCCGGCGCCACGGGATCGTGCTCGACTGGGTTTATACGGCCAAGATGATGTACGGAATATTCGCGCTAGCGCAGGAAGGCTATTTCGAGCCCGGCACCCGCGTAATCGCGCTAATCACCGGCTGACCCCGCAGCGGGCGGGGGCCAGTGGGCGGCGGCGGATGGCGGGGAGGTTAGGTAGCTGGCCAGGCCGCGGATGATTACATCGAGGCCCCACTCGAAGCGGTCCTCGGCACTGCCGGCGACGAGCAGGTCGGCGAGTTCGACCGTGTTCGGGAACTGGTCCTTAGGCAGCGACTTCAGCCAGGCGGCGGCCTGGGCGGCGAAGTCGCCCGGTTCGGTGATCGGGGTCACTTCCTGCTCATAGGCGATCGCCCCGACGTAGAGCCCGCCGAGATCGCCGACAAATGCCACTACCTGGTCAGGAAGTCCGGCGGCCCGCAGCTGGCCGAGGATGTACTCGCTGCCCTTGAGCAGCCTCGGCCCGAACGGCACGCGTCCCATCGTCAGCCCGGCCACACCCGGATGCCGCTTGAAAATGCCGAGCATCTCGCGGGCGAAGTTACGCACTAGGTCTTGCCAGTCTCCGTCCGACCCATCGGCACCGACTGTGGGCGGGAACGGGACTTCCTGGATGATCTGCTCGAGCACGAGCTGGACCAGCTCTTCCTTATTCGCCACGTAGCCGTAGAGCGCCGACGCGGAGACTCCGATCTCGTCCGCGACCCGGCGCATAGTCAGCGCGTCGCCACCGTCTAGCTCGATCACCTTGAGCGCCGCGCTGACGATCAGCTCCCGGCTCAGCTGCGGCCTCGGTGCTGACCGGCCGCGACGGGGTGGGGTCCGCCAGGGCGGCTCAGGAGTCCCGGGTGTCTCGCTCATTCGAACAGCGTACTTGACGAGAACAACGTTCTCTAGTAAACATTGTTCAAGTCGAGAACGTCGTTCTCTACATCGAACGGCGTTCAGAAGATACTGGACAACCGTGAGGAGCAGCGCCATGACAGGCGAGGCAACCGGACTAGTGGAGGCTCGCGGCCTCCGCAAGACCTACAAGGGCGGGGGGAGCGGAAAGAAGAGCCAGCCGGTCCGCGCGCTCGATGGGCTCAGTTTCAGCGTCCCGACGGGAACGGTCTACGCACTGCTCGGGCCTAACGGCGCCGGCAAGACCACGACCGTGCGCATCCTGACCACGCTGTCCCGGCCGGACGAGGGCAGTGCCACCGTGGCTGGCATCGACGTGCTCGCGCAGCCGGGCAAGGTCAGGTCGGAGATCGGCGCCGTCAGCCAGCACAGCGGTGCCATCGGCCTGCTGACCGGCCAGGAGAACCTGGCTATGCAGGGACGGCTGTACGGGCTCGGCGGCCGCGACCTGCGGCGACGGGTGTCTGAGCTGATCGACGGGTTCGGCCTGACCGAAGCGGCGAGCCGTCAGGCCCGCACCTACTCGGGAGGCATGCGGAGGCGCCTGGACATAGCGACGGTGCTCGTGCACAGGCCGGCGGTGCTGTTCCTCGACGAGCCCACCACCGGTCTTGACCCGGAGGGCCGCGCCGACTTGTGGGCGGTGCTCACCGAACTCGCGGCCAGCGGCACCACGATTCTCGTGACCACGCACTACCTGGAGGAAGCCGACCAGTACGCGGCCAAGATCGCGATCGTCGACCGAGGCCGGATCGTCGCCGAGGGCACCTCCGATCAGCTGAAGGCCGAGCTGGCCGGTGACTCCGTGCTACTCGAACTCGACAGCGCCGAGCGGGCCGAGCTCGCCGAGAAAGTTCTGCTCGGCGTTCCCGAGGTCGCGGGCGCTTCGGCCGATGGCGCCACCGTCCGGGCGCGGGTCGCGGACGGGCCGCACGCGCTGCCCGCCGTCCTCGGCGGCCTGGAGGCCGGCAACGTCGGCGTCCGCTCCGTCACCGTCGCGCGCCCCTCGCTCGACGATGTCTACCTGCACTATGCCGGTCGGTCATTCCGCCAGGCAGAAAGGTCAGCGGCCTAACATGAACCTGTTCAACATCAACGTGCTGCGTCAGTCCTGGGTGATCTTCACCGGACGTCATCTACGCGAGCTCTACCGCCAGCCGGTAGTCATCTTCATGGCGCTGCTGCAGCCGATCATCTGGCTGTTGCTGTTCGGCGCCCTGTTCAAGGAAGTGGCCAAGATTCCCGGCTTCGGGTCCGGCGACTACATCCCCTATCTCACGCCCGGCGTGGTGATCATGACCGCCATCTTCGGGTCCAGCTGGACCGGGATGGCCTACATCGAGGACATGCAGACCGGCGTGCTCGACCGGATGCTGACGGCGCCGGTCAGCCGCGCCGCGATGACGGCCGCGATGCTCGCCTACCAGGGTGTCACTACTGCCATCCAGTCGGTCATCATCATCGCGATCGGCTGGGGGATGGGTGCCACCTTCGGTAGCGGCCTGGCCGGCATCGTTGTTCTCATCGCCGTCTCGGTACTAATCGCGCTGGCCATGGCCGGCCTGTCCATGGGGTTCGGGCTGCTGACCAGGCAGCGCGAAGCGCTGATCGGCGCCTCGACGACGCTGGTGCTGCCGCTTACCTTCCTGTCGGGTGCGTTCTTGTCGCTGCGGCTGGTACCGTCCTGGATCGCCGACGTGGCCAGGTTCAACCCGGTGAACTGGGCAGCGTCGGCCGGGCGCATCGCGGTTCAGGCTGGGCCGGCCTGGGGCACGATCGGTTCCTACGCCGCGTTCCTGGCGATCGCGGCCGGGCTTACCGCTTTCGCCGCGACGAGAGCGTTCCGCACCTACCAGCGGTCCTTTTGACCAACCCCGGCCGGGGCCCGGCGATCAAATGCCGGCCCCCGGCCGTGGCTTAGGCTAAATCGCATGCCAAGCCCAGGACTCCTTGCCGTATTCGCGGCCGCTACGTTCGTCCTCACCGCGACGCCGGGGCCAGGCGTGCTCTACGTAGTTGGCCGATCGATCGGGGGCGGACGCCGGGCCGGGCTCGCCTCCATGCTCGGAATCGAGACCGGCGAGGCGGTATACATCGCAGCGGCGGCACTCGGGATCACGGCAGTGCTCGCCACGTCCGCAATCGCGTTGTCGGTGGTGCGCTACGCCGGAGCGGCGTACCTGGTGATACTCGGCATCCGCGCCTGGCGGCATCCCGAGGAAGAACACGCCGCCGATGACGACAAGCCGTCCGGCCACTGGGGTGCCTACGGACGAGGGCTGGTCGTTCAGTTGCTCAATCCGAAGGTCGCGGTGTTCTTCGTGGCCTACTTCCCGCAGTTCATCCGGCCGGCCCAGCCGGTCGCGCCCCAGGTTCTCGTGCTCGGCTGCGTCTACCTGGTGATCTGCGTGGTCGTCGACACCGCCTACGTGCTGCTTGCCTCGTGGATCGCCGACAAGATCGCGAGGACAGAGCGGGCGCGGCGGCAGCGGGCCAGGGTCAGCGCGCTCATCTATTTCGCGCTCGCGGCGGCGGCGTTGGTGATCGGCGATCGGGGAAGTTCGGCCAAGGCTCTCGCTCCGGCGCACGCGCCCGCGCGATAGCTCTCGCGCCCAGAATCCAATTCGTCAGCCACCCGTGCCGTCGACTGCATCGGGGCACTTTACTGTCGCCTCGGTAACATCAGGGGCACTTTACTGTCGTCGGGGAACCGGAACCAGGCACCGCTGCGACCGGTCTAGCTGCGACGATCGAAACCTTACGTGGTTTGTGAGATATTTCACATCAAGACGAATTTCAAGTTGTTTCGTATCTGTTACCTGGACTTATCGGGCATCGTGGTGCGCCGACAGCACCTCACGTGCATGACGGTCACCTCGCGGTGACGCAGCCGCCTTGACCCCGCGCTACGTCCGCACGCCACCGGCTGCGGCCCGCCTTGCCCCCGGTGCCCCAAGGTGGCCACCTAGCGCCGATGCCGCGCCCGAACACAGGCCACGCAGTTGTCCAGGTCAGCACAGCACCGCAAGCCAACGTCATTTTCGATCCGCAGTTCTGGAGCGCACCGGAGGGAGGCACGAACCCGGCGCGGGCCTAGCAGGCGAACCTGGCTGACCGCCGGGGCGATCTGCTCGGTCCTGGCTGGCACGGGCATCGCTCAGGCCGTGACCGGCGGCTCCTGGCTGGCAGGCCAGCCGGCGGCGCTGAACCACGCAGCAGGCGCACCGCAGCATCGATCGATCCGCTCACCTGCGGTAACTCGCCTCAGCCCGACCCCATCGCCGTCCCGCAGCAGCCAATCCGCTCCGCCGATACCGCCGGCTCACGCCTCGAAGCGGCCGTCGCCGGCCCCGACTCCCACCCAGACCGCTACCATCGATGGCTATGCCAATCCATTGCGGGCCGTGAGCAACCTGGTGCCGCAGCGGATCGATATGGGCGTCGACTTCGCCGGTGCCGGGCCGGTCTACGCGCTCGGCGACGCGGTCATCACCAATGCCCAGAGCGATGATGCGGGCTGGCCCGGCGGGGGCTGGATCACGTACCAGATGACCAGCGGTCCGGCCGCCGGGCTCAGCGTGTTCCTGGCCGAGGACGTCCGGCCGACCGTTCAGGTAGGCGATAAGGTCACCTCCTCGACCGTGATCGCGAACATGTCCGATAGCGGTGACGGCATCGAGTTCGGCTGGGCTCAGCCAGGTGGCGTGTCCGCCGAATCACAGCTGGCTCAGGCAGGCGGGATCAGCGGCGGCGGGCCTTTCCCGACGATCGTGGGTTTGAACTTCGATGATCTCCTGATCGCTCTGGGCGCGCCGGCGGCGTATAACCACGGCGACACGCCGCACGGGCTGCTGCCGGCCGGCTACCCGAGCAACTGGACCGGCCTGCACGGCTAAGCGGCGATTACGGCAGAGTCCAAGCCTGGTTGGTGCCGCCGGTGCAGCTCCAGATCTGGACCTGGGTGCCCGGCGTCGTCGAGAAGCCGGTGTCGTCCAGGCACTTGCCCGACTGCGGGTTGACCAGCGAGCCGTTCTGCTGTGGCTGCCAGACCTGCGCGCCGGCCCCGCTGCAGGTGGACAGGTCTATCAGCGTGCCGTTGGTGGTGCCGCCTCCGGTCACGTCCAGGCACTTGCCCAGGGCTCGCAGGGTGCCGTTCGGTTCGGTGGTCCAGTTCTGGGCGGCGGTGCCGTTGCAGGTGTAAACCTGAACCGGCGTTCCGTCCGCGCTGTTGGCACCCCGTACGTCGAGGCACAAACCGCCCAGACCGGTGACCGTGCCCGTGATGGCGGCCGGAGAGACCCAGGACTGATTGGCGTTGCCGCTGCAGCTCCAGATCTGCACCTGGGTGCCCGGCGTCGTCGAGAAGCCGGTGTCGTCCAGGCAGGCATTGGACTGCGGGTTGAGCAGTGCGCCATCCGGCTGCGGGCTCCAGGTCTGCGCGCCGGTGCCGTTGCAATCGAAGAGGACGACCAGCGTGCCGTTGGCGGTACCGCCGCCGGTCACGTCCAGGCACTTGCCGTCGGCCTGGACGGTGTTGTTCGGCTCGATCGTCCACTCCTGCCCGTCGGTGCCGTTGCAGGTGTAGACCTCGACCTTGGTGCCATTGGTGTTGGCGTCACCCGCAAGATCGAGACACAGACCCTGATAGCCGACCAGCGGCGTGGTGGCGATGCCGTCGGCGGCCGGCTCGACCGTCCAGGTGAACGACGCGGCGGCGAACGCGCCGGTCGCGTCCTGCGCCTTGACGGTGACGGTGCTGGTGCCCGCGGTCGTCGGCGTTCCGGTGATCGTGCCGCTGGTTGCCGAGATGGAAGTTCCAGCGGGCAGACCGGTCGCCGAATAGGACAAGGTCTGGCCAGAGGTGGAGTCGCTGGCGCTGACCGGCACCGACACCGCGGTCCCGGCCAGGCCTTCGGCCGGGGCTGGGGTCGTGATCGTGACCGGCTGGCCGAGCTGGGCCGAGGCGACGGTCAGCGTGCCGGTCAGCGGCAGGTTCGCGTCCGAGTCGCCGACCGAGATGCCGTAACTGCCGGTGGAGGTTACCCAGCTGTTCGTCGAGGCGTTCCAGAACTGCAGGTTGCGCTGGGTGAGCTGGAAGGTGACCGCCTGGCTGGCGCCGGGCTGGAGGTTGACCCGGGCGAAGCCTTCGAGCTGTCGCGGCGGCTCGCCCGAGGCAGCCGGATCGGTGACGTAGAGCTGCGCGACGTCGGCTCCGGCCCGAGTCCCGGTGTTCGTGACCTTGGCGGTGATCGTCGCGGCGCCACCCTGCGGCAACGTCCCGACCTGCAGGTTGCTGAAGGAGAAGCTGGAGTAGGACAGACCGTACCCGAACGGGAACATGGGGGTCAGGCTGTGGCTGTCGTACCAGCGGTAGCCGACGTCCACGCCCTCTGAGTACTGGACGGTGCCGTTCGTCCCGGTCCACTGGGCGGCCGTGCTGGCCGGGACCTGAGACAGCGACGTCGGGAACGTGACCGGCAGGTGGCCGGACGGGTTGGCGTCACCGAACAGCAGCGCGGCGATCGCGGTGCCGTCCTCCTGGCCCGGATACCAGGCTTCGAAAACGCCCTTGACCGAGGAGAGCCAAGGCATGGTGACGGCCGAACCGGTGTTCAGCACCACGACCGTATTCGGGTTGGCGGCGGCGACCGCGGAGATCAGCGAGTTCTCCGAACTGGGCAGGTCAATGCTGGAAAGGTCGCTGCCCTCGGTCTCGAAGTTGCTGACGAACACGACCGCGGCGCTTGAGGACGCCGCGATTGCGGCCGCCGAACTTGGCGACGAGCCGTCATTGAAACTGACCTTGATCCCGCTGCCCGCGCGCGCAGTAATGCCCTGCAGCGGAGTGACAGTGCCGCTTGAACTGACCGATGCCGAGCCGCCGCCTGCCGTTTGCGGGCTCGTCGAAGCGTCGGCACCGATGACTGCGATCGACGAGGTGGTCGCTGAGTTAAGCGGCAAGATGGAGCCGCTGTTCTTGAGCAGCACCGTGCCTTCCTCGGCCAGTTGCGTGGCGTTCGACTGGTTGGCTGCGCTGGTCGCCGTCTGCGCGGGCGAGCCCGAAGTGGGCTTGTCGAACAGCCCGAACGCGAACATCTCGGTCAGCACGCTGGAGACCAGCGAGTTAAGCGTGGCCGTCGATACCGACCCGGAGGAGACCGCCGAGGCCAGCGCGCTGCCGTAGAAGCCGTCATTACCGGGCATGTCCATGTTCAGCCCGGCGTTCGCAGACGCGGCGGTCGCGTGCGTCCCGCCCCAGTCCGAAGTCACGAAGCCGGTGAAGCCGAACTGCTGGCGCAGCACGGTGGTGAGCAGGAACGGGTTCTGGCACGCGAACGTGCCGTTGACCGTGCTGTAGGAACACATCACCGACGAAGCGGCGCCTTGCTGCACTGAGGCGGCGAACGCCGGCAGGTAGATTTCCTCCATCGCCTTGGTGCTGACGATCGCGTTGTCGGATGAGGTGTTGCGGTTAGTCTCCTGGTTGTACACCGCGAGGTGCTTGACCTGGGCCATCACGCCGGTGGACTGGACGCCTCGGATGTAGGCGGCGCCAAGCTGGCCGTTGAGGAACGGGTCCTCACCGATCGACTCGAACGCTCGGCCCCAGCGCGGATCTCGCACGATGTTGATGGTCGGTCCGAGGTCGATCGTGGTGCCCTTCGCGGCCTGCTCGGCACCGATCACCTGTCCGTACAGCTGCTCGGCCGCGCTGTCCCAGGTCGCGGCGACATCGACCGGCGCGGGCAGCTGAGTCACATTCGCCATCCCGTCGGCGACGCCGGCCGGGCCATCCTCGAGGTTGATTGCCGGGATGCACAGCGATCCGATCGCCGGGATCAGGCCGACGTAACTGGACCCGGATGCGCCGGTCAGCAGCGACACCTTCTGCGCCGTGCTCATTCGCGCCATCAGCTGGCTGACCCGCTGGCTGATCGGCGCGCTCGACCCGACCCATGGGCAAGCGGTCGAGGCGGCCGAGGCTGGCGCCTGGGTGTCGGCAGCGCCGACGACCAGCGTCGACGCCGCGGTGATGACGGCTAAGCCGGCGACTCGGACGATTCTGAACCTGGACGACCGGATCACCTTGGCCATGACGCCTCCTGACACCCGCGCGCTGCCCGCGCGCTGCCCGTGCACTGCCGGACAAATCGAGCATTAATCGCCCATCAGGCGATGTCAATGACCGGCCTAGTGCAGTGGGCCGCCGGCTGAGCGAGGATGGTCGAGTCGGCGTATTCCGTGGCGGATATCGGACGGGAGTGGCGAAGGTGACTGGCGATGCGGCGGGCCCCGAAGTGGAGCTAGGTACGGCCGGTTTAGCTCCGGCAGGACCGACTACTGCGGCGCGGATTTATGACTACCTGCTGGACGGGCACTTCCTCTAAACACATTCTAGCTTATCGATCGTGACCCCTGGTAGTCGCAATCGGCCGGAAGGCTGTGATCTGTTTCAGCGGTTCTGCGGATCTACTATTACCGCAAAGACCCGGCGAGCGCGGCTTCGCGAGGTGGTCGGGGTGATTATGGCGTCATCGCGCGGAGGAATCGGAGTTCCAGCCTAAGTGCACGCTGGAGGACGTCAGGTGACCGCAAGGTGTGCCCTTCGCCTGGGAAGATGACTAGCTGCGCTTGGCTGCCGAGCGAAGCAGCGAGTGCGCGGGACTGGCTGGCAGGGGTGACGCGGTCGGCTGCGCCGTGCAGCAGTAGGACCGGGGAGCGGATGGCTT
>WNEY01002484.1_pt1 | contig 13547 bp, 12 predicted proteins | sample 5400531 | NCBI WGS metagenome assembly WNEY01 (sample SAMN13153338, study PRJNA577476) | soil metagenome | isolation source: 200 cm saprolite under Douglas fir tree site 1 | place: USA:California | collected 2015-04-18
CCGCTCGCTCCCGAGCGCACCTTCAGCGCCGGCCGCGCCGCGCCCGGCACCAAGCGGACGCAGCGACCGCTCGCCCGCTACCGGGTCGGCGCCGAGGGGCGGAGCTCGCACCCGAAACGCCGTCATCGCCGGCGCCGCAGCCGCCTGAAAGGCGGCGCCGGCCAGCGCACCTGGACGGGCTGGGCGGTGTTCGCCCACAACGTCGAGACGCACGGACGCTACGCCCGAGCGAACCACCAGGACATCAACAGAAGCCAGCAACCCAAAGGCGAAGCCCAAAGAACAGCTACTTCCCCCACGCGACCACCCGTCCCACACCGGCGTTTATCCGGGGGAAGTAGCCTAGAGCCCCGAGCGCCGGGACGAGACGGCGGTGCCGCCGGTAGAGGCCGCTACGACAGCCGCTTGCCCGGCCGCCAGACCGAGGTAGGCGACCCCGCCCACCCCTGCCCCCCACAAGACCTTCAGCCAGGAGTGCGGCAGCGAGTAATAGACGCCGACGCCGGCGGCAACCGCGAGCAGCGCCGCGACGTTGACACCGTTCAGGTACCGGTACCGGCCCTCAGGCTCGAAGAGCTCCGCGACCTCGATCCGCGTTCGCTTGAGCACGAGGTAGTCGGCGAGGATGACCCCGGCAAGCGGCGCCGCGACATTGCCCAGGTGCACGATCCAGCGCTGCGCGTGGCTGACGAGGTCGGGAAAGGCGGAGAGCGAGATCGCCGCCGCCGCGACGAAGACCGTCGCGCGGAACCGGCCGAGCCGCGGAATCGAGTTCACGAGCGAGAGCCCGGCCGTGTAGACGTTCGTGATGTTGGCGGCGATTCCCTGGACGACGATCGCGACCAGGAGGACGGCCAGCAGCGGATCGCTGCCTGTCAGGTCGGCGACGGCGACGAATGGGTTCGTCTCGCCTGTGGCCGCGGCCGCGTAGCCGCCCACGAAGGTCGTGACGATGACCGCCGCGAGCGCCGAGCCGAAGAGGCCGATCCGCACGTCCCGCCGCGTCGGCGTGTACCGGCAGTAGTCGGCCACGTTCGTGACGAGCGTCAGCGACGCGCCGGCCATGACCGTGGCGACGGTGGCGAAGCCGAGCCACGTGAAGCGCTGGTCGGGCGAGTGGAAGACGCGTCCGACCGCATAGCGCTGGTTGTCCGTCGTCACGTAGAGCGTGATCAGGACCGCCGTGAAAGCGAGCGAGAGCGGCAGGACGACACGCAATACGTAGCGCATCACGTCGAAGCCGAGCACGGCCAGCGTCGCATGAAATGCGGCGAGCGCGAGCGCGACCGGGATGAGCCGGATATGGCCGCCGCCCATCGCCGCCACGATCGCCTGGATGCCGAGCCCGCCGGCCAGCGCCTGCGCTGCGAACCAGTACGTGGCGGCGACGACCCGGTATGGCGAGCTGAGCAACCGTGCCCCCCAGAAGCCGAGCGTCGCCCGCAGCGCCACTTGGCCTGGGAGGCCGTAGTCGACGCCAACCTGCGCGATCGGGATCATGAACGCGTAGGCGATCCCCTGCCCCGCCGCCATCGCCCCGACCGCCCACCAGAGCGGTAGCCCACTCTGGACGACCGCGAGCGCGCCGAGCACGTACATGACCGGGTTGAGGAAGAAGGTGAAGTTGATCGCAAAGAGGTCGCGCCAGCCAACCGTGCGCAGCGCGGCCGGGATCGGCTCGACGCCGTACTCCTCGACGGCGGGCACCTACGGAGCCGCCGACTCTCCCCCGACGGTGGCCGCCTCGGCGCGGCGGCTGTGGCGCGTGAAGAAGTCGATCACGACGCGGTTGTGCTCCTCGGTGTTGTCGAAGATCGTCGAGTGGTTCGAGCCCCGGATCACGTGCTTCTCCGCGCTCGGGATCCCTTCGTAGATCGCCTGCTGGCCGGCACCGCCTGGGCCCTGGTCCCAGGGCGTCATCAGGTCCTCGTCGCCGCCGAGCACGAGCGCCGGCGAGGTGATCTTGGCCAAGAACGGCGTCAGGTCCATGTCGCACATCGCCTGGCAGGCGGCGGTGAAGACCTCGATCCTGTTCGAGTCGCGGAGGATCTGCTGAATCGTGTCGATCGCGGCGACGCCCTCGGGCGTTTCGAGGAAGCTCTTCGAGAGCGCCTGCCAGGCGATCAGCTCGGCGAGGATCCGGCTGCCCGGGCCGGCCGGATCCAGGCGCGCGATGTCGATCCAGTTCTTGAAGACGAGGCGGCCCGCATGGCCGAGCTTCGCGGCCGCGCAGTTGATGACCACCGAGATCGTCCGCCCGGGGTATTTCGCCGCGAACGCGATCGCGATCATCCCGCCCATCGACGTGCCGTGCACGTGGGCCGCGTCCAGCTCGAGCGCGTCCATCAGCCCGGCGAGGTCGTCTGCCCAGACCTCCATGTCGTAGTCCTGCACGGGCCTGTCCGACTGCCCGTAGCCCCGCATGTCGTAATCGACGACCGTGAAGTGCTTTGCCAGCTCCGGAGTCGCGGGCGCGAAGTTGAAGTGACCGAAGCCGGCGCCGTGGATCTGCACGACCGGCTCACCTTCGCCGGAGACCTGGTACCAGAGGTTGACGCCGTTGACCTCGACCTTGCCCTCCATCGCTCCTCCCGGGTCGGTGAGGGCCCGAGTATCGCACGATGTCAGACATTGATTGAAGTCGCGGCCGCGGGCCGTCAGACTCGCCGGGACGGAGATCGCCCGAAAGGAGCACCGGATGGCCCGCCGCGTGATCGACCTCTCGCAGCCGCTCTCCCGCGAGTCGCAGCTGCACCCCTTCTTCCCGCCGACGCAGATCCTGCGCCACATCCTGCACACGGACGCGCCACCGGGGCGGCCCTCGTTCAGCGCCGAGATCATCATCACGTCGAACCACGCGGCGACGCACGTGGACGCGTTCGGGCACTACGACAAGGGCGGCGAGCCGATCGCCGAGATGCCGATCGACACGTTCTGCGGGGACGCGCTCTGCGTCGACGTCCGCCGGTACGGAGCCGGCCACGACGTCACCGCGGCGGAGGTCGAGCGCGCGGTCGAGGAGAGCGGCCAGGAGCTCGAGCGAGGGGACATCCTCGTCTTTTGCTCCGACCACTACAACCGTACGGCCGGCACGCCCGCGTTCCTCGACGGCTTCGCCGGCATCTCGGCCGGGGCGGTCCACTGGATGGCGGATCGCGGCGTGAAGATCTTCGGCGTCGAGACGATCAGCCCCGACCTCGTCTACCTGACGGACGAGTACCCGACGCACAAGGCCTGCGCCGAACGCCGCATCACGCACTACGAGAACCTGAACAACCTCGAAGAGGTCGTCAACCGACGCTTCCAGTTCTACGGGTTCCCGCTCCGGCTCGAGACGGCGTACGGATCGCCGGTCCGCGCCGTCGGGATCGTGGACGACGACTAGCGCTCGATCAGGATCTCCACCCGCTCGGGAGCGCTGCCGAAGAAGGCGTTCTGGAACTCCTGCTGGCCCTCCCAGCCGCGCTTCGGGAGCACGCGGCGGAGGAGGCTGAAGCGGGCCGGGCCGTCGCCGAACGGGAACGGGTCGATCCGGACCTCCCAGGGGCCTAACGGCTCGAGTCGATAGCCCTGCAGCTCGGCCGCCTCGCCCGCCTCGATGTCACGCATGCAGAAATAGAGGGAAAGGCGGTCATAGAACTGGAGGAGCTCGTAGTCGCGCCAGCGCTCGGCGTCGGCGACGCGGGCGCGTGCCATGCGCGCGTCGTAGCCGGCCTCTTGCTCGTCGACGAACTCGTCGACGAGCTCCCGGACCGAGTCGGCCTGCGAGAGGCCGAGCCCGGGGTCGCGGCCGTAGCGCTGCCTGTAGATGCCGGCGCCGTGCATCGAGATCAGCAGGCCCGCGTAAGGGTCCTGCTCGGCCACCGCCGCGATGCACGCGCGGTAGAAGGCGAGGTGCGCGGGGACGCCGACGTCGAGGAAGTTGAGCGGTTTCCCGCTCTCCGGCTCGACCATCGGCGCCTGCTCCCAGACCGACCAGCCGTCGTCGTGGCGCTCGGCCGCGAGCGCGAGCGAGTCGTGGCGATCGCTCCGGTCCCTCCACGCGGCCGCGAAGGCCGCCGAGAGGTCGGCATGGTCGGTCTGGAGCACGACCTGCCAGTCGCCGCCCCGGTCACGCACGATCATGTGTTGAGCCTCTCCTGCGGAGCGTGTGCGGAGCCGAGCTCCTCCAGGTGCTCGACAACCTCCTCCAGCGAGACGACGTCGCCGTACTTCGCGTCGATGTCGGAGAGGTTCGCCTCGTGCGCGGCCGGGTCGCGGTCGCCCACCGCCTCGCGCGGCACGATCGGCCGATAGCCGTGTTGCAGGGCGTCGACGACGGTGGCCCGAACGCAGCCGGACGTGGAGGCGCCGGTGACGATGAGGCTGTCGCGGCCTGCCGCGGCGAGCAGGCTGGACAGCGGGGTGCCGAAGAACGCCGAGGCGAAGAGCTTGTTCAGCACCGGCTCGTCGGCCCGCGGCGCGATCCGCGGGTCGATCTCGACCCAGCGGCTGCCCGCCTCGAGCTTCAGCAGGGCCGGAACCTTGTCGATGAAGGCGGCGGCCGCGACACGGTCGCCTTCGCCGTACGAGACCGTCGTGTAGGCGACGGGGATCCCTGCTCGCCGGGCCTCGCCGAGCAGCCGCCCAATCGCCTCGACGACGTCCTCGAGATCGCAGGCGAGCGGCGAGGCGGGGTCGGTGAAGCCGACGGTGACGTCGACCACGATCAACGCCGGCCGCGAGCCGAAGCCGGCCCGCCCGTGGAAGCCTTCGTGCCTCATTCGGTCATCGTCATCTGGCGGTCGCCGTGCTCGCGCACGCGGGCGAGGGCGTCCTCCGGCGACTCCATCGGCGCCCACGGCAACGGCTCCTGCTTGATCGGTGCGTCCATTCCCGTCTCCTCGCTCGCCCGCGCCAGGATCTCGTCGATCGGCGGACCCATGTCGAAGTCGAGCACGTCGCCGCGCTCGGCCCGCAGTCGCTCGCGCAGCTTCGCCGTCGCTTCGCCGTCGCCGACGACGACACCGTAGTCGCCTTTCGCCTTCTCCTCCGAGACGAGGCCCTTGCGGACGTCGGCCTCGACCTGCTCGACGGGCCGTTCGAGCGGGTCCTTCCAGCCGCCGCCGCCCGCCGTCCGGTAGATGAGCAGGTCGCCGGGCTGAACCTTGACCTCGTCGCACTTCGACGGCAGCCGCTCGCGCGTCCCGTCGGCGCGGACGAGGATCTTCTCGGAGCGGGTACCGGGCTTGCCGCCGAGGATTCCCCACGGATAGGTGAGCCAGCGATCGTCGTGGATCGAGACCTCTCCGGGCTCGAGGTAGACGTAGCGCTTCTCGATCCCGTTGCCGCCGCGGTGGAAGCCGGCGCCGCCCGAGTCCGTGATCGTCGTATAGCCGTCGATCCGAACCGGGTAGTACGCCTCCAAGTACTCGGTCGGGATGTTCTGGAACAGCGGCCACCAGGAGTGCCCGTCCATCCCGTCGCCGATCGGGCGGCCCGGGATGCCGCCGTAGGAGATCTCCATCAGGTAGTAGAACTGCCCGTTCTTGTCCCAGCCCGAGTAGAGCATGTACGGACTCGTGCCGTAGCCGGCGGCAGTCGTGTGCTCGGGGCTCTTGCGCGCGAGCGCGCCGCCGAGGATGTCGAACAGGCGGGTCAGCGCGTGCGTGCGGCAGCCGAGCGCCGCGGGGAACTTCGGATGCAGCAGGCTCCCGTCCGGGATGACGATGTGGAGCAGCGGATAGAAGCCGTCGTTGAAGAGGATCTGGGGGTCGAAGACCATGATCAGGTAGACCCCGATGAACATCTTGAACATCGCTTCCGAGAGGTAGAAGTTCACGGGGCCCATCGCCTGGGGGTCGGTGCCCGACCAGTCGAAGTAGGCGTGCTCCCCTTCCCGCCAGATGGTCAGCTTCATCTTGTACGGCCCATGGCCGCGGCCGTCGTCGTCGACCCAGTCCTCGAACGACTGCGGCTCTTCAGGGATGGCGGCGAGGACCAGCTTCGCCATCGCGTTGTACGTGCGGTCGAGGAGGGCCTGGCACGCGGCGAGGTACGTCTCCTTGCCGAAGCGCTGGCAGAGCTCGTGAACGCGCTTCTCAGCCGTACGACACCCCGCGACGATGCCCATCAGGTCGGCGCGGTTCATCTCCGGCATACGGACGTTGTTGAGGATCAGGGCGAAGACGTCGTTGTTCGGGTTGCCCTCGCGGAAGAGCTTTACCGGCGGGATCCGCAGCCCCTCGCCGAAGATCGTCTTCGCGCTCGTCGGCAGCGAGCCGGGCAGCGGGCCGCCGGCGTCCATCTGGTGCCCGAACATGCTCGCCCAGCCGATCAGCTCGCTATCCCAGAAGATCGGCAGGCACACGAGCCAGTCGTTGATGTGCGAGATCGCGCCGCCGCACTTGTACGGGTCGGAGTTCAGGATCACGTCCCCCTCCCGGATCTCCTCCTCGAACGTCTCGAGCATCTCGGTGATGTAGGAGCCGAACTGGCCCACGACCATGCGGCCGTTCGGGTCCGTGATCATCGGGAACTCGTCGTGCTGCTCGCGGATGACGGGGCTCATCGCCGTGCGGAAGAGCGTCGCGTCCATCTCGAAGCGCGTGCTCTTCAGCGCCCCCTCGATGATGTCGAGGGTGACCGGATCGACGTCGATCGTGGGGATCTCTGCGATCTTCAGCGCCATGTGCTTCGTCTCCTAACCGTTCGCCGGGTCGATGAGCAGGTTCAGGAAGCGGTCGACCTCAGCCGCGTGGCCGGCGAGGACGACCGTCGTCGAGTCGAACTCGGTCACGATCGCCGGGCCCTCGATGCGGTTGCCGGGGACGAGCTGCGAGCGATCGTAGATCTTCGTCGGCAGCCACTGGCCCTGGAAGTAGACCTCGTGCTCGTCGACGAGGGCGTGAGACGCGTCCGCGCCGGCGCCCGGCTCGCCCTCCGGTAGGGTCGGCTCGGGCATCGTCCCGTACCCGATCGCACGGAGGTTGACGATCTCGCAGATCGTCTCCTCCATCTTGAAGCGGTAGAACTGCTCGTGGATCTGGTGAAAGCGCTCGGCCAGCATCGTCGTGCCGTCGCCGGCGAGGAGCGCCGGGTCGATCTCGACCGGAATCTCGTAGCCCTGGCGGTAGTAGCGCATGTCGACGTTGAAGGCGAGCCGCTGCCGCTCGGCCGGAATCTCTTCGCGTGCGAGCCAGCTCCGGGCCTCGCGGCCCAGCTCGTCGAGGATCGCCTTCAGCTCGTCCCCCGTCACCTGATCGACGGTGCGGATGAAGGTGCGCGCGAACTCGTTGCGGAAGTCGGCGACCAGGTCGCCGGTGGCACAAAGGAGCCCGGGAGCGGGTGGCACGAGCACCGGGAACGAGCCCATGATCCGCGCGACCGCGTTCGCGTGCATCGGCCCGGCGCCGCCGAAGGCGACGAGCGCGAAGTCGCGCGGATCGTAGCCGCGCTGAACGGAGACGACGCGCAGCGCGCCGGCCATGTTCTCGTTGACGATGTCGAGGATCCCTTCTGCCGCCTGGTGGACGTCGAGGCCGAGGGCGTCGCCGATCTTCTGCACGGCGGCCTTCGCCGCCTCGAGGTCGAGCCGCATCTCCCCGCCGAGGAGCTGAGGCGGCAGGTGGCCGACGACGACGTTCGCGTCGGTGACCGTCGGCTTTTCGCCGCCCTTGCCGTAGCAAGCCGGGCCCGGGTCGGCGCCCGCCGACTCCGGCCCCACGCGGAGCGCGCCGGTCACCTCGGGCACGTGGGCGACGGAGCCGCCGCCTGCGCCGATCGAGCGGACGTTGACGCTCGGCACCTTGATCGGGATCACCTCGCCGGGCAGGCCCCAGCCGTACGGCACCTCGGTCTGGCGCTCGATGGTCGGCTGGCCGTTCTCGCAGAGGGCGACGTCGGTCGACGTGCCGCCCATATCGAAGGTGAGGACGTTGTCGTGGCCGGCCCGGCGCGCGATGTAGAGGGCGCCGGCGACGCCGCCGGACGGGCCTGAGAGGATGCCGTAGATCGGGTTCTTGGAGGCGAGCTGCGCCGTCATCAGGCCGGCGTCCGAGCGAAGGAGGTTCAGCTCGCCCTTGACCCCGAAGTCCGTGAGCGAGTGCTCGAGGCTCCTCACATAGGCCTCGACACGCGGCCGGACGTACGAGTTCATGCACGCGGTGAGCGTCCGCTCGTACTCGCGGAACTCGGGCAAGACATCGGCGGAGATCGTGACGGGAAAGTCCGGGTGGAGCGCGTGGATGATCTCCCTGATCTCGCGCTCGTGTGCGGGGTTCGCGTATGAGTTGATGAGCGACACGGTGAGTGACTCGACGCCGGCCTCGACAAGGTCGCCAACGACCTGCTCGACTTGCTCCCGGTCGACCGGCTCGACGACCTCGCCTTGTGCGCTCATCCGCTCGTTCGCTTCGCGCGTGTCCTCGAGCGCGGCGGGTGGTTCGGGCTTGATCATGATGATCCAGCCGGCGAGGGGCCCCGGCGTCTGCGAGCGGGCTAGGTGGAGGATCTGGCCGAAGCCCTTCGTCGTGATCAGCCCCACGCGGGCGCCCTTCGCCTCGAGCAGCGCGTTCGTCGCGACCGTCGTCCCGTGCATGATGTAGGCGATCTCAGCCGGCGAGACGTCGCTCGCCTCGCAGATCCGGCGCACGCCGTTGAGCACGCCCTCCGCGGGGTCGGCGGGCGTTGACGGGGTCTTGACCCGGTAGAGCGCCCCGCTCTCGTCGTGACTGAGGAGCAGGTCGGTGAACGTGCCCCCGACGTCGACTCCGAGCCTGTAGGCCATTCTCCCTCCTGTTAGCCGGCGACCGGCGCGAACGAGCCGGCGCGGTAGACCTGTCCCGGCAGCTGGCGCCCGAGCACCCCTTCGATCCACTCGGCGACACCGATCAGCGCGTCGAGATCGATACCGGTCTCGACGCCCTCGCCGCTGAGCAGGTAGACGAGATCCTCGGTGGCGATGTTCCCGGTCGCCCGGGGCGCGAAGGGGCAGCCGCCGATGCCCCCGATCGAGGCGTCGAACACGCTTGCGCCTGCTTCGAGCGCGGCGTACGCGTTCGCAAAGCCGGTGTTGCGCGTGTTGTGGAGGTGGACGCCGATTGGAACTCCCAGCTCGACCCCTTCGCCAACGAGGTGCCGCACCTGGCGCGGGACTCCGACGCCGATCGTGTCTGCGAAGACGATCTCGACGCCGCCTGCGTCGGCCAGCCGGCGAGCGAGCTCGAGGATCCGGCCCGGGTCGACGGCGCCCTCGAACGGGCAGCCGAAGGAGGCGCCGATCGTGACTGTCGCCCGGATCCCGTCCTTGTCGGCGCGGTCGACGATCCGCTCGGCGGCAGCGACCGACTCGTCGACCGACGCGTTCGAGTTCCGTTGGTTGAACGTCTCGGTGGACGCGAAGGCGCAATGGACCTCGTCGAGGCCCGAGGCGACGAGTCGGTCGTAGCCCTTCTCGTTCAGCACGAGCCCGGCGTAGACGACTCCTTCCTCGCGTTCGACCGCGGCGACGACCTCCTCGGCGCCCGCCATCTGCGGCACGCGTGCCGGGCTGACGAAGCTGACGGCCTCGATCCGGGGCAACCCCGCTCGGCCGAGCCGGTTGACGAGCTCGGCCCGGACCTCCGGCTCGAGCGACTCCGCCTCGTTCTGGAGACCATCGCGGGGGCCGACCTCGCAGATCGTGACCTTCACAGGATCCCTTCCGCGCGCAGCTCGTCGAGCTGCTCGTCGGAGAGGCCGAGCAGCCCACCGTAGACGTCGCGGTTGTGGCTCCCCTCCTGCCACGTGCCGGCCCAGCGGACAGAGCCGGGCGTGTGCGAGAACTTGGGAACGATCCCCGGTCCGATGAACTTGCCGATCTCCTCGCACTCGTGCTCGACGAGCATCTCGCGCGCCCGGTAGTGCTCGTCCTCGAAGATGTCGGCAACCGTGTAGATCGGGCCGCAGATCACTCCGGCCTCGTTCAGCACACGGTCGAGCTCGGCGGCGTCGCGCTCGGACGCCCAGTCGGCGACGATTCCTTCGATCTCCTCCTGGTGCTCGGCGCGCGCGAGGTGCGTCGCGAAGCGCTCGTCGTCGGCGAGCTCGGGCTGCCCGATCGCCTCGCAGAGCCGGCGGAAGACGTTGTCCGCGTTCGCCGCGATCACGATCCACTTGCCGTCGTTCGAGCGGAAGATGTTCGAGGGCGCGACTCCCATCAGCCCCGTTCCCGCCGGTTCGCGGATGAGGCCGAGGCGGTCGTACTCCGGGACGGTGCCCTCGAGCAGGGCGAAGCACGACTCAAGCAGCGAGACGTCGACGACCTGCCCGCGGCCGCCGCCGAGACAGTCTCGCCGGTAGAGCGCCGCCAGAACGCCCTGGGCGGCGAACAGCCCGGCAAGCGAGTCGCCGAGCGAGATGTGCATCCGCGGCGGCGGCTCGCCCGGGAACCCGTTGATGTAGCGGATACCGCCCATCGCCTCCGCCACGGAGGCGAACCCCGCACGCGACCCGTACGGCCCGGTCTGACCGTAGCCCGAGACCCGCGCGATGACGAGCCGCCGGTTCGCGTCCCAAAGCTGGTCGGGCCCCAGGTTCCACCGCTCGAGCGTCCCCGGCCGGAAGTTCTCGACCAGCACGTCGCTGTGCTTGGCGAGCTCCAGCAAGAGCTCCTGCCCCTTCTGCTCGCGCAGGTTCAGCGTGCAGCACTTCTTGTTGCGGGACTGCACCGGCCACCAGAGCGAGCGCCCCTTGTAACGGGTCTTCCCCCAGTCGCGCAGCGGGTCGGGCTGCCCCGGCGGCTCGATCTTGATGATCTCGGCGCCCATGTCCCCGAGCATGCGGCCGGTGAACGGACCGGCGAGCAGCATCCCCAGCTCGATGACGCGGACACCTGCGAGCGGCCCCTCGCCACCCGTCTCCTGGGCCTGGGATCGAGCCGCGACGGCCGTGTCCGTCATTCGCCCTCCTCCAGGTCGCGCACGTGGGCCACGAGTAGGTCGCGGCCCTCGAAGACGTGCTCCTTCATGATCAGCTCGGCGCGCTCGGAGTCGCGTGCGGCGAGCGCGTTCGTGATCTGCCGGTGAAAGTGAGCCGAGATCCGCTTCTGGTCGGTCGAGTACCAGATGTAGGACTTGTAGACGAGCGGGAGCTCGATCACCCTCTGCGCCATCCAGGTGAGCCGCGCGCTTCCCGCCGCGTCCAGGATCGCGTTGTGGAAGAGGAGGTTCTCCTTGGTGAGCTCGCGGACGTCGTGGTCGGTCAGCGCCTCGAAGCGGTCGCAGCTCTCGCGCAGCAGCTCCACCTGCTCGTCCGAGATCCGGGCCGCCGCCAGGCGGGCACCATGCCCTTCGAGCAGGGCGCGCAGGTCGTAGAGGTCGCGCAGGTCGTCGGAGTCGTGCGCGCGTACGATCGCACCGCGGTTCGGCGTCCCGACGACGAGACCCTCGGCCTGGAGGATCAGCAGCGCCTCCCGCACCGGCGTCCGGCTGATGCCGAGCTCTCGTGCGAGCTCCTCTTCCTTCAGGCGTCTGCCCGGCTCGAGCCGACCGTCGAGGATCGCTTGCCGGATCACCTCCGTCGCGGCCACGCTCGCATTCCGCACGAGCGGCGCGCCTTCCTCGAGGATCTTCGCCACGGCGCTGAACATACAATATGCAATCGGTCGCGCCAACGGCTTCCGCTGCGCCGGTGAGGAGGTGGGGCTCGTGGCCGCGGTACCTCGCCGACGTCGACCGCCATTTGAGCGTCGATAATCACGGGCGATCTTGACTCGGACCCGGTCGATCCTGAAGTCGCTGCTCGACGGAACCGGCGCCAGCCGCGTCACGCTCCGGGAAGACGTGCCGGGGGACGACTTCTTCCCGGTGACGGAGGAGGTGCTGCGGCCTGGCGTCACCTCGTTGCGGGAAGAGCGGACGGTCGACCTGCGCACGCAGCCGGTCGTCCGGGAGCTCCAGCAGGGGCGGCAGGTGGTGCAGAATGACTGCCGAGCCGCCTTTGCCGACGCCGCCTTCCAGCGCATGCTCGAGACCTACGGCAGCCTCGCTGCCCAGATCGTCACGCCGATCTTCGTCGCGGGGAAGCTGAAGGCGATCGTCTCGGTGCACCAGCTCGACGAGCCGCGCGTGTGGAGCGAGCAGGAGCTAGCGCTGGCGACGTGGGCGGCGGACGAGGTGCGGCAACGGCTGTGACCGCTACCGTCGACGCCTCCCGGGCCCACAATCGTTGGCACCCCGACCTCGAGCCGGTGGCCTCGGTCGCCCCGGGTGTGGAGGTGACGCTGGAGACGCGCGACGGGATCGACGGGCAGCTGACGCGAACGAGTACGGACGCAGACGTGCTCGGCCTCGATCTCGGCCTCGGGCACCCGTTGACCGGGCCGCTGTACGTGGAGGGCGCCGAGCCCGGAGATCTCCTCGAGGTCGAGCTGCTCGCGTACGAGCCGGCGGACTTCGGCGTCACGGCGCTGATCCCCGGCTTCGGCTTCCTCGCGGATCTCTTCCCGGACCCATATGTCGTCAAGTGGGAGACCGCGGGCGGCGTCGCGCGATCGCAGGAGCTGCCTCAGGTGGCGATCCCGGCAGAGGTGTTTGCCGGGGTGATCGGGGTGGCGCCGTCGCACGAGCTCCTGGAGGAGTTCCGCGCGCGCGAGCGGGCGATCGCGGCGCAGGGCGGCCCGGTCGCGGACGAGCTTCCGGAGCGGGCCGTCCCCTCCACTGCGGCCGACGGCCTACGGACGATCCCGCCGCGCGAGACCGGCGGCAACCTCGACGTGCGCCAGCTCGTCGCCGGCGCGAGGCTGTTCTTACCCGTGTGCGTTGCCGGAGCGCTGTTCTCGATCGGCGATCTCCACTTCGCGCAGGGAGACGGCGAGGTCTGCGGAACCGGGATCGAGATCGCGGGCTCGGTGACGGTCCGGTTTGGGCTCCGGAAGAGCCCATCCTGGCTGCCGCGCTTCCCGGCCTACGAGGCCCCCGCGCGACCGTTCCGCCGCTCGTTCGCCACGACGGGCCTTCCAGTGGAAAGCGCGATGGACCTCACGCGGGCGACGCGGGAAGCGCTGCTCGAGATGATCTCGTGGCTCGGGGCGACCTACGGTCTCGGCCGCGAGCAGGCCTACGCGCTCTGCAGCGTGGCGGTCGACCTGCGCCTGTCCGAGGTCGTTGACGTGCCGAATCCGCTCGTGTCGGCGCTGATCCCCCTCGACGTGTTCGCCTAGCCCTCCGCGAGCGAGGTGGCGATCACTCGCTGCCCTGGTCCGAGACGCGCTCGGGTCGCACGTCGCGTCGCTCGAAGGAGCTGGAGATCTTGGTCCTGCGACACGAGTTGGCGGTCCTGCGTCGGCAGACCGGTCGTCCACGCCTCGTCCGAGTTGATCGCGCTCTCTTCGCGGCGCTGAGTCGCTCGTTGCCGCGGCAGGCGTCGACGAGCTTTCCGGTGAAGCCGGAGACGTTGCTGGGGTGGCATCGCCAGCTCGTCGCCGGCGCGAGGCTGTTCTTACCCGTGTGCGTTGCCGGAGCGCTGTTCTCGATCGGCGATCTCCACTTCGCGCAGGGAGACGGCGAGGTCTGCGGAACCGGGATCGA
>WNEY01002485.1_pt1 | contig 13544 bp, 12 predicted proteins | sample 5400531 | NCBI WGS metagenome assembly WNEY01 (sample SAMN13153338, study PRJNA577476) | soil metagenome | isolation source: 200 cm saprolite under Douglas fir tree site 1 | place: USA:California | collected 2015-04-18
TAGTTGTAGAGCTCGCCGTTGCAGATGCAGACGACGTCGCCGGCCTCGTTCTCGACCGGCTGGTCGCCGGTGTCGAGGTCGATGATCGCGAGCCGCCGCATCGCGAGCGCGCAGCGCTCGAAGGCGCGCCGCCCCTCGCCGTCCGGCCCGCGGTGCCGCAGCAGCTCGATCGCATCGAGCGCAGGCGGCGGCCCGTTCTTCGCCAGCACCCCGAGGATTCCGCACATGCGCTGAGGTTAGCCCTGCGCGCGGGCCCTCAGGCCTCCTAACCGTCAGAGGTCACGGAACGCCGTCACCGCGTCGAGGACCTCCGCCTGCAGCGGCTCCGTCAGCGAGGTGTAGAACGGCAGCCGCAGCAGGCGGTCGGCGACGTCCTCGGTCACGGGGCACTGGCCTGCTCGTCCACCGTAGCGCCGGCCCATCTTCGAGAGATGGAGGGGCTGGTAGTGGAACACCGCAAGGATGCCGCGCTGGGCCAGGTGCTCGATCAGCCGCGTCCGCGCATCGAGCGACGGCAGCAGCAGGTAGTACATGTGCCAGGACTGGCCGCAGTCCTCGGGAACGATCGGGCGGCGGACACCGTGCGCATCGGCCCAGTCCCGGAGTCCTTCGTCGTAGCGCTGCCAGAGCACCCGGCGCGCGTCTTGGATCTCTTGGCGATGCTCGAGCTGCGCGGCGAGGAAGCCGGCAAGCAGGTCGGGGAGCAGGTAGCTCGACCCGAGGTCGATCCAGGTGTACTTGTCGACCTGTCCGCGGAAGAACCGCTTGCGGTTCGTGCCCTTCTCCCGGATCACCTCGGCCCGCTCGGCGAGCGCGGGGTCGTTCACGACGAGGGCGCCGCCTTCGCCGCACGTCAGGTTCTTCGTCTCGTGGAAGCTCTGGGCCGCGAGCACTCCGAAGGTGCCGAGCGGACGGCCCCGCCAGCTTCCAAAGAGGCCCTGGGCGTTGTCCTCGACGACCGGAATGCCGTGCGCTCCGATCGCGTCAAGCTCGCAGGCGACGCCCGCGTAGTGCACGGGAACGATCGCGCGCGTCCGTTCGGTGACCAGCTCGGGCAGAAGCGACTCGTCGAGGTTGAGCGTGTCGGGCCGCACGTCGGCGAACACGATCCTCGCGCCGCGCAGCGCAAACGCTGCTGCGGTGGACACGAAGGTGAAGGACGGGACGATTACCTCGTGCTCGGGCCCGACATCGAGCACGAGCGCCGCAGCCTCGAGCGCGTGCGTGCACGACGTCGTCAGCAGTACCCGCGGCGCCCCGAGCTCCTGCTCCAGGAGCTCCTCGCAGCGCCGCGTGTAGGGACCGTCGCCCGAGATGTAGCCGGCTTCGATCGCGCCGCGGAGATACTCGAGCTCGTGACCGGTGAGGCTGGCACGGTTGAAGGGAACACGCCAGGTGACCGAGAGACGGCGTGCGAGGGCGCGCGCGTCGGCAGAGGTCGAGTGATCGTTCGGCGTTGCGTTCACAGGTCGTCGTACTCGCCGCTCGGACGCTTCGACACGGACGTCATCGGTGCCGAGTAAACCTCGCCCGGCTGCGTGTCGTGCTTGATGATCGCCCCTGCACCGATCACGCAATCGGGTGCGATCGTCACGCCGTCACGAATCGTCGCGTTGATGCCGACGAAGCAGTTCTCCCCCAGTGTCACGTTCCCGGAGATCGAAGCATTCGGCGCGATGAAGCAATGATCGCCCACCCGCGAATCATGCGCGATCACGGCGCCGCTCCAGACGATCACGTCCTCGCCCATCGTGACGAAGGCCTGGATGATCGCACCCTCGAAGACGAACGTGTTCGCGCCGAGCTCGACGCCGGGCGCAACGTAGGCGTGCGGACTGCAGAACGTCGCGAGCGAGTAGCCTCGTGCGCGAGCCGTCTCGAAGAGCTCGCGGCGTCCGCGGTTGACGCGGCGGTAGCCGACTGCGACGAACAGGGCGTGCGAATCGGGCGGATGCGTCCGTTCCAGCCCTTCGAACGCCACGATCGGCAGCGATGCGAGCTGCGCAGTGTCGACGAATTCCCGCGTGACCGCACAAGCGACGACGTCGTAGGAGCTCTCTCGACTGAACGAAAAGAACGCGAGCCGCGCGAGCTCGCCGGCACCGACGAGGACGAGTTTCATGCGCGGGCGACGGTCGTACTCGCAAACGTCTTGAGGTAGTTCTTGGACTCCGGGCCGGTGTTGAAGAGCAGGTCGAGCACCGTCACGTAGTGGTCGAACGGTGGATGCACCTGGGAGTACTCGGGATAGCGCGTGTAGTCGACGTACTCGATCTCGACGCCTGCGTCGGCGAACGCGCGCTCGTCGAGGTAGGCCCGCCCGCGCGGGCCCGACAGGTAGCGCGCTGCACCAACTTCGTGACAGAGCGCGAGGACACGTGCACTTCCTTCGCCCTGAGCGCCGTAGTCCGACGAGGTCGTGATCGGCGTCGTGATGCCGAACTCGTCGCAGATCGTGTCGAGGAAGCGCCGATTGACGCGGCTCAGGAGCGGTTCGGCTTCGACCTCGCGATAGAGCTCCTCGAGGCGGTCGCGGTAGCGCGAGAACCACGTCGCCTTGGCGTAGTTCTGGCCCAGCGTGCGCCAGTGCTTCGACGCCCAGCGCGGGTCCGCGATCCGCGCCTCGTCGATCCGCTGGCCGAGCCGGTTGGCCACTGGAATGGTCAGCCACTGGCTTCCCTGAGGCGTCTTGATGCGGTTTCGGTTGCGCCAGTCGTTCGTCGTGTACTGGACGTCGTCGTAGAGCACGAACTCGTCCGCGGCGTTGATCAAGTCGAAGTAGCCCTTCCACGGGATGTAGCAGGACTGGATGATCGCGAGCGTCTTAGGCGCGTTCACGAACGCGCTGCTCGCTTTCCGTCACGTCCAGCTCGCCCTCGACGCGCGGACGGCCCACGCGCTCGTCGACGAGGTACAGCGGACGATCCTTCACCTGCTCGAAGACCTTGCCGAGGTAGAGCCCGGTGACGCCGACCGAGCTGATGATGAAACCGCCGATCAGGAGGATCAGGACGGCGAGGCTCGTCCAGCCGGGATAGGTCGCCCGCACGAAGTACTGGTAGACGTAGTAGCCCGCGAGGGCGAGGCTGGACGCCGCGACAGCGAAGCCGACGTACACGATCCAGCGCAGGATCGTCGTCGTCTGGAAGAACAGGCCGTCGAGCCCGACCCTGATCAGCTTGCGCAGTGTGTACGAGCTCTCGCCTGCGTAACGGGGTGCGTGGTCGAACTCGATCGTCGCGCGCTCGAAGCCCAGCCAGTAGAGGATGAGCAGGAAGTTCCGGTGCTGGTCGTGCACTGAGAGGAACGCCTCGCGCGCCTTCGCGGAGACGAGGCTCAGGTTCGAGTGCTCGGTCTCGAGGTCCACTCCCGCGAGGCGGCGGCGCAGCTGGAAATACGCGCGATTTGCGAGGCGCCGCCACAGCGACTGCCTGCGGACACGGCGGCGGGCAAAGACGACGTCGGAGCCCTCGAGCCCCTTTGCATAGAGGTCGCGAATCGCCTCAGGCGGATCCTGAAGGTCGCAGTCCATCACGACCGTCCAGCGGCCGCGCGCCTCTGCCATGCCGGCCGTGATCGCGGCGTGCTGACCGAAGTTGCGGCTCAGCTTCACCGCACGCACGTGCCCGTCTTCTTCCGCGAGATCGCGAACCGTCGCCCACGAACGGTCCGAGCTTCCGTCGTCGACGAGCACGAGCTCCCAGCCGGCGACGAGATCGGAAAGCGTCCGCGCAACACGCTCGTGGAGCGCGCGCAGGCAACCGTCGCAGTTGTAGACGGGGACGACGACGCTGATCTCGAGGGAGTCAGTAGGCACGCTCGGCATCCATTCTGCCCTGTGCCGGAATTCGCCGGACGGCGAGGACCGCAGCCACCGCTCCCACGGCGATCGCCGCGGCAAGCACAAGATCCGCTGCACTCGCGCCGTCCCTGAGGAGATCGGGTAGTTGCGTGGCCAGGACCGCGAAGGCGCCGGCGGTCGCGAGGCCGCGGAGGAGCTCGCGGGGGACTCCGAGCGGCAGCCGCGCCGTGATTGCGGTCGCAAGGAATGCGACCCCCACCGCCGCGACGAAGAACAGGACGCCGTAGCCGGTCTTGATCCCGAACAGCTCGAGCACGCTCGCGACGAACGAATGTGAGCGCAGGCGCTGGATCACGTGCTGGTCGAACGCGCCCAACGGCGAGGTGATCGTCGCCGCGCCGAGCATCACTACCCCGCCGGCGGCGAGGCCGATCGCCTCACCGGGGAAACGTCGATACGCGAGTGCGAGGCCGAGGGCCAGGAACGGAAAGGCGGGGATCAGGTAGCGCGGGCCCGGCGAGGCGCCGCCGAGGAGATCGGGCGACATGGCGTTCGCGAGGACGAACGCGGCAGCGGTTGCGAGCACCACCGCGCCCTCGGCGCGCCGGCGGCGAAGCAGGAGGACTGCGCCCGCAACTCCCGCCGCGAGCAGTGGCAGACCCGTCGGATACAGCAGGACGACGAGGAACGAGCGCGGCGTCGGGGCTCCGAAGCCGAACGCGGTGGCGTGCGCCGACGAACCCGGCCGGTGCCAGCCCTCATAGGGCGAATGCACCGGAGACCGGAACGCCCACCAGTTGAAGAGCAGTGTGGGCAGGACGCCGACCGCAAGTCCGGTCACGAAGGAGGCGGCGCGTCGCAACCGCGGCGCCGACACGCAGGCGTACGTACCGAGGACGAGCGACGCCAGGAGAATCGAGCTCTCCGTACTCACGCCAAACCCGCAGAGGAGTCCTGCTGCGGCGACGCGCGGTAAGTCGGCTCGACCGCCCCACAAGAGGGCGAAGGCGGAGAACGCGAGCGCCGCGGCGAGCAGATGCGAGAAGAACAACGTCCCGAACGGGAGGACGAGCGTCGACGCGCCGAGCGTCACCGCGGCCGGCAGGCCCGCCCCGGGCTCCAGCTCGTCGCCGAGCCGCTCGACGAGGAGCAGCAGCGCCAGTGCGGGCAGCACGACGCTCCAGAGGTGCAGCGCCCAGAGCACGTGCTTCGGGTTCCCGTCCGTTCGCACGCCCGCGGCCTCGAGCGCCAGATACGGCGGGAGGGAGACGAGCGCGAGACCGGGCGACTTCGCCGCGTAGAGGTGCCCGTGAAAGGACGTCACGTCGATCGTGTGCAGATTCGGATTCGTCCGCACCTCGTCGACGTAGGGGCGGCCGCTCGCGAGCGCGCGCACGAGCACGTAGTGGGACTTCTCATTGTCCCCGGCGGGCTGGATGAGCACGGCGTACGCGAACACGAGCGCGCCGATCGCAACGACCCGCCGGCGGAGCCGGTAACGCCCGTCGACCACTCGTGGCACGCTACCCCTTGCGGGCGACGACGAGCAGCGAACCACCGGCAGGAAGCGAGACCCCGCGTTCGATCAGCTTCCGCTCGAGATCGAGCGTCCGCTCGAAGACGCCGTTGAGATACAGCGGGGCCAGGCCTTCGAAGGGACTCGTCGGCGGGCGCACGCGCCCAAACGCGCGCGCAACGGCGAGCACGGGCAGCAGCAACGTCACGAAGGACGAGGTTGCGACGACCTGAAAGCCGACCGACTCGACCTTCTCGACCAGCTCGCGGCGCTCGTAGCGCCGCACGTGGTGAGCGAGCTCGTCCGTCCTGCTCCACAGACGCCGGTGTTGCGGGACGAGGATGATCGACCCTCCGCCGCTCCGCGCCGCGCGAAACATCCCGGCCAGCGCGGCCTCGTCGTCGTCGATGTGCTCGAGCACGTCGAACGCCCCGACGACGTCGAAGACGTCGCTGTACGGCGCGTCGACGATGTCGAGAGTCACCAGCTCGACGTCGGGCACGCGTGCGCGCGCGTAGCTCAATCCCTCCTCCAGCAGCTCGCTCCCGACGATCCGCGCGTTGGGATACGCGCGGCGGAGCGCGGCCAGCACGTAGCCGGTGCCGCAACCGACCTCGAGGATGCTCCGCGCCGACGGAAAGTGGCGTTTCAACATGGAGACGATCAGGCGGTTGCGGGCCCGGAACCAGAAGCTCTGCGGCTCGAGCGCCGCCACCTGCTCGTAGAGTGCGGCGTCGTAGCCCACGGTCGTCGTCACGACGTGTACCACTTGTGGAACCAGAGCCCGACGGACGTCGTGCGGAAGCCGCAAGCCTCGAACGCGCGCTGCGCCGCGAGGTTTCGCCCCTGCGTCGCCACCGTCATCCGGTCGAGACCGCGCCGTTTGCTCCAGTCGATCGCGCCCTTCACGAGCGTCTGCCCGAGCCCGCGTCCGCGCTCCGCGGCCTCGACGCCGATCAGGCCGATCGAGCCCGTGTCCCCGGTCGCGTGGCACGTCACGTAGCCGGCGGCCCGACCGTCGACGTCGAGGACCAGCACTTCGTCGGCAAAGCCTTCGAAGCTGTTCACGAGCCAGTAGTCGTAGAGCTCGTCGCAGCGCTCGTCGGGGAAGCGGGGATCGGCATAGAAGCGGGTGATGTCGTGGCTCTTTCTCGCAATCGCGCGCAGGGGGTCAACGTCGTCGCGCCGTCCGGGCCGCACGGGCGGCAGCGGATCGACGAGCCTGGTTCGACAGTCGAAGTCGACGCGGACGTCCATGCAGCGGAAGCCGCCCGACTCAGCGACGTGCGCCGACGGCACGTCGTCGGTGCGCGCGAGATAGAACAGGCATTCGGCTCTGTGCTGGGCCGCCCACGCATCGATCGTGCGCAGTCTGTCGGCGTCGAGCGGGCCCTCCTCGACCCGCCCGATCGGCCGCCCCCAGAATTCCGTGTCCCACTCGAGCAGCGTACAGCCGGCGGCCTTCATGCTCGCGCGTCGTCGGATTCGCGCCGGATTGCATACGGCGGCATGTCCAGCACGCGCACGTGCATCCGCGCAAGGTACTCGCCGATGATTCCGAGCGTCAGCAGCTGCGCGCCGGAGAAAATCGCGATCAGCGAGGCGAGGAAGGGGAACCCCGGGACCACGCGGCCCGAGACGAAGTAGCGCACGACGACGAGCATGAGCACCGCTGCACCGAAGATGGTGAACACGAGGCCGAGGAGGCTCGCGATGCGCAGCGGGCGCGTGCTGAATCCGGTCAGCACGTTCAGCGCGTGCGTCGCCAGGCGGCTCCAGCCATAGCTCGACTCGCCGGCGCTGCGCGCCTCGTGCCGCACCGGCACGGATGCGAACCTGCTCGTCCCCCAACTGAGCAGCACGTCTATCGAGACGTACGGTCCCTGGAAGTCGCCGAAGGCGTCGCGCAGTTGCGTTCGGAACGCGCGAAACGGTCCGACGTCGTTGGCGATCTCCTTGCCGATCGCAGCGCGGAGCGCGAGCTTCGTCAGCCGAGTCGCGAGATTGCGCAGCAGACCGTGGACGCGGCCCGAGGACGCGCCGTAGACGACGTCGTAGCCTTCTTCGAGCTTGGCGAGCAGCTTCGGGATTTCCTCGGGCGGGTTCTGCAAGTCGTCGTCGAGCGTGACGACGACCTGTTTCCGCGCAGAGCGCACACCCGCGAGCAGCGCGTTGTGCTGGCCGTAGTTGCGCATCAGGTCGATCCCGCGCACGTTCGGTCGCTTGGCGGCGAGCTGGGCGATCAGGTTCCAGCTCCCGTCGCGGCTCCCGTCGTTCACGAACACGATCTCGTAGCCGCCGAGCGGCTCGAGGACTGCGTGCAGGCGGTCCGAGAGCGCGTCGAGCGTCGACGCGCCGTTGTAGACGGGGACGATCACGGAGAGCTCCGGCAAGGGCCCTACTCTACGCGCGGCCGCTGCATGAACGGCCCGCGGTCGGCGCCGACAGCGCGGAGCGTCAGCCATACGATCAGCGCCGACGCACAGGCGAAGAGCGCGAGCGAGGCGAGCTGCCACGTGAAGGTGTAGTGCGGCAGCGCGTACGGGTACACGAACGCGTTGCCGACGGAGGCGGCACCGAACGCGACGCCGACAGCGAGCTGTTCTCGCCGCGAGCGGACGAGCAGCGCCGCCGCGACGACGATGCCGACACCGATCACGAGGATGAACTGCGGCGAGAAGATCCTGTTCGTCACCAGGAACGCGGCCGGCGTGAGCGCTGCGATCGCGAGCGCCCCCGCGCGCTCCCGCACACGCGTTGCCGCCACGATCAGCACGACGACGATCGTCACCTGAATCGCCTGCGCTGCGACGTTCGCCCAGTGCGGCGCGCCTGCGCCGAAGGAGATGTGGGACTTCACGTGTGCGAGCCCGACGACGTGCAGCGGGAGGTACCAGAGCGACTCCGGCGTGATCACGCGCGTGTTCTGCCGCGAGTACGCGGCGGTGACGTCGTGTGCGTCCCAGAGCAGGAAAGGGACGTAGACGATGAGCACCGTGACGACGAAGGCCGCGGCGTGCTCGGCCGCGTTACGTATGCGTCGCGTCGAGAGCAACCACGCGAACAGCACGGCGAACGCGAGCCCGGGCGTCCACTTCACCACCGTCCCCAAGGCCAGCGCAACTCCCGCGGCGGCCCAACGCTCGCGCCGCGCGAACACGATCCCCAGTACGAGCATGGCCGCGGGAACGAGGTCGAACTTGAATTCCCAGAAGTACGGGTTGAGCGGGAAGAACGCGAGCGCCGCCGCCAGCCAGGGGGCGTAGCGCGTCCGCAGCGCCCAGACGCCGCCGACCGTCAGGGCCTGGAACGGGATCATGGTGAACGCGTTCGCGACACGCGTTGCGCCCCGTGAGATCCACGCCTCCCAGGCGAAGAGCAGCACCGCGCCGACGGGATACTCCGCGTGCGGGTAGTGCCCGTGCAGCAAGCGCTCGCCGTACCGCTTGTAGAGCACGCGCGAGTCGAAGTCGCTACGGACACCGAATGCGAGGTGGACGCCCACGTAGGCGAGGTCGAACGCGGCGCCGAGAGCGAGCACCGGCAGCAGCCGAAGGCGGTCCTGCTCGCGCCACGCCCGCACGAGCGCTGCGGTTGCCGCCACGACCTCGACCAGCAGCCAGGCGTCCGACGCGCGATGCGCGTACGCGGCCTCGGCGGCAACGACGACCAGCGCGCCGAGGGCGAGCGTGACGTGCGGCTCGCGAAGCCCGGATCGGATCGCCGCCGTCACGCCGGTTACCGTACCCCGACGACGATGACGGATTCCCGCTTCAAGCGCCTCGCGGCGCTCGTCGCCGCGGCGGCGGCGCTCCACGGGCTCGTCTACATCCCCCTCGTCCACCGGCACGTCAGCACCGACACCGATACGTACGTCGCCGCTGCGCATGCGCTCGAGCACAGCAGCTACTCGACGCCGCTCCGCGCCGGCTTCTACTTCACGTATCCGATCGGCTTCTTCGACCTGACCGGGATCCCGGAGGGATACGCGTCGCCGGTTTTCCGGGCATCTGAAAGGCAGGCTTACCGGACGCCCGGCTATCCGCTTGCGCTTGCGCTCGTCGGCGGCGGGGGCCCAGGCGGGTCGCGGTATGCGGCGCTGGTGCTGCAGGCACTGCTGCTGGGACTGGCGACGTGGCTCCTGGCGCTGAGCGTGCGCCGCTGGTGGGGCGCGACGCCCGCGCTTCTCGCCGGGGCGGTCTACGCATTCGATCCCTACTCCAAGCACTACGTGACCCTCGTCGTGACTGAGACACTCGCGACGCTCGTCGCCGTCGCGGCGACGTATGCGTTCACGCGCGCCTGGCAGGAGCGCGCGCCCGGCTGGTGGGCCGTGACCGGCGCCCTCGTCGCTGCGCTGACGCTCGTGCGGCCGGTGTTTGTCATCGCCCTGCCGCTCGCGCTGCTCGCGGCGTTGCTGCGGCCTCCGCAACGCCTTCGCGGCGCCCTCGCCGCGACCCTTGCGGCCGGCCTCCTGCTCGTCCCGTGGCTCGCGTGGACGAACCACGTCACGGGCAAGCCTGTGCTCTCGAACTGGGGCGAGGGCTTCAACCTCCTGCTCGCGGCGCACGGCGAGGGTCTCGGGCACGAGGCGGCGGAGATCGAGTCCGAGCGTGCATTCCTCGCCGAGCTCGCCGCATCGCGGCGCACCGCCCCGACGACGACGCGGCTGCTACACGACCCCTACGCGCACCCGCGCTATCTCGAGCGGGCCGATACCGAGCTCCGCACGCATGCGCGCTCGCTGTACTGGCAGCGCTTCAAGCACGATCCGCTCGAGGTCGTCTGGGAGAACCTGTACCGCAACTACTTCTTGTGGACGGCGCACCACGACTGGTACCAGCCGCACGGCACGGGGTTGCTCGCCTTGCAGGCGCTCGACTGGATCCTCCTCGCGCTCGCCGGCGCCGGCATTGCCCTCGCGCTGCGAGGACGTGGAGCGCCGGCGGCCGTCGCCATATTCCTCGTCGTGTACAGCATCACGCTCTCGACGCATCACGTCGAGGCGCGCTTCTCGATGCCGTTGCGCGGACTCTTCCTCGCGTACGTCGCCTACGCACTCGCCGAGCTCGCGCGCCGGCGGCGCCTCAGGGCGTAGCGGGGCGCCTGCGCAGCGCCGGGTGCCTCGCGACCGCGCGGCTCGTGAGTGCGGCCAGAACCACGCAGCCGACTGCAAGCCCGAGGGAGTACGCGGTGGTGAGGGTCTTCCCGTTCGGATTTTTCGCAGCGAGCGCGGCGAGCGACCAGGCGACGACGGCTACCGCGGCGACTGCCGCGTCGACGCGACTTCCGCGCACATCGGACCAGCCCGCCCAGGCGGCGACCAGCGCCGCAAGGATGAAGACCGCAATCGAGTACCAGCCCGTGATCCCGACGATCGACGAGGCCGCCTGGACGAAAAGCTTCGCGTGCACGCGATGCATCCAGTCCCCGTCATACGCTGCGAGCGGCCCGGTCGCAGTCGTCACGACCATCTGGAACGCCGAAACGAGCGCCAGCGCAAGCGTCGTCACGGGGAAGCGCCGCCACGCTGCGAGCAGCCCGACGGCGAGGAACGGAATCAGCGGAAAGAGGTAGCGCGGTGGGCCCAGGCCGCCGAACGCGGACGCGTACCGCAGGCTCGAGTTCCAGATGTAGTAGACGCCCATTACGCCGAGCGCGACGGCAGCTTCGGCGCGACGGCGGCGCGCGAGCAGCGCCGCCCCGACGACCGCAGCGGCCACGATGGGCGTCAGGACGAAGATCCCCATGGTCGAGAAGAGCAGATCGTGCATATCACTCAGGCTAGGTCTGCCGAAACCGAACACGCCGCCCGCGTACTTCCCGCCGGCGTAGTAGTCCTCGTATGCAATGTGCGTCGGGGTCCCGAACGCCCACCAGTTGAACGCGAGCAGAGGGAGGACGCCGACGAACGCGCCTGCCGCATAGACGAGTGCACGCCGCCACCACGCCCCGCGCGAGATCGCGTAGAGCCCGACGATCGCGCCGGCGAGCGCGAGCGGATAGTCGGTGCAGACCGCGAACCCCGCGAGAGCGCCGGCGACCGCGACCTGCCCGAGCCGTTCGGGCCCGTAGCGCTCGTGCACGAGCAATGCAAACGCGGAGAAGGCGAACGCAGCCGCGAGGACGTGCGAGAAGAAAAGCGTTGCGAAGGGAAGGAGCAGCGTCGCGAGCCCGAGCGTCACGGCGGTGGCCGCGCCCGTCCCCGGCTCGAAGCGCTCCGCGAGCGCATGCGCGAGGACGATGATCAGCAGCGCCGGCAGGACGATGCTCCACAGGTGAAGCGCCCAAATCACTCGTGTCGGGTCGCCGGTCGTGCGCATCCCCACGGCCTCGAGCACGAGGAAGGCCGGCACCGAAACGAGCGCCAGCCCCGGCGCCTTCGACGCGTACACGTGCCCCTTGTAGGTAGCGACGTCGCCGGTCGAGACCTCGCCGATCTGTCCACGCGTCCTGTCGATGTTCGGAGTGCCGTAGACCGCGAGCGCGCGGACGAGCGCGTAGTGCGCGTTCTGGTTGTAGCCGTTTACCTGCATCGGCCAGGCGAACGCGGCTGCGAGTGCAAGCAGCACGAGCGGCCACCTCAGGGCGCCAACCCTAGTCATCGGGAATGTCGAGGTTGACCGCGGTGTCGACGATGAACGCCGGCCTGCGGCGGCTCTCCTCGAGCACCCGCCAGAGGTACTCGCCGATGATGCCGATCACGATCAGCTGCGCGCCGGCCGCAACGAGGATCAGCACAGCGAGCGCCGCGAAGCCGGGGGCGTTCGCGAGCACACCGGTCACGCGGAGGACGATCAACACTGCGGCATACACGAAGCCGGCGAGCGCCATGAGGAACCCGATCAGCGACGCCGCACGGATCGGCACGTACGAGAACGCGGTGAACGCGTCGACGAAGTACTTCGCCTTCCGCCCGAGCGTCCAGCGCGAGCGTCCTCCCTCGCGCTCGCCGCGATCGTACTCAACGACACGCCGTTCGAAGCCGACCCAGAAGGCCTGTCCGAAGATGTAGGAGTTCCGCTCCGCCATGCGCGCGAGCACGCGCGCGACCCGGCGGCTGACGAGCAGGAAGTCGAAGCCGCCGGGCGGGAAGTCGCGAAAGACGAACCGGCGAAAGAGCCGGTTGAAGCCGGCCGAGAAGAAGCGGCCGACAAGCGGGTCGTTGCGTGAGCGGCGCGCGGCGACGACCACCTCGGCGCCGTCGCGCCAGCCTGCGACGAGCTCGGGGATCAACTCCGGCGGATCCTGCAGGTCGGCGGCCAGGACGACGACCGCGTCGCCGCGCGCGTACGTCAACCCGGCGAGGATCGCGGCGTTGGAGCCGAAGTTCCGCGAAAGCCGCACGACCTGAACGCGCGCGTCGCGCTGCGCCGCTTCCTGCAGCAGCGCAAACGAGCCGTCCCCGGAACCGTCGTCCACGAAGAGCAGCTCGAGCTCGTCCGGGCGCAACTGCTCGCCGACCGCGCGCAGCCGCTCGACGAGCGCCGGCAACGTGGCCTCGTTCCAGTACACGGGGACGACGACGGTGACCGTGCTCACGCTTCGCGCGCTGCCGCTGCTTCTTCGATCGTCCGCCGCCAATCCTCGGGAACGGCCCGCACCTCACGCGCCGGGACGCCCGCAAAGATCGTCCAGGCCGGAACGTTGCGAGTCACGACCGCTCCTGCCGCGACGAACGCGCCGGTGCCGATCTCGAGATTCGGGAGAATCGTGGACCCGGCGCCGATCATCGCAAGCCGGCGGATCGTCGGCCCGTGCTGAGGCTCGTCCGAGCCGCGGTGCCCGAATCGCGCGAGATAGACGTCGTTGTCATTCGTCGTCACCGTGCCCATCCCGATGAAGACGTGTTCCTCGACGATCATGTCACCGACGAGATGGACCTGGTCCTGAATCCGGCTGAAGGCGCCGATGTGGCAGTCGTACAGGGCCATGACGCCGCGCCCGAGGATCGCGCCGTTCGCGATCTCGCACCCTTCGCGCACGGACGTCAGGTCACCGACGAGGACGTTGTCGCCGAAACGAGTATTTGTGTAGAGCACGACGTTCGCGCCGATGATCGTCTCGTCTCCGATCGCCACCGTTCCGAACTCCGACCGCACCGGTCGGGTCGTGGTCGCCGTGGGAATCGGGATCCGCCCGATGACGGCACCGTCGAGCACGATGCAGCCCCTGCCGATCATGACGCCGGGATAGATCGTCGCTCCGCGGCCGAGGAAGGTGCCC
>WNEY01002486.1_pt1 | contig 13542 bp, 13 predicted proteins | sample 5400531 | NCBI WGS metagenome assembly WNEY01 (sample SAMN13153338, study PRJNA577476) | soil metagenome | isolation source: 200 cm saprolite under Douglas fir tree site 1 | place: USA:California | collected 2015-04-18
CCTGGCGACGGGTCGTCGTCGCGACTGCGGGAGACGCGGCGTCCTGCCAGTAAATGCTTGTTTCGCCGGTCGGGAAATTATCGGACTCTTACGGCCAAGTCAATCGGCGCCGGTGTCGGGCGCAAAGGCAATACCCGGGGGATATGTTAACTTCCGGATCTGTTTCGAGTTATCATGGAACCAGGGTTCGGTTCGCGGCGGCGGCCGGAAGGTGAGAAAACCTTCAGACTTTGCTTGAGAGGGGCAGGCCAAGCCATGAGGCGAGGATTTGAAAGAAGAATTATTTTTTGGGGACCGTCTTGCGCCATCGTGCTCTTCCTTTTTGGTCCGCGAGTGTTGCCGGCGGATGAGACTACCGAGCGCGCTACCGTCCACGTCGTGGTCAAAGACGCGGAGACGGGACAACCCATTTCCCAGGCCCACCTGACCTTGCAATTCCACGAGTCCGGCAAGAAGTTTAAGCCCAAGCTGCCCAAGCACATCTCTTACAGCGCCAAAACAAACGCCCAGGGTCGCTGTAAATTCACCGACATCCCCAGGGGCACGATCCGGCTCATCGTTACGGCGGAGCGCCATCAGACATTCGGCAAGGAATTCGAACTCGAAAAAGAAAACCAGGTGATTGAAGTCGCCCTGAAAAAACCAGAGCCCTTACTGTAGTGTCGCGACGGGTTTGAAGACCGAAGGGAGATGCGGGCCTTCCAGTTCGGTTGCTCCTGCTGGCGACGAACCGGGCAACTCCGTTTCCAAATCATCCCCGCGAGAGACCGCTTCCCAGAAATAAATTTGGTGTACTGGCCGGCAAAGTCTCATCTCGCCCTGCGGAGGCGGCGACCCGACGATAAGTATGCTTAAGAGTTGTGCAAAGAGTGGAAAGCCTTTCCGTTCCGGTCTCTTACCTTCGACGCGAGGCCTCTTTTCCACAAACTTTTCAACAGACCTGTTGAAAATGTTTGCGCTTTTTCCAACCCAAGAGGGCGGCCACGCAGCAAACCCATTTCCAAAAGAAAAAGGCCCGTCTGAAAAGTTTCAAGTTCAAGCTCGATCCGACTCAGTCCGACTTTTTCAGAAAACATATGTGAGACTATGGCCACAAGGGTGCTGTCCAGGGACTCAGGGACGGTGGACTGACGACACGGGGCCGCGGGAGAATTCGGGTCAAGGCCTTATAATAGCCGTTTATCATTTCCGAGACACGGTTCGCTTAAGTCCATGGACTTCAAACTCGTTTCAGAGTACCAGCCACGCGGCGACCAGCGCACCGCCATCGAAGAGCTTGTTCGGGGCGTCAAGGACGGGAAGCGGCATCAGGTGCTTCTGGGAGTGACGGGCTCGGGCAAGACGTTCACGATGGCGAAAGTCCTCGAGGCGGTGAACCGCCCGACGCTGGTCCTGGCCCACAACAAGACGCTTGCCGCGCAGCTTTACCATGAGTTCCGCAACTTCTTTCCCCACAACGCCGTCGAGTACTTCGTCAGCTATTACGACTACTACCAGCCGGAAGCTTATCTGCCCGCGACGGACGTCTATATCGAAAAAGAAGCCACGATCAATGACGAGCTCGACAAGCTGCGGATGTCCGCGACGCGGTCCCTGTTCGAGCGGCGCGACTGCCTCATCGTGGCGAGTGTCAGTTGCATTTACGGCCTGGGTTCTCCCGAAGCCTATTACGGGATGCTGCTCCTGCTCGAAAAGGGCCAGCGGACGCCCCGGCAGGAAATTCTGAGGCGTCTGGTGGAGATTCAGTACGAGCGCAACGACGCAGACTTGCGTCGCGGCACTTTCCGCGTCCGCGGGGATGTGATTGAAATCTTTCCCACTTATGATGACAACGCTTACCGGATTGAACTTTGGGGCGATGACATTGAATCGCTTTCGCAGATTGACCCGCTGCTTGGGGGGGTGAAGCAAACTTACGCGCGACTTCCCATCTATCCCCGCACCCACTACGTGATTTCACGCGACCGGAAGGAAGAGGCCATCCAGCGAATTTTGAATGAACTCGAGTGGTGGTGCCGGGAGGTCGAGAAGCAGGGTAAGCAGCTCGAAGCCCAGCGCCTTTACCAGCGAACGATGTTTGACGTGGAATTGATGAAGGAGATGGGCTATTGCCACGGCATCGAGAACTACTCCCGGCACTTCTCGGGCCGGCTGCCGGGCGAGCCCCCGCCCACGCTGCTCGATTACCTGCCGCAGGACGCCCTCTTGTTTCTCGACGAAAGTCATCAGACCGTCCCCCAGTTGCGCGGCATGTATCACGGCGACCGCTCGCGAAAACAAACGCTGGTGGATTACGGTTTCCGCCTGCCTTCCGCGCTCGACAACCGACCTCTATCGTTTGAGGAGTTCGAGCGTCGTGCCGGGCAGTTGGTCTATGTTTCGGCGACGCCCGGCCCCTACGAGTTGACGAAGTCCGGAGGCGAAGTGGTGGAGCAGATCGTCCGGCCCACGGGCTTGATCGACCCTGAAATTGAAGTCCGCCCCACGCGCTCTCAGATTGACGATCTTTTGGGCGAAATTCGAGGCCGGGTCCAGTCGAGCGAGCGCGTGCTGGTCACCACGCTGACCAAGCGCATGGCCGAAGACCTGGCGGAATACTACACGGAAGTCGGAGTCCGCTGCCGCTACCTGCACTCGGAGATTGAGACGCTCGAGCGCGTGAAGATCCTGCGCGACCTGCGCCGGGGCGAGTTTGACGTCCTCATCGGCATCAACCTGCTCAGGGAAGGCCTCGACCTGCCGGAAGTCTCGCTGGTAGCCATCCTCGACGCGGACAAGGAGGGATATTTGCGCTCGGCGGGAGCGCTGATCCAGATGATCGGGCGCGCAGCTCGAAACCTCCACGGCAAGGCGATCCTGTATGCCGACACCGTCACCGACTCGATGCGCCAGGCGATCTCGGAGACCGACCGCCGGCGCGCCAAGCAGGCGCAGTTCAACGAGGAAAACGGCATCACGCCCGAGAGCATCACGAAGCCCGTGGATATGGCCCTGGCGTCCATGGTGGAAGCTGACTATGTAGTCGTCCCCACCGAGGAGACTCCCGACGAGGTGAGTTCGATCGACGAGCTCGAGCAGTTGGTCCAGAGCCTCGAAAAGCAGATGCGCGAGGCCGCCAAACAGTTCGAATTTGAACGGGCAGCGCAGTTCCGCGACCGGATCAAGTCCTTGAAAGAGAAGAGCGCCGGCCTGCGCCCGGGTGACAGCACTCGCCAGCCCAGCAGGGCACCGGCACGCGGCTAATGCGCGTTACGGGAATTGCGGAGCAACCAGCAGGCCCGTAGGCGGGCCAGGAAACCTTCGCGCGGGCCGTTTTCGGAAATCTCGCTTACCCAGCGGCGAAGGCTCCCGTAAACGAGAACGACAAAAAGTCCGACGTAAATCAGAACAAAAGCGATAATGAACGTGACTGTCACAAGATCACGCATGGCCCGTGAACTTCTCCTACTATATTCGTCTGATATTCCTGACACTGGAGCAACCCTTGGTCACAGCACCACCGCCTGGGAATCCGCAAGACCCTTGCCTGAGAAGATCCTCGAAGGGCCCCCGATAAGAGCGGTCCAAGCATTGAGAGCCACCATTCGTCCAAACCCGGCCAGGAAAGGCATAGCGATAATTGGACCGGGAAGGGTGGGGCAGGCGATGGGGAAGCTCCTCGCTCGCGCCGGCTTTCCCGTCCTCTTTGTCGCGGCCCGTCGGATTTCGGCCGCCCGGCGCGCGGCCCGGTTCATCGGCAGCGGTCGCCCCGTCCGCCTCGGCGCCCGGGACCTCGCCGAAGCCCCCGTATTTCTGGTGACGGTGTCTGACGCAGCCCTGCATGACGTTGCCCTGAGTCTTGCGGAGCAGGTCGATCGCTGGCGAGGAAAAATCGTCCTGCACACCTGCGGCTCGGTGGGTGTGGAAGTGCTCGAGCCCCTGCGGCGCAGGGGAGCCGCGGTGGGTGTGCTACACCCGTTTCAAACGATTCCAAGCGCCAGGGTGGGCGTCCAGAATCTCCGCGGAGGTTTCTGGGCGGTGGAGGGAGACTTGCCTGCCCGGAAAATCGTGCGAGAGTGGGTGAAAGCCCTTGAGGGAAAAAGTTTCAAGGTCAGGCCCTCGCAGAGAACGCTCTATCACCTTTCGGCTTTCCTCGTCTGCCCGACGGTCGTCACGCTGATGGACCGCTCGCGTCGCCTGCTTCGGAGATCGGGAGTTCCGGCAAGGATTGTTCGGCCGATGCTCGGCCAATTTGTCGGCGAGACAGTAAGAAACTTTGTCGAGCTTGGCGGAAGGAAGGCTCTTTCGGGTCCGGCGGTGAGAGGTGACTGGGTAACTATCCGGCGACACCTGCGGGCCCTCCGCCGTGCCGCTCCCGAGCTAGTCCCCTCTTACAGGGCGCTGCTGCGCATCATGCTGCAACTGGCGGGGCGGGAAGCGCCCCGTCGCGCGAAGCCTCGGCGTCATGCTCCGTAGACCTTTGCGAAAGTGAAGCGGGCGCCGAGCCCCGTGGTTCCCGCTGACCGGGATTTGCGGTTCGGCCGTATTGTCGGGCAACGGGTTCTCCAACGCCGGGGTTCAGTTGGGTCTTGTTTGCGACGCTCTTCAGTGTTGACTGGCACCGGAGCGATACAGGATCACTCGGACCTTTTCGAGTGTGATGAGGCCCCCTCCGACCACCTCATCGAGCTTCGGAAGAATACGCTCAATTCGTTCCGCCGCGTCCTCCCGCCTTTCACAACGTGAGAAAGGGAAGACGCTGCCAGCGCACTCGTCATGATCAAGCGGCCGGGAAAATCCAATGCATTGCCCAAAAGCAAAGCGCTGAAACAAGTCCTGCGACTGGAATAGTCAACACCCACGCCCATACAATCGTCCTAGCCACTCCCCAGCGGACAGCGCTCAGCCGCTGGATACTGCCTACCCCCATGATCCCTCCTGCAATCGTGTGCGTGGTAGAAACAGGGATGCCGACCATCGCAGTACCCAGCAGGCTGGTAGCTGCGGCAGTTTCTGCGCAAAAACCACCGACGGGTCTCAGTTTGGTGATTTTCATTCCCATGGTTTTGACGATTCTCCAGCCGCCGGCGAATGTGCCGAGGCCGATGGCCGCGTGCGCCATTAACACCACCCAAAAGGGAACGTAGAAGTGGTCGATCAGCCCGGCAGTAAGAAGAACGCCTGCGATGATCCCCATGGTCTTCTGCGCGTCGTTCGTGCCGTGGCCAAAGCTGTAGGCTGCGGCTGAAAACAGTTGGAGCCTGCGGAAGTAGCGGTCAACTCGCAGCGGCGCCGAATGCCTGAAGATCCAGTAAACTGAAATCATCAGCGCTGCGCCCAACACCATTCCAATGGCCGGCGAGAGGACGATGAAGATTAGCGTTTTGGTCCAGCCGCCTGGGAGGATCACACCCCACCCCGCCTTGGCCACCGCCGCTCCAGCGTAGCCTCCCATCAAGGCGTGCGAGGAACTTACCGGTAAGCCGTAATACCACGTGAAGAGGTTCCAGAAAATGGCGCCCAGAAGTCCGGCCAGGATCACATAGAGGTTGATGTACCTCAGATCGATCATTCCCTTACCTAAGGTCTTGGCGACTGCGGTGCCGAAGGTGAAGGCGGCAATGAAATTGAAGAACGCGGCCCAAACAACCGCAATGCGCGGTGAAAGGACCCGCGTGGAGACTACCGTCGCGATGGAATTGGCCGCGTCGTGGAAGCCGTTAAGGAAGTCGAAGGTGAGGGCAACCAGGATGATCAGGACGGCGAACAAGAACATACTTCTCGCTCTGCGGACTCAAGGCGAATTCCGATGGGCGCCCAGGGTTAAGAGAGACCTTCCGGCGCGCCCGATTTTCGGCCGGTATTGAGAAGATTTGCTTGATCTGGAGAAGAATCTTCAGGCGGCCTTTAAGACGACAGCCTGCATGACGTCCGACACGTCTTCGCACTTGTCCGTGGTGGCTTCCAGCACTTCGTAAATTTCCTTCCATTTGATGACTTCGATGGGGTCGAGGGAGTTCTCAAAGAGGTTGGCAATGCATTCCCCCTTGATGCGATCAGCCTCTTTTTCAATCTGCGTGAGCTGCTCGCAGTACTCCAGAATGTTCTGCGGTTTGCTCAACTGGGAAACGGCGCGAACGATGATTTCCGAGCAGTGGAGAATCAACTTGGTCAGTTGGCGCGCTCCGGGCCTGACCTCCTTGATCTTGTAGGTGGGGATCCGGTCGGCGGCTGCGTCAATCAGGTCCACCACGTCGTCGAGGGTGCAGGCCAGCGCGTGGATGTCCTCGCGGTCGAAGGGAGTAATGAACGACTTGTTGAGCTTGTTCATCAGCTCGTGGATGAGCTGGTCGCCTTTGTGTTCCAAGAACTTGATTTCGCGGACGGTCTTTTCCGCCTCGCTCAGATCGTCGAAGAGCGTCACCAGTTTCCGGGCCGCTTCATTGATGTTTTCCGCCTGGCCAAGAAAGAGGCCGTAGAACTTCTCGTCGCGAGGTATGAGTTTCACGCGGACTCCTCAGGAGAGGATTTAAATTCTATTCTCGTCGAAATCCTTGATTCGCGCAAGTGCGGCGCGCTAGCCAGGTATCCCCCTGTGTTTCAGTCAGTTAGAGCACTCTTGGGAAATGCGGACCTGAGAAGGAGCACGGCTGGAAGGTCTTTCCTGGCGACGTACGGGCTGCTGCCGTCTTGCGCGTAGCGTCCCGCGTAAGGGCACGGTTGTCTCCTCGCGCCCGCGTGGTAGAATCTGACCCCTCGGCGGGATGGCCTGCCGGGATTTTAATTGTTCGCTGAGGAGTAAAAATGAAGATCGAACCACTTGAGAAAAGCAAAGTAGCCGAGCCCGCTCGTCCCGTTTATGACGCCCTGGAAAAGAAGATGGGGCGGGTGCTGAATATCTTCAAGGTCATGGCCCACAGGCCGAACGCGCTGGGGCCCTTTCTCGACTTCTACAACCAGGTCTGGGCGGAAGGCCCCCTTTCGCCGAGGATCAAGGAGCTCGCGTACCTGCGCACTTCGATCCTGAACGGGTGCGAGTATTGAACGCGCGCTCACGTCGCTTCGGCGAAGCGACAGGGTCTGAGCGATGAACATATCCAGGCGCTCAAAGAGCCTGGCGGATCGAACCGGAATGTTTTCAGCGAGCAGGAACGGGCCGCCATTCATTTTACCGAAAAGCTGACGGCCTGGCCGGCGTCGGTCCAGCAGGACGATCTCGACGCTATCGGACGACACTTCAACGCGGAGCAAATCGTCGAGCTGGTCCTTATCATCGCCACCGCCAATTTTACGAACCGCGTTAACGAAGGCCTGAGGACGCCGGTGGACGTGTAGCGCAAGGTCCGTTTTCTGACCTTGCGGTTTTTTGGTTGTATTGAGGGGGCGCGGACCCCGCTCGGCGGGGTCCGCGGCTTTTCTTGGGGGAAAACGCGAGATTAGTCAGAACAGCCGCAGCGTTAAAAAGCGAACCCTGCGCTGCGAAACTCAAGGCGGCGGCAAGCCGCCGCACTCCAAAATAAGAAGGGCGGGGAACTGCCCCCGCCCTTGAAAAGCTACCCTGCCGACTGCCGACTTCCTACTGCTCTAGTACATCCCGCCCGGGCCGCCGCCCGGAGGAGCGGCGTGACCTTTGTCATCCTTTTCCGGCAGCTCGCTGACCAGCGCCTCTGTAGTCAACATGAGGGAGGCGATGGACGAGGCGTTCTGTAGCGCCGTGCGAGTCACCTTGGTCGGGTCGATCACTCCGGCCGCGACCAGGTCACCGAAGGTCTCGGTCTGGGCGTCAAAGCCGTAGTTCTGGTTGCTGTGGGTCCGGACCTTCTCCGCCACCACGGCGCCTTCGTGCCCAGCGTTCTGGGCGATCAGCCGCAGCGGTTCCTCCAGCGCTCGCTCGACGATATTAATGCCGATCTGCTCATCGCCCTCGGCCTTAAGTTTTTCGAGCGCCGGGATGCACCGCACCAGGGCGACGCCGCCGCCGGCCACGATCCCTTCCTCGACCGCCGCTTTCGTGGCGTGCATGGCGTCCTCGACCCGAGCCTTCTTCTCCTTCATCTCGGTCTCGGTCGCCGCGCCCACCTTGATCTGGGCCACGCCGCCGACCAGTTTTGCGAGCCGCTCCTGCAGCTTCTCCCGGTCGTAGTCCGAGGTGGTCTCCTCGACCTGCGCGCGGATCTGCTTCACGCGGCCCTCGATCGCTTCGCCCTTCCCTCCGCCCTCGACGATCGTGGTGTTGTCCTTGTCTACCACGACCTTCTTCGCGCGGCCGAGGTCATCCAGCTTGACGTTCTCGAGCTTGATGCCCAGGTCTTCGGTGACGGCCTTGCCGCCGGTCAGAGTTGCGATGTCCTCGAGCATGGCTTTCCGCCGATCGCCGAAGCCCGGCGCCTTCACGGCGCAGCACTGGAGCGTCCCGCGCAGCTTGTTCACCACCAGGGTGGCCAGCGCTTCGCCTTCCACGTCTTCCGCAATTAACAGGAGCGGTTTGCCGGCCTTGGCGATCTGCTCGAGTAAGGGCAGCAGGTCCTTCATCGAGCTGATCTTTTTCTCGTGGATCAGGATCAGCACGTTCTCGAGTACCGCGTCCATGCGCTCGGGGTCGGTGACGAAGTAAGGCGAGAGGTATCCGCGGTCAAACTGCATGCCCTCGACCACTTCGAGCGTGGTCTCCATGGTCCTCGATTCCTCGACGGTGATCACGCCGTCCTTGCCTACTTTTTTCATGGCCTCGGCGATGATGATCCCGATGGTGGGGTCGTTATTGGCGGAAACCGAAGCCACCTGCGCGATCATCCCGCCTTCGACCGGCTTGGAAAGCTTTTCGAGGTCTCCTTTCACATGTTTCTTCGACCCGTCTTTCTGGGTCTCGTCGTATCCGCAAATGGCGCGGACCGCCATTTCGATGCCGCGCTTGATGGCCATCGGGTTGGCGCCTGCCGCCACCGTCTTGACCCCCTCACGGAAAATCGCCTGGGCCAGCACGGTCGCCGTCGTGGTCCCATCCCCCGCGACGTCGGACGTCTTCGACGCCACTTCGCGCACCATCTGAGCTCCCATGTTCTCGAGCGGGTCCCTGAGTTCGATCTCCTTGGCCACGGTCACGCCGTCCTTGGTGATCGTGGGGGAACCGAATTTCTTGTCCAGGACCACGTTGCGGCCTTTGGGGCCCAACGTCACCTTCACGGCGTCCGCCAGCTTGTTGACTCCGCGCAAGATCGCCTGGCGGCTTTCTTCGCCATGGACTATTTGCTTTGCATTTGCCATCTTCACTCCCTCCGAGGATTTGCTCCGCCCTGTCGTTTGCACGTCAGGCGGCGGATTTGATTTTGAGTACCGTTCAACCCCCGCCGTCCCAGGACTCCCCAGCCCTTGCTGGTTTCCTGCGGACGGCGCTTTCCGGGACCTCACGGGTGCCCGGTGGCGAGACCTGAACTACTTTTTGCCGCCTGAGGCTGCGTGTTTGGCCGCCTCAATGATTCCCAGGACTTCTTCCTCACGGACGATCAGATATTCCTGATCGTCGATTTTGACGGGCAGGTCTGTACCCGAGTATTTGGACCAGATGATCCGATCACCCACCTTGACGTCCAATGGGATGCGCTTGCCCTCGTTAGTAATCTTGCCATCTCCAACGGCAATCACCTCACCCTGCTGCTGCTTTTCTCTCGCGCTGTCAGGGATGATAATGCCGCCCTTAACAGATTCTTCCTCTTCGATACGCTTGACCATTATGCGGTCATGCAAAGGCCTAACTTTCATCTACCATCTCCTTTCTTCATCGGAATTGAGGTCAGGGCCGGGTGCATCCAGACTCCGCTGCTTTCATCAAACCCCCGCAGTCCGGTCCGGGGACCGACCCTAAGTTACCGGAAAATTGCCACTTATCATCGTCCCATTACCGGCTGAACCGACCTTTAGCACTCTCTGATTGAGAGTGCTAATTTACATTGCCCAGCCCGGGTTTGTCAAGAGGGTTGAAGGGGGCGGAACGTTTTTTCCTTTTGCGGCTTGGCGCCATCGTGTCCTTGAGTGTTACCCTTATTGCGCCCTTCATGGGATTACCGTGACGCGGCAGGCCATGCGACGCCGCTTTTCAGAAGTATCCGGGTTCGTCCTGGCCGGGGGCGCCAGCCGAAGGATGGGTGTGGACAAGGCGACTCTGGTGTTGGGGCACGAGACCTTGATCGGGCGAGAGCTCCGCTTGCTGCGCTTCATATGTCGCTTCGTGGCCGTTATCGGCCCAGCTTCGAAGTTTTCGGGCTTTGACGTTCCCGTGTTCGCTGACGAGATGCCCGGCCGAGGGCCCTTGGGGGGGATTTATACGGGCCTGCGGCGCACTCGGACGGAATTTAACCTCTTCATGAGCTGTGATCTGCCGTTCATGGAGTCCCGTCTGCTTGGGTTTCTTTGCGATCGGGCCCTCGAGACCGAGGCCGACGTGACTCTCGCTCAGTCGAGCGATAAGCGGCTTCAGCCTCTATGCGCTGTTTATCGCCGGCGCGCGCTGACTGCTGTCCGCACCACCCTCGATTCCGGCGATGGCAAGGTCAGCCGGTTCTTTCCGCGCGTACACTGCAACGTAGTCACTTGGAAGGAACTTGATCGCGCGGGATTCCTGCCTCGGACATTTGATAACATGAACACGCGGGAGGAATACGAAGCCGCGAGGAATGCCTTCGGCAGCGCGACGTGGAGCGGTCAAGCTTGACTGGCGTACCGGGGAAACCAGCTCGAGCGACACTTGCAGGCACCGGCGGTCCGAGCTTCGATTCGTCAAACCTTGCAGACGGCCTGGACCATCGTAGCGGAGGAGACGGCAGCGGCCGATTCTCATGACTGACCACGACAACGCGGCAGGCCCAGCCGAGCCCTACATCAAATTTGTCAACGTGTCGAAGTCGTTTGACGACCAGACGGTCCTCCGGGACGTCAGCTTCGACGTTCGGCGCGGCGAAATGGTCGTCGTGCTGGGGCGCAGCGGCGTCGGCAAGAGCGTCACGCTCAAACACATTTTGGGTTTTCTTCAACCGGACGCCGGTCAGGTCTTTGTGGCGGGGGTCGAGGTGTCGAGCATGTCGGAAGCCGAACTGACGGGAGTCCGCCGGCGCGTCACCATGGTGTTTCAATCCGGCGCGCTCTTTGATTCTCTGACCGTTGGTGAAAACGTCGCCTACCCCTTGCGCGAGCGAGCGGAACGCGGATTCGACCAGGGCGAGGACCAGATTCACGCTCGGGTTGATGCACTCCTGGCGATGGTCGAGCTCGAGGGCATGCGGGATGTGTTGCCCGCAGACCTGAGTACGGGGATGAAGCGCGCGGTGGCCATTGCGCGCGCTCTGGCGGCTGAGCCGGAGGCGATCCTGTATGACGAGCCCACCACGATGGTGGACCCTTTAATGGCCCAGACGATCGGCGACTTGATCCTGAAGCTCAAACGGCAGACCGGCCTGACCTCCGTCGTCGTCACGCATGACACGAAACTGGCGCGGAAGCTCGCGGACCGCCTCGTCTTCTTACTCGAGGGGCGCGTGGCGTTTTTCGGGGCGATGGAGGAAATGGACGCCTGCCAGGAGCCCGTGATCCGCGACTTTATCGAGTTGGACGAAGTCTCGTTTCTTTCCCCGTGACAGGTGCAGCGGCCGAAGCTGGAACAAGTGAAACCGGCAGGGAGACTCTCGAACCGATGAAAGCCAAAAGCGCGGTGACACTCGACCGGGTACTCTCCCGCATGGGCCATGCCTCGCGGACTGACGCGCGCGAAGCCATCCTGGCGGGGCGGCTGAAGGTAAACGGTCGCGTCATTCGCGACCCGGAATGCTGGGTCCGGCCGGGGCGCGACCACGTCCAGTTCGATGGCCTGCCTTTAAAGCCCGCACGCAAACTTTATTATCTCTTCTACAAGCCCAAAGGCGTGATCACCAGCCACGGCGACCCCGCCGGGCGCAAGACCGTTTACGACTGCCTTGGAGAGGAGAAGCGGTGGGTCTTTCCCGTGGGCCGGCTGGACAAAGATACCTCGGGGCTGCTGCTCCTCACGAACGACACCGAGTTTGCCGACTTCATAACGAATCCAGGCTCTCGCGTCTCCAAGACTTATCTGGTCAAAGCAAGCGGCCTCATCCGTGACGAAGGGATTGAGAAATTAACCGCCGGCGTTCAGATGAAACGCGGCGATTGGGCCACCCCCCAGCTCGTGCGTCGCATCGAAGACCGGGGAAAATACACCTGGCTCGAAGTCGTGTTAGCCGAAGGCAAGAACCGCGAAGTCCGCCGCATGATTGAAGCCGTGGGGTTCAAGGTCCTGAAACTGGTCAGGACGCGGATCGGCCCGCTCACGCTGGATGGCCTGGAAGTGGGAAAAGGCCGGCCGCTCGGACCCGCCGAGGTTGCGGCGCTCAAACGGAGCGGCGGGAGGCTGGGCCTTTGAGTTTTCCGGTCAGCAACCTGGGAGCACTCACGGACATTGAGGGAGCGTATGAATAACGCACAAAAGCTTCACGATACGAAAGATTTCTGTTCGCGCAGGCGAAAGGGAACGCGATTCTTTCTTGCTTTCCTCACCGCGGCCGCGATGCTTGCGATGCCTCGGGGCTTGCAGCCCAAACCCCAGCAATCAGCCGCCCCGGCGCGCGGGGAAGGGGCGACTCTGGAAATTGTCGTCGTTGATGAAGAGGGCAAGCGCCTCCCCGATGTCCTTGTGGCCGTCCCTGCTTTCCGCTCGACGACGAGCCAAGCCGGAACGTGCCGGTTCAGCCTGCCGCCGGGCCGCTACTCAATTCTCATCAGTAAAGACGGCTATCGCGGCCGGCGGGTCAGCGTCGGGATTCGCCCCGGCCAGACCACCAAGCAGCGCGTCAAGCTCCAAAAACTTCCGCCCGCGCCCACTCCAAAGAAGTAATTTTTCAGGACTCGAAAAGAGATTCGACGAATTGACGGGGATCGAAGGGAAGCAGGTCTTCGACCTTTTCGCCGATCCCCACAAATTTGATGGGAAGGCCGAGTTCCCGGGCGATGGCGACGACCACGCCGCCTTTTGCCGTGCCGTCGAGTTTGGTGAGGATGATGCCTGAGGCGCCGCCGTGTTCGCGAAACTCGCGCGCCTGGGCCAGGCCGTTTTGTCCGGTGGTCGCGTCGATGACCAGCAGGACCTGGTGAGGGGCGTTCGGGATTTCCCGCGCGGCGATGCGGCACATCTTTTCGAGTTCCGCCATCAAGTTGAATTTGGTGTGGAGGCGTCCCGCGGTGTCCACGATCACCGGGTCCTTTTGTCGCCTCTTGGCGGCCGCAAGCGCGTCGAAGACGACGGCGGAGGGATCCGCGCCGGGTTTCTGCTTCACGGTCTCGACCCCCAAACGGCCCGCCCAGATTTCAAGTTGTTCGATCGCCGCGGCTCGAAAAGTGTCTGCGGCGCAGAGGAGCGGCTGGCGTTCCTGCTGAAGGTAGAAGTGCGCCAGCTTCGCGATGGTGGTCGTCTTCCCCACGCCGTTGACGCCCACCACGAAGATGACTTCCGGTAGGCCGGGCGGAGGCTGTTTGATGGCGGGACTGGCTTTGAGGCCGGCG
>WNEY01002487.1_pt1 | contig 13535 bp, 13 predicted proteins | sample 5400531 | NCBI WGS metagenome assembly WNEY01 (sample SAMN13153338, study PRJNA577476) | soil metagenome | isolation source: 200 cm saprolite under Douglas fir tree site 1 | place: USA:California | collected 2015-04-18
CGGTCCGCAAAGTCTACGAGGCCGACCCCCTGGAGTGTCCGAAGCGCAAGTGGCCGATGCGCGTCATCGCCCTGATCGACGATCCATCGGTCATCCGGCGCATCCTCGAGCACCTGGCGCTGTGGGCGTCCGAGGCGAGCGGGCCGGACCCGCCCGCGCCCGAGTGGCCGGCGAACGCGGTCATCCCTCTGACGTATCACCCTCCCCCTCCCCCGACATCGCGTGGCGAAGCTCGAGGGGCAAGGACGGCCGTCCTCGCCCCTCCCGCACTGCTATGTCGAATCCGGATCGGCAAGATCCATAGTTTCACGCCCGAGCGCAACGACCTCGCCCAACGTCGCCAGCGTGCGTTGCAACTCCCAACCGACCTGCCCGCTTTTTTCCGGTGAGCAGGACTCGCCTCATGCAAATACCTCGGCCTCTCTTAGTGGTCTACCGTCCTGATCTTTTGCCGATAAGATGGGCTCAGCCCGAATGGGCCAAGCTACAGATAGATCCGGATCATTCCAAACAATTGTGCGCTCAAATTTAGGGGCATAGTAATCTGTTGTCTTGTAGAGAAATTCCGCAGTTTCCGACAGAACCAGGTAACCGTGCGCGAAGCCCTCGGGTATCCAGAGCATCTTTCCAGTTTCTGCAGACAGTTCCACGCCCACCCACATACCAAAGGTGCGTGACTTTTTTCGAATGTCGACGGCGACGTCAAAAATCGCGCCGCCCACGACCCTGACGAGCTTGCCTTGGGGTTGCTGGATCTGATAGTGAAGCCCCCTCAGGACATTGCGAGCAGATCTGGAATGGTTGTCCTGCACGAAATTTGTCGGCAGGCCCGCTTTCTCAAAGTCTCTCTTGTTATAGGTTTCACAAAAGAATCCGCGGGCGTCCCGGTACACCGTGGGTTCCAGGATCAAGACGTCAGGAATTGCTGCTTGAACTACTTTCATATCTCAGCGCACGCCAATCAAATCTAGAAGACCGCTTACAGCTGGCACAGGATAGGATCTTTTGACAAGAGAAAGCGCTTGAGCGATGTAGGAAATCCTCATTCTTGCGTCGAGCACTACCCCCGGAAGAGCCATATCGCCAGACGACGCCCAAGTTAGGATATTTTTTCTTGCAAAAGGCTTAGCAGATATTCTCCATAGCTGTTCTTGTTCAGTTTCGAAGCAAGGACTTCAAGTTGTTCGGCTGAAATATAACCCATCCGATATGCGATCTCCTCGGGGCAGGAAACCTTGAGCCCTTGACGTTTTTCAATCGTCTCGATGAACTGCGACGCCTCCAGAAGGGACTCGTGAGTCCCTGTGTCAAGCCAAGCCATACCCCGACCCATCACGATGACGTCGAGTTGCCGTTGTTTTAAGTAGCGCTTGTTTACATCGGTGATTTCGAGCTCGCCGCGCCCCGAGGGCGTAAGGGCGCGTGCGATGTCAACCACTTGATTGTCATAAAAATATAAGCCCGTAACGGCATATCGGGACCTGGGTTTTGCTGGTTTTTCTTCTAAGGAGATCGCCTTGCCATGTCCGTCAAACTCAACGACACCGTAACGTTCCGGATCCCTGACCGGGTAGGCAAATACAGTAGCACCCGAGGTCTTTTCTCTGGCAGCACGGAGGTCGTCAGCCAACTCGTGACCGTAAAAGATGTTGTCGCCCAATATCAGTGCGCACGAATCCTGTCCGATGAAGTCCGCCCCGACGATGAAAGCCTGTGCAATCCCCTCCGGGGCTGGCTGCACGGCGTAGGCGATGCTCAAGCCCCAATTACCGCCGTCACTCAACAGCAGTTTGAATCTCGGTGTATCTTCCGGCGTGGAGATAACCAGAATGTCCCTGATCCCAGCCAGCATCAATATCGCTAATGGATAATAGATCATGGGCTTGTCGTAGACCGGCAACAGCTGTTTCGATACCGCCCGGGTTAATGGGTACAGCCTGCTGCCGGCGCCGCCCGCGAGGATAATGCCTTTCATCACGCCCTTTACCGCCTATCGCTGTAGTTCTTGACTATCCATCTCTGATGCTCCCCGCTCGTTACCCGCTCTATCCAGTCCATGTTCTCCAGGTACCATTGCACAGTCTTGCGGATGCCGGTTTCGAACGTCTCTTTCGGCGCCCATCCAAGTTCGCTTTCAATCTTGCGTGCGTCTATGGCATAACGCCGATCGTGGCCGGGGCGGTCTTTAACGAACTCACGAAGCGATGTATGCGGTTTGAATGGCGATTCAGGCTTCAGCACATCCAAGGCGGCACATAGCGTGTCCAGCACCTCGAGATTCGTCTTCTCGGTGCGGCCGCCGATATTATAGGTTTCGCCAATCCCACCCCTGTCCAAGACCATCCGGATCGCTTCGCAGTGGTCCCCGACGTAGAGCCAGTCGCGGACATTACTCCCGTCCCCATAGATCGGAAGCGGCTTGCCTGCAGCCGCGTTCATTATCATCAGCGGGATCAACTTTTCAGGAAATTGGTAGGGCCCATAATTGTTCGAACAGTTCGTCGTAATCGTGGGCAATCCGTAAGTATGATGGTAAGCGCGTACGAGGTGGTCCGAAGCCCCCTTTGATGCCGCGTAGGGACTATTCGGCGCATAGGGTGTCGTCTCCGTGAACGCTGGATCACTAGGGCCGAGCGATCCGTACACCTCGTCCGTCGACACATGCAAGAAACGAAATGCGCTTTTTTCCGATTCAGTGAGATCCTGCCAATATCCCCTGGTTTCTTCCAGAAGATAAAACGTCCCATTGATATTGGTGTTAATAAAGTCCTCGGGGCCATGAATAGAGCGGTCAACATGGCTCTCGGCAGCGAAATTGACTATGGCCCGTGGTCGGTGCTTGGTGAGCAGCTGCCGCGTTAGATCTCGGTTGCCGATGTCGCCGCGGACAAACACGTGCCGCGAATTTCCGTTTAAATTGCGCAGACTATCGAGGTTTCCGGCATACGTGAGTTTGTCCAGATTGATGACAGTCCCTTCGCCGTGGGCTATCCAATCCAAAACAAAGTTGGATCCAATAAAACCCGCTCCTCCGGTTACGAGTATTGTATTCCTCATAATTTTGGACGCAGAAGACCGGGTCTTTTCACCCGTTGAGGTTTATCCCCTCAAGTCCGCCGGACAAATTGAACATCGTGATATGGGTTGCTCTAGGGGGCCCGTCCGATGGTGTCAGAATGCACCGTCGCGCGTCAACGTGACCCAGATGGTTTTCAATATGATCCGGATGTCCCCGACCACAGAGCGGTTTCTGACGTACTCGACGTCGAGTTCGTTCGTGTCGTGAAAGCTGAGGTTGCCGCGACCGCTCACCTGCGCCAATCCCGTTACCCCGGGCTTGACCCGGAGCTTCAGACGATGTCTCGGATGGTACCACCGAACGTTCTCCATAATATCGGGTCGCGGTCCGACCACAGACATGTCACCGCGCAACACGGTCAGGAAATTGGGTAACTCGTCGAGGCTCGTGCGGCGTAACCAGCGGCCGACGCGGGTTACGCGCGGGTCGTTGCCGGGATTCTGCGCGTGCTCGAATCGTTTGCCATCGTCGGCGACTCGACGGTGACCGACGAGCACCTTGATCGGGACGCTGTCGAGCTCGCCCTCCTCGTACACGTAGCGGTAAAGATCCGGGAATCGCTCCCGCGAATCCGCGTACATCGTGCGGAACTTGTACAGATAAATCGGCTTTCCGTACCCGTCCTCGGCGCGCCGGTCCCCGCCGTGACTAGACTCAGCGACGATGATAGCGGATTTGCTGTTACGCTCGGATCGGGGCCAATGCCCCTCACGGCGGAAGCGTCGATCGACCCCGACCCGTCGATGACGAAAGAGAACCGGCCCGGGCGAGTCGAGCTTGATCGCACAGGCAATAATGAGCATCAGGGGGGCGAACGCCAGGAGCGCGACCGATGAGATCACGATGTCGCAAAGCCGGGTCGTCAAGTGCTGCCACGCATCCTTCGCGCTGATGCCTGTCACGGTATCCGTCGGCCCAAGCGATCGGTCGAGCGATGCCGTGGGGCGCGAAGCGGAACTCTCGTTGCGGCGCGCGGCTTCCACCGACCCAGGCCGGGTCGGCGCGTTTGCGGGTGTCCGGTTGTTCAGCACCGCCGGATCTGAATTCGGTTCACACTGTTCCGAGTTAGATGGCATCTTCATCTTCGCTCAGCTCGCCAGACTCTAACACAACCTAACACAACGGACATCAGCTCACGCTGCTCCGCCGGACATCTCGACGCTACACCATCTCCATGACGGAGCCATTACAGAGTACAGGCCTGTCGTCAGTTTCGGGCACGGGAACACATCAGCGTGCCGAGCCTGTGCACTGAGCGCGACGGCGGTGCATCCGACGGACTCCATACGGTGCATACGGTGTGCCAGGATGGTGCGTGCCGACGCCGTGCCCCCTACGCTCTTTGCCGATGGGCGGATCCCGTTTACAATCTGGGCGCCACAACATGACCACCGTCCGCGCAGCCACTCATGGCGGCACCCGAATTCAATTTGTGTCGCCGACGCAAGAGCACGCGTTCGCCGGTCAGCCGGAGGCGGGCGATGCAGGAGCGCGTCAATCGAACCGGTACCCGATAGCTTCCCTGACGAGCCCATACGCAGCGATGTCGCGAGCATGAATCAGGACTCCACGCCAATCCCTTCCGGCGCCACGGTGAAAGAAATGTCGGACCAATCGGACGAGAGTGAAGTTCGCATATCCATCATCATCGCGAACTACAACGCTCGCGACCTGCTCGAGGACTGCCTAAATTCGATCTATCAGCAGGATTTTTCCCGGTATCGGTTCGAGGTGCTGGTCGTCGACGATCATTCGAGTGACGGCAGCTTCGGGATGGTGAAGACCCGGTTTCCCCAAGTCCGCACGTACAGAAACGAGGCGAACTTCCACTACGCTACTTCAAACAACCGAATGTTCGACATCGCGAAGGGACGATATCTTTTCCTTCTGAACAACGATACGATCGTTAAGCCGGGGGCTGTCGATGTTCTGGTCGACTTCATGGAGGCGCATCCGGAGGTCGGTTGTGCGGGCAGCAAGCTCCTGAACGAGGACGGATCGCTTCAGGAATCGGTGAAGACCCTCCCGAGCGTCCGATCCGCGTTCTTCGGTGCACGCTCGTACGCCTATCGGTGGTTCCCGAACAACATTTTCTCGAAGCGCGAGTTGCTGCACCTCAGTAAAGACATCGCGGCGCCGTTCGAAGCGGGCTATGTCTCAAGCGCAGCCGCGCTCATCCGGCGCGATATCGTGGAAGCCGTCGGATACCTGGATTCGCGACTTTCCTATCACGTCGACGCCGATTATTGCGCCCGAATCTGGAAGGCAGGATGGAACGTAGTATACGTTCCTCAATCCGTCGTCATCCATTTGAATCATCGCGGAGGGACACTCGTGAGCCCTCGTCGCCGGCTGATGTCTGTCGTCGAGTTCCACCGAGGAACATGGATATTCTTCGAGCGCCATATGATGCGATCGTACTGGCATCCGTTCACTTGGCTGATCGCGGCGGGAATTGCGGCGCGCTTTGTAGCCGCGTTGGCCATTCAACAAGCCGACGAGGCACGCCGCTGGCTGCTCCACAAGCTGGGACCGGGGTGACGGTCCAGCCGGCATTACCGGTCGTACTGGTTTATACGGGTGTTCGTTTATAATAATTCTCTAGCGCCGCGGACGAATGCACCGGTTCACGGCGAAAGTGAGTGGGGTTTGATGCCGGTCAGCGCGTTGCCAAACCACGGGCAAGTGTTCCGTGGCTAACGCCCATCGCTCGACTTCCTGGTGGCACTACCCATTGGAATCATCGGGAATCATCGATTGCTCGACAAGCTGACCGTCGGTAATGCGGCCAAAGACAGTGAGGAATTCCGTCACTGGCTCGTTGGCGACATCGAATCGTGGAAGAGCAGTCGTTCGAATCCCGTCGATCTCCCACGGATGGGTCTACGCAATACCAAGGACCTGGAGATCAGGTGGGGGACTCACTCCGCGGGCGAGGTCCGGCCTGGAGGCTGGGCGCCTTCGTCGGGAAAGCGCGCCATCAGCATTCTTCTTCACGGGCGCTTCGTCATCAGCTTTCGCGACACGCACGACCACAAATCGGCCGGCGAGGTGTGCCTGTCCGAGCTCGGGGACTATGTCTTGTGGAATGAAGCACTCGAGCACCATTGGCTTTCTGTCGATGAATCGCTCGTGCTGACCGTGCGTTGGGTGCCCCGAACGACGTCCGCGTAGCCCATTCACTGCATGAGGCTCTGGGACCCGCACTTCCACGTCTGGGACGTCTCCGACCGGACTTGGAGCGGCCATGACCCATCACAGCTGTTCGCGCCGCACGGAGACCCCGTCTATTCCCTAGCCGACTTCGAGAACGACCTTGCAATCGGCGGGTTCGAGTTGACCGGAGGGGTCTGTGTCGAAGCGATGAGCGTTTGCCACGTCAGACATGAGGGTGCGGAGTTCTCCTCGGCCTGCCTTGCGGAAGCTCGGTGGGTTTCGAACCAACTGAGCCGCTCTCCGCGCGCTTATTGGATGGTCGCTTCCGCGCCCCTGGAAAATCCGGACCTCGGGCAGATCCTCAGCGCGCTGGCGCGCTCCCCGGCGGTTTGCGGCGTCCGCCAGATTCTGAACTATGAGCCGTCCTGGCCGCGCAACAAACGTCTCGGCAATCTGCTCGATAATCGGAACTGGATCGAGGGCTATCACGTTCTCGAGGACTTTGGTCTAGCGTTCGACTTACAGCTCAATCCAGGTCAATTCCAGCGCGCCGTACAGCTCGTCGCCGACCACCCACGCACTCCCGTGATCATCGGACACCTAGGCTGTCCGACTCTCCGAGATCTTCGCGATGGACAGGTCTATTGGGAAGGCATGAAGGCGTTTGCGGACTTGGAACATGTCAGCATCAAGCTGTCGATGCTTTCATATTCGGATCCCAACTGGCATCAAAACGCGTTGGTCAAGGAAGCGGTACTGCGAGTGGTCGAGCTATTCGGTGTCGAAAGATGCTGCTTCGCTTCGAACTCCCCCGTAGAGGGCGAGTTCGGATGGACGCCCGAAAGGCTATACCACGAGTTCCGCGAGCTGGTCCGCCGCTCGAGTGAAGTCGACCGGCAGAAACTGTTTGCCGATAGTGCCCGCAGGATTTACTGCAAGAAACGCGAATGAAGCCGATCGCTTCGAGACCTCTCGGACATACTGGAATCAAGCTACCGGCACTGGGTTTTGGCGGAGCGCCCCTTGGAGAACTGTTCCAGCGTATCGAGGAAGAGGATGCGCAGGAAATGCTTCAGGCGGCATGGAGCTGCGGTATCCGTTACTTCGACACGGCGCCCTGGTACGGACACGGTCTCAGCGAACATCGCATCGGACATTTGCTGCGTCAGCAGGACCCGACCGCGTTCATCTGTTCGACGAAGGTCGGTCGTGTGTACACCCGCTTCGCAGGCCGTGCGCCTGAGAGCGTAACAGCGCCTTGGACAGGTGGACTCCCGTTCGTTCCGCGATTCGACTATACGTACGACGGCATCATGCGCTCCTACGAGGATAGCCTGATGCGGCTCGGCCTGAACCGGGTACAGGCCCTTGTGGTCCACGACCTCGACTTCGGATACCACCAGACCGAGTCGAATGTCACGGCCAGGCTCCGCGAGCTCGAGTCCGGCTGGAAGGCGCTCGATGAACTGAAGCGTTCCGCGGAGATCGCGGCGATTGGCGTCGGCATCAACGAAGAAGCGATGATGGGGCGTTTCCTCGATCGATGGACGGTCGATTTCTTCCTCGTCGCGATGCCCTACACGCTGATCGACCAAGATGTTCTGCATCGCGAGTTCCCGACCTGCGCGAACCGAGGCGTTGGGATTGTCGTGGGAGCGCCTTATGCCTCCGGAATTCTGGCCACCGGTCCTGTCAAGGGAGCCAAGTACCGCTATGCGTCGGCGTCTCCCGAGGTGTTGGACAAGGTCTCGCGGATTCAGGCGGTGTGCGAGCGCCACGGCGTTCCACTGAAGGCCGCGGCGTTGCAGTTCCCGCTCGCGCATCCGATTGTGGCTTGCGTTATTCCCGGTGTCTTGACGCACGAGCAGGTGCGGGAGAACCGAGAACTATTCGACTTTCCGATTCCCTCCGGTTTTTGGGCAGAGTTGCGATTCGCCCAACTGGTTCACGAGAACGCGCCGTTACCTTTGGGTGATTGACGAGGAATCGTCCGAGCGTACACAGACAATAGGCGGCTACCAGCAGGGGTTAGTTCCAAAGTCGATCTTTCTTATTCGTTGAAGAGCGGCCTCGTCCAGAGCCCCTAACCGGGCGTGCCTCAGGTTGGCCTCGAGTTGGTCGACGTTCCGACAGCCGAACACGACGAACTTAGAAAAAGACAGGCAGAACCTCAGAGCAACCTCGGTGATGCTGCCCACCTCGAGTTCGCGATTCAGTTTCCGAACGGCCATGATGCGCCAGGCCCGGTCCTCGGCAGACAGCGTCGAACGCCGGTCATTCGGGTCGAAGCCATAGTCGCGCTCAAGGAAGCGGTCCGTGAGAAAACCCGAGCAGAAGGGTGCTCTCAGCAGAACATCCTTCTTGAGTTTGTCGGCCCGCGGGAAGAGCGCGCTTTCCGCGTGTCGGTCGAGCAAGTTGAAGTTGACTTCGATCGCCTGAACCGAGTCGTTCTCGAGGGCGACCGATGCCTGCGAGATTGTCGTGCAGCTGACGCCGAAACCTTTGACCAACCCGTCGTCACGTAGGCGATCGATCTCGAGCGCCGCTAGCTGCGCGAAGTCGAAGTCGAGCGGCGGATTATGCATCAATACCAGGTCGGGAACTCGAGACAAGCGTTCGCTGGACCTTTGGAGACACTCGACTAAGTAGGCTCGACTGAAATCCTTGCATCGCGTCTCTGGCGTACCGCGATTACCGAACTTCGTGATGACCAACGCGTCGCCCGGCAGGCGTGACAACAATGATTCGACCGTTCCGAGCCCGTATATGTCCGCCGTATCGAAAACTCTGATTCCGCTGCCATAGGCACGCTCGAGCAAAGCTTGCGCGGTACTCCTGGTCATGCCGCCAAGCCCGTCCGGTTTCCCGCCGAACCGGTACGCGCCGCCTAATTGCCAAGTGCCGAATATCAATGCCGGCTCTTCGCGTCCAAACGCGTTGAAGAAAGACTTCAGCATGAGCCCGTCCCAAAGGTGAAATCGCTCGTAAATCTGGCCTGCCCAGGGATCTTCGGACCAATTGCTACTTGGGGATGGCCCCGGGTTGGTGGAAGCGTAACGCGTCTTGAACTCGATCGGTGTAAGGTCCTTCAGACTCGAATGCGGACGGACATGGTTGTAGTGGCGACGCCAGGTTTCAATCACGACGCGGGCTTCCTGACGGCTCCTGAACCATTCGAGCGACAGGCATTCGTCACGGAACTTGCCGTTGAGCTTTCATTATCGGCGTTCTGCCACGGTTTGCCCGGATCGATGTGCGCGGTGTCGATGCCGGATTCGGCAAGCCAGTCGAGAACGGCATGGCCGACGAACTCCGGGCCGTTGTCAGAGCGCAGGAAACGCGGTGCGCCGCGCCCCGAGACGAGCCGGGTCAGAACCTCGATCACGCGGCCGGAACGAATGGACCCGGCCACGTCGATCGCCAGGCGCTCGCGGGTGAACTCATCGATCACCGTCAGGCACCTATCCAACAATAGCGAGCGCTGCATCGGCAGCGGTGGCGCCGGCGCCCGGTGCGCGTTTCCCCTTGCATGGGCAAGTGGGGATGCACGAATCGCGACCGGGCGGCGCCGAGCAAAGGCGACATCGCCTGAACAGTTCTGCCAAAGAATCGCCTCCGGAGTCGCGGGTCGAGGGTGGGCCGTTGTCATCTTCGCGATCCCCGGGTAGACTGCTGCTCGGTAAGGCCGGGATCAGACATAAACCTGATGGTGCGCGGTCCTGATCGGCACCACCTAAAATGTGACAGCGGACGACGAGGAGGTTCGAATCATGAAACGATTTTCATTCCGCACTACGACAGTAGCGGTGGCCATACTCATACTGGGAGCGGTTCCGTCTACACAGGCCGACGATTGCCCCACCCCGGGGGCCCAATGTCCGCGGCCGATCCAGCTCGGGGTATCCGGCATCAACATCTTCGAAGTCTGCTCGGCGGGGACGCTGGGAGCGCTTGTCCAGTTAGGTGCAGACAAGGTTATTCTCAGTAACAATCACGTCCTCGCCAGGGAAAATGCGGGCGTTATAAACATGGAGCCTATCGTGCAGCCCGGTACGCTTGACAACAGCCCGCAGTGTGTCAGGGAAGAGCGGGACATAGTGGGTGTGCTGGCTCATTTTATTCCAATTGATTTCTCAGGCGGGCCTAACGTACTCGATATCGCGTTCGCAGCGACCCTCCCTTCTCTAGTGGACTTCAGCGGTAGCATCGCCCGAATTGGTCTTGTCAGTACGACGCCGTTCCCCGACGTTCCGCCCGTGGGAACGCTGGTAAAGAAGCAGGGACGCACTACCGGACTGACGTTCGGTGAAATTTCCGCGGTAAACGTTACGGCCAGCGTAGCCTACTCCTCCGGAACTGCGTCGTTCGAAAACCAGTACAGGATCATGCCTGGCAGCTTCTCCGCCGGCGGAGATTCGGGCTCGCTTATCGTGGAAGACACCGCGAGCTGCCCGAGGGCGGTTGGTCTGCTGTTTGCCGGAAGCTCCGAGGGCACGCTTGCGAATCCTCTGAATCAGTTTTTGACTTTCACGGGATCCAACATTGTGGGTGATCCGACGTGTCCAGCAGCACCTGCGGTTCAACGGGCACCCGACGCCGCGATGAGTGCGGCGATGGCCGTGCACTCGAGCAATAAAGCCAGCCTGCTGGCCACTCCGGGTGTGGTGGGCGTGGGCATCGGCCGTGATGGTGCCTCCGGAGCGCCGACGCTGGAGATCTATGTCGAATCCGACGCGGAAGCCGCTAGGCTGGCTTTGCCGAGCTCGCTGGAGGGAGTCCCGGTGCGCGTGATCCAGACAGGAAAGTTCGTGCCGTTTTAGATGGCCTAAAAGAAACGAGGTACGCTTTTTTCGAGTTTCACGGTCGATCGAGGCAGGCTCAGCAGCTCTGGCCTTCTAGAAGCGCGCAACCGTAGAGGTGATAGATACCGACCGATACGGTGGCATCGTGGTCCGAGTGCAGATTGAGAATACTGGCGTAATCGGCAGAGTAGGTGTGCCAGGGATTCGCGTACGCCGATTGGAGATACGCCCGGGACCAGTCTCTTTACGGACTTGAGGAGAGCACCAGAACTGCGCAAACCCGCCCATGCGCCGAGCGCTCGGGTATCGCCAACGGACGGGTGTACCTCGTGTCCTTTTCCGCGACCGACGGTTCGCGCGGCGCTTGCACCGGCGAGGTCGCCGTCGGCGTGCCGCACGATCAGGGTCCGGGCAGCGTCCCGATCGACGACGGGCAGAATTTCGATTCGACGCTGCCTTGAGTCGCTCGCCCCGGTGAAACTCCCGTACGATAATCGCTTTCAGCGAGCGCCCCCCATGTCCATAGCCTGGAGCGAATTCACCCCAGCCTCCGCGCTGATCGGCGGGGCGATCAGCGGCGTGGCCGCGGCGCTCTTCGCGGTGCTGAAAAGAATCCTCAGTCGCAAACTTTAATCCCTCAGCCCCAGCCGTAATATGCAACGTTTCGCCTGATGGATGCCCAGCGTTCAAAGTCAATGGACGAACGGATTTGAAAATCAAGAAGCCATGTACTTCGTATGAGGAGTGCTTGCACCTCCTCACTTCCGATCCGGGAATCGAACATGCCTATCAGACTCTCCTGGATAGCCTCTATCTCCCCAATTGGAACCGTCCTCTCAAGACGATTTTGGTGACGAGCGCTCAACCGGAAGAAGGCAAGACCACCGTCACCGTCATGTTGGCTCTGACTGCCATGATGGCAGGGAAACGGGTTTTGCTCATTGATGCTGACCTGAGGAGGCCGAGAGTTCACGAGCTGCTCCGGGTGGATAACAAAGTCGGGCTTGGGGATCTCCTTGCCGGGCCAGTCGGTGTCCACGATGCGATCCAGGCTGTTGAGATTTCTCCAGACTTATGTGATGGGATAGCAAGGAGCTTAAGTGTCATTACGAGTGGGAGTGCCCGCACAACCAATACTATTTTGAGCATGGGGACTCCAAAATTGAAGGGACTCCTCGAGGAATTGGCGCAGAAGTTTGACTTAGTCTTTCTGGACTCAACCCCTGTTCTCGCGGTGACTGATCCATTGTTCATTGCGCCCATGGCTGATGGAATCATTTTGATCGCCGCCGCTGGATTGGTCGCTGAAAAGGATGCGAAGCGGGCAAAAGAGTGGATCGAACAGGCAGGAGGGCGGATCCTCGGGGTGGTGCTGAATCAGTTTAACGAAAAGCTGCATGGCCCCGGACATCACCCCTACTATCAGGGCTATTACGGAAAAACTTAGTTCTGCACTTGCAGTGCGCACCGACACGGGCAGCTATTCGCGCAGAGCAAGCGGAGCAAAGCGGCCATGAGGATTCTTGGTCATATTCACACCTTCAACGATGAAGAGATCATCGATCGGACGTTGCAGGCATTGTTGGAACAAACGTACCCGGTGGATGAAATTGTGCTGGTGGACAATGCCTCACAGGACCGCACGCTTGCTCGGCCGTTTCCTAAGCAAGTCATCGTTATCCGCCATTCGGAAAACCAGGGGACGAGCGGAGCCGTCGCCACCGGGATGGAGTATGCGCTGGGTAAGCAGTACGACTGGATCTATCTTTTGGACGCCGATTCTCTTCCCCGGAAGGACGCGCTGCAGCGACTGATTGAATTCTATAAAGGGCTTCCGCTGGAGGAGCAGGAACGGGTCTGGCGTCTCTCAAGCCTTCCACTCGAAGCCCCTCACGGCCACCCACGCCATGGGATCCGCTATACGCCCGAAGGATGCGAGATGATAAAACCTGAGATGGGCCGGCTTGTTTACGAGTGTGACGGAACCATCTGGTCCGGCAGCCTCTACAAGCTGTCAGCGGTCCGGCAGCTGGGGCTTCCCAATCGCGATTATGTACTGGACTGGGGCGAGTATGAGTACGGGTTTCTGGGGAAGACCCATGGCTATCTCGCCTTCATGCATCAGGGCAGTATCATTGATCATAGCGTCGGCGATGTGGAACTTCCTGCCTTTTCATTTAAAGTCGGGACGCGGACGGTCACAATAGGACGTATGCGTGTGCCGCCTATCCGTCTCTACTACATTTTTCGCAACTCCCTCTATTTCTTCCTGCACGTCTACCACAAAGGAAATGTGCTCCGTTACCTGCGCCAGCCATCAGGATCTCCCAATCTCGGACATTTACTGAAATTCCTCGTAAGGGTCGTTCTGCTTTCCGAGCATCGCGCCAAAGACCTCTGGGCCTGTCTTCGGGGCACGTACGACGGACTGCGCAAGAATCTGCACCATCGTTATTAGCAGATGAAGATTCTCGGTCATATTCATACGTTCAATGATG